>Ga0208045_1000009_pt1 | contig 120521 bp, 119 predicted proteins | sample PL_2010_200m_FD_184160 | JGI IMG/M metagenome (GOLD analysis project Ga0208045, IMG submission 184160) | Freshwater microbial communities from Powell Lake, British Columbia, Canada to study Microbial Dark Matter (Phase II) - PL_2010_200m... | ecosystem: Environmental > Aquatic > Freshwater >...
AGATGTAAGACCAGAAAATGTATGCGCTTAATAACTCCTGAAGAGGTTTTGGGGGCAGTCACGGGATTATTAAAATTATAAGACATAATAAGTTGTGCCTACCTGCCTGCCTGCCGGTAGGCAGGCCCGTCCGGCAGGCAGGCCTGTCCGTCCGGCAGGCAGGTAATGTGTAAAGTGTAATGTGTAATGCTTAATGCATAATGAGAAAATGTCTCTCATTAGCAATCAAATATTATATTAACCTTACGCATCAGGTACTAAACGTCACGCAGGTTCTTTGAGGTATTATATCTCTCATCATTTAGGAATTTAATATGAATATTCTCTATATTACCAACCATCTTAACGCCGGAGGGATTACGAGCTATGTTTTATCGTTAGCTGGCGGCTTAAAGGAAAAGGGGCATAATGTTTATCTTGCTTCCCGAGGAGGGGAGTTATTACCTAAATTTGTTGAATCCGGTATAATCTTTCTCCCTATACCTATAAAGACTAAATCTGAGCTCAGCCCTAGGATTCTTTTTAGCCGGGCAAAGCTAGCGCCTGTTTTAAGAGAGAAAGGCATTGATATTATTCATTCTCATAGCCGTACTACCCAGGTTTTGGCCCATTTATTAAGCAGGAATAGTAGTGTTAGGCATGTTTTTACCTGTCACGGATTTTTTAAAAGAAGATTATTCCGTCAGCTTTTTCCTTGTTGGGGATCAAAGGTTATTGCGATAAGCCAGCAGGTAAGAGAACATCTTATTCAGGATTTCAGGCTTGATGCAAAGAAGATAATCGTTATACACAACGGGATAGATTTGAATAGGTTTGCCCAGGGTCCTGGCGAAGATAAGGCTGTTTTTAAGAGAAGGCTCGGGTTAAATGGTGGGCCGGTGGTAGGCATTGTAGCCAGGCTTTCCGATGTTAAAGGGCATACCTATCTTATCCAGGCGATGAAGTCAGTATTAGGGAAGTTTCCCGATGCGCAATTACTGATTGTTGGCGAAGGCAAGATGCATCAGGGATTAGTAGCCCTCAGCAGGAAATTAGGAATTGCCCAGCATGTATTTTTTATTCCGACAATTAATCATACCTCTAGAGCCTTGCGGGCCATGGATTTATTTGTTATGCCATCCCTAAAAGAAGGTTTAGGCCTGGCTTTGATGGAGGCGATGGCAAGCGGCCTGGCAGTGGTAGGATCTAATGTGGGAGGGATCAAGAGCCTTATCCGGGATCAAGATAACGGATTATTGGTTGAACCGGCGGATGCCGCTCAATTATCAGAAGCGATAATCAGTTTACTGGGAGACCTCAAGTTGATGAGCTGCCTGGGCGCCAAAGCGAGAATCTTTATCAATGAAAATTTCTCTAAGGATAAAATGGTCTTAGAGACGGAAAGGGTATATTTAAGATGTCTAGAAGAAACAGGCTAATTGTTGTTTTCGGGACAATTATTTTTATCTCAGGATATCTGCTGGTTAGTTTTATGCAGAGAATTTATATTGTCCCTATCCTGATGTATCATTCCGTTACCCCCAAGGCCAAACCCGGTTATAGATTAGCGGTTACGCCTAAAACCTTTGAGCGGCAGATGCGTTTTTTAAAGCAAAATCATTACCGGGTTATGCCGCTCGAAGATATTATATCTTTAATTAAAGAGAAGAGAAAAATTCCCGCTAAGACTGTCGCGATAACCTTTGATGACGGCTACAAAGATAATTTTAACTACGCCTTCCCTATATTAAAAAGATACCAACTACCCGCTGCAATATTTGTGATTATCCAGGAATTAGGCAGGCCGCAGAATGACCGATTAAGCTGGTCCCAGATAAAAGAAATGCAAGATTCAGGCCTTATTACTATCGGTAGCCATACTATTGGCCCGGAGCCATTAATTAACATCAAGCCCGAAGAGGAGTTAAAAAGACAGATCTTTGATTCCAAGAGGATACTTGAGGAAAAGTTAGGGCGGCCGGTTAATCTGTTTAGTTATCCAGAAGGCAGATTCAATCAACAAATAAAGGATTTGGTTATTGCTGCTAAATATAAAGGAGCGGTGGCTACTACCCCGGGGAAAAAATATCCCCGCGATGATGTATTTATTCTAAAGAGGCTGAGAATTTCCGAGAATAACGCTAATCTTTGCATCTTTTGGGCAGAGGTCAGTGGTTATTATAAATTTTTTCTGGAGTTACGCAAATAATGCCTATCACAAGTAAAAGAATACTGATCTTTAATGTTAATTGGCTGGGGGATGTTTTGTTCTCTACCGCCGCCATCAGGAACATCCGGCGTAATTTTCCGGAGAGTTTTATCGCCTGTGTTATCCCCAGCCGCTGCTATCCTATTTTAAATGGTAATCCTTATTTAGACGAAATTATTATTTTCGATGAGAAAGACCGGCACAGAGGGGTTTTAGAGAAATTAAAGTTTGTTAAGTTTCTTAAAAACAAGAAATTTGATACAGTGTTTTTACTGCATCGTTCTTTCCGGCGCGCGCTTATCTGCCGGTTAGCCGGTATTCCCCAGAGGATCGGTCATTATACCAAAAAGCGAGGTTTTCTTCTGACTAAAAGTTTCAAGCCTCCGGCTAAGGATAGCCTGCATCGTATAGATTACTATCTCGATATTATTGAGAAGGCCGGGTTAAAAGCCGAAGACAGATTTACTGATTTCTACGTTTCTGAAAATGACCTGAAATTCGTAGAAGATTTTTTAGGGAAAAAGGGGATCCTCCAGGATGAATTTATCGTCGGAATAAACCCCGGAGGTAATTGGGCCCCTAAACGCTGGCCAAGGTCTTATTGGGCAAGATTAGCCGATCATCTGATCGCTGAATTTAAGGCCAGGGTCGTTATTACCGGTAACAATAAAGATCTTAAAGAGGCATTAGCGATCAGGGATGCGATGGAGGCTAAGCCGATTATCGCCTGCGGGGTATTTAATATTAAGCAGTTGGGTGCTTTCGCTAAGAGATTAGATTTATTTATTACCGCGGATACCGGCCCTTTACATATTGCTAATAGCGTTGGTTCAAAGAAGATCATCGCTATCTTTGGGCCGACCTCTGTTGCGATTAGCGGACCCTATCCCTTAAAAAATGTAATTATCCTACAGAAAGACGTCGGCTGTAAGATACCCTGTTATGTTGTAAAATGTAAGGACAACCGTTGTATGAAAGCTATTACCCCGGAAGAAATTCTAAAAGAGGTAAGGAAATTCAGTTAGAGCCGATGAAAAAAATCCTTTTTATAACCTTAAGTAATATCGGTGATGTAATTTTAACCTTACCGGTTCTGGATTATTTAATTTCCCTTTTTCCGCAAAAAGAGATTACTGTGATGGCAGGGCCGCGTTCAGAGGAATTGTTCCGCGATAACCCTCAGGTCGATAATTTGATTATTTACGATAAGCATGCGGCGCTAAAAGACAAGATAAAGCTCTTTCATCACTTACAAAAAGAAAGTTTTGCAGTAGTTGTAGATTTACGTAATAGTTTCTTTGGGGCATTCCTTAATGCGCAACACAAGACTTCTCCTTTCTTGTTTCTATCCTCAAGCAGCAAACATATGAAGGATAGGCATCTTGATAAGGTAGGCAGCCTGAGGTTAGAAGAAGGCCAAGAAGCTTCTTCAGAGAGAAAAAACAGTTGTTTATATATCAGCACTGAGGATGAAAAATATATCGAGCTGGCTTTAAGAGAAGGTAATATAGTTTCCAGCGATAAAATTATGATTATTTCTCCGGGAGCCAGAAGCCATATCAAGCGCTGGTCAGCGGATAGATTTGTGCGATTAATTGCATCTCTGATAGAGCAAGTAGGAGCAAAGATAGTGCTCGTAGGAGATAAAGAGGATATGCCAACGTGTGAATATATTGTCAGTAGATCTAAATACCCGATATTGGATTTAGCAGGCAAGACTAATCTAAGGCAACTGGCGGCTCTGATCAAGAAGGCTAGTTGCGTTATTACTAATGACAGCGCGGTTTTGCATCTGGCAGGTTATCTTAATGCACCGACAGTGGCGATATTCGGGCCGACTGATGAGTTAAAGTACGGTCCCTGGGCGGAAAAATCCGCCGTAGTCAAAAAAGATATTTTTTGCCGTCCCTGTGAAAAAGCGCAATGCCGGTTCCTTAATCTTAAATGCCTGCAGCTGGTGAATGCCGAAGATGTCTTACGGGCAACTCGCAATATTCTAGCTATTAGCCGGGATGTCGTAACTAGTGGTTATCAAGAGGATATTAAGCGTATTCTTATTGTGCGGACCGATCGAATCGGGGATTTACTTCTTTCTACTGGCGTAATTAAGGCGGTAAGAGATAGGTATGCGCATGCCTATATCGCAATGATGGTTTCCGGTTTCACTAAAGAGATAGTTGATGGCAATCCCTACTTGGATGAAGTAATAACCTATGATAAGGATGATAAACATAGAAGTTGGTACAGATCGCTAAAATTTAGCCAAAATCTAAAGAAAAAGAGGTTTGATCTGGCGATTATTCTGCACCCGACAAACCGCGTACATCTGATTACTTTTTTGGCTAATATCCCGCGTAGGGTTGGTTATGATCGCAAGCTGGGATTTTTGCTTACCGATAGATTGAAGCATGAAAAGCAATTAGGCGAAAAACATGAATCAGAGTATAATTTGGATCTAATCAGGTATTTAGGTATCGAGCCGGCAGAAAATCGCTTATTGATGCCGATAAAACAGGAATCAGAGGAATGGGCCGAAGAGCTGTTTAAACAGGAGAAGATTAATAAGAACCATAAATTAGTTGCTATTCATCCGGGAGCAAGTTGCCCATCTAAGATTTGGCCAAACGAACGGTTTGCTTTAGTAGCCGATAAACTGGTTAAAAAATACGCAGCCAGGATCTTACTCGTAGCTGGACCCAGAGATATTGTTTTGGCAGAGAATATCCTTAGATATATGCACCATCCTTTGATCAATCTTGCCGGAAAAACGTCGCTAAGTCAATTAGCCAGCTTACTTAAAAGGTGTGATTTATTTATTTCTAATGATTCGGGCCCTGTGCATATCGCCTCGGCGTTAGGGATCCCGGTAATATCTATCTTTGGCCGTAAACAAGCTGGCCTAGGTCCGGTACGCTGGGGGCCTTCGGGTTTAAAAGACAGATTCCTGCATAAGGATGTCGGGTGCCTTAAATGCCTGGCGCATAACTGCGTTAAAGAATTTGCCTGTCTAAAGGCGGTAACAGTAGATGAAGTATTGAAAGCAGCAGATGCGGTTCTTAAATAGCTACTTTCAGGGACGGTTCTTAGGATGAAGCTAAAGTGTCCCGCCTTTGGCGGGACACTTTCCGATTGACTTGAGAACCGTCCCTGGCTTAAGGAAATAGTTGATTTAGCAGGAATTTATGCTAAAATTATAAGTTCATATGATCAATATAAATAAGGTAAGGACATATTCAGTGAAAGAACGTTATAGCAAGGTTAAGTTAGGGCAATTCGCCAAGCTGCCTATGCGCGGCAGGAGTTTTGAGCAGTTTTACAATTCTTTGCCTAAGATACTCAAAGCCAGGGAACTGCATATTTTGGTAGAAAGAGTGGTAAAGGCCAAAAGAGCTAAAAAGGCAGTGATTTTCATGGCTGGGGCGCATGTGATTAAATGCGGGCTCAATCCGGTTTTAATCGAATTGATTAAGAAAAAGATTATTACCTGTATCTGTTTAACTGGGGCAGGGATAATTCATGATTTCGAGATTGCCCTGCAGGGTAAAACCTCTGAAGATGTAGGCGCGGGTTTAAAAGACGGCAAGTTCGGTATGGGCCGGGAAACCGCAGAGTTCATCAATAATGCAATTAGAGACGGGGTTAGCGAAGGGGAAGGCTTGGGATACGCAGTCGCCAAGGAGATCAGCACTTCCGGATTGCGCTATAAAAATTTGAGTTTGCTTTATGCTGCTTATAAATATAAAGTACCTGTATGTGTCTTTGTGGCTATCGGCACGGATATTATCCATCAGCACCCCTCATTTAATGCCGCTCTTACGGGGGAAGGCAGTCTAAAAGATTTTCACCTTTTAGTAGAAAATGTGGGCAGGCTTAATAATGGGGGAGTATTATTAAATTTCGGTTCGGCAGTAGTATTGCCGGAGGTATTTTTAAAGGCGCTTAATCTGGCTCGTAACCTCGGCGGCAGGGTTAAGAATTTTACCACAGCGAATTTCGATATGCTTTATCATTATCGGCCGGCGCAGAATGTAGTAGAAAGGCCGACCCAGGCAGGCGGGGAGGGTTATTATATTATCGGGCATCATGAGATTATGCTTTCTCTGTTTGCCCAGGCAATCATGGAAAGAATATGAAAAATCTTAAAACGCTGATCAATAAGTTCGATAAGGCCAAGATATTAGTGGTAGGAGATTTAATTTTAGATGAGTATATCTGGGGAAGCGTAGAAAGGATCTCCCCGGAGGCGCCGGTGCCGGTAGTCTGGGCCAAGGAAAGAACTTATGTTCCAGGAGGGGCAAGCAACGTAGCTAGCAATATCAGTTCGCTCGACGGCCGGGTCTGCCTGGTGGGGGTTATGGGGAATGATAGGAACTCCGAGATCCTCTTCTCAGAATTAAAAAAGAGAAAGATCGATACTAAAGGCATATTCGTCGAACCTCAAAGATATACTACCGTAAAAACAAGGATTATTGCCGGACATCAGCAAGTAGTCCGGGTTGACTGGGAGCACACAAACCCCTTGTCCGAAGTCATGAATAATCGGATAGTTAAGTTCATATCGCAGAATATAGCCGACTTCGATGCGATCATCGTCGAAGATTACGGTAAGGGAGTGATCAATATAAATCTATTAGCCGAACTGGTTAAATTAGCGCATAGGCGAAAGAAGATTATCACAGTCGATCCTAAGGAGGAGCATTTTCAATATTACCGCGGGGTTACTGCAATTACGCCAAATCGCCGGGAATTAGAAAATGCGATTCGTAACTTGAGGATTAAGGATACCAGTAATAAATTTAAGTTTCATAACGACAGATTGTTTACTGATGGAGATATCGACCAGGCTGCGCGGCAGATTTTAAAATATTTAGATTTAGAATCAATTCTGGTGACGCTGGGAGAACAGGGGATGAAGCTGTATCAGGAAAAGGGAACCGTCACGCATATCCCTACTGTAGCCCAGGAAGTTTTTGATGTCTCCGGGGCAGGGGATACGGTGATCGGTACTTTTACTTTGGGATTGTGTTCCGGGGCAGGCAAGCTTGAAGCAGCGCACCTGGCAAATTTTGCTGCAGGGATTGTGGTGGGGAAGGTAGGCACGGCAGTGATTAGTAGGGCAGAACTATTAAACCGCGTAATGTGCCTGCCTGCCTGTCGGGCAGGCAGGTCTGCCCGTCCGGCAGGCAGGTCTGCCCGTCCGGCAGGCGGGTCTGCCCGTCCGGCAGGCGGGTCTGCCCGTCCGGCAGGCGGGTCTGCCGGTAGGTGAGGTAAGGTGTAATGTGTAATGAAAGAGTTTTTACAGTTAAATCGTTATGCGTGAAACAGCACAGATTAAACATTAAACAACTTTAAAAAGATGGAAGTTATCGGCGTAATTCCGGCAAGGTATTCATCAACCAGGTTCGAGGGAAAAGTGCTTAAAGATATTCTCGGCAAACCGATGATCCAGCATGTCTGGGAACGGGCCAAGCAATGCCTTATCCTTGATGAGCTGATCATTGCCTGTGATGATGAACGGATAGCTGAGGCAGCAAAGGGGTTCGGAGCCAAGGTAGTATTAACGTCTAAGGCCCATGCCTCAGGCACCGACCGGATAATTGAGGTAATAAACCCTCTGGATGTAAAAATAGTAATCAATATCCAGGGGGATGAGCCCATGGTTCATCCGATGATGATCGATAGTGTTGCCAGGGCGTTATTGGCAGATAAATCGGTTTGCATGGCTACGCTAATGAAAAAGATAGATGATCCACTTCAGATTAATGACCCTCACGTAGTCAAGGTAGTGGTAGACAAAAATAATTTTGCCCTTTATTTTTCCCGCTCGGCCATTCCTTATCGCCCGGAAAATTCCCAGATTAAATCCCCGTTTTATTACAAGCATATCGGTCTCTACGGCTACACCAAGGATTTTCTCTTTACCTTGCGTAATCTGCCCGTATCTAATTTAGAGAAAACAGAATGCCTGGAGCAATTAAGGGTTTTAGAAGAGGGTTTTCGTATCAAGGTCCTGGAAACTAAATTTGATACTATTGGCGTGGATACCCCTGAGGATTTAAAGAAGATAAAGCTTTATTTAGAAGAGAGGAAGATCTAATGCGTCAGGTCACCGTAAGAAATATCAAAATCGGAGATAAAAGTCCTTTTGTTTTAATTGCCGGGCCCTGCGTGATCGAATCGGAAAGGATATGTCTTGAAACCGCCAAGAGAATCAAGGATATCACCTCAAGGCTCGGTATATCCTATATATTTAAATCCAGTTTTGATAAGGCTAACCGGATGTCCGTTGATTCTTATCGCGGGCCGGGGATCAAAAAAGGATTAGAGATCCTAAGCAGGATAAAGCAAAAATTAGATCTACCGATTTTAAGCGATATTCACTGCCAGAGAGAGATTGTGGAATCAGCCAAGGTTTTGGATATTATTCAGATACCGGCATTCCTTTGCCGCCAGACTGATATTGTGGTTTCTGCCGCTAAGACTGGCAAGACGGTAAATATTAAGAAGGGCCAGTTTTTGGCCCCTTGGGATATCCTGCCTATTATTAAAAAAGCAGAATCCACGGGTAATAAAAAGATTATTATCACTGAGCGGGGGTCTTGTTTCGGTTATAATAATCTGGTGTCGGATTTTCGTAGCTTGGGAATAATGCGCGAGTTTGGTTATCCGGTTATATTTGATGCTACTCATAGTGTTCAGCTCCCCGGGGCTAAGGGCGTTTCTTCCGGTGGCCAGCGCGAGTTCGTTTCCGGATTATCCCGGGCAGCAGTCGCTTTTGGCTGCGACGGTTTATTTTTAGAAGTTCATCCTCATCCGGATATGGCCCCTTGCGATGGGCCGAATATGATTGATTTAAAAGAATTAGAAACGCTATTAAGACAGATTAAGAAAATCGAGGTAGCTTTATGAAGGGGAATGTTTTAAAAAGGGCAAAAGAGGTTTTAGATATTGAAATCCAGGCCATCCGGGATTTAAAACCACGCCTTGGGAAGAACTTTGAAAAGGCCTTGAATTTAATCATTAAAACCAAAGGCAGGGTGGTAGTCAGCGGCATGGGTAAAACCGGCATTATTGCGCAAAAATTTTCCGCTACCCTGGCTTCTACAGGCACGCCTAGCTTATTTTTGCATAGCGCCGAGGCGATTCACGGGGATTTAGGCAAGGTAACGGCCGAAGATGTGGTTATCATACTTTCTAACAGCGGATCAACAGCAGAAATAAAACAGTTACTTCCCTTATTAAAAAAGATCGGCTCTAAGATTATTGCCCTGACTGGTAACTTAGGGTCAGTACTGGCGAAATATAGCGATGTGGTTCTAGATGTATCGGTCAAGAAGGAGGCTTGCCCTTTAGGGCTTGCTCCAACCGCATCGACGACTGCTACTTTGGCCATGTCCGATGCCCTGGCAATTTGTCTTTTAGAGCTCAAAGGTTTTAAGGAGAAAGATTTTGCTTTCTTTCATCCCGGAGGGGCTTTAGGTAGGCGCCTTCTCCTTAGGGTAGAAGATATTATGCGCAAGGGCCCTGCCAATCCTATTGTAAACGAGGATAAAAAAGTAGCCCAGGTATTATTAAAGATTACCCAGGCCAGGGCAGGTTCAGCCACTGTCGTGGATAAGGCAGGCAGGCTCAAGGGGATATTTACTGACGGGGATTTGCGTCGGCATCTGGATATTGATCAGAATTTGCCGTCGCGTAAGATAAAAGAAGTAATGACTAAAAATCCTACGGTAGTAGATAAAGAGATGCTGGCAGCAGAAGCGATGCGTATCTTTGAAGAAAGAAAGATTGACGAAATACCCGTAGTAGATAAACAGAGGCGTCCGGTTGGGTTGTTGGATGTCCAGGACCTTTTAAAAGCGGGGTTGGTTTAAAATAATGTTACGATCCGGTTTTCAGGAAGAGTTAAGGGATAGAGTCAAAAAGATCAAGCTGCTGTTATTAGATGTGGACGGAGTCTTAACCGATGGCCGGATTATCTATGATTCGCGCGGCCATGATATGAAATTTTTCGATGTCCACGATGGCCTGGGTATCTATGCCTTACGCAGAGCGGGGATCAAGACTATTTTGATTACCGCTAAGGGTTCGCGGGCGATTAAGCCGCGTGCCCGCGATATGCAGGTTGAAGAGGTGTTCGAGAATATTTCCCCCAAGACAGCCGTCCTAGATAAGATTCTCAGGAAATATAAAGTTAAGGCAGATGAGGTTTGTTTTGCCGGGGATGATTTGGTCGACCTGGGTTTAATGAAAAAGGTAGGCTTTTCCGTGGCAGTATTTAATGCCGTCCCGGAGATCAAACAGATCGCAAATTATATCACCTTGAAAGAGGGGGGGCGGGGTGCAGTTAGAGAAGTCGCCGAGCTTATCCTCAAATCGCAGGATCATTGGTCAAGGATCCTGAAATTATATGACCTTTAGAAGAAGTATCCTGCTTATTAGTCTGATAACTTTGTTTATCCCGGCTTTTTGTATCGCAGAGCAAAAGGCCGGCGAGTCAGATCAGCAGATCAATGATTTTTCATTAGCCGGTTATGCCGAAAAAGGGAAGAAAAGTTGGGATCTCTCCGGTAAATCCGCGGATATCTTTACCGAAGTAGTAAAACTGCAGGATGTCGTCGGTAATCTTTACGGGGAAAAAGAGGATATAAAACTCACAGCTAACCGGGGTGATTTTAATAAAAATAACGGCAGGGTCCGTCTGGAAGAACAGGTAGTCATTACTACCTCTTCTGGCGCCAAGCTGACTACCGATTCCCTGGATTGGGATAGAAAAAACCAACTTGTTTCTACCAAGGAGTTAGTCAATATCTCTAAAGAAAATATGGTCACGACTGCCCAGGGCGCTATTGGCCAGCCTGACCTGAATAAGGTTGTATTACAGAAAGATGTAAAAGTGGATATTAATCCAGATAGCCAAAGTAAACAGGCAAAAGGCATCAAGAACAAGGTTACCATTACCTGCGACGGGCCTCTGGAGATAGATTATCAGAATAATGTGGCAACCTTTAAAAATAATGTCAAGGTAGATAATCTGGAATCGCTGATTTTTAGCGATGTGATGGACGTATATTTCGTTCGGTCCGGAAAAGGCGATCATCTCCCCGAAGCGGAAGCCCGAGCATTGGGTGCCAATATTGAGAAGATCATCGCGCGGGGAAATGTCAAGATCATGCGAGGCAGTAACGTTTCTTACAGTGAAGAAGCTGTTTATAGCGCACTGGATAAAAAAATTATTCTTAGAGGTCAGCCAAGGCTGATCGTATATTCGGCGGAGGATTTGAATGCATCTTTTGGAAACCAAAAGCCTCTCTAAATCTTACGACGGCAGAGAAGTAGTGGGTGGAGTAGATATTCTGGTCAAGCGCGGAGAGGTTGTCGGGCTCTTAGGCCCTAACGGCGCAGGAAAGACTACCACCTTTTATATGATTGTTGGAATTATCCCCCCTAACCGCGGCAAGATTATCTTTGATAATCATGATATCACCTCTAGCCCAATCCATGAGCGCAGCCGGTTCGGCATAGGCTACCTCGCCCAGGAGCCGTCGATATTCCGTAGACTGAGCGTTGAAGAGAATATTATGTCGATCCTGGAGACATTGCCTATAGGCAAAAAAGAACGCAGGCGCAGGCTGGAGGGTTTACTTCAAGAATTGAACATTGCTCATCTGGCAAAAAATAAATCTTATACTTTATCCGGCGGCGAAAGAAGGCGCCTGGAGATCACCCGGGCATTGGTAACCAATCCCTCTTTTATACTTTTAGATGAGCCATTTTCCGGGATAGATCCGATTGTCGTTAACGATGCCCAAGAGATTATCAAAGATTTAAGGGCCAAGGGTTTGGGCATATTGCTTACTGACCATAATGTACGTGAGACACTCTCAATAACTGACCGGGCTTATTTAATCGCCGAAGGGAAAATACTTATTTCCGGCACGGCCGAGGAATTAATCAATAATCCTCAAGCACGCCAGATATATCTAGGTGAAAAATTCAGCATGTGATTAGGGAAAGGGAAAAATGAAAACAGAAGTAAAAAAGATCGATAGCAACAAGAGGGAAATCAGCGTTGAGCTTAACGATAATACTGTAAAAGATAAATTTGAGGATGTCTTTAAAGCGATCTCCAAAGAAGCCAAAGTGCCGGGTTTCCGTCCTGGCCATGTCCCGCGCGACCTACTGGAGAAACATTATTCTTCAGCTGCGCATCAAGAGGTACTTAAAGAGTTAATCCCGGATATTTACCATAAGGCTATTGAGAAAGAAGGATTGGATGTCATAGAGTTGCCCGAGATATCCGACGTCAAACTGGATAGAAATAGCCTATCGTTTAAGGCTAAGGTGGAAGTCAGGCCCCAGATCAAAGTCGATAATTATAAAGGGCTTAAGATAGATTATAGAAAAATAAGCGTTTCTAGCGATGAAATTAAACGACATATCGACTCCCTGAAGGAATCCAAGAAGATCGATTCCCTGGATAATAATTTTGCCAGAAGGTTAGGGTTTCCTGATCTGGGGGCATTAGAGCAGGCTATGGAAAAACAGCTTTTTATGCAGAAGGAAAATGAACAGAGGCAGAGAATCGAAAATCAAATCGTAGAAGATATAACTAAAGATCTGGATTTTAAGGTTCCGGAATCTTTGGTCAAGAGGCAATTGCAGGATTTATTACGTCAGAGCAAACTCGATTTAGCTTTAAAGGGTATGCCGCGGGAAAATATCGATAGCCAGGAAAAGACATTATTGGAGGCACTTAAGCCTCAGGCCGAGAAGCAGGTCAAGGTTTATCTGGTATTAGCCGAGATCGCTAAAAAAGAAAATATTGCCCTGGATGATCATATGCCGCATAATGTTATCGAGCTATTATTAAGGGAGGCAGACTGGCAGCAAGAGACGTAATTTAATATTCGTTTAGCCTGTCTAACGGGCCAACGAGCTTAACGAGCCAAACGGAGGTGGTTATGGGTGAAAAAATGCAGACTTTAGTACCTATGGTGATTGAGCAGACAGCGCGGGGTTATGAAAGGGCGTATGATATCTACTCCCGCCTGTTAAAGGACCGGATTGTCTTCATCGGCACCTCCATCGATGACGTAGTCGCTAATTTAATTGTCGCCCAGATGCTTTTTCTACAGATGGAAGACGCCAATAAAGATATCAACGTTTATATTAACTCTTCCGGCGGTTCGGTAACTGCCGGCCTGGCTATCTATGATACGATGCAGTTTGTAAAGCCCGATGTAGCAACTTATTGCGTCGGGCAGGCCTCCAGCATGGGGGCACTGCTTTTATCTGCCGGCACAAAAGGTAAACGGCATACTTTGCCTAATTCACGGATTATGATTCATCAACCTTGGGGAGGCATTCAGGGGGCGGCCGAAGATATATCCCGTCATGCCAAAGAAATTCTTAAGATGCGGGATAAAATTAATGAGATATTAGCTAAACACACCGGCCAGGCTTTGGAAAAAATACAGAAGGATACTGACCGGGATTACTTTATGTCTAGTCAGGAGGCAAAGGATTACGGCCTTATCGACGAAGTAATCTCCCAGAAAATAAAATAACCCTGCGAAAACCCTTAGAATAAAAATCGGAGATCTACCAAGGATGAAAACAGATCTATCCTTTGATTTTGTGCTAGTGTTTTGATGGGGACGGTTAAATTTATAAATAATATCAAGGCGAAGACGCAATTAAGCAATAACTAAGAAAGGAATAGCCATGGAAAAGAATTATTTATTGACGCCTGGGCCGACACCTTTGCCGCCTGAAATATGCCAGGCAATGGCCAGGCCGATTATTCATCATCGCACACCGCAGTTTCAGTCTATTTTAAAAGAGGTAAGTGAAGGGTTAAAATATGTTTTTCAGACTTCAAGCGATGTCTTTATTCTAGCTTCTTCCGGAACAGGGGCGATGGAGGCTGCGGTTGTAAACTTATTATCCGGCGGCGATTCAGTGATCGTAGCCGAGGCAGGTAAATTCGGGGAAAGATGGACGGAGATCTGCCGGAATTACGGAATCAACTGCGAAATTATCAAGGTAGGCTGGGGTAGCGCAGTTGATCCTTTAGAGATTGAACGAAAACTAAAAGCCAACCCCAAGACCAAAGCAGTATTTACTACTTTATGCGAAACCTCAACCGGGGTAACTAACGACATCCGGGCAATAGGCCAGGTAGTAAAAAATTCAGCTGCAGTCCTAGTAGTTGATGCGATTAGTGGGCTGGGAGCTATTGATTTGAAGACCGACGCCTGGTCATGCGATGTTGTGGTCTCTGGTTCTCAAAAAGGGCTGATGCTTCCTCCTGGATTAGGTTTTATCTCGATGAGCCCTAAGGCAGAAAAGCTTATGGAGAGCGCCAAGTCCCCGCGATATTATTTTGATTTAAAGGCTGCTAAGAAGGCCTTAGCTAAAACCGATACTCCTTTTACTCCGGCGATAAATTTGATTATCGCTCTGGCAGAGGCCTTAAAGAAAATCAAGCGCGATGGCCTGGAGAATATATTCCTGCGCCATAAAAAAATGGCCCAGGCTACCCGGGCAGCGATTAAGGCTTTAGGTCTAGAGTTATTCGCCCCCAAAGCTGCTTCTGATGCGGTGACTGCAGCGGTAGTTCCTCAAGGGATAGACGGAGAAAAATTAGTAAAAACCATGAGAGATAACTACGGTGTAACTATAGCCGGTGGACAGGCAGAATTAAAAGGCAAGCTTTTTCGCATCGCGCATATGGGTTATATCGAAGAATTTGATATTATCCTCGGCATCTCGTGTCTAGAGAAAGTTTTAAAGCAGATGGGTTATAGTTTTGAATTAGGTTCAGGGGTTAAGGCAGCCGAGGAAATTTTCTTAAAGTAAAATAGGAGCGTAAAATGATCAAGATATTAATCAGCGATCCCTTATCGGAAGAAGGTTTAAAAATCTTACGGGATATCTCGGAATTTCAGGTGGATGTTAAAACTGATTTGAAGCCTGATGCCCTAAAGCAGATAATTGGAGAGTATCAAGCTTTGATTGTGCGTAGTGCAACCAAGGTTACTAAGGACCTGATTGGCGGAGCCAAGAAACTGAAGGTGATTGGCCGGGCAGGCGTAGGCCTGGATAATGTTGATTTGGAGGCGGCAACTGGGAAGGGGATCATCGTAATGAATACTCCGGCGGGGAATACTATTTCTACTGCCGAACATACGATGAGTATGATCCTTGCTCTTTCCCGGAATATACCTCAGGCCAATGCCTCGATGAGACGCGGGGAATGGAAGCGTTCCAAGTTTATGGGTGTAGAGCTTTATAATAAGGTATTAGGTATCGTAGGGTTCGGCCGGATCGGATCAGAGGTAGCTAAGCGGGCTTTTTCATTTGGGATGAAAGTTTTGGCTTTTGATCCGTTTTTATCCCGCGAGGTTGCCGAGGGCCTAGGAGTAGAAGTGGTGGAACTAAAAGAATTATTGGAACGCGCGGAATATATCACGGTGCACACCCCTTTGACCGAGGAGACCAAACATATCATATCCACTGAAGAATTTGCCATGATGAAAAATGGGGTAAGGGTGGTCAATTGTGCGCGCGGCGGGATTATCGATGAAGCTGCTTTGGTAGTTGCCGTCAAAGAAGGCAAGGTTATCGGTGCAGCGCTTGATGTCTTTGAGAAAGAGCCGCCGGATCCTAATAGCGAACTTATCAAATTAGATAATATTATTATTACTCCGCATTTAGGGGCATCGACTGAAGAGGCGCAGGTTAATGTCGCTATCGAAGTGGCTGAGATCGTCCGCGATGCGCTTTTGGGTAAAGGGATACGCAACGCCGCCAACTATCCTTCTTTAGACGCAGAGGCTTATAAAATTTTGGAACCTTATATAAATCTGACTGAGAAATTAGGAATGTTTTCTGCCCAGCTGGTTGAAGGCAGATTCCAGGAGTTAAGGATAAGTTATAGCGGGGATATTATTAAACATAATTTGACCCCTCTTACTTTGGCCTTAGTCAAGGGGGTGCTCTCTCCGAGTTTGCAGGAGACGGTTAATTTTATCAATGCTACCAATCTCGCTAAAGAGAGAGGTATTAGTATCAAAGAAGTAAAATCTACTAAAGAGGCAGAGTTCGCCACTTTAATCCAGCTGGAGATTATTACTGATAAGGAGTCCAGGATTGTCTGCGGCACTCTTTCCGCAAACAAGCAGCCCAGGATCGTTAAGATCGACGGTTATTACGTTGAGGTATCTCCTTTGGGTGAGATGATTATGATTCAGAACCTGGATAAGCCCGGCATTATCGGAAACCTAGGTACGCTTTTGGGTAAATCTAAGATTAATATCGCCGCGATGACATTCGGCCGGGAGAAACTAGGAGGCAAGGCAATCAGTATTCTCAATGTAGATGCTCCGGTTTCCGGAGAGCTTCTGGATAAGGTGAAGAAACTAGAAAATATCCTAGCAGTTAAAACCATAAAAATCCGATGATTAAAAGACTTTTCATTATTTTTTTGATAGCAGGGATTTGGTTTTCGATTAGCTCTTTTCCGGCTTGGGCTGGGGAGATAACTATATTATATACCGGGGATACTCATGCCATGCTCTATACCTGCAATTGTCCCAAGGAGCCTATCGGGGGCCTCAGTCGGCGCGCTACCTTGATTAAGCAGCTCAGGAAAGAAAATCCCGATACCTTAGTTTTAGATTCCGGCGGTTTTTTTGCCTCAGGCATGATGGATGAGTATAGCCAGAATACCCAGCTGGATATACAGCGGACATTGGCAAGCCTTAAAGCCATGGAGTTAATGCAATATGATGCATTGGCTATCGGCGATAACGAGTTTAATTTCGGCAGAGAATTCTTAGAGGCTAATATCGCCAAGTATAAATTAAATTTTCTTTCCGCAAACATTAAATCCGCTAAAGCCTTGCCTTATTTTATCAAAGAAGTCGGCGGGGTTAAGATAGGGATCGTGGCTGTAAGTCCGGTCGCTGATCCGCAAAAATATGGCGCCCTGCGTTTACTCGATCCTGATAGCGCAGTTGGCTGGGCAATAAGCGAATTAAAAAAACAATCAGTAGAGCTGATAGTTGTTTTGAGCGGGTTAAATGATAGCGATAACCAGAAATTACTCCAGGATGTGGAAGGGATAAATATCATTATATCTGGTTTTAGTATGCCTAAACAGGGAGCAAGCGACATTCAGCCTTATGGTTCGGCTTTGGTGATTAGGCCTTCCTGGCAGGGCCGTAGCTTAGGCAAGCTGTCTTTAGTGGTAAAAGACGGTAAAATTTTAAAATATAAAACAGAACAACTGCCTGTTTCCGAAAAAATAACGCAAGATCCAGAAGTTCTTGCTGCGATACCGCATTGTTTTTCTGATAGCGACTGTAAAAGTAAGGATCAAAGAGGCATTTGTCGTGATCCAGGGACCCTGAACTCGCAATGTAAGTTTAGCCAGCCGCGTAAGGTCTCTCTTTTAATTATTGTTCCTAAGGCGTGTTTGACTTGTAACACGGATAGGCCGATAAATTTGCTCAAAAAGTATTTCCCCGGGCTGCAGGTTGATTACCTGTTCTATCCTAGCCGCCGAGCAGATCGACTGCTAAAGCAGCACTCTATTACTAAGCTGCCGGTTTACCTGTTAGGAAAAGAGGTTAGTCAGGAAAAGGAGTTCGCTAAGTTAATGCAAAGGCTGGACAAAAAAGGTGATTTTTACCTGGTTGATCTGCGTTTTGTGGGTTTTTCTTATTTTTTAGGCCGGCAGAGGTTTAAAGGTAAGTTAGATTTATTCATTAGCCTTTTTGAAAAAGATAGCCAGAAGTTACTTAAGCTAATGAAGCAATTTCATCCGACGATTCATTTTTTAGCCAAGGAGAGCAAGGAATCTAAGTTTGACGCTAGCCGCGGAGGTTTAGAGGTCGAGGAATATTTAAGGGCTGTCTGCGTGGAGAAATATAATCCCCGGGTTTTCTGGGATTATCTGGAATGCCGCTCAGGCAATATTTACAGCTCTTGGTGGGATGATTGCTTGCCGGGGCAAGATATAAAGCAAATAAAAAGCTGCGCGCAGTCTCAGGAAGGAGAAAAGCTCTTAAAAGAAAATATTAGCTTGAATAAAGAATTAGGGATTATGTTAGGCCCAACCTATCTTTTAGATAACCAGGAGATTTTCAGTTCGCAGGGTGTACCTGCGGCGGAAGAACTTAAGAAGCTAATCAAAAGGTGAAAAAATGACTAAGAAGCCAAAGATTTATATTATTGATGTAACTAACCGCGATGGGGTGCAAACCTCGCGGATCTGCCTTTCTAAGCTGCAGAAGACGATGATCAATATTTATTTAAACGAGATGGGGATATTCCAGTCCGAGTTTGGTTTTCCTCTTACCCGCCATGAGACGAATTATTTGAATGCAAATTTAGAATTAGTCAAGGAGGGTGTCCTTTCGCCAATACGCCTGGGGGGGTGGGTCAGGGCAACCAAGGATGACGTGAAAGCTGCTTTCGGGTTGGTTCCTCAGATCAAGCATCTCAATCTTTCGATTTCAACATCTGACCAAATGATTATGCATAAGTTTAAGGGTAAACTCGACCATGATTCGGTAATCAAAGAGATGGTAGATGCGGTAAAAGAGGCCAGGAGATTCGGGGCACAGTCTATCGGCGTCAATGCAGAAGATGCCTCGCGCACGAGAATTGATTATCTGATTGAATTTTCCCAGGCTGCTAAAAAAGCCGGAGCGGATAGGATTCGTTATTGCGATACCTTAGGGTGCGATACGCCTTTTACGATTTATGAAAGGATAAAATCACTGGTTGAGGCAATCAAGATGCCTATAGAGATTCACGGCCACAACGATTTAGGTTTGGTGATAGCTAATTCTATCGCCGGAGCAAAGGCCAGTCTGGATTGTGGTCAGGATGCTTACATCAATACCTGTATTAATGCCATGGGGGAGCGCGCAGGAAACGCGGATTTGGTTTCGCTAATTTTAGCCTTAAAATACGGCAACGGTATGCAGGATTACCTCTTGGATGAAAAGATTGACATGAAGAAGGCTTGGAAGATCTGTAAATATGCCTCTTATGCTTTTGGCGTGCCTATCCCGATTAACCAGCCCGGGGTGGGCGCAAATGCCTTTGCCCATGAATCTGGCATTCATGCCGACGGAGCCTTAAAAGACAGGCGTAATTATGAACTCTATGATTTCGAGGAATTAGGCAGGGGTGAACCGGAGGTAATCGAAACCGGACGCAAGATTACCGCCGGAGAGTACTCCGGAATCAAGGGATTCAGGAATGTTTATGAAAAATTAGAGGTTGCCTTTAATGATGATAAAGAGGCGACTAAAATCCTGGAACTCGTCCGTTACGCTAATGTGCATAATCAAAAGCCGCTAGTCGATGATGAGTTGAAGTTTATCGCCCATTATCCGGATATTGCACAAAAGATATTTACCATGGCGCCGTGATACGTCCGCGGCATACAAACCGCACCCTTTAAGGGCGCGCTAAAGATACGCCGCTTGAGTATCAATCCTAAAGCGGATATGAAAGACAAGACAAACTCCAGCCTAAAGGCCAGAGAGTTGAAGGATTGATTTTCGCCGTTTTTAACAGGAAGTTAAAACTTTAGAATATTATTAACCAAGACAACTCGACGAGGAAATAACGATGAATATAGTAATAGTAGGGGCGCAATGGGGGGATGAAGGAAAAGGTAAGGTAATCGATATCATTTCCGAAGATGCCGATTACATTGTCCGCTACCAGGGGGGCAGTAATGCGGGGCACACCGTGGTCGTTGATGGCCAGGAGTATATATTTCATCTTATTCCTTCAGGGATTCTCCATAGAAAAAAAATATGCTGTATCGGTAATGGCGTAGTGGTAGACCCGGCCGTACTAATCCAGGAAATCGAGGGGCTTGAGTCATCCGGAATAAAAGTTGGCCGGCGCCTGAAGATTTCTACGCTGGCCCATGTGATTTTTCCTTATCATAAAATTCTCGACCAGCTGCGCGAGAAAAAAAGAGCTGCCAAGATCGGCACTACCGGACGGGGGATCGGCCCCTGTTATGCGGATAAAATTAACCGTTGCGGCATTAGGATGATCGATCTTTTGAATCCGCAGGTCTTTAAGGCTAAATTAAAAGATAACCTTAAAGAGAAGAATGAGATTTTCCGTAAGGTCTATGGCCACTGCGGGTTTAATTTCTCTCAGATTTATAAAGAGTATTTGCGTTACGGCCAGCTGCTATCCGGATATATCTGCAATATTTCTTCTTTATTAAATAAAGCCATAGCAGAAAGAAAGGATATTCTTTTTGAAGGAGCACAAGGCACCTTTTTAGATATTGATTTCGGTACCTATCCTTTTGTGACTTCTTCTTCTTCGACCTCCGGCGGTTCTTGCATCGGCACCGGGATTTCTCCTTTGGCAATTAAAAAAGTTGTGGGGGTAGCTAAGGCTTACACGACTAGGGTCGGGGAGGGCCCTTTTCCGACTGAGTTTAGGGCAGATTTCGCGAAGTTAATGCGCGACAAAGGTAAAGAATTCGGCGCTACCACTGGCAGGCCACGCAGGTGTGGTTGGTTTGATTGCGTAATGGTAAGAGAAGCAGTACTTTTAAATGGGATATCGGGATTGGCGATTATGAAGCTGGATATATTGGATAATCTTAAGAGTATAAAGATCTGCACTGCTTATAAATATAAAGGTAAGTTATTTAAGGAATTTCCCCGCGACTTGGAGGTATTAGAAAATGCCAGGCCGGTATATAAAGAGATGACAGGTTGGCCCGACCTAAGTATTAAGCCTAAGGGGTTTAAGGATTTGCCGGTTAATGCCCGGAATTATATATCGGTATTGCAGGAGATTCTAAAGACCAAAATTTCCATAGTTTCTGTGGGTTCTGCCCGCGATGAAACTATATTTATCTGACGTTTAGACAACTATAAAACCCTTGACTAAAATTACGGGTTATGCTATAGTTAATATCTAAATTAATATTATTAGGAGGGGTAAAATGTGCAGGATATTAAAAATTCTACTTGTTGGTTTTATAGCTATTGCCTTATCAGGGTGTACTTTTATCTTTCAAAAAGGCAGGCGTTCGGATGCGCAGAAAATCGAAGAGTTGTCCCGGCAGCTTGATGATTTGAGCCAGACCCAAAAGTTATTGGAGGACAGACTTAGTAAAGAAATCCAGGATAAACAGGTAAAATTACAGATGATGGAGAAGGGTTTAGTAATCACTGTCCTGGGGGATGTACTTTTTGATTCCGGTAAGGCTAAGATTAGGCCCGGAGCCTACGAGATATTGAATAAGTTAGCTGTTGTGCTAAAGGAAAACGTACCCGATTTGAGCGTTGGTATTGAAGGCCATACGGATAATCTGGCGATTAAGGTTTCGGGTTGGAAATCAAATTGGGAACTTTCTACTGCCCGGGCTTTAAGCGTTTTACATTATTTAGTGGATAAAGAAGGGATTTCCCCAGATCGGCTATCAGCGATTGGTTACGGGGAATACCGACCGGTAGCTTCTAACGATACCAAAGAGAGCCGGCAACTCAACCGTAGAGTAGAAATCGTAATTCTGCCTAAGGCGAAAAAGGTAAAAGAGGCAAGCGGGATTAAGGCGGTAGAGCTGCAGGAGAACCTGAAATAGCACCGTCTTCTTAAAATAGGGGTCAGATATGGACGAGAGTTTTAAAAATAGGGCAATCTTAATACTGATAATATTAACAGCAATATTTTTTGTGAGTACGGTTAGTTCTTGCAGTAATGCTCATCGCCAGAAAATTTCCCGCGATAAAGAAATGGCTACTCGGCTTGATCGGGAAGAAAAATTAAACAAGTTGGAGCAGGAAAAGGCTGGGGTGGATGCCAAGTCAAATAGCCTGAGTCAGGCGCTGGAAGAAGAGAAGGCGGCGCATCAGGTGACTAAGAAAAGTCTGGTTCAGGAGCAATTAGTGAATCAGAGCCTAAAAGAAGAATTACAAAAAGTCACTAAGCTCAAAGAGGTCTTGGAGGAGGATCTCAAAGAGGCCTTGGTAGCCAACAAGACAAATAAATCAAAAAAATGATATAGGGAGGGGGTAAAAACGGCATTTCGCCTGTTTAGATAAAAGGGGATGATTATTCCCCTTTTTTGTTAGCGAGGAGGGAGGGTGAATAGAGCTATGGTTAAGTTGCGCAAGAAAAAAGTGAATTCTAAAAAGCTAGTACGCATAAAGAAAACAACCGCATCAGTCAAGCCCGCTGTGCGGAAAATTAAAAAACGCAGTGTTCCTCTGAAGACAAAAAAGAAAAGTTATGCTGCGCAGGAGATTATGGTAGAGCAGGCAAAATTCTATACTGGTCAGGTATCTCATATAGCGCCTCAGCCTGTTTCCCGGGAACTGCCTTTTGAATATGGCCGGGATAGGATGATTTTGCAGGTACGCGATACCCATTGGGTGCATGTTTATTGGGAGCTGACCAATCAAACCCTGGATAAGTTCAGAAAAGAATTAGGAAAAGATTTTTATACTACTAGGCGCGCCTTGCGCGTTTACGACATCAGCCAGATTAATTTTAATGGTAATAATGCCCATCGCTTCTTTGACATCCAGATTAATGAATATGCCAATAATTGGTATATCGATACCGATGGCCCGGGTAGATCCTGGTGTGTGGACTTAGGCCTGCTTTTGGCAGACGGCAGATTTATTACCATCTTACGTTCAAATACAGTCCAGTCGCCTTCAGATGGCCCTTCTTGGATTACCGATGAAGAGTGGATGATCCCCGAAGATATGTTTGTCCGGCTTTATGGCATGGGTTTTGGATTCGGGCAGAGTTCAGCGGTAGACAAGAAAGGTTGGCAACAAAAACTGCGCAAAGAACTCTTTTCCGGAGTCCTTGCCTCGCCCGGCATCGCATCTATGGCTAGTCCGGTGAAAAAGCCCGGCGTAAGAAAATTCTGGCTGACAGTGAATACCGAACTGATTGTTTATGGCGCAACTGAACCCGATGCTCAAGTGAGCGTGCAGGGTAGGTCCATAAAGCTTAGGCCAGACGGAACTTTTACTTTGCGCTTTGCTCTGCCGGAAGGCAAGCAGGTTATTCCGGTGCAAGCCAGATCTTCCGACCAAAAAGAAGAGCGTACAATTACGCCAATTGTGACTAAAGAAACCAAATAACAAAAGCGGTGGACGGTTAAGTGGTGGTTGGTTAATTAGGCTACCGCTAAATTAATCATTTAACTAATTAAACAGATTAGCCAATATGCCTAAAGGATATCTTTGTTTAGTTTTACATACCCATCTTCCTTATGTTCGACACCCGGAACATGAAAACTTTTTGGAAGAGGATTGGTTTTATGAAGCGATAACCGAAACCTATATACCTCTGATCCTGGTTTTCGAAAGGCTGCTTAACGACAAGGTAGATTTTCGTTTAACGATGTCGTTGACTCCTACGCTTATCTCGATGTTGGAAGACCAGCTGCTTCAAGAGAGGTATATCAGGCATATCAGTAAATTAATCGAGTTAGGTCATAAGGAGGTAGAGCGTACCCGTTGGCAGCCGGAGTTTCATCGTCTGGCTAATATGTATTTGAGCCGTTTCTATGAAGCCAGGGAAGTCTTTGAGCGATATCAGCGTAATTTAGTTAAGGCATTTAAATATTTCCAGGACTCCGGAAAGTTAGAGATTATTACCTGCGGGGCAACCCACGGCTTTTTCCCCTTAATGGATGTAGTGCGGCCGTCGATTAAAGCCCAGGTTAAAGTTGCAGTCAGCCACTACGGAAAGGTATTCGGCCGCCAGCCGCAGGGTATCTGGTTGCCTGAGTGCGGTTATGCCCCTGGTTATGATCAGATACTCAAAGAGGCAAATTTAAAGTATTTTATCAGCGATGCCCATGGCATTTTGCATGGAAGCCCCCGGCCAAAATATGGCGTATTTGCTCCGGTATACTGTAAGTCCGGGGTAGCTTGTTTTGGCAGGGACCTGGAGTCATCCAGACAGGTCTGGTCCTCCATTGAAGGTTATCCCGGGGATTATCTCTACCGGGAATTTTACCGTGATATAGGTTTTGATCTGGATTACGAATATATCCGCCCCTATATTCATACTGACGGCGTACGCATCAATACCGGGATAAAGTATTACCGGATTACAGGGGATACCAAACATAAAGAGCCCTATTTGCCGGATCAGGCGAGGGAGAAGGCTGCCGAACATGCGGGAAATTTCATGTTTAACCGTCAGAGGCAGGTTGAATATCTGTTTGATATACTGCAGAAAAAGCCGATTATTCTTTCTCCTTATGATGCGGAATTATACGGACATTGGTGGTATGAGGGGCCGATGTGGCTAGATTTTTTGATTCGTAAGATAGCCTTTGATCAGGATATAATACAATTGATTACCGCATCGGAGTATTTAGCCCAAAATCCGCGCAATCAGGTAATTACCCCTTCTATGTCAAGCTGGGGATGGAAAGGGTATAACGAGATGTGGCTGCAGGGCCCTAATGACTGGATTTACCGGCATTTGCATGTGGCATCGGAGAGGATGAGCGAATTAGCCAGGGGCATAAAGCAGGCAGAAGGAACTTTAAGGAGGGCGTTAAATCAGGCATTGCGAGAACTCTTGCTTGCGCAAAGTTCGGATTGGGCATTTATTATGGGCACGGGTACGCATACCGATTACGCCGTTAATCGTACCAAGGAGCACATTTTAAGATTCACTCGTTTATATGAAGATATCAAGGCAAACTCGATTGATGAGCATTGGCTGGCAGATCTCGAATATAAAGACAATATCTTCCCAGATATAGATTACCGGGTCCACCAATAATATTAGGGACGGTTCTCAACTTGAAGCGAAAGTGTCCCGCCGCAGGCGGGACACTTTAAGATTGGGTTGAGAACCGTCCCTGAATAAGGATGAAGAATAATATTCCGCAGCATATCGCGATTATCATGGATGGGAACGGCCGTTGGGCGCAGGAGAAAAAGCTGCCCCGCACTGCCGGCCACCGCGTTGGCGTTTCCCGGATCAAAGAAATAATACACGCAGCCGATGATTTAGGGGTTAAGGTAGTTACTTTCTTTGCTTTTTCCGCGGAGAACTGGCAGAGGACGAAGAGGGAGATTGTGGTATTGATGCGTTTTCTAGACAATTTCCTTACCCGGCAGATCAGGGAATTAGAAGAAAATAATATGCGGCTAAAGATTATCGGCAGAGGGGATCCCTTGCCGGGATATATCCAGAAAAAGATTAAAGAGGCAGAGGCAAAGACTAAAAATAATACGGGGTTATTGGTAGTTTTGGCATTAAATTACGGTTCAAGGCAGGAAATAATAGATGCGGTAAAAAAGTTTACCCGTGCAGTTATCAATGGTGAGGAAAAATTGGATAATCTCGTTAGCGAGAACTTTGCGAACTATCTTTATACAGCTGGTTTGCCTGATCCGGATCTTTTAATTCGTACCAGCGGAGAGATGCGCTTAAGCAATTTTCTTCTCTGGCAGCTTTCTTACGCAGAATTATATTTCCCCAGGAAATATTGGCCGGATTTCGCAAGGTCTGACCTGGAAGAGGCGATTAGGGTTTACCAAAGCAGAGAACGCAGATTCGGCAAGATAAATGCTGACTAAACGTATTATAACTTCCGGCATACTTATCGCAATTATCACCGCGACAATATTCGTAGACTGGTTGTGTGGTTTATTGATTGCCGCTTTCATTGTCTTCGGCCTATATGAATTTTTCACGATGCTGGAGAAAAAAGGAATAAGTATTTACAAATATTTTGGTATAGGTATGGGGGCGGTTATTCCGATTTCAATCCTATTTCGCTTTGAGCTTACCAGAAGCTGGGAGCTTCTTTTTATTGTTCTGACTCTCTTGATCCTTATACTGATGCAGTTTAGGCGACGTGAGAGTTCTGGCGTGATCGTGGGAATTTCCACGACTATATTCGGCATACTTTACATTGCCTGGTTCTTCAGTTTTTTAATTAAAATTAGGTACCTTAGCGGCGGGATCGGCCTTTTAGTAGCTCTGCTTTTGATTACAAAATTAGGAGATATCGGCGCTTATCTTGTCGGTGTCCGTTTTGGCAAAACTCCTCTTATATCGCGCATCAGCCCGAATAAATCAATCGAAGGAGCGGTTGGCGGACTGGTCTTTAGTATTTGCGGGGCCCTGGTCAGTAAGCCATTCCTGCCTTTTAACTACCTGCATCTTGCGGTACTGGGTATCTCTTTAAGTATCTTGGGCCAATTAGGTGATCTTTCCGAGTCTCTGATGAAGCGTGACTGTAATGTGAAGGATTCAGGTAGCGTTTTTCCGGGTATGGGGGGTGTCTTGGACTTAATCGATAGCCTGCTCTTTACTGCTCCGGTATTTTATTTTTATATGAATATAACCCTTAAATGAAAATATTCTGGCTATGAAGCGTATTGCAATATTAGGCTCAACAGGTTCTATCGGTAGAAGCACTTTAGAGGTAATCAGGCGTTTTCCGGATAAGTTCCGGCCAATAGCCTTAAGCACTAATTCTAATATTGCTATATTAGAGCAGCAGATCCGTCAGTTTAACCCGGCATTCGTATGTGTACAAGATAGAAAGGCAGCCCAGGATTTAAGGTCCAAGTTAGATTTAAAGAAAACTAAATTACTTTTTAGTCAAGATGGCTTGAATGAAATAGCGCAGAGCAGCCTGGTTGATCAGGTTGTAGTGGCAATCAGCGGTTCGGCTGCGCTGGGGCCTTTATTAATGGCAATTGATAACTGTAAAAAGATCGCCCTGGCTAATAAAGAGGCCTTGGTTATGGCCGGGTCTCTGATTATGCATAGGGCAGCGAAGAAAAAAATACGGATTATCCCTATTGATAGCGAGCAATCGGCGATCTGGCAATGCCTCAGCGGTCAAGATAAAAATAAATTACAAACCGTTTATCTTACGGCTTCAGGCGGGCCTTTTCGGAACTCCTCCATCAAAAGCCTTAAGGGTATCAAAATAAAAAGTGTGCTCAAACATCCACGCTGGAAGATGGGAAGGAAGATTAGCGTAGATTCTGCCACGCTGATGAACAAGGGGCTTGAGGTTTTAGAGGCGATGTTTCTTTTCGGCTTAGACCTAGAAAAGATAAAAGTGGTAGTGCATCCAGAGGCGATCATTCATTCCATGGTTGAATTTATAGATGGGGTGATTATGGCCCAGCTATCCATTACGGATATGCGCATTCCTATACAATATGCCCTTTCCTACCCGCAAAGACTGGATAGCGGATTAAGAAATATTGATTTTTATAAATTAAAAGTGTTAACTTTCGAAAAACCGGATCTCAAAAAATTTCCTTGTTTAGAGTTAGCCTATCAGGTAGCTAGGGAAGGCGGTACTGCGCCGGCTGCCCTGAATGCAGCCAATGAGGTCAGTGTAGGCGAATTTCTTAAGGGAAGGCTGAGCTTTTTGGGTATACCCAAAGTTATAAGTAAAGTTTTAAGCAGGCACCGGAATATTAAAAAACCAAATTTGCCTGATATCCTGAATATAGATATTTGGGCTAAGGCCGAGGCCGGGCGGGTTATTGCTAATTTAAGGTAAAGAGATGATTGCTTTTTTTATTTTTTTATTGATTTTGGGAGTTTTGATTATAGTCCATGAATTCGGGCATTTTATTACTGCTAAAAGGCTGGGGGTGCGCGTAAACAGCTTTTCTTTGGGGTTTGGTCCGCAGATCTTTAAAAAGAGGATTAAGGATACGGAATATAGCGTTAGCGCAATACCCTTAGGCGGCTATGTAGAGCTTGCCGGGGATAATCTGGAGAGCTACACGGGTAAAAAAGACGAATATCTTACTCAGTCTATAGGGAGGCGTTTTCAAATTATATTTTTTGGGCCTCTATTAAACTATGCCTTGGCCTTTTTGTTCTTTTGGCTTATATTTTTTGCTGGCTATCCTACTTTGACTACTGATGTCGGCAGTCTGGTAGACGGACTCGGCGCTAAAGATGCCGGAGTGCAGGTTGGGGATAAGATCATTGCTGTAGATGGTGAAGCAGTGGATTACTGGGAGGATCTTCAGAGAGTAATTCATACTAAAAAAGCAGCCTCATTGGTACGCCTGACTATTTTGCGTAAAGAAAAAGAAGAAACGTTAAAGGTGAAAATCCAAGAGAAACAGTTTGACGATATCTTCGGGGAGAAGCAGAAGATCGGTTTACTGGGCGTCACCCCTTCTGGGGAGATCGTAAAAATCAGGCACGGTTTTTTTGATTCGTTTTTGTTAAGCGCAGCTAAAACCTGGGAGTTGACTGCTTTAACTTATAAGGCCTTGGGGATGATGATTACCGGCAAACTATCGTTGCGTGATTCAGTGACCGGCCCGCTGGGCATGTTTTATATTACCTCTAAAGTCAGTCGTTTGGGTATAATTGCCATTGTACATCTTATGGCAATATTGAGCCTTAATCTAGCGATATTCAACCTCTTACCATTGCCGGTTTTAGATGGCGGGCATATATTTTTGTTGGGCATAGAGAAAATAAGGGGAAAATATCTGAGCCTCAAGACCGAGCGAATTATCGCCAAGGTAGGCTTTACGATTATAATTGCATTGGCATTGCTGGTAACCTTTAATGATCTGCTTAAATTCGGGGATAGGATTTTAAATTTTTTTAACCGATAATTATGGTTATAAGACGCAAGACAAGAAGTATAAAAATTGGCAATCTCTGTATCGGAGGCGATAATCCGGTAGCCATCCAGTCGATGGCCAAGACCAGGACGCAGGATGTAGGGGCTACTCTAAGACAGATAAAACGGCTTGAGCGCGCCGGCTGCGAAATTGTGAGAGTCGCGGTAAAAAACAAAGCCGATGCCCAGGCTATTGATAAGATCAAAGCCAAAATCAAGATACCTTTAGTAGCAGATATACATTTTGATTGGCGCCTAGCCATAGAAGCTATTGAAAGAGGGGCTGATAAGATTAGGCTCAACCCCGGTAATATCTGTAAAAAAGAGGAGATTGAGAAAATTATCCAAGCCGCCAAATCATCCGATATATCGGTTAGGGTTGGTTTAAATTCCGGCTCTCTGGAGAAATTATATCCTCAAGGGACAGGGGAGTCCAGCATAGCGGATACCATGGTCAAGGCAGCTATGGATTACATCAGGTTTATTGAAAGCCTGGGGTTCTTTAACTTGGTGCTCTCTTTAAAAGGGTCGGATATCTTTGATACTTTTGCTGCTTATCGCAAGATGGCTAATCTCTGCGACTATCCTTTTCATCTAGGAGTTACCGCTGCCGGGTTACCGTTGGATGGTACGGTAAAATCAAGTATTGCGGTTGGAGGGTTGCTATCAGAGGGGATTGGTGATACGATAAGGGTATCTTTAACTGCTAGTCCGGAGCTGGAGATAAGAGTTGCTAAGCTTATCCTGGGATCTTTGGGTTTATATAACTTAGGATGCCAGATTATCAGCTGTCCGACCTGTGGTCGCTGTGAGGTAGATCTACTGAAAATAGTAAGGGACTTGGAAAGAAAGCTTCCTTCTTTTAATTTTCAGAATTCAACTAGGCCGCTTAAGGTGGCGGTTATGGGTTGCGTGGTGAATGGCCCGGGTGAAGCCAAGCAGTCTGATATAGGGGTGGCTTTTGGTAAGAAAGACGGGCTTCTTTTTAAAAAAGGCAAGCCGGTAAAGAAAGTATCTTATTCTAGGTGCGTGGGTGTGTTGCTCAAAGAAATATCTCATTTAGTGAGTTGTTAATTGGTGAGTGGTTAATTAGACTATAATGGTAAATTAACCAATTAACCAGTATTTACTGAGAAAAAAAATGTTGTGGTCAAAGGCTTTTATTCCGACTTTAAAAGAAACGCCGCAGGAGGCAGAATCGCTTAGCCACCAGCTACTGCTGAGGGCAGGCTTGATCCGTATGCTTATGGCAGGGGTTTATTCATACCTGCCTTTGGGTTTAAGGGTATTGGATAATCTTGAAAAGGTAATCCGCCAGGAGATGGATTCCTGCGGGGGGTCTGAACTGCTGCTTCCGGCATTACAGCCGAAGGATCTTTGGCTTAAATCCGGACGCGATAAAGATATGGGCGAGGTGATGATCAGGTTTGTCGACCGCAAGGGAAGGAATGTTTGCCTGGGCCCTACGCATGAAGAAGTAATTACCGATTTAGTAAAAGCACACATTTTTTCTTATAAACAGCTTCCCTTATTATTGTATCAGATTCAGACAAAATTCCGCGATGAGATCCGACCGCGTTTCGGCCTGGTCAGGGCTTGCGAATTCATTATGAAGGATGCTTATAGTTTTGATCAGGATGAGGCGGGTTTAGACAAGAATTATGAAACGGTTTATCATGCTTATCTGAGGATTTTTAAGAGGTGCGGGCTGGACTGTTTGATTACAGAGGCGGATTCGGGAGTCATGGGTGGCAACGCTTCGCATGAATTTATGGTTCCTGCAGAAAGCGGAGAGGACCTGGTTTTGTATTGTGCGAAGTGTAAATCCAGCCAGACGGATAAAGAAGGCCCCCTTAAGGATTGCCTGCGTTGTAAGGTTAAATTAGAGCGGAGAAATACAATCGAGATCGGGCATATCTTTAAACTGGGGACAAAATACAGCGCTAGTTTAGGGGCGCATTTTCTCGACGCCCAAGGGAAAAAGAGGCCCATAATCATGGGTTGTTATGGTATAGGCGTTTCAAGGTTAATCTCGGCAATCATCGAGCAGAACCATGATCACCAGGGTATTATTTGGCCAAAAGAGATAAGCCCCTACCAGGTTATTGTATTGCCTTTGGATGTCAGCGACAAAAAGATGATGAAAATCGCTTCTGATATATATAGCGAGTTAAAGCAGAATAATATTTCTGCGCTTCTCGATGACCGGGATGAGCGGGCAGGCGTAAAATTCAAGGATGCGGATCTATTGGGCGTTACATTACAGGTTATTATCGGTAAGGAATCGCTGAAGAATAACCACGTAGAACTAAAGACACGCCGTAACCAAGAGAGAGCCTCTAAAGAGCAGGGGGAAATTATCAGAGAGATAAAAAGGATTATCTATGGATAAGCAGGCTATTATCGATGAGTTTGAGAGTATTATCAGGGATTATCTTGCGTTACGTTCCTTGGACCTGGTAGAGTTTATCCACAGGCATGAGGGTAGAAATCTAGTCTTGATGATATTCGTGGACAAACCGCAAGGAGGTATTACGCTGGATGAATGCGCTGAACTAAATCAGGAAATAGGCAGAATCTTAGAAGAGAGGCAAATGCTACATTGTAGCTATATCTTAGAAGTCTCTTCCCCGGGCCTAGACAGGCCTTTAAAGACAAAAAGCGATTTTGCGCGTTGTTTGAATAAAAAGGTGCGTTTATTTTTTATTGAACCGTTAGATGGAAAGTTGGAATTAGAGGGAATAACCAGTCAGGTAAGCCAGGAATCAGTCCATATTGATCAGGCTGGCATGCAAACTGAGATCCCTTTGGCTAAAATCAAAAAGGGAAAACAGATAATCGAGTAATACTTAAGGAGCCGGAGAGAACGATGAGTCAGGAATTATTAGCTATAATAGAGCAGATCGAAAGAGAGAAGGGCATTAAAAAAGAAGTTTTGATCGAAGCAGTGGAGAGCGCGCTTTTAAGCGCAGCCAAGAAGGTTGTCGATATTAAACCCGATGAAGAGTTAAGGGTAGAACTTGACCGTAATACGGGAAAGATCAAAGCCTTCAGGAATCAGGAGGAGATTACCTCCATAGATTTCGGCCGGATTGCTGCTTCGGCTGCGCGGCAGGTAATTATTCAAAAAATCAGGGAAGCTGAAAAAGAGGTTGTCTTTAGCGAGTTTCAGGGTAAGGTAGGAGAAATAGTCAGCGGCACGGTATATCGCTTTGATAAAGGCAATATTATTGTTGATCTCTTGGGTAAAGCAGAAGGAATCCTCCTTAAGCGCGAACAGTCTCCCAAGGAGGAATTTAAACAGGGCCAACGCATCCGCGCCTACGTGGCAGAGGTAAGAAAAGATGCCAAGGGCCCGCAGATTCTTTTGTCACGCACTCACCCTAATCTAGTAAAGAAACTATTCGAATTAGAAGTGCCTGAGATTTATGAGGGGATTGTAGAGATCAGGTCGATCTCCCGGGAAGCGGGTGAGCGGACCAAGATCGCGGTACGGTCAAAAAATGAGAAGGTCGATTCTGTAGGGGCCTGCGTGGGGATGCGCGGGAACCGCGTACGCAACATCGTCAATGAGCTGCATGGAGAAAAGATCGATATCGTGCGTTTTAACGACGATATAAAAGAGTATATCAAAGCCGCGCTTTCTCCGGCGAAAGTCGCTGAGATAAAATTAGACAAGGATAAACTTAAGGCAGAGGTTATCGTAGATGATGATCAACTTTCCTTAGCTATCGGTAGACATGGTCAGAATGTCAGGCTGGCCTGTCGGTTGATCGGGTGGGAATTAGATATTCGTACGAAATCCGTTCCTGTTGAGCCAAAAGAGCAAGAGCCACAAGCAGAAAAACCGGTGGCGGAAAAACCAGAAAAAGAAGCCAAGAAAGAGAAGAAGCAAAAGAAGGTCAAACAGGCGAAAAAGGAAAGTAAAAAGTCGCATTCCCTTGAGCAATTATCAGGAGTAGGAAGTAAAACTCTAGCCAGCCTCCAGGAGGCAGGGATTAACAGCTTAGAGCATATCATAAATTCAGGGATTTCAGGTTTAACCAAAATTAAAGGCATAGGAAAGAAAAAGGCGGAAAAATTAACCCAGGAAGCTAAAAGGTTAAACAAATAATATATTTTTAAAGTAAGTTTAATATTCGCAGTCAGGCGAGGATAAAAACAGAAGGAAAAAATGGTAAAACCCAAGAAAGATAAAAGCGAGACTAAAAAAACAGTTATTTTAAAAACAAAAAAGGCAGTAATTAAGCCTACAATTAAGAAGAAAACTGTTAAGAAAGTTTTCCCACTTGATAAGCGCAAGTCCGCTAAGGCAGAGCATCTGAAAAAAAAGACAGCTCCGAAAAAAGAATTACACCCTTCTCCTTTGCCTAAAATCGAGAAACCTCTTGAGCCGGCTATGGCTACTGGCAGTCCCATAATCGCCGCTATTCGGCCAAAGAAGACATACCCACAAGAGAAGAAGGTATTAGATAAAGAAGTTCCTTCAGTGGCTCCTCGGCCGGAAATAATAAAAGCTAAAGAGGAGGTAAAAAAGGCTCCGGAGAAGATTGCTCCGCAAGTAAAGGAGATTATTCAGCCCGCTATAGTTAGCGCACCGGTATTGAAAGAGCTGGAGTTGGAGCTGCCGATCACTGTTAAGGATTTGGCGGTGAAGTTACAGATGAAACCTTCAGTTTTAATCAAGGGCCTGATGGATATGAAGATTATGGCAGGGATTAATCAATCTTTAGAGTATGAGGCAGTAAAAAATATCTCGCAAAAGTATGGTTATCAGATCAAGAATGCCCCTGACGCTGAATCTTTGGCGTTAGGCGTTCACGGCCAGTTAGATCGCCCTGAATTTTTAAAGCCTAGACCGCCGATAGTGACATTTATGGGCCATGTAGATCACGGTAAGACTTCTTTGCTTGATGCGATCAGAAAAACTAAAATTGCCGAATCCGAGCACGGAGGCATTACTCAGCATATCGGGGCTTACAAGGTAGTTTTGCCGACAGGGGAGATCACCTTTTTAGATACGCCGGGACACGAAGCCTTTACTGCGATGCGCTCGCGGGGGGCCAGTATTACGGATATAGTTGTTTTAGTAGTTGCGGCAGATGACGGAGTTATGCCGCAGACCCAGGAAGCTATTGACCACGCCCGCGCTGCCGGTGTGCCGATCATTGTAGCGATGAATAAAATAGATAAACCGCAGGCAAATATTGATAAGTTAAAGAAACAGCTCGCTGAATTAGATTTGACAGCTGAGGACTGGGGAGGGAAAACAATCACCGTCTCGGTTTCGGCGAAAACCGGCGCCGGAATTGATGATTTGCTGGAGATGATCCTTTTAGATGCCCAGATGCTGGAATTAAAGGCAAATTCTCAGCGGCCCGCCAGAGGAGTCGTGGTTGAGGCAAAGCTAAGTAAAGGCAGGGGGCCGGTGGTCACTATGCTCGTGCGCAATGGCACTCTGCATCTTAATGAGAATATTATTGTCGGGGAGTATTATGGTAAGATTAGGGCGATGTTTAACGATCGCGGACAGGCGGTTACTGAGGTAGGGCCCTCTTCGCCGGTGGAGGTGCTGGGTGTCTCCGGTATACCTGAGGCAGGAGAGCAGTTCTTCGTGATCAACGACGAAAAAAAAGCCAAGGAGCTGGCATTGGCGCGCCAAGAGCGCCAAAGACAACGCCAAATAAAGACAGTAAAAAGAATCAGCCTGGAAGATCTGCATTCTCAGATAGAGGCCGGCAAGATCAAAGAGCTAAAATTAATCATTAAGGCAGATGTCCAGGGCTCTCTGGAGGCAATCAAAAATACCCTGGATAAGCTCAACGTTTCTGAAATCAAGCTGGATATTATCCATCAAGGAGTAGGCAATATCAATTCTTCCGATGTTATTTTAGCCGTTGCTTCTAATGCGCTGATATTAGGTTTTAACGTTACTGCCGATGAGTTGGCTAAGGATTTGATTTATAAAGAAGGCATTGATTTTAGGCCGTATAATATTATTTATGAGTTAGCCAATGATATCAAGGCAGCCATCGAGGGTATGCTTGAGCCGAAGATCAAGAAAGTATTTTTGGGCAAGGCAGAGATCAGGAAGGTATTTAAGCTGTCCAGGTCAGGGACAGTCGCCGGTTGTTTCGTGACTAAAGGCAAGATCACCCGTAACAGCCTGATTAACTTGACTAGAAATGGAGAGCTGGTCTTTGAAGGAAAGCTCTCTTCGCTTAAGCGTTTTAAAGATGATGTGCGGGAAGTCGCTGAGGGATTTGAGTGTGGCATGGCCCTGGGCGGTTTTGATAACTTGCAGGAAGGTGATCTTTTTGAGGCTTACGAAGTCGAAAAGATCGCCAGGAAACTTTAAATTTTACAGGCGACGATGAGTGCGGAAAAAAAAAGAGTCTTAAGCGGAATGCGTCCGACAGGAAAGTTGCACTTGGGGCACTTAGTAGGCGCCCTGGATAATTGGCTGAAATTGCAAGAGGAGTATGATTGTTTCTTTATGGTAGCTGATTGGCATGCCTTGATGAGCGAGTATGAACATCCGGCTGTTTTAGCAGAATCGGCGATAGACAATGTGATAGATTGGTTAAGTGTCGGCCTGGATCCCGATAAATCGACATTTTTCGTGCAGTCGCAGGTCAGCCAGCATTTGGATCTTTATATGATATTTTCCTGTTTGGTGCCTTTAGGGTTACTGGAAAGATGCCCTACTTATAAAGAGCAGATGCGCCAGGTCAAGACGCGTAATCTGAATACCTACGGTTTTCTGGGGTATCCGGTTTTACAGGCAGCCGATATCCTGATCTATCAAGCGGATAAAGTCCCGGTCGGCGACGATCAGCTCCCCCACTTAGAGCTTACCCGTTTAATTGCCCGGCGGTTTAATACATTGTATAAAAAAGATCTATTCGGTTATCCTCAGGCAATCCTCACTAAAACCCCCCGCCTTTTAGGATTAGACGCCAGAAAAATGAGCAAGAGTTATGATAATACTATCAACCTTTCCGATTCCCCCGAGGTTATCAAGAAGAAGATCTCCGGTATGTTTACTGATCCTAAAAGGATTAAATTAGCCGATAAGGGGCATCCGGGAGTCTGTAATGTCTTCTCTTATTATTGCACCTTTGTACCCGAGACTAAAGACGATGTTTCTGCTTGGTGCACTAATGCCCGGCTCGGATGCACCGAGTGTAAAAAAATACTCGCTGCGGGAATCCTGAAGAGGTTAGAGAGTTTTCATAAAAAAAGGGAAGAGCTGGTTAAGGATAAAGCAGGAGTGATCAGGATACTTGAACGCGGCAGTTTAAGGGCAGCGGAGGTAGCTGCCAAGACACTAAAAGAGATCAAAGAAGCAATGAATATATGAGTTATAAGATAAAATTGCCTATATTTGAAGGGCCGCTTGATCTGCTACTTTATCTGGTGAAGAAAGACCACCTGAATATTTACGATATACCGATAGCTAAAGTAACCGAGCAGTATTTGAACTATCTGAATCTTATGCAGCTGCTTGATTTGAATATTGCCGGGGAGTTTTTAGTGATGTCAGCTACGCTGATGCAAATTAAATCCAAGATGCTTCTGCCGGCCGAAGAAATCCAGCAAGAGGAGCAAGAGGATCCGCGGGCTGAATTAGTCAGGCGCTTATTAGAGTACGAAAAATTTAAAGAAATAGCGGAATCCTTACGTCAAAGGGAAGCCAGCCAAAAAGAGATCTTTAAACGTCCAAAGTCAGAAAGAAAGCCAGAGCAAGTAAGCGAAAACGCAGGTGAGGTTTATTTTGAGGCAAGCATCTTTGATTTGATCAGTGCTTTTTCCAAAGCCTTGGAAGATGTTCCCAAGGAAATATTTTATCAGGTGATTAAAGATGAATTCACCGTTGAGGAGAAGGTGCACCAGATCCTCCACTTATTACTTGCCCAGGAATCGGTTTTGCTTTCAGAACTTTTCCGTCAGGCCAGGAACAAGCTAGAGATAGTGGTAACCTTTTTAGCTATTTTAGAATTAGTTAGACTTAAAGAAGCAGTCGCCCGTCAAACAGACCTATTCGAAGAGATAGAATTAAGCAGGAACAAGGAGAATATTATACCCTATGATAGAAGAAATAAGGCAGAGGTTGCTTAGGGATAATCAGGCTGTAGTTAATATTGAGGAGTCGGATGATGATATTGTTTTAAATCTCTCTTTGCGTCCGCAGAAACTTACGGATTTTGTCGGCCAAAGGGATACCGTAGATAATCTTAAGGTTTGCCTTGTTGCTGCTAAACAGAGAAATGAATCTTTAGAGCATGTCCTTTTGGCCGGCCCTCCGGGATTAGGCAAGACTTCTTTAGCACATATTATCGGCCGCGAAATGAGCGGTAAGATTACCGCTACTTCTGGCCCGGCAATAGAGAGGGCCGGGGATCTTATCGGCATTTTGACCAATCTCGACAAGGGTGATATACTTTTTATCGACGAGATACATCGGCTCTCCAAGGTTGTAGAGGAGTTTCTCTATCCGGCTATGGAGAGTTTTCAAATCGATTTCGTGATTGACAAGGGTCCTTATGCCAAAACAATTAAATTTAACCTTAAACCTTTTACTCTGGTAGGGGCAACTACGCGGACGGGTTTATTATCCGCACCCCTAAGAGGGAGATTCGGCATATTATATCATTTAGACTTTTATTCCGAGGACGAGTTGGCTAAGATCATCAAGCATTCTGCCAAGATCATCGGCATAGACGTAGAAGATCAGGCAGCTTTGGAGATTGCCCGGCGCTCTCGGGGAACACCGCGCATAGCCAATAGATTATTGCGTCGGATACGCGATTACGCTCAGTTAGCGAAGATAAGCAGGATTAATAAGGATATCGCCACTAAATCACTGGATGAATTAGGTATTGATAAGGCAGGTTTAGATGATATAGACCGTAAGTTTTTGAGATTAATTATTGACTCTTATGACGGTGGCCCTGCGGGATTGGAATCTTTGGCTGCTAATCTCAATGAAGAGGTTGATACTATTGCCGATACTATAGAGCCGTATTTATTGAAAGCCGGGTTTCTCAAGCGCACCCCTCGCGGCCGAATAGCAACTAGGTCGGCCTTCGAGCATTTTGGGGTTAAATTTAACCAAGACAAACAGAGTGAGTTATTTTAAGGATAAATAATTTCTCGCGCCAAGATATTTATCTACCCCTCCGCAGGAGTTTTACTAAAAACAATTCAGCATATAAATGTTTTAGTTATATTTCTTAAGCATATTCTCATGCGGGAAATAAAAATGAACGAGGAGTACTGAAGATATGAAGTGGTTGCCCCATTGGAGCTTAAGATATTTCATCGATAAGTTCAATTTTTTGCTCTATCAAAAAATAAATCCTCGATATCCCTGGCTTACGCAGTCAGCGAACCGCCTACTAACAGCATCATTAAAGGATTATTTCGTCGGTTTGGAATTCGGTTCGGGCAGGAGCACTCTCTGGTTTGCGCAGAGGGTTTCGGCTTTGACCAGTGTTGAGCATGACCCGACTTGGTATAAGCGTGTAGCTGGCGACCTGGAAAGAAATAAAATCAACAATGTGACTTACCTATTATTTCCTAAAGATTTCGATGAAGATCATGGCAAAGGAACTGATTATGTCAACGTATCCCAGAGGTTTTCTAAAGATAACCTGGATTTTGTTTTAGTAGACGGTATCTACCGCAGTGCCTGCGCCAACGCGGTATTAGAGAAGATTAAGCCGGCAGGCATGCTTATTATTGATAATGTTAATTGGTATTTGCCTTCTACTTCTATTTCGCCAACTTCGCGTAAGCCTTTTGAGGGTCCGATCTCCCAGGAGTGGGGGGAGTTTCTGGCTTCAGTCAGAGATTGGAAGTGTATCTGGACTAGTAATGGCGTTACCGATACGGCTATATATATCAAACCATAGGGACGGTTCTTAGGTTGAAGCTAAACTGTCCCCAGGGTTCACAAAAAAAGGGACACTTTCCCCACGACTCAAGAACCGTCCCTAAAGCAGGAGAGGATGAGATTATTATTACATATATGTTGTTCCCCGTGCCTTATTTATCCTCTAAGTTGCCTACGGGATAGCGGTTTTCAGTTGAGCGGGATATTCTATAATCCTAATATCCACGGCCTCCTTGAATATAATAACAGAAAAAAGGAGGTTGTTGAATTTAGTAGAAAGGAAAACCTGGAGGTTATTTATGCTGAATACCGGCCTGTAGATTTCTTTCGAGCAGTTAATTTACAAGAGGCGCAACCGCAACGTTGCCAACTTTGTTGGGCGCTAAGACTAAAAGCAACAGCTAGGGCCGCGAAAGAAAAAGGTTTTGGCCTCTTTTCCACTACTTTATTAGTCAGTCCCTACCAAGACCAGGAGGCGCTGCGTAAGGCAGGTGAGGGCGCGGCAGAGAAGGAGGGCGTAGACTTTTACTATGCGGATTTCCGTGTAGGTTTTAGGCAGGCGCATGATCTAGCTAAGGCGAGAGGGATCTATTGCCAAAAGTATTGCGGCTGTATTTATTCACAAGTAGAAAGGTACAAAAAGAAAGAAGGAAAATAATTTTTATGGCAGCTATAGGGAAGACCTTGATTATTTTTGGTATTATCCTGGTAGCGCTCGGTATAGCATTGATCTGTTTAGAGAAGATACCGTTTTTAGGAAAATTACCCGGGGACATATATATTCAGAAGAAAAACCTTACTGTTTATTTCCCTTTAACTACCTCAATATTAATTAGCATTATTATCTCGTTAATATTCTGGCTATGGTCACGTCGATAAAACAAAAACTGATATTATCCTTAGCAGCAATAATTACCTTAGCTTTTAATTTCAGGCCCCTAGCAGGTAATTGTTATGAACCTTCCGGTGGTTATGTGCGGGTAGCGATTATTCGGGATGCCCCTACGCTCAATCTTGTGATTGGCGGCTTTTATGAAGTGAGTAACCCTCTTAATCGTTCGCTTCTTTACCGCGGCAGAAATCTACGCACTACGGTTACCGCATATAAGGGGGGGATATCTATCGGCAGGATGAATTTTAATCTGCGGAAGATTTATCTTGAGGCAGACAATATTAGCGCAATCTTAATTAATGGCCGCCGGTTTAATGGGGATATAGAGTTAATCAAAGATGAAAAATCACGACTCTGCGTTGTGAATTATCTCGAATTAGAGGATTATATCAAAGGAGTCCTTTACAACGAAACGTCACACTATTGGCCGATAGAGGCCTTAAAGGCACAGGCAGTAATAAGCCGCAGCTTTGCGGTTTTTAAAATGCAGGAGAGCCGCGCTCGAGATTATGACCTGACAAGCGATATCTATTCTCAGGTTTACGGAGGTAAGGCCTCAGAGCGGCAACGTACTAATCTTGCTGTCGATCAGACTAAGGGCTTAGTCATCACCTACCGAGGAGACCTTTTTCCGGCATATTACCATGCAACTTGCGGAGGCCATACTGAAAATTCTGCCGAGCTTTGGCAGACAGATATTCTGCCTTTAAAAGGAGTTGCCTGCAGTTTTTGCAAGGAGTCCCCTCATTTTAACTGGCACCTGGTGGTGCCTCTTGAAGAGATCGAGGAGAAATTAACAGCCGCTGGTTATAAAATCTCTAAGCTTAAAAACATAACGATACTCAAAAGGAATGCCTCTGGCCGAGTTAGCGAATTGAATTTTAGTTCTGATGCTAAAGATCTAAAGATCCTAGCCAAGGATTTTCGTAACATACTCGGCCCTAATATCATAAAAAGCACAAACTTTAATCTCAGTTTGGTCAATCACGATGTTGTATTCGAAGGCTTAGGATGGGGTCACGGAGTCGGGCTTTGCCAGTGGGGTGCCTATTTTATGGCCAAGCAAGGTTATAGTTATGAACAAATCCTGAAATATTACTATCCAGGCACAGATGTTAAGGCTCTCTGATTTTGATTATAATCTCCCGGCAGAATTAATCGCGCAATATCCGTTAGAGAAGCGGGATTTGGCTAAGCTTATGGTTTTAAATCGAAAAGAAGCCACGATTACCCACTCTATTTTCAAGGATATTCCTGGCTATTTTCGAAGCGGTGATCTTTTAGTTTTAAACGATACTAAGGTTTTGCCTAGCCGTTTAAAGGGATCCAGATTAACCGGCGGTAAGGTTGAGGTCTTGCTACTAAGACATAAAAATAACTCGACTTTTCAAGCCTTGATTAAGCCAGCGCGCATAAAAGTACATGAGAGGATTGTATTTAATGGTGGTGATCTTTCAGCTGAAATAACGGCGAAGAATGAGATTACCTTTGCCGTAAAGGATAGCGCATCAGTATATAAACATGGCAGGATGCCGCTTCCGCCTTATATCAAAAGACCGCCTGAAGATTTAGATAATACCTATTATCAGACGGTTTATGCGCGTAACGAAGGAGCGATTGCTTCTCCGACTGCCGGTTTGCATTTTACCTGGGAGTTAATTTCCAGGATTAGGTCTAATCGTATAAACATCGCCAATATTACTTTACATATTAACTATCCGACGTTCAAGCCAGTCAAAGAGGAGAATATCGAGGATTACCGGATGGAGGGGGAGTATTTTAATATAGAGGATCAGGCCGCTGGCTTGATTAAAGAAACTCGTTTAAGCCAATCGCGCATCATCGCAGTAGGTACTACCAGCTGCCGGGCCTTGGAGACTTATGCCTGCGGGGTAAGGCAGGGTTATACAGATTTATTTATCTATCCGGGGTATAAATTTAAGATGGTAGATTGCCTTTTGACTAACTTCCATCTACCGCGTACTACGCTGTTTATGCTTGTTTGCGCTTTTGCCGGGAGAGATTTCGCCCATAGAGCATATCAACAGGCCATTGATCATCGGTATAGATTCTATAGCTACGGGGATGCGATGTTAATAATTTAAGGTCAATGTTCGAACTCATTTATCAGGATAAAAAGAGCAAGGCACGCCTGGGAAAGTTATTTACTGCCCACGGCCAGATTAATACCCCTTGTTTCATGCCCGTAGGGACTCAAGGTACTGTTAAGGCCTTATCTCCCCGGGAGCTTAAGGACGCTCAGGCAGAAATAATTTTAACTAATGCCTATCATTTATTTTTAAGGCCAGGGGTGCCGGTGATTAAGAAAGCAGGCGGCCTGCATAATTTTATATCCTGGGACCGGCCGATATTGACTGATAGCGGAGGTTATCAGGTATTCAGTCTGGCCTTATTAAGGAAGATTAATGACCAGGGGGTTGAGTTTCAGTCGCACATTGATGGCCAGAGGCATCTTTTTACCCCTGAAAATATTATCCAGATTCAGGGCGATCTCGGTTCTGATATTATGATGCCTTTGGATGAGTGCGTGCATTACCCTTGCGCCAGGGATTATGCGCAATTAGCAATGGAGAGGACGATTGCCTGGGCTAAACGGTCTAAAGAGCATATGGAGTATTGTAAAGAGCATAGCTTAAATAGCAATACGAAATCCAGCGTAAGCGATAAGCAGCTTTTATTCGGCATTATTCAGGGTGCGACCTATGAGGATTTACGCAGAGAATGCGCTTTGCGGTTAGTGGAAATTGGTTTTGATGGTTATGCCTTGGGCGGGGTTTCTGTTGGCGAACCAAAAGACTTAATGTATAATGTGATTCAGCTGGGTCTGGAGTCGCTGCCTGAAAATAAACCGCATTATCTGATGGGGGTGGGTATGCCTTTAGACCTTATCGAAGCGGTGGAGTTAGGCGTAGATATGTTTGATTGTGTGGTCCCTACCCGTTATGGCAGAAATGGCACTGCTTTTACCAGCGAAGGAAAACTGGTGATCAGAAATGCCCCTTTTGCAGAGGATTTTCATCCGCTAGACAAAGAGTGCGATTGCTATGCCTGCAATAACTTCAGCCGAGCATATTTGCGTCACCTGTTGAATACGCAGGAGATATTAGGCTCAAGGCTGGTCTCCCTGCATAACATCCACTTTTATCTGGAATTAATGCGTCGGATACGCCAGGCGATCAGGCTGGATAGCTTAAAAGAGTTCAAAAAAGAATTCATCAGCAATTATAAGGCAGAGATATATAATAGGTAAGTTTTAGCGGTGGCCTAAATGCCCACTACTATCTACCTGCCTGCCCTGCCTGACGTCAGACAGGCGGCAGGCAGGTTACCAACTGAATTATGATGCGTATAGATATAATTACAATATTTCCCAAAATGTTTGAACCGGTGCTTAATGAATCAATTATCAAGCGGGCGCAGAAGAAGGGAAAAGTAAGAATCTATATTCATGATCTGCGCGACTATTCGCAGGATAAACACCGTAAGGTCGACGATCGCCCCTTCGGCGGTGGTTCAGGGATGCTGATGCGGCCTGAGCCGATTTTTAAGGCAGTCCAGAAGATCCGACGGGATCTTGGATCGCAGGCAAAAATAAAAGTGGTCCTACTTACCCCTCAAGGCAAAAAACACAACCAGAAATTAGCTAAGCTGTTTTCTAGGCAGAGACAGCTTGTTTTTATCTGCGGCCATTACGAAGGGGTGGATGAACGGGTAAGGAGATTTCTAGTTGATGAGGAGATTTCAATAGGCGACTATGTACTCACGGGCGGGGAATTACCTGCAATGGTTTTGTTGGATAGTATCGTGCGTTTGATACCCGGGGTGCTTGGCGATAAAAATTCCTTGAATTTCGAGTCATTCGAAGGTAATCTATTAGAACATCCGCACTATACTAGGCCAGCTCATTTTAAAGGGATGCCTGTGCCGGGAGTGCTTATGTCGGGCAATCATCAGGAAATCGAGAAATGGAGATACCGTCAGGCGCTTAAGAGGACCAAACAAAGAAGGCCGGATTTATTAACCGATAAATTAAAAAAGAGGAGGAATCTCATAAATGGATAAGCTTAAACTTATAGAAGACAAAATTTCGAAGAAAGAATTTCCTAAGTTTCATATTGGCGACACGGTCAAGGTTTTAGTAAAAATTGCCGAGGGGGATGATAAAACCCGCTTGCATCCTTTTGAGGGTGTAATCATCGCTAGGCGTGGCTGTGGGATAACTGAAAGTTTTACTGTTAGAAAGGTTTCTTATGGCGAAGGTATTGAGCGCGTATTCCAGCTTTATTCTCCGAGTATTAAGCGTATAGAGGTGTTACGTTCGGGTAAGGTCAAAAGAGCCAAGCTTTATTATCTGCGTGGTAAGATCGGCAAGCGCGCTACTAAAATCAAGACTAAAGAAGCCAAGCCATAGACTTTCATTATCCTGGGGCGGCCACTTATTCTTATAAGCATGAGGAAGAAGAAAAGGGATGCTTCGCCTCTAAATAGAAGCTGCGGTTTCTACTACGAGAGAAAACTTAGAAAATACGGCTGTGATTTGATTATCGGAGTAGATGAAGTAGGCCGGGGGCCGTTAGCCGGCCCTGTGGTGGCAGCTGCAGTAGCTTTGAGTAAACAAAGATTCAGCAACCGCATCGACGATTCTAAAAAATTATCACCCTGTTTAAGGGAAAAGGCTTTTTACGAGATTATCCGTAATTCTCTATTTGGCATAGGTATAGTCAGCGAGAAGGTAATTGACCGTTTGAATATCCTCGAGGCTACCCGAATAGCCATGCAGCAGGCAGTAGAATCGCTCTTGAGTAAGATTGATACCGTCAAGTCTCGACATATCCATATCCTGGTTGATGGTAATATCAAGTTTAAAACCAGCTTACCTTTAACCAGCATTATCAAGGGTGATGCTAAATCAAAAAGTATTGCCTCTGCTTCGATAGTGGCAAAGGTGATCCGGGACCGGATTATGTCTTTATATGATACGCTATACCCAGAATACGGATTTTCTAAACACAAAGGTTACCCTACGGGTTTACACCGGGAGCGGTTAAGAAAACTCGGCCCCTCCCTAATCCACAGGATAAGTTTCCGCAGTGCTTAAAGAAAATTTAGGCTTAGGTAGACTGGCGGAAGAAATTGCTGTTACTTTCTTGGAGGAAAACGGTTTTCAAATTCTCGCCAGGAATTTCCGGATTAGGCTGGGTGAAGTAGATATTGTGGCTAAGGAGAAGGATACCTTTTGTTTTATTGAGGTAAAAAGCAAAAGCTCGGATAGATTCGGCGATCCTCTTGAGGCCGTGTCTTTAATAAAGCAGAGACAAATCTCCAGGGTAGCACTCAGCTACCTGAAGGAAAATAAATTATTGCATAAAAGTGCCAGGTTCGATGTGGTTTCCGTCGTTTTTACTCAAAGTGGGCCTAAAATAGAGTTAATCAGGGATGCCTTTAACTTAGGCGGAGAATTATCTTATTAACAAGGGGAAATAGCGATGAATTACAGAGGACAGACGTTAAAAAAATATTTAGATGACCTGGCCGCTAAGATACCTGCTCCCGGGGGAGGTTCAGCCAGTGCTTTGAATGCAGCCCTAGGGGCTTCTTTGGTGAGCATGGTGATCAATTTTACGATAGGTAAACCAAAGTATGCTAAATATGAGAAAAGGCTCAAAGAGTTATTGGAAAAGTCGGAAAAGTTAAGAGATGCATTCTTGCGTCTGGTAGACTTAGATATTGTAGCTTATGAAAATAAAAATTTACGCGATGCCCTGGATGTCCCGTTTATGGTTTGCCGACTTTGCCACGAAACTATAAAATTATGCCCGGAATTAATCACCAAGGGTAATATTAATCTAATCAGCGATGTAGCGGTGGCGGCAGTATTATTAGAATCTGCTTTTCAATCAGCTTATTTTAATGTCGAAATTAACCTTAAATCCTCAGGAAATAAGAAGTTAGGGAAGTCAATGCGCAAGGAATTATTGACTAAGAAAAAGGATATCAGGAAGATCCGGTTCAATACAGAGGTCAAGGTTAGTAAAATTATTGGCGCCTGATAACCTAAAGTTTTAATAGTATTACTTTAGCACTAGAGGGTAAGCTAGAGAGGGAGGTAATTGTGGCTAAATTACTAGAAGGTAAACCTATCGCAGAGAGGATTAGAGAAGAAATTAAAAGCGCGGTAGCATCTTTAGGGATAAAACCTGTTTTGGCCTCTATCCAGATCGGCGATAACCCGGCAGCAGCAGCTTACGTAAAATCACAAGCAAAAGCAGCGGAGAGCTTAGGTATTGCCTACCAATTGCATAAGTTGGATCAGGATATTCAGGAAAAGTCTCTTATCGATATTATCTTGAAATTAAATTCCGACGCATCGGTCAATGGTATCATTGTCCAGATGCCGCTTCCGGCACATATCGATTATAAAAAGATAAGTCAGTTTATTGTGCCGGAAAAGGATGTCGAAGGCGTTCACCCTTTTAATATCGGAAAAATCGTATTTGGTCAGGCTGGGCTTGTACCTTGTACTCCTTCTGCGGTGATGGAGCTATTGACTACTTGTGCTGTAGACCTCTATGGTAAAGAAGTAGTGATTGTTGGCCATAGCGAAATCGTTGGGAAACCATTAAGCCTGTTGCTATTGGATAAGTTTGCCACGGTTACAGTATGTCATATCGGAACGAGTAAGGCAGGGAGGCTACAGGAGCATGTCAAGAAAGCCGAGGTATTAGTTGTTGCAGTAGGTAAGGCAGGATTAATTAAAGGAGAATGGATAGGTCAGGGGGCGATTGTCATTGATGTAGGGATAAACAGGGTTAATCATAAGATAGTGGGGGATGTCGAATTTGAAGAAGCCCTAAAACGCGCTTCTTGGATTACTCCTGTGCCGGGCGGAGTCGGTCCGTTAACCGTGACTATGTTAATGCGTAATTTAGTGTGCGCTGCGCAATCGCAGCAGTCCTCAAAATCAATTGATGAAGGATGAAAGATAGTACCTTGAATCTGATAGCTAAATTTTTAAAATACGCGCTGTTAGTAGGCGCAAGTTTATTCGTGATTACCTATATTATCATTGCTTTTCTGCGCGTCCGTTTTCCTTTCGAGTTGGTAATTTTTGAAGGCGGCGTAATAGAACATGTCAGAAGGATAATTTTCGGTCAGAGGATCTATCTAGGCCCGACATGGGAGTTTGCCCCATTTCTATATCCGCCGCTCTACTATTATGTATTAGCGCTTATTGCCAAGGTTTTCGGTTTGTACTTAGTACCTTTGAGATTCTTCACTTTTTTGCTCTCTTTGGCTAATTTTTTATTGATTTTTATCTTCGTAAAAAAAGAAAGCAAAAATATCTTTGCGGCTTTTCTAGCCTGCTGTTTATTCGCAGCGACCTTCCGCATCGGCAACTTAGTTTTTGACGTTATCAAAAATGATACTCTTTTTCTGTTCCTCTTATTATCAGCGCTTTACTTGCTGAAATTCGGGAGTTCTCGTAAGTCCTACTTATTATCCGCTGTTTTGATTGCCTTAGCTTACTTGACTAAACAGACAACTTTGGCAATTATTGTGTTAATTTTAGCTTATCCTTTTATTGCCAGGATTAAATATGCCTTTTTATTTGCGGCAACCGTAATTATTACAATAGTCGGCAGCAGCCTGTTTTTGGATTACTTAAATCGCGGCTGGTATAACTACTATGTTTTTTATCTGGCTTCATCGCTAGGGATAATCAAAAGGCAGGCTATTTTATTCCTGGGGAAAGGGTTTCTTCTATCTTTGTCTATCGCTTTTATAACGTCCATCTTCTATATTTGTGCCCAAATAGTAAAACCAAAAAATAAAAATGCTATTTTTTATACTTTGCTTTGCCTAAGTGCAATCGGCGGCTCATTTATCGCTACTTTATATCGCGGTACATCCTCTAATAGTTTTCTCCCTGCCTATGCCGTGGTTTCTATTCTTTTCGGGCTAGGGATTAGCCAGATACTGGAGATGATTGGCAGTATTGCTTTACTTAAGACAAGAAAGATGCTGGAGGTCTGGCTCTATTCTTCCTGTATTTTACAATTCATCTGCCTTGTCTATAATCCTTTTACGGTTATCCCTAGGGCAGAACATCTCAAGGCCAATGAATCATATGTTAATACTCTGCGCGAGTTAAAAGGAGAAGTTTTTCTGCCTTGGCATGGCTATTTGGCAACTCTGGCGGGAAAAAATAACTCCTTACACATATACCCGTTGCACGATATTATCGTGAAGAACCAAAAAGGAGCGGTAAGAGAGCAACTTATTCGGGATATTAGACAGGCTATAAGAGAAAAGAGGTTTGCGGCAATCATTTCAGAGGAAGATTGGTTTTTCCAAAAAGATACTGAAGAGTATTACACGCCGAAAGGTTTTGTTTTTAAGCAAGAGGTTATGCTTTGCCCGCTCGCTGATAAAATGAATCCGGTTATTTATGTCCCAAAAAAATAAGATTGCATCCGTAATAGCAATGGCCTAACGGGGAAGGGGGTGGTAGTATTGTTCAGAGGGTTAAAATTGATAAACAAGATAATATTGGCTTACATTTTTTTAATAATAATTTTTCCTATAGCCGGGATATATGCGCAATTAGAAGATCCCGAACCATTTTTTGTGAGTGAGCTTGAGCCGAAAGAAACTATTTTAGTTGGCAGGTTTATCGAAGGAAATGGCGACCTGATCTATAACGGCGCCAAGATCAATGAATTTACTTTAGTTAGGGGATGCAATAATTACGGAGGGGTCCTGCCGGCAGCTAGATTAAAATCAAGATTACCAGAGTTAAACGATGAGCAGGTAATTATTTGGGGGCAGATGAGGAGAATTGACACGGCCCAGCTTTTGAAAGAGAATCCTATTTCAGAATGCGTATTAAACCTATCATTCTCAAGGCAGTACTTCCTTTTTTTAGAGGCCAAAAAAGTCGAACCCGCTGAATTTTACGAACCAGATATCCCCGGAAAGATTGAGCCGGATAAACCGTTGATTATTAATATGATGATTAGGAACCCCTTTAAAGAAAGAATCGGCAATATTCAGTTGAGGGTATATTCGACTAATGATCTCTATCAGCCGTTTGAGAGATGGATTGATTTGGCTCCTGGGGAAAACAAAGTTATTCTGGTTACTCTAGGGTTTAAAAAGCCGAAACTCGCTAAAGAAGAGGGTAGCGTAATCAAGCTTATCCTCCAGGGCTATACTAAGAAAAATAAGGTCAATTACCTGGTATTATTCAGGGAGACAATCGCTACTTATAATAGTGAGGGGTTATTAGAGGAAAGGTAAAAGATGGATTTTAAAGCAAAGGTTCAAGCAAAAAAATTTATGGTTACTTCAGAGATCGGACCGCCTAAAGGGATAGATACTAAGATGATTTTGGAAGATGCTGAGCTTATCCGCGGCCGGGTGGATGCGGTTAATGTTACTGACCTACAGAGCTCGGTTATGCGCCTGGGTTCTCTGGCGGTGTGTGCGCTCTTAAAGCAAAAAGGGTTTGAGCCAATATTTCAAATTACCTGCCGAGACCGGAACCGCCTTGCCTTACAATCAGATATTCTTTCTGCGGCAGCTTTAGGAATTAAAAACCTGCTTATCTTAACCGGTGACCACCCTTCTTTAGGGGATCATCCTGAAGCCAAGCCGGTATTTGATTTAGATTCGTCTCAACTCCTTTTGGCAGTAAAAAAGTTGCAGGAAGGTTTCGATATGAAACAAAATAAATTAGAAGGTGAGCCGCCAAAATTCTGTGTGGGCGCAGTAGTTAATCCCGGCGCAGATCCCCTGGAGCCGCAGATACTCAAAATGGAGAAAAAAATTGAAGCCGGCGCAGAATTTTTTCAGACACAGGCGGTATATGACCTTAAGATTTTTGAGAATTTTTTAAATAAGACGAGGCATCTTAAGTCAACGATCCTGGCGGGTATTGTTTTACTTAAATCTGCGGGTATGGCCCGCTATATGAATAAAAATGTTGCCGGGGTATTTGTCCCGGATAATCTGATTAAGGAGATGGAGGAAACCAAAGATAAGGTATCTAAATCAGTAGAGATCTCCGCCAGATTGATTAAAGAGTTAAAACCGATGTGTCAGGGTATACACATCATGCCGATTGGCTGGGATAAAAAAGTACCGCTAGTTTTAGACGCAGCGGGTTTATAATTAAGGAGCCGGATATGTCGAATTTCGAAAAAAAATCTATAGACTTAGCCACGCAGGAAATATTAAAGAAAGCGCAGCAGGAGAATATCAAGACTGCTTGGGATAGATTGGAATCACAGGAACCTCAATGCGGATTCGGTCAGCTCGGCGTCTGTTGTACGGTTTGCGCGATGGGGCCCTGTCGGATTGATCCTTTCGGTGAGGGTGCGCAGACAGGCGTATGCGGCGCAGGCGCGGATACGATTGCAGCCAGGAACCTAGCGCGCAAGATCGCTACAGGAGCTTCGGCACATTCCGATCATGGGCGGGATGTGGCAGGCACTCTATCTTTAATCTCAGGCCAGGGTCACAGGCATGATCAAGGTCATAGTCATAATTATAAGATTCTCGATGAAGAAAAGCTAAAAATACTGGCCCAGGAATTTGATATTGATATTAATAAGCCGAAAGAACAGATCGCAGGTGAGCTTTCCAAAAAGTTACTTGAAGAATTTGGCAGGCAGGAAGGAGAATTAAGGTTTTGTAAGCGTGCGCCCAAAAAACGGCAGGAGATCTGGAGGAAATTAGGTATTACTCCTCGCGGGATAGATAGGGAAGTTGTGGAGTTGATGCATACTACCACCATGGGCGTAGATAATGATTATAAAAATTTAATAGCTACCGGAATGCGTTGTGCGCTTTCTGATGGATGGGGCGGTTCGATGATTGCTACGGAAGCACAGGATATTATTTTAGGTAGTCCGCAACCTATCAGAGGGAAAGTCAATCTGGGGGTATTAAAGGAAAACTGCGTTAATATCGTCATTCACGGGCATGAGCCAATATTGTCCGATATGGCGGTGAAAGCAGCCAAGGATCCGGAATTATTAAAGTTAGCCAAAGCCAAAGGCGCCGAAGGGATTAATTTAGCGGGAATCTGTTGTACGGCCAATGAGGTATTAATGCGCCATGGGATTCCGGTAGCGGGAAATTTCCTGCAGCAAGAATTAGCGATAGTCACCGGTGCGGTTGAGGTAATGATGGTAGACGTGCAGTGTATTATGCCGGCCCTGCGTGAGGTAGCAAGTTGTTTTCATACCAAACTTATTACCACTAATCCCAAGGCGCGTTTCCCTGGAGTAACCCATGTTGAATTTAACCCGGAAAACGCCTATGAGATAACCAAGGAGATTATCAGGTCTGGTATAGAGAACTTTGCAAATAGGAATAAAGAAAGGGTAAATATCCCTCAGCAGGAGATGGATTTAGTTGCCGGTTTTACCAAGGAAATTATTTTTCAGATTCTCGGAGGAAGATATCGTGCTACCTATAAACCTTTAAATGAGGCAATTATCTCCGGAAGGCTCCGCGGTTTAGCCGGGGTAGTTGGTTGTAATAATCCTAAACAGACGCATGATTATTATCATGTTACGCTGGTTAAGGAATTGATCAAAAAAGACGTGCTGGTGTTACAGACCGGTTGCTCTGCGATAGCTTGCGCCAAACAAGGCTTGCTTATCCCTGAGGCAGCTAAGATTTATGCCGGTAAAGGGTTACAAGAGATTTGCGAGGCAGTAGGGATACCCCCGGTCCTACATTTAGGATCCTGCGTTGATAATTCGCGTATCCTGACTGCTGCTGCGCATGTTATAAAAGAGGGTGGTTTAGGTCAGGATATATCGGACATCCCGGCAGCAGGTTGCGCTCCAGAGTGGATGTCGGAAAAAGCAATTACTATTGGTTTTTATTTTGTAGCCTCCGGTGTTTATACTGTATTCGGTTCAAGCCCGTTCGCTACTCTAGGAAGTAATAACCTTACTCAATATCTGACTAAAGGTCTCGAGGAGGTTGTCGGAGGGAGATTTGAGTTCTGCGATGATCCGATTAAAATGGCAGAGCTGATGGTTGCGCATATCGACAAGAAGCGTAAAGACTTGAATCTTAAGCCAGTCAATTAGGGACGGTTCTCAAGCCAAAGCAAAAGTGTCCCGCCTGTGGCGGGACACTTTGAGATTAAGTTAAGAACCGGCTCTACGATAAGATGAAACAATTGTGTTATGATGTAAAAAAATGTTTGGGTTGTAGATCATGCGAGATTATTTGCTCTGTAACCCATTCTGAGTCTGGGGATCTGTTTAGGGCTATCCGCGAAGAAAATTTAGTTTTGCCGCGGAATAAAATTCTGCCGGCACAAGGCAAAAACTACCCTGTTTCCTGCCGGCATTGCAAGGAGCCGAAGTGCGTGGATGCCTGTATGGCCTGCGCTTTAGTTTATGACCAGGAAAAAGGCATAGTGGTGCATGATCAGTCACGCTGCGTTGGCTGCTGGATGTGCGTAATGGTTTGTCCGTATGGTGCTATCCGACCGGATATCAGGAGCAAAATGCCTGTTCGCTGCGACAAGTGTAAAGATAAAGACGAGCCGGCTTGCGTCAAGGCCTGCCCGACGCATGCGGTGATTTGGCAGGAAGAGATACCGGCGGATATCAAGGAATGAAGCTGGAAATTTTTTTCGTTCGTTGAGTAGTTTATTTTAGATTTAGCTTACGCGTGCTGAAATTTTTTGCCGTCTGCTGCGGTTTACTCCGTTAGAAAGCCTCGTGTTTCAACGCGGGGTAAAATATTCAGAGTTCACGCGGGGTATAAAGCCCCGCGTGAACTTTCTAACGGAGTTTACTTCCTCGCTACGGATAGCCTGTATCGGATTAGCGCCTTTAGCTCGTCGTAAATCTTTGCAGACTATTTCAGAATAGCTTTGGCAAAAAATTTCTAAGCAAGCTCCAGCAAAATCCTAAAATTTGCTGCAGGTATATCTTTAATTTTGATGCTCAACATCGCCGGGAATTAGGGAGATAATAATTAGAACCTGCCGGGAGCTTAAGGTGCTTTGCTAAGGGGAGGCCAACAGAAAAGAATGAAACAATTCGTACTTATTGGAAATTCAGCTGCCGGGATTGCTGCGCTTGAAGCAATAAGAGGGCGTGATCGGGATGTCAAGATCACCGTTATCTCCGATGAGGATTATCCGGCCTATTGCCGTTGCCTGATTTCTTATTATTTAGCAGGCGACCTAAAGGAAGAGAAGATTTCTTATCGGACGGAACGCTTTTATAGAGATAATAATATAGAACTTTTATTGAATAAAAAAGTCACCCGTGTTGATCCTAAAAAGAATCGCATTATCTTTTTAGACAGAAGTCAATTAGGTTACGATGTTTTGCTGATTGCTACAGGTTCCAGCCCTAAGTTTCCCGAAAATATCAAGGGGATCAAGAAAAAAGGGATTTTTGCTCTACGGACCATCAAGGATAGCCAGGATATTTCCGGTCTCCTGCCGGTAACCAAGGCAGCCTGTATTTTAGGGGGAGGTTTAGTCGGGTTAAAGGCAGCCTATGCCTTAAAGAAAAGAAATGTCGATGTAAAAGTGATCATTAGATCTAATCAGGTATTATCTCAGATGTTGGATTTTGAAGCTGCCGGTTTCCTGCAGCGCAGATTAGAGGAGAACGGTATCGAGATAATTTTAGGCCAGGATGCCTGCGAAGTTATCGGCGAAGGGGATATCCGGGCGGTCAAGCTTGATTCAGGCAAGGCCCTGGGCGTATCATTGATCATTGTAGGCAAAGGGGTTTCTCCAAACATTGCTTTAGTCAAGGACACTGAAATCAAGATTAATCAAGGGATTATCGCCGATAACCGGATGCAGACTAATATTCCTAATATTTATACTGCCGGTGATTGCTGCGAAAGTTTCGACTTGGCCCAAGGGAGCTATTCTATTAATGCGCTTTGGCCGGTAGCGATCGAACAGGGTAAGATCGCTGGAGCGAATATGATCGGAGGGAATATTACCTACGACGGTTCTTTAGGGATGAATTCGATTGAATTCTTCGGAGTGCCGGTTATATCTTTAGGAATACATAAAATAAAAGAAGGGGATAGTTCCTTTGAATTATTAAAGGTTAGTGACCACAAAAGGAATATTTATAAAAAGTTGATCCTGAAAGATAATTTGCTAGTAGGCGCAATATTAGTGGGCCAGATAAGTAATAGCGGGGTATTTTTGAGACTGATTAGAGAAAAGATAAATGTCGCGTCTTTTAAAGATGAGTTATTACGGGAAAATTTTGGTTATCCTCGAATTTTAGATTTAGTCAATGAAAAGGAGCAGATTTATGTCTAAGGTGGTAGCAACTGCGGTTATTCAAGGTGCGCACGAGATTTTTAAGCAGGCTTCAGTTTTCCTGGATAAGGCAATTAAGGAAAAGGGGCAGGATCAGAAAATTGCTTTTCCGGAAACTGCCTTTTATCTGCCTTTGGCCAATGCCTTATTGGGATCTAAGGTAGAAACACTTAAGGATGCTTTGCCTATTTTAGAACACGCCCGGTCTTTACTTGCTCAGGCACCTTCTGAGAGGGTATGGTTACCTTATCTCGGAGATGCCTTAAACGCCGGGATGTCTGCTTTATTTTGCGAGGAGATTATTATGGTCCTGCGTTATCTTTACAACGAGGAGCCGCAGAAGGATTGCAATGGTTTTTTCACCGATACGATTATGCGCTCATTAGGCATACAGTTAGTTGACGGCCGCATGGCGGGATTTGCCGCCATATTGGGGGCAGCCCCTGATAATAAAACTGCGGTTGGGATAGTCAGGGAATTACAGGAGAGAAACATCCTGACCTTCGTCGGCTCATCGGTTAACGGTCGCTCCATCATTGACCAATTGCAGGAGGAAAACATCCAGATGGGCTGGGATAATTATATCGTGCCTTATGGCCGCGATACGATCTCGGCAATCTATCCTCTGAATTGGGCAATACGTTCAGCCTTGACTTTCGGCGGATTAAAACCCGGCCAGTCAGAAAAATGTCTTTTATATACTAAGGAGCGCGTTTTCGCCTTTGGTTTAGTCTTAGGTGAGCTCGATGATATAAAATATGCCACTGGCGCAGGCGCTATCAATATGGGTTTTCCGATTATTGCCGATACTGATATTCCGGAAATTAAACCTTCAGGCATAACTACCTATGAAGCGCTGGTTAAGGAGCGGGATTACAAAAAGATTGTTTCCCGCTGCATTGAAGTAAGGGGGATTAAGGTAAAAGTAACCCATGTCCCTGTTCCGGTCCCTTACGCTGCGGCGTTTGAAGGTGAACGCGTCAGAAGAGATAATTTAGCGGTTGAATTCGGGGGTAAAAGTAGCCTGGCCTTTGAATACCTGAGCGCTGTTAAAGCCGATGATATTGAGGATGGCAAGGTAGAATTAATCGGCCCGGATATAGACCAGTTAGAAAAAGGCAAGAAGTTCCTTCCTTTGGCGATTATGGTAGAGGTAGCCGGGCGCAAGATGCAGAAAGACTTTGAGCCGATACTCGAACGCCAGATCCACCGGTTTGTCAACTATGCCATGGGTGTCATGCATATCGGCCAGCGGGATATGGTTTGGATCAGGATATCACTTGATGCATTTAATAAAGACTTTAGGCTTAAGCATCTGGGTATAATCTTGCATGCGATGCTGCATCAGGAATATAGCGCTATTGTAGATAAAATTCAGGTTAAAATTTATACACAAGGAGCAGATGTTGAAAACTTATTAACAAAAGCTAAGTTAACTTATGATAATCGCGATGAACGATTAAAAGACATGACTGATGAGAGTTCCGATATTTATTATTCTTGTTCGCTTTGTCAATCCTTCGCCCCTAATCACGTTTGTATAATTACGCCTGAGCGTTTGGGTCTCTGCGGAGCTTATTCCTGGTTAGATGCTAAAGCTTCTTACGAGATTATACCTACGGGCCCAAACCAGCCCATAAAAAAAGGTGAAATATTAGATGAAAGGCTTGGGCAGTGGGAGAATATTAACCAGTTTGTTAAGGAAAAGTCGAATAAAACGATAGAGAGCGTTAGTATGTATTCTTTAATGGATTCCCCTCAATCTTCCTGCGGCTGTTTTGAATGCATCGTAGCTATAATACCAGAGGTAAACGGGGTAATGGTGGTGCACCGCGATTATTCAGGGATGACTCCTTGCGGCATGAGTTTCACCACTTTAGCCGGTTCAGTAGGCGGGGGCGTACAGACCCCGGGGTTTTTGGGAGTCGGTAAGTTGTATATTTTAAGCAAGAAATTTATCTCTGCCGAAGGCGGATTAAAACGTTTAGTCTGGATGCCTAAGGAACTAAAAGAAATCTTGGGGGAAAAGTTAAAACAACGGGCCGTTGATTTAGGCTGCCCGGATCTGATAGAGAAGATTGCTGATGAAACACAGGTTACTACCTCGGATGAACTTTTAAAATTCCTTAGCAAAGCAAAGCATCCTGTTTTAGAGATGCCTCCTTTGATCTAACTTGCGCTGGGCCAAGGAACAGTCAAAAAGATAGACCAGCGCCTGGCTAAAAATATGACAGAAACTGATTAAATAGGACATTTTTATCTTGCTAGTGCATGATTAAATATTTTTCTTGACTTGACGTATGCGGAGTGTATAATAAAAGCAATATGTTGAATTATCCTAAGGATATAACCAGCAAGCGTTTAGCCGCAGCATTATTCATCTCTTTATCAGCTATTACCTATCTTTTTAGCCAAATTGATAAATTGGAAGCAGCTGATAATCACGGCTATATTGAATCCCGTGATATTCCCGAGGTGGGCAGTGAGTCCGTGGTAGCGGAGAAAGGTTTAATCCGCCAACCGGTTTCCTTAAAAGAAGAAGGACTTACCGCGATGCAGAAGCAGGCCAGGATCTACCGGCAGGATGGATTGGAATCGCAGCGCCTAGGTAATTTAGATAGCGCCATGGCTAGTTATCAGAAGGCGATCGAGTCAGATCCGGGTTATGCCGTAGCGTATAATGATCTAGGCGTGGTTTATGAAGCAAAGGGTTTGCTAGACAGGGCGGAAGAGTCTTATTTAAAATCAGTACAGATAGACCCCGATTACTTAAGCGCTTATTCTAATCTGGCGTTATTTTATGAAAACAAGCGCGACCTCAATAAGGCGGCCTATTATTGGAACAAGCGCGTTGAGTTAGGTTTTCTAGGTGATCCCTGGACGGAAAAAGCCAAGAAAAGGCTAGAGGATCTGGCGGAGGTAATACCCGAGCTTAAGCAAAAAGTAGTCGAGGAGCAAATACTGGACTTATCAAAAAAGGTTGAGCAGGAAAAGCAAAATCGTAAGTTAGAAGAAGCCAAAGAGGCCAAGAGGCTGCTGGAATCGGCTGCAAAATTAGAGAAGAAATCTCGTTATCAGCAAGCCCTAGCGGAAGTAGATAAGGCCTTAGCTTTAGCCCCCCAGAATAAAGAAGCCTTAGCGATGATGGAGGGGATTAAAGTCAAATTAAGAAAACAGGAACAGGCAGCCGCTGTAGAAGAAATGAGGTTACATTTTCAAACTGCAGTCGCATATTACCAACAAGATAATCCCCAAGCAGCTAAACAAGAGTTGGATAAGCTAAAAGAACTTGCCAAGTAACTCCATAATAATAAAAATTTAGAATCCCCCTTTAGCAATTAATGATATCAGACCTTGAAAATTATCCGCTTCTCTTGGGCAATCCCTAAATGGTTGAATCCAAAATATTTTTAATCGATGCCACTGCTTTTTGTTACCGGGCGTTCTATGCCGTAAAAGGCCTTGTTACTACTTTCGGGCAGCCCACTAACGCTATTTACGGGTTTATAAATATGTTGAACAAAATTCTTAAAGAAAAAAAACCGGAATACTTAGCTGTATGTTTTGATGTCTCACGGGATACCTTCCGCCTGAAGAAATTCTCAGGTTATAAAATGCAGCGTCCGCCTATGCCGGATAATCTGGTCAGCCAGATACCTTTGATTAAAGAGATAATCTCTGCTTACGGGTTTGCCATATTTGAGAAAGAGGGTTATGAAGCAGATGACCTGATTGCTACTCTTAAGAGCAAGGCCAGGAAAAAGGGATTAGCGGTGTCTATAGTCAGCTCAGATAAAGATATGCTGCAGTTGGTTGACGGACATACCGTTGTGTTTAATCCATATAAAGATAAAGGAACTATCTACAGCGAAGATACAGTGGTTGAGCCTTTCGGCGTTAGCCCCAGTGGCCTAAACGATATCTTGGTGTTAATGGGTGATGCTACGGATAATATTCCCGGCATCCCCGGTATTAGCGAGAAGATAGCCGTAGGACTCATCAATAATTTTGGCACAGTAGAAAAACTATTAAATAATACCGCCAAGATTCCTTCAACTAAGATAAGGCAGGCAATAGAGCAGAATAGAGATAAGATCAAGCTTAATCAGGAACTATGCAGGTTAGATGATAAGATAGATCTGGAATTCGATTTAGATAAACTTAAAATCGTCAAGCCTGATACCAAGGAGCTTTTGAGGTTATTTCAATATCTTGAGTTTAAGAAGCTAATCAAAAATCTGCTCCTGCCAGAGGTTAAAGAAGAAAAGAAAGATTTAGTTGTAGCAAAAGGCCGGGAAATAAAGCGCCTAGTTGATATAGGAGGAGAGGTAGTTTTGTACGGCAGCGTTACCGATGATCTGGTTTTTTCTGAGCAGGGCATTTTTTTTCAGCTTAAGGACAAAGGTATCTATCTCAAAAATATTTTAACTAGTTCTAAGGTTAAAAAGATAGGGCATGATTTAAAAAAATTAAAAGTAGCGCTGGCTAAAGACAATATTTTGCTTGGGGGAATATTTTTCGACACGATGATTGCCGGTTATTTGTTGAATCCTGCCCGCTCCAATGAATCCTTGTTTGATACGTCTTGGGATTATTTAGGTTTGGTTCCAACAGCTAAGGCAGTGGATAGCTTAAAAGCAGTAGATTTAATCTCTCAACTAAAACCAGCATTAGAAAGAGAGCTCAAGAATAAATCGTTGGAGAAACTTTTTTGGGAGATCGAGATGCCGCTGGTTAACGTCCTCGCCGATATGGAGATTAATGGCATAAAATTGGATCGGGGGGTGTTAAGAGAGTTATCCAAGGATATAGAAAAGAGGTTGGCGAAATTAATTGAAGATATTTTTCGGATAAGCGCCTGCCAATTTAATATCAATTCACCCAAACAGCTAAGGCAGATACTTTTTGAGAAGTTGCGGTTGCCAATAATCAAAAAAGGCAAGACCGGTCCCTCTACGGATGAGGAGGTTCTAAAGAGTTTATCCTCGAAGCATCAATTGCCTGCTTTGTTGCTTGAGTACCGCCAACTGACTAAGCTTAAAACTACTTACATCGATGCCTTACCTGATCTGGTCAATCCTAAGACCGGCAGGGTGCATACCTGTTTTAAGCAAACCGCAACAGAGACCGGCAGGCTTAGCTCGGTCAACCCTAACTTACAGAATATTCCGATCAAGACAAATATCGGCAGACAGATCAGGAGGGCGATAGTTGTTGCTGATGCTGAATATTGTCTTTTATCCTGTGATTATTCGCAGATAGAATTAAGGATTTTAGCGCATATTTCTAAGGATAGTAATCTAATTTCTGCATTCAGGAATGATGAAGATATCCATTGTTCTACAGCTTCCTTGATTTACGGGATAGAGCTCCGGGATGTCGCTGAAGCGATGCGTGAAACTGCCAAAAGAGTTAACTTTGGGATTACCTATGGTTTGACTGCCTATGGTTTAAGCCGGGATCTGGGTATAACCATTGAGCAGGCGCAAGCATTTATCGAAGCTTATTTCGCCAGGTTTCCCGGAGTTAAAGGATATATCCAGGAGCAGATCCAGAGAGCCGAGAGGGATGGTTTTGTCACGACTATCCTAGGTAGAAGGAGATATCTGCCGGAGATTAATAATAAAAATCAGGGGATAAGACAATTCACCCAGCGTCAGGCGGTCAATACACCCATACAGGGTTCGGCAAGCGATTTAATAAAATTAGCGATGGTTAATATTCATCGGGAGATAGAGCATCGCAAGCTACCGCTGAAAATGATACTGCAGATTCATGACGAGCTCTTGTTTGAAGCGCCCTCCAGGGGGCTTAGGGAATTTATTGAGCTGGTAAAAGATAAAATGGAGAATGTTCTTAAGTTGGAAGTCCCTGTGAGGGTCGATATCAAAAAAGGCAAGAACTGGTTAGAGATGGAACCTGTTTTGGAACAGGTAGGGAGGTAGGATGAAGATACTTTTATGCGCGAGTGAAGTTGTCCCTTTTGTGAAAACCGGAGGCCTGGCTGATGTTGCCGGAGCCTTGCCCTTGGTCTTGGAGGGTCTGGGAGAAGAAATTATCATCGCTCTGCCGCGCTACAAGGCAATCCAGGAGCCTAAATTTAAAATCCAGAGATTAAGTGCTGATATCTCTTTTTCGCTAATCGGCAGAAAGGTTAAAGTATATTTTATAGAAAACGACCAATATTTTAACCGCGATGGGCTTTACGGAGATAAAAACGGTGATTATCAAGATAATCTGGATAGATTTACCTATTATGCCAGGCGCAGCCTGGATTTGCTAAAAGAAATAAACTTCAAGCCGGATATTATTCACGTCCATGATTGGCAGGCAGCACTGATCCCGGTTTATTTAAAGACACTCTATCGAAATGATAAATTCTATAAAGATATCCGGACGGTTTTGACGATTCATAATATAGGTTATCAGGGATTATTCCCGCAAGATGAATTTCCTAAGTTAGGGCTGGATTGGTCACTTTTTAATATGGAAAATTTAGAATTTTATAATCAGGTTAATATACTTAAGGGGGGGATGGTTTTTGCGGATATTGTCAACACTGTCAGCACTACCTATAGCAAAGAGATCCAGACGCAAGAATTCGGATTTGGTCTAGAAGGAATCTTGAGTAAACGTAAAAGTGATGTCTTTGGCGTGTTAAATGGCTTGGATTATACCATCTGGAACCCGGAGACTGATAAGTTAATTGCTAAAAATTATTCAGCCGCTAACCCAAAAGCTAAATCACTGGATAAGGAAGACTTACAGAAAATTTGCGGCCTGCCCATTAAAAAAGAGATTCCCCTTTTTGGCATCGTCTCCCGCCTAGCAGAACAAAAAGGATTTGATATATTAGCCGAGGGTATTGAGAGAATCTGCAAGATGGACTTGCAGTTGGTAATTTTAGGTACAGGGGATTTAAAATACCACCTTATCTTAGGGGATATCGTCAAGAAATTCCCTCAGGTAATCTCTTTGCATCTTAAATTCGACGATACCTTGGCCCACAAGATCTACGCCGGTTCAGATATTTTTCTTATGCCTTCGAAATACGAACCTTGCGGGTTAGGCCAGATGATTAGCCTGCGATACGGGACCATCCCGTTAGTATTTAAGACCGGAGGCCTGGCAGATACGGTAGATGAGGGGAACGGTTTTGTTTTTGATCAATATAATCAGGAAGAATTGATCAAAACAGTCAAGAAAGCATCTAGGGCCTTTAAAAATGCCAATAAATGGTCTAAGCTGATACAGAAAGCCATGGGTTGTAATTTCTCCTGGGAAACCTCTGCTAGGAAATATATCCAGCTATATGAGAAGGCAAAGTCTAAATAACAAAAGGATAATTTTGGGGCTTACCGGTGATTTCGGTAGTGGTAAAACAACCGTAGCCAAGATTTTTAAGTCTAACGGTTTTCGGGTTATCGATGCGGATAAGATTGCCCATCAGGCGATTAAGCCCGGTAGCAAGATATATAATAGGATAGTTGAAGCTTTTGGCAGGGATATCCTCAGCTTTAATGGGGATATTAATCGTCACAGATTGGCGCGCCTGGTATTTAAAGAAGAGAGATTATTGAGGAAATTAAATCGAATTATGCATCCGCAGATAATCAAGACGGTCAAGCAAAAATTATCTGCCGCCAAGGAAAGGTTAATTATTTTAGATGCGCCGCTGCTTATTGAATCAGGTTTAGATAGCCTGGTAGATAGGCTGATTGTGGTTAAGGCTGATAGAAAAGTACAGATCAACAGGTTGCTTAAGAGGACTTCCCTGGATAAAGCAGAGATATTAAAGATAATCGAGTCCCAGCTTTCTATACGCCATAAGCTCCGTCTAGCGGACTTTATCATAGATAATAGTGGTAATTTAAAAAAAACTAAGAAACAGGTAGGAGTCATAAGGAGGCAGTTGTGGAAAAATTAGACATCGGAAATTTGAAGGATATGAAGATTACGGAATTAAATAAGCTAGCCAGGGAACTTAGTGTCAACGGGATGAGCGGCTTAAGAAAGCAGGACCTTATTTTTAAAATACTCCAGGCCCAGGCAGAAAAAGAAGGCTTAATGTTCGGGGAAGGCGTCTTAGAAATACTTCCGGAGGGATTCGGATTCCTGCGTTCGCCGAATTATAATTATCTGCCCTGTCCCGATGATATCTATATATCTCCCTCGCAGATCAGAAAATTTGATTTAAGGACAGGAGATACTGTCAGCGGCCAGATCCGGCCTCCCAAGGAAGGAGAGAAATATTTTGCCCTGCTTAAGGTTGAGGCGGTTAACTTTGAGAATCCTGAGGAGGTTAAGGAAAAGGTGCTCTTTGATAACCTTACGCCTATTTATCCCCATGAGCCGTTTATTTTAGACGCTAAGGCTGAAGAGATTTCTGTGCGGATTATGGGATTACTTACCCCTATCGGCAAGGGCCAGCGTGGGCTGATTGTCGCCCAGCCCTATAGCGGTAAAACGGTTTTACTGCAGAAGATTGCTAATGCCATTACTAATAATAATCCTGACGTAATATTAATCGTGCTTCTTATAGACGAACGGCCGGAGGAAGTCACGGATATGCAACGCCACGTCAAGGGGGAGGTTATATCTTCTACCTTTGATGAGCCACCGGAAAGGCATGTACAGGTTGCAGAAATCGTTTTAGAAAAAGCCAAGAGGCTGGTGGAACACAAGAGGGACGTGGTGGTCCTCCTGGATAGCATAACCCGTCTTGCCCGTGCCTATAATGCCGTAGTCCCGCATAGCGGTAAGGTTCTATCAGGAGGTATTGATTCCAATGCTTTACAGAAGCCCAAAAGGTTCTTCGGCGCTGCCCGCGCGATTGAAGAAGGGGGAAGTCTGACTATCATTGCTACGGCGCTTGTGGATACCGGCAGTAGAATGGATGAAGTTATTTTCGAAGAATTCAAGGGTACGGGTAATATGGAGCTGCAGCTTGACCGGAACCTTTTCCAACGCCGGATTTACCCTGCAATCGATATTAAACGCTCCAACACAAGGCATGAGGAGTTACTTTTAAAACCGGAGATATTGCAGAGGGCCTGGGTGTTGCGTAAAGTGCTTAATGAATTAAATAATGTAGAGGCGATGGAGCTTCTAATCGAGAAGTTGGCAAAAACCAAAAATAATGAAGAATTTTTAAACAGTATGAACCAATAACCGCAAGACCAAGAAAGGAGAATCACTGATGAAAGATAAAATTCACCCTAATTATAAAGAGAGTGTTATTGGTTGTGCCTGCGGCGAGACAATCCATACCCGCTCCACCAAACCCAGTATCAGGGTAGAGATATGCTCAAAGTGTCACCCCTTTTTTACTGGTAAGCAGAAATTTGTGGATTCCGCAGGTCGTGTGGATAAGTTTATGAAAAAATACGGTAAGAAAATCAGCTAACTTAAAATGTTTCAGCAATTAGAAAAATCAGAAGCGCGTTATCGGGAATTAGAGTGCCTATTGGCTACTCAGGAGGTTCTCTCTAACCAGGAGTTATGTAATAAGTACGCTAAGGAATTGGCCGGCTTAAAAGAGCCAGTGAGTTTATTCCGCGAGTATAAAAAACTCACCCAGGAGAAAGCCGATCTAGAAACTGTCTTAAGCGAAAAAGATGAGCCTGAATTTTTAGAGTTAGCAGACAAGGAAATACAAGAGCTTATTAAAAAGAAATCTGATTTAGAATTGCGGCTGAGCGATATCTTAAAAGGGGAAGATGTCTTTGTCGATAAGGATGTGATTGTGGAGATCCGCCAGGGTACAGGGGGCCTGGAAGCAGGTTTGTTTACCGCGGATCTTTACCGTATGTATAGCAGATATGCGGCGAATAAAGGCTGGGCCATTGAATTGATGTCTGCCAATCCTACGGAGTTAGGCGGCTTTAAAGAAGTTATCTTCAGCGTAAAGGGCAGGGATGCCTACAAGCGGCTCCGTTTTGAAAGCGGCGTGCACCGCGTCCAGCGCGTACCCAGCACAGAGGCCCAAGGACGAATCCATACCTCCACAGTCACGGTTGCGGTGTTGATAGAACCCGAGGATGTAGATTTTGTTATCGGGCCAAAAGACCTACGGATTGATACCTATCGGTCTTCGGGGCCTGGAGGCCAGCATATGCAGAAAACCGACTCAGCGGTGAGGATTACGCATATCCCCAGCGGTTTTGTGGTTACCTGCCAGGATGAGCGTTCGCAGCTAAAAAATAAAAATAAGGCGCTAAGGATCCTGCGTGCGCGTTTATTAGATACCAAGCGAGAAGATGAATTAAAAAAGATTTCTCAGGCTAGGAAATCACAGATCGGTTCTGGCGACCGCAGCGAAAAAATACGTACCTATAATTTTCCCGATCGCCGCGTTACCGATCATCGGATTAACCTCACCGTGCATAGATTAGAAGCTGTCTTGGAAGGAGAGCTGGATGAGATCTCTGAAGCCTTGATTAAAGCTTATCAAGAAAAAAGTAACGCGGAGGATTAAGGTTTAGTTTATATTGTTTTTGGGAGGTCTAAAGAAATGATTGAATCGGAAATATTATTTACTGACCTATTGGGTTGCGATAGGGTATCGCTTTACTTAAACCAGGATAGATATTTGAATAAGCAGCAAGCCGACTTTTTAGCTTCGGTTTTAAAGAGAAGGGCGAAGGGCGAGCCGCTGCAGTATATCTTAGCTAAAACAGAGTTTATGGGTTTACAGTTTAGATTGACCGAGGATGTATTGATCCCTAGACCCGAGACAGAGATTCTTGTGGAGACTGCCCTCAGGTATTTTTCGAATATTGACACGGCATTACAAATACTCGATCTGGGCACCGGATCAGGGTGCATCGCGATATGCTTAGCAAAAGTCTTGTCAAATTCCATTATCGATGCTATAGATATATCGGAAAGAGCTTTAAAAGTAGCGAAAAAAAATTCCCGGCTGCATAAGGTAAATATTAATTTTATGCCAAGCGATTTATTTAGTAACCAGAAGTTAATCGGCAATAGCTATGATCTGATTATCAGTAATCCCCCGTATATTCCCGGGGAGGAAATTAAAAACCTGCAACCGGAGATAAGGTTCGAACCGGATATTGCCTTAGACGGAGGCAGCGATGGCTTGGATTTTTACCGGCGGGTTATCGGGGAGTCGTCGCAGTATTTAAAAGATAGAGGCTTACTTATGATCGAGATAGGGTTTAATCAAAAATATGCTGTTCAAGATATTATAGGTAAATCTTCTGCTTTAGATATAATAGAAATAGTCAAGGATTACCATAATTTTGAGAGGGTAATCGTAGCGCAGAAAAGATAAAAGAATGGATAAGTTACTTATTGAAGGCGGAGTGAGGCTTAAGGGGGAAGTTGCGGTTTCCGGAGCCAAGAACGCAGTATTGCCGATATTGGCAGCAACTTTGTTAACCGATGAGCCTTGTCTGATTAAGGGCGCACCATACCTGCGCGACACTAACACCATGTTAAAGATCCTGCGCTCGTTGGGTAAGAACGCTGATTTAGAAAGAGGGACGATAAATGTGACTGCTGCCAGGAGCGCAAGTTTCCTAGCTGATTATAAATTAGTTTCAACTATGCGCGCCTCTTTTTGCGTCTTAGGTCCGCTTCTGGGCAAGCTTAAAAAAGCCAAGGTTTCCTTGCCGGGAGGTTGTATCATCGGCATTAGGCCGGTAGACCTACATTTGAAAGGGTTAAAATCTCTGGGTGCGGATATCAGTATAGAGGCAGGTTATGTCGTGGCTACAGCAAAGAAGCTCCGTGGCAACCACATGTATCTGGGGGGAATTTATGGTTCGTCGGTCCTGGCGACGGATAATGTAATGATGGCAGCTTGCTTGGCTAAAGGTAAAACTATTATCGAGTCTGCGGCCTGCGAACCAGAAGTAGTTGATTTAGCTGAATTCTTAATTAAGATGGGAGCTAAGATTAAGGGGCACGGTACCCCGGTTATAGAAATAGAGGGGGTAAAATACCTGCATGGGGCGACGCATACGGTTATCCCGGATAGGATTGAGGCAGGGACCTTTATGATAGCCGCCTTGATTACTAAGGGGGATATATTAATTAAGAATGTTCTATACCAACACTTAGGGGCTTTGATTGATAAGTTAGAAGAGGCAGGTGCATATATAACCAAAAAAGACTCTTCCGTACATTTACGTTTTAGAAAGAGGCTTCAACCAGTGAACGTTACGACGTTACCTTATCCGGGTTTTCCTACTGATATGCAGGCACAGATTATGAGCCTGATGTGCGTTACCCCAGGGATCAGCGTAGTTACCGAAAAGATTTACCCGGACAGATTTATGCATGTGGCAGAGCTTAATCGTATGGGTGCGCGTATCCAGAGAGAAGGCCCCCATGCGATTGTCGAAGGAGTCAAATCATTATCCGGGGCTCCGGTAATGGCTTCGGATTTACGCGCCTCTGCCGGTCTGGTTTTGGCAGGCTTAGTAGCGCAGGGTAAAACCGCGCTGTCGCGTATATATCATCTGGAGCGCGGCTATGAGAGTTTAGATTCAAAGTTCGTCAGTTTAGGCGCTAGGATCTGGAAGGAAAAAGAATGATTCTGGTTATCGATAATTATGATTCTTTTACCTATAATCTTGTGCAGTATTTAGCTGAGCTAGGTGGCTCAATCAAGGTTTTCCGCAATGATATGATTAGTTTAGCCAGGGTTAAACAGCTGGCGCCGAAAATGATTGTTATTTCTCCTGGGCCTGGCAGGCCGGAGAATGCCGGTATTTCTTGCGACCTGATTAGGGAGTTTTCGGGAAAGATCCCTATCTTAGGCGTTTGCCTTGGCCATCAGTGCTTAGGATATGCCTACGGCGCAAAGATTATCGGTGCTAAAAAACTGATGCACGGGAAGACATCCCCTATTTATCATAACGGAAAGTTTATTTTTAAAGGTCTAGCCAATCCTTTTGAGGCAACGCGGTATCATTCTTTGTTAGTTAAAAAAAATGGCCTGCCGGGATCTTTAGAGATCACCGCCTGGACCAGAGAAGGCGAGATTATGGGTTTAAGGCATAAAGATTATCCTTTATGGGGGGTACAATTTCACCCTGAGTCTATCCTGACCAGAGTAGGCAAAGATATATTAGTTAATTTTTTAAACGAGGCTGCAACTTACGCCGCTAAAAGAGATTAAGTAAACTCCATTAGAAAGTTCACGCGGGGCTTTATACCCCGCGTGAACTCTGGATATTTTACCCCGTGTTGAAACACGGGGCTTTCTAACGGAGTAAACGCTCGTAAGTTATCTGTCCATTGATCATGATTGACGAAGCAACCGCAAGACTTAGAGATAAGGAAAATCTAAACTCTTCTTTGATGCAGGCGGTAATGGAAGAGATTATGACCGGCAGGGCGGATACTCCCCAGATCATTCCTTTTCTTGTCGCCCTTGGCGATAAAGGAGAGAGTATTGAAGAATTAACAGCAGCGGTTACCGTAATGCGTCGTTACTCAACCAAAATAGATTCTAAAGGCGGCGTGGTTCTGGATACCTGCGGGACAGGGGGGGATAAAAAAGGCACGTTCAATATTTCTACTATTGTTGCTTTTGTAGCCAGCGGATGCGGGATTAAAGTTGCCAAGCACGGTAACCGTTCGGTATCGAGCAAATCAGGAAGCGCAGATGTACTTGAGGCCTTAGGCGTAAATATCCAGCTTGATAGCCAAAAAGCGAGTAGATGCTTAAATGAAATTGGTATAGCTTTTCTGTTCGCGCAAAATTTCCATCCGGCCATGAAATATGCTATGCCGGCAAGAAAGCAGATCGCCAGGCAAACGATATTCAATATCCTCGGACCTTTGAGTAATCCTGCGGCAGCTACGCATCAATTGGTTGGCGTTTATGATGAGCATTTGACAAAATTATTAGTGCAGGTATTAGTTAATCTGGGTGTTGTGCATGCGTTAGTGGTGCATGCCGAAGATGGATTGGATGAGATTACTACCACTGCTTCGACTTCGATTTCAGAAGCACGCAATGGAAAAATAATCAATTACAAAATAAATCCCCGGGATTTCGGCATTAAAGAAGCTAAGCTCAAGGATATATCGGGAGGCACAGCTTCTAGGAATGCCGAGATTTTGCTGGATATTTTAAACGGTATTAGCGGCCCTGGCAGGGATATAGTATTATTAAATGCCGCTGCGGCAATTTATGCTGCGGATCAGGTAAATTCCCTGCAGGAGGGAATAACTTTAGCAGTTGATTCTATAGATTCCGGCCGGGCTATGGAAAAGTTAAGATTATTGAAGGAATATTCAAATAAGGTCTGATGGCGCAAAAAGACGTCTTAAAGTGTATTTTAGAGAAGAAGCAAGAAAGAATCTCCTTCGCTAAACAGCAATTTCCTGAAGAGGATTTAAAGTTGAAGGTCAAGGATCTTGCGCCTGTCAGGCCATTCTCAGCAGCGATAAATAAGCCCCGCACGATCTCATTGATTGCTGAGATTAAAAAACAATCTCCTTCCAGAGGCTTAATCAGGGCAGATTTTAACCATCAGGATATTGCGCGTATCTATAATGAAGTCCAGGCACAGGCTGTCTCCGTTTTAACCGAGGAGGATTATTTCGCGGGTAATTTATCCTATATTAATGAGGTAAAGAGCCTGGTCTCTGTGCCAGTATTGAGGAAGGATTTCATAATCGAACCATACCAGGTGTACGAATCGCGTTTTTACGGCGCCGATGCTATTCTCTTAATTGCGGGTTTATTGACTAAAGAAAAATTAACTGAATTAATGGATATCGCGGGGGAATTGGGGCTGGATTGCCTAGTAGAAGTCCATACGGAAAAAGAATTAAAAAAAGTATTAAATCTCAAAGTGCCTTTAATTGGCATAAATAACCGTAACTTGCATACGCTAGAGGTAGACCTTAAGATAACGGAGAGGTTATTCCCCCTTATCCCCAAAGATAAAGTAGTAGTTGTGGAGAGCGGAATTAAAAGGCATCAGGATGTTTTATTTTTAAAGATTCTCGGCGTGAGCGCAGTCCTGGTGGGGGAGGTATTAATGGAAGCCCCGGATATAAAACAAAAAGTCGAAGAGATAATGGGATGGTGAAAGTAAAAATTTGCGGTATCACTAATTTAGAAGATGCTATGGCTGCGGTAGGTTCCGGATGCGATGCCGTAGGTTTCCTATTTTACAAAAAGAGTACCCGCTATGTCTCTCTTTGGAAAGTCGCCCGTATAGTAGGTCGGTTGCCGAAACAGCTGGTTAAGGTCGGCGTCTTTGTCAATAGCAAAGAGAACGAAATCCGCACCGTGGCTAAGATGTGTAAACTCGATATGTTGCAGTTCCACGGCGATGAGTCTCCGGAATTTTGCGATAGATTTAAGGGCTACCAGGTAATCAAAGCCTTCCGGATTAGAAGGAAAAGGGACATCAGGAATATCTCTAGGTATAAAACCGGCGCCTTCCTTTTTGATACCTACCTCAAGTCAAAACGGGGCGGGACAGGGGAGAAATTTAATTGGGAGCTAATATCTGGCATCGATAGGTCGGCGCAGCTAGTTTTTTTATCCGGCGGGCTTAATGACAAGAATGTAAAAAAAGCAATAGAGGTTGTGCATCCTGATTGGGTAGATGTTTCTAGCTCAGTAGAATCATCTCCTGGAAGGAAAGACCATAAAAAGGTCAGGAATTTTATCTGGGCAGCAAAAGGTTACAAGTAAGATGAAAAAATGCCCTTATTGCGCAGAACAAATACAAGAAGAAGCGATTAAATGCCACTTCTGCGGAGAGCGTATTAGCAAAAGAAGTTATAAGTGGAAAGCCTGTTTTTTAGGCTGTTTGATCGCTTTGATTTTTTCTACGCCGTTTTTGATCGCATTGATATTCGTAACTCTGTTGATTTGTAAGTTGATCCTTAGCCTGTTTATCTCGCTAGTCTTGGATTTCCCGCATTACCTGCCGTTGATTAGTTCAAATATTAAGGAGGTTTTTAGGGTTTCTCTGGCCATGTTTAATAGCTAAGGTGATAGTTCAAAAAGTTTTTTGCAGATTAATCCGTAATATTAGAATATTGTTTCTGGGGGGGGATAGATATGTTACCAGACAAGTTAGGTCATTTTGCTGATTTCGGAGGTAGATTTGTGCCCGAAACACTTATCTGTGCCTTGGATGAATTAGAAAGGGAGTACCGCAAGGCCAGGCGCGATCAGAGGTTCCTGCGTGAATTGCGTTATTATCTAGAGGCATACGCCGGTCGGCCTACCCCGTTATACCTGGCAAAAAATTTAAGTAAATATTTGGGTATAGCCAAGATATACTTGAAAAGAGAAGATTTATTACATACGGGCGCGCACAAGATTAATAATACATTAGGTCAAATTTTACTAGCGCTTAAGATGAAAAAAACCAGGGTAATCGCTGAGACAGGCGCAGGCCAACACGGCGTGGCAACGGCGACTGTGGCGGCTAAATTCGGTCTAAAATGCGATATTTATATGGGGGTCAAAGATATAGAAAGGCAGAGATTAAATGTCTTCCGGATGAAGTTATTAGGCGCTAGGGTGATTCCTGTTACGGTTGGCTCCCAGACTCTTAAAGATGCAATGACTGAGGCTTTGCGTGATTGGGTAACCAATGTGCGCAATACCCATTATATTATAGGTTCCGTAGCCGGGCCGTACCCTTATCCGGAAATGGTAAGAGAATTTCAATCGGTGATTGGCCGGGAGGCGAGAAAACAGATCCTAAAGCAAGAAAAGAGACTCCCGGACTATCTGGTTGCTTGCGTAGGCGGAGGAAGTAATGCCATGGGGTTATTTCATCCTTTCTTTAAGGACAAGGATGTACAATTTATCGGAGTGGAAGCTGCCGGGGAAGGGCTGTCCAAGAGGCACGCCGCTACTTTGGTAGCAGGGGGTATCGGCGTATTGCATGGTTCGAAATCTAGACTGCTGGAAGATAAATTCGGACAGGTAAAAATCGCCCATTCTATTGCCGCTGGGCTTGATTATCCGGGGGTAGGGCCAGAGCATGCCTATTACCAGAAGATCGGCCGGGCAAAATATGTGGCAGTAAACGATCAGGAAGCGATCCGGGGTTTTAAGCTGATTTCTGCAACTGAAGGGATAATCCCAGCCTTAGAGCCAGCGCATGCTATTTTCTATTTGACTAAAATGAAAAGCAGGGTAAGCAAGAACGCCCTGATTATCGTCTGTCTTTCCGGAAGAGGGGATAAAGATACCGAGGCAGTGGCCCGGATCCTAAAATTATGAACAGAATAGAGAAGAAGTTCAGGGATTTAAAGAAAGAGAACCGCAAAGCGTTCATTGTTTTTATTACCGCAGGCTACCCTGATCTTGAAGTCACCAGGAAATTAATTCTAGAATTCTCTAAGGAAGGTGTTGATATTATTGAGTTGGGAATTCCTTTTTCTGATCCCTTAGCCGACGGCCCGATTATCCAGGAGGCATCGCAAGTAGCCTTAAAAAATAACGTTCACTTACGCGATATCTTGAGTCTGGTAAAAAAAATACGCCGCCAAGTAGATACCCCGATAGTCTTCATGACTTATTATAATCCTTTGTTCTGTTTCGGGGAAGAGAGGTTTGTTAGAGCGGCCAAGGATTGCGGGGTGGACGGAGTAATTATTCCCGATCTGCCTCCTGAGGAGGGCAGGTCATTTTTAGATCTCGCCAGCAAGAGCTGTATAGACACCATACTATTCATTTCTCCTACTACTACCCAGGCGCGCATGAAATTTATCTCCTATCTATCGCGGGGATTTATTTATTATGTTTCCTTAACCGGAGTTACCGGACCGCGGCAGAGGCTCCCTATGGACTTAAAATATAATATAAGCATAGTTAAAAAGCTTACTAATAAACCCATTTGCGTAGGATTTGGAGTATCTAGCAGAAAGCAGGTAGAGCAGATTTATAGGATTGCCGATGGCGTGATTATTGGCAGTGCTATTGTAAAGAAAATCAGGGATAATATCGGCAAAAGTGATTTAATCGAGAAGACAGTCAATTTTGTAAAAAGTCTACAAGTATGAACAAGATTTACAATAAGACGGTATTAGCTAACGGCTTGAAGGTTGTGGCTTGCCCGATGCCCGCCAGGCAATCATTATCCTTGGGGGTGTGGATTAAAGTAGGGGGCAGGTATGAATCTAAGCTAAATAAGGGGATGGCGCATTTTTTAGAGCACCTTATTTTTAAGGGCAGCAAAAAATACTCCTGCCGTAAGATCAAGGAGTCAATCGAAGGGGTTGGCGGTTCGCTGAATGGTTTTACCTCCGAAGAGCTTACCTGTTATCTGGTGAAAATCCCCAGCTATTATTTAGAGCTGGTATTGGATATCCTTTCCGATATAGTGCTTAATCCGCTTCTGGTTGCCCCAGAGATCAAGAAGGAAAAAACCGTGATCTTAGAAGAGATAAAGATGTATAAAGACCTTCCGCAGAGTTATGTCAATGAGTTGCTGGATGGACTTTTGTGGCCAGATCAGCCGCTTGGCCTGCCGGTAATCGGCACAGTCGATTCAGTGAATAGCATCCGTAAGCAGGAGCTTAGCTTATTTCAGAAGAGATATTATACTCCGTCTAATATTATAATCTCTGCTGCCGGATTACTGGATTATGATAAATTAATCCGGTACACTAGGGCAGCCTTTCCTGAAACTGAACCGCAGCAGGCGCATCGATTCCCAGCTGTACGCCTTAAGCAAAATGCTCCTCGGCTTAAGTTCTTTCATAAAGATACTGAACAAACCCATCTGGCCTTGGGGTTCAACAGCTTCAGGCGCGATCATCCTCTAAGGCATGCTTTGGGAATACTGCATATAATATTAGGGGCTAATATGTCCAGCAGGCTTTTTAACGAATTGAGGGAGAAGAGGGGGTTAGCTTATGAGATCGGCACTCAGCTTCGCTACTTCCATGACGCAGGCTCATTTAACGTGCATGCGGGAATCGATAACCAGAAAGTGGTTGATGCCTTGGCTCTAATTTTGAAAGAACTCAATAAGACGAAGGTCAAATTAGTCGAGCGGGATGAGTTCAGGCGCGCTAAAGAATTTTATCTGGGGCAGCTGATGTTGGCCTTGGAAGATACCCTTGATCATATGCTCTGGATCGGAGAATCTACAGCTACCTTAGATAAAACCTATTCCCTGCAGGATATAATCAGGGAAATAAATAAGATTACCCGTGAGGATATCCGCGTAGTCGCCCGGCAGGTATTCCTAAAAGAGAAGGTCAATCTGGCTCTTATCGGCCCGCTCAAGGATAAGCAGGGGGAGATCCGTAAGCATCTGGGGCCTGGCTTAGGTACGATATAATTTATGCAAACTATCTTTTCTTTACCTTTCACCATAATCCTATTGCTGCTTTTAGCATTAGGATCTTTTTTCTTTTCTGCCTCGGAGACCTCAATCATCGGTTTAAGTAAGATTAAGCTGCGCCATATGCTGGCCAAGGGCCTGAAGAGGGCTAGGTATATACAACATTTAGTAGTTAACCTTGATAAATTCCTCATTGCTTTGTTGGTCGGCAACAACTTCGTTAACATAGCTATCTCTGCTATCATCACCGGCGTATGTGTCAGTATATTCGGCATTAAATTAGGGGTATTCATTGCTACATTTTCCGCTGCCCTCTTAGTGCTGATTTTCTGCGAGATCATCCCGAAGATGCTGGCGATAAAACACACGGAGAGGACAGCTCTTTTTGTCGCTCCGCTGATGGAGTTATTCATTAAGTTATTTAGTCCGGTGATCGCTATTTTTAGCTGGGTTAGCGATATTGTGATCAAAGTTTTAAGGATAGGCCCGGCCAAAAGGTCCCCCTTAGTAACCGAAGAGGAACTGCGCTTGATGATTGAGCTCGGTAGGGAAGAAGGTTTCTTAAGTGATGAGGAAGGCAGGATGTTGCAGCGAATTTTTGAATTCGGGGACACCAAGGTTTCCGATGTGATGGTCAATAAAGATAAAATTATCTCCTTAAATATTAATGCCTCACCCGAAGAATTGCTCAATATTTTTGTCGAGGAGGGGCATGCCAGGCTACCAGTTTATGAAGGGCCTTTAAATAATATTATCGGGGTTATTTATGCCCGGGATCTGCTTTATGTGCTTAGGGACAAAGGACTATTTTTATTATCTGACTTGGTAAATGCGGTTTATTACGCCAGCGCTAACTTAAGGGTGAACGAACTTTTGAAGATATTCCAAAAGAATAAAATTCAGATTGCTATTGTTGTCGACGAGCATAAGCGGGCCTTGGGGCTGGTGACTTTGGAAGATTTAATCGAGGAAATCGTTGGTGAGATTGAAGAGCACCATAGCGAGCGGGGTATAAATAAAAATTGACCCCCTGATTTTTTATTGTATAATATCACTAATTAAGTATGCTGATTGACAGAGAAATAAAGCCATGGTAGTATAATAATACAAAAAGGAGGCAACAAATGGCAGAAATAGGTTATTGTGTGAAATGCAAAGCTAAAAAAGAAATTAAAGATGAACAGAGGGTTACGATGAAAAATCAGCGTTTAGCGGTTAAGGGTAAATGTCCTGACTGCGGCACTGGTATGTATAGGATACTCGGTAAAAAATAATCTCTCCTTAAAAGGAGGTGTAGAGTAGATAGAGAATCGAAAAATTTAGCACTGCGTATTGCGGCAATTGCCAATAACAAGAAAGCAGAAGACGTCGTAGTTTTGGATATGCGTTTAGTTTCTGACTTCTGCGATTATTTTGTAATCTTAACCGGCACTTCCTTAAGGCAGGTAAGGGCAGTTGCCCAAGCGATAGAAGAAGATTTAGGAAAAGATAAAAAAAGATCTCTCTCTAAGGTTTTACCTAGCGACGAATCCGGTTGGTTAGTTTTGGATTTTTCGTCAGTTATAACGCATATATTTTATAAGCCGGTGAGAGAGTTTTATTCTTTGGAACGTTTATGGTCTGATGCTAAGAAGGTGCGGCTCCCCAAAAGACAATACGCCGGCTCAGCATCTTCTCCTCATTAAGTATCCCTTTCGGTTTTAAGTAATTGCCGCCCGATTGTTAAAAAAGCTAAAATGCAAAAAAATCTCCAGGATTCGCTAATTACAATAATTGCTAAGTGTTTGAAATCTTTAAATCTGCAGGAAGGGATTAGCGAGGGTATCTATCTAGACCTGCCTGCTGATTCCCGTTTTGGCGATTTATCCACTAATATTGCCCTCAGGTTAAGCCGGAAAGTCAAGCGCCCGCCCCTAGAAATAGCTACTAGTATTTTGTCAGAATTAAATAAATATTTAAGCGATAACCCCTTGGAGGATCTTTTTAAAGAGATCAAGATAGAGGGCCCTGGATTCATTAATTTTTATTTCAAGGAGAGTTACTTTTACGAACAGCTCAAGGGTATAGTTAAACAGGGGAGTGATTATTTGAAATCGGATATCGGCCGCAGCAGGAAGGTTGTTATTGAGTTTGTAAGCGCTAACCCTACCGGGCCCCTTTCGGTTGCCCATGCCAGGCAAGCAGTAGTAGGGGATGTCCTGGCAAACATTTTTAATTTTTCAGGGTTTAAAGTAAAAAGAGAATATTACCTCAATGATGAGGGTAACCAGATTACCCTGCTCGGTAAATCTGTAGAGTTGAGGCTGAATGAGCTAAGCGGAGAAAAAATAGATTTTCCCGATAATTATTATCAGGGTGACTACATTTATAGTATTGCCCGCCAGGCCCAGCAGGAGAAGGTCAGATCCGATTCCTTGGGAGATTTTGCTGCAGATTATATACTAGAAACTATTAAAAAAGAACTAGACGATTTCGGGGTGAGGTTTGATTGCTGGTATAGCCAGAAAGAATTAGCTAAAAGCGGTAAAATCAAGGAGGCCTTAGAATTACTCAAAGAAAAAGGCTTCTTATATGAAGAAGGAGGGGCTTCTTGGTTTAAATCTAGGCAATTCGGTGATGACAAAGACAGGGTAGTAATCAAAAGCGACGGTTCCTATACCTATCTTACGCCGGATATAGCTTATCACCTGGATAAATATAAGAGAGGCTTTTCATGGTTGATTAATCTCTGGGGGCCTGATCACCACGGTTATATCAACCGACTGAAGGCTGCGGTAACTGCTTTGGGAAAAGACCCGAAATCTCTATCGATAATCGTTGTGCAGCTAGCAACGATTTTTAGGGAGGGTAAACCTATCCAGATGTCTACGCGTAAGGGCCAGTATATAACCTTAAAGGAGATTCTTGATGAAGTAGGGCCTGATGCCTCGCGTTTCTTTTTTCTAATGCGTCATACGGAAAGCCATTTAGATTTTGATTTGGATGTTGCCAAGAAGCAGACTGCGGAAAATCCGGTTTATTACGTACAATATGCTCATGCCCGTATCTCTAGTATCCTACGCCAAGTTGCCGTTAAGCTTAATCCAGAGGAGTTAGGCCTTCAAGTTTTAAAAGAGAAAGAAGAGATAGATTTGATAAAGAAACTGCTGCAATTTTCTTATATTATCGATATTTGTATCCAGGCCCTGGATCCTTATATGGTTACTGTTTATCTACAGGAACTTTCAGAAGCCTTCCATAGGTTCTACGATCGGCATCGAGTATTAAGTCAGGATGCGCAACTTAGCCAAGCCAGATTAGTTTTGGTGCAAGCCACGCAAAGCCTGCTTGCTACTGGTTTAAGCTTACTCGGTGTTTCCCAACCTGATAAGATGTAAATATGCACAGCCATAAGATATTAAAGATTGCTTCATTAGATATCCGGCTTCAGGATAGTTTTAGTAAAGAGCTAGGTATATCCAAGATTGTCAGCCAGGTGTTACTTAACCGCGGTATACGCAGCTTGCAGGAGGCAGAGGAATTTTTAAGGGTAAGCCCGGGCCAACTCCTGGATCCTTATTTGTTTACCCAGATGCCCAAGGCAGTGCAGTTAATTAAGAAAGCAGCTCAAAATAAAGAAAAAGTGATGCTTTTCGGCGATTATGATGTAGATGGCCTGACTTCTTTAGCGCTATTTAAGGGAGTGCTTAGCCGGATAGGAATAGAAACAGTTCATCAGCTACCGCACCGCACCAAGGAAGGTTATGGTTTGAGTAAAAACATACTGCGGCTTGCCCAGGAGAATAAGGCCAAACTTTTGATCACTGCTGATTGCGGAACAAGTAATTATGATCAGGTTAAAGAACTGAGGCAGCATGGTATAGAGGTGATTATTACCGATCACCACGAACCCGCTAGCAGGGAATTACCGCCTGCTTCGAGTATGATTAACCCCAAGATCAAGGAATCGGGATATAGATATAAGGATTTAGCCGGGGTAGGGGTTGCCTATAAAGTATGCCAGGCGATAAATAAGGAGAACCTTTTTGAAGAGCTGGACCTGGTTTCTTTAGGCACGATTGCCGATGTTGTGCCTTTAATCGGAGAGAACCGCGTGATTGCCAAAGAGGGGCTCGCCAGGCTTTCTAAAACTAAACGTGCCGGCCTGAGGGCGCTAATGAAGAATAATGGGATCGAAGATAAAAAAATTACTTCTACCTTTGTTAATTTTATACTGGGCCCGCGTTTGAATGCCAGCGGCCGCATGGATACGGCTGAAACTTCTTTAAGCCTTTTGTTAGCCCAAAATGATGATGAGGCCCAGAGACTGGCCGGGATTGTTGAAGGGCATAATCGCCAGCGCCAGAAGGTAGAAAACAAGATTATGGAAGAGGCTCAGGACTTAATTGACCGCGAGATTAATTTTAAGGAGCATAAGATTATCGTCATCGCTAAAGAAGGTTGGCATCAGGGAGTATTAGGAATCATCGCTTCTAAATTAGCGGATAGATTTTACCGTCCGGCGATCGTTATCTCTATTACCGATAAACTCTGTAAGGGCTCCGGACGCTCCATCAGGAGTTTTCATTTATTTAATGCGTTGAAGGATTGCCAGGATTTACTGGAAAGCTTTGGCGGACATAGCCATGCCGTAGGATTAGTGCTCACCAGAGAAAATATTGATGATTTCCGTAAGAATATTAATCACCTGGCCCGTCAGAGGCTGCATCTGGAGGATTTATTACCCAGTATTGATATAGATATGGAGATAAGGCTTTCTGATATAAATGAGGGGTTGATCAGGCAGTTGGAGAACTTAGAACCTTTTGGCACAGCTAATCCTGAGCCGATGTTTTATACCAGGGGCCTGAAGTTAAAAGGCCAGCCGCGCCTGTTAGGGAGAGATACCCTGAAGTTCTGGGTTACTGATGGCGTATTTACGCATCAGGCAATCGGATTTCGCATGGGAAGTTTTTTAGATAACCTGGTTGATTCTGCTTCTTTTGATTTAGTGTATAACCCGAGGATAGATAACTGGCAGGGGGCCTCCAGCATTATTTTGGAAGCCAAGGAAATATTTTTTAAATAAGAAGGATCAGGCTTTTTGCACTCGCCCTTTTTTAATGCATTTAGTACAAACGTAAGCCTTTTTCGGATGATTATCGATAATAATACGTATCTTCTGTAAATTAGCGAAAAAGGTGCGTTTAGAGACACGGCTGATCTTTTTACCGGTACCGCCTTTTTTCTTAGCTAGGCCTTTTCGGACGATAATACTTCCTGAAACCTCGTTTTTTCCGCAAATAGCGCACTTCTTAAACATATCAATCACCTCTATTCTATTTAAGGATTAGAGTATACTTGAAAATAGGTCATTGTCAAGGTAAAATATGTGAGGGCCGCTAAAGGCGCGGGCCACGAAAATTAAAGACTATGGATAATATCGTAGATGGGCTTAACAAAGAGCAGATATCCGCTGTTACTTACGGCCAGGGGCCGCTTCTTATTATTGCCGGAGCCGGCACAGGTAAGACTACCGCGATCAGCCGTAGGATTGCCTGGCTTTTATCAAGCGGCCTGGCGAAGACCAATGAGATATTAGCGCTTACTTTTACTGACAAGGCAGCCCTGGAGATGCTCAGTAGGGTGGATCTACTGGTGCCTTATGGTTATACCGATATCTGGATTTCTACCTTTCATGCCTTTGGCGACCGGCTCTTAAGGGAGAATGCTCTGGTGGTTGGATTAAATCCTGATTTTAAAGTTTTGACTCGTCCGAATGCCGCGGTGTTCTTCCGCGAGCATCTTTTTGAATTCGAGCTCAATTATTATCGTCCATTATCCGATCCCAGGCGGTTTATCGAATCCCTGATTTCCGTATTCTGCCGGGCCAGAGATGAGGATATCTCTGCGCAGGAGTACCTTAACTATGCCCAGGAATTAAGTTTAAAAGCAAAGGAAAACCCTCAGGAGCGCGCCCAAGCAGAGGAAGCGCTTCGCGAGATGGAGATAGCCTCTGCCTATGCCAGATACCTGGAGCTTTTAGCTAAATACGGTGGGGTTGATTTCGCTAATCAGTTCTATCTGGCGCTAAAACTTTTAAGGGAACATCCTTTAGTTTTACGGAGATATCAGCAACAGTTCAAATATATCCTGGTAGATGAATTTCAGGATACTAATTTCGCCCAATTCCAGATGGTAAAGTTACTAGCCGGCCAGCGAAAGAATATCACCGTTGTTGCAGATGACGACCAGTCTATCTACCGCTGGCGGGGCGCAGCCTATAGTAATGTCCTAAATTTTATAGATACTTTTAAGCATAGCGAAAAAATAAGCCTAATCCAGAATTACCGTTCCGGCCAGGCCATATTGGATAGCGCTTATAAACTTATCCAAAATAATAACCCCGAGCGTTTTGAGGTAAAAGCAGGAATAGACAAAAAACTTGTTGCTTTAACCGCGAGGGGCCTGCCACCGATTTGTCGGCAATTCCATAATAATTCCAGCGAAGCGGATTGGGTAGCGCAAACAATCAAAGATAAAGTTAAGGACGCTGATTTTGCTTATAAGGATTTTGCGATTCTGGTGCGTTCTAATTCCGATGCCCAGCCTTATCTGCAGGCGTTGAATATGCAGGGTATCCCCTGGCAGTTCAGCGGTAATCAGGGCCTTTACTTTCGCCAGGAAGTAAAGCTCTGCATTAGTTTTTTGCGGGTTGTGGCTGATTGTGCGGATTCCCTGAGTTTATATTATCTGGTAAGTTCAGAGGTTTACGGCTTCCCGCTGGAAGAGCTAAGCGCATGCATGCATTATGCCAAAAGGAGGAATACCCCTCTTTATTTGGTATTTAAAAATTTAGAGAGTATTCCGGATTTAGCGCAAGTCAGCGGTTTGGCGCGTGAGAAATTAGGCACTATTCTGGCTGATCTGGAGAAATTCCTTAAATTCTCCCGCCAAGAAACAACCGGCAGGCTGTTGTATAGTTTTCTTACCGAGACCGGCTATTTGAAAAAGCTCACCCAGAATATCAACCTAGAAAATGAAGCCAAGATTCAGAATATCGCTAAATTTTTCAGTATTGTCCGGGATTTCGAGCTGGTAGCTAAGGAGGACCGGGTAATCAATTATGTTAATTACTTAGACCTCTTGATTGAAGCTGGGGATGACCCCGAAACTGCGGAACAGGATCTTGATAGCGATCTGGTGAACGTACTGACTATCCATAAGGCTAAGGGCTTAGAGTTCCGGGTGGTCTTTTTGGTTACTTTGGTGGAAGGCCGGTTCCCGGTTACGCGCCGAAGACAGCCTATTGAGTTGCCCGATAAGCTGATTAAGGAGATTCTGCCCGAAGGTGATTTTCACTTACAGGAGGAACGGCGCCTCTTTTATGTAGGGATGACGCGGGCAAAAGAGGAGTTGTATTTTACCTCCGCGGTTGATTACGGCGGATTACGGCTGCGCCGAGTCAGTCAGTTTGTGATTGAGGCATTAGGAGAGAAAGTAAAAGAGGAGGGGAGGAAAAAAACGAGTGCCTTAGAAAGCATTCAGCGCTTTGCTCCGGAAAAAGATGCAGTAAAAAAGCGCTCTTCTGAGGTACCGGAGGGAGAAATCCTGAACCTGAGTTTTTACCAGATAGATGACTACCTGACCTGTCCGCTGAAATATCAGTATGTACATATATTACGCGTCCCGATCATGGAGCACCACGCTATTATTTATGGAAGGGCAATGCATGATGCGGTTACTAAGTATTTCCAGTCTAAAATGGCAAAAAAAGAGTGGCAACTCGCGGACATCCTAAATGCCTTCAAGCAGAGTTTTGACCCTCAGGGTTTTTTAAGCCAGAAGCACCAAGAGGAGCGCTTTAGGATTGGTCAAGAGGCATTGGCCCGTTTCTATGCCAAGGAGCAGAAACGTAACTCTTCCCCACTTTATATTGAGAAATCCTTCTCCTTCATTTTCGAAAATAATAAAATAGTCGGGCGTTTTGACCGGGTAGATTTAGATAAAGATGAAGCGGTGATTATGGATTTTAAAACCTCGGAGTTAAATAAACAGGCAGATGCCGATAAACGCGCTAAGGAGAGCCTGCAGTTAGCTATTTATGCTTTGGCCTATAAGCAGATTTTCGGTAAGTTGCCGGTCAGGGAAGAGTTGTATTTTTTAGAATCCGGATTAATCGGAAGCACGCAGAAACAAGAGCGGGACTTAGGGAAGGTAAAAGATAAGATCAGGGAAGCTGCTTTGGGTATACGCAAGCGTATCTTTAGTGCTGCCCCGCAGTATATGTCTTGTACTTATTGTGCCTATAATCAGATCTGTCAGTCAGCGATGATCAGATAGGGATAGATTATATCTGGAGCCAGGATTAGTATGGATAAAGTTAAAGCATTGCCAAAAGGAATATCAGGTTTAGGCATTGCTGAGTCGGAGATTATCGAAAAGTTTGTGAAATCTCGCGGCCCGGGAGGGCAAAATGTAAATAAGACTGCTACTTGCGTGTATTTAAAACATATCCCTACGGGCATAGAGGTTAAGTGTCAGCGCGAGCGTTCCCAGGTTTTAAATCGTTATATTGCCAGGCAGCTTTTGTTCAGAAAGGTCAGGGAGCTTTCTCTTTCCATCCTGAATAAAGAAAAACAACTCAAAGCAAGATTACGCAGACAGCAACGGCCGCGCTCAAAAAAAGCAAAATTACTGATGTTGCAAGAGAAACGCGTGCGTTCTCAGAAGAAGCTTTCACGCAGGCCACTGCGTGGAATAGAGGAATAGAAAGGGGGATCAATGGTAGTAGAAAAAAGCGAATATAAAGGCAAGCCGGTGCTTATCATCAGGAGGAATGAGGAGGATAAATATCCTTTCTCCTTTGGCTTAAATAAGGCCAAACTGATATTAGAAAACCTGGAAGAAATCAGGCAGTTTGTGGAAGAAAATAGTAAGTAAGCGATATGATCAATGGGTTCTCGTGGATTTTTTAATACGGATTTCCACGGATTACTTTTTTAATATCCGCGTTATCCGTTCATTTATCCGCTCCTATCCGTGTAAAAAAGATCGTAAAGACTGATTGCCTTCGTGTTAAAAAACTCTTGTTAAAAGATTGACTTAGAGTCAAAATTAAAGTATAATACCTAAAAGTGATAGGAGGTGAATAAGATTGGTTTTAGTAAAAGAAAAGAAGAAACAACTGATTGACAACTTTAAGGTTCATACCCGCGATACCGGATCAGCAGAAGTCCAGATTGCAATTCTAACCGAGAGAATTAATATTTTAGGAGGCCACTTTAAGCATTTCAAGAAGGATTTTAGTTCCCGCAGAGGGCTTCTTTCTCTAGTAGGAAGACGCCGACGGCTCTTGAGCTACCTCAAAAAAAAGGATATCAAGAAATACGAAGCGGTGCTAGAGAAGCTTAACTTGAGAAAATAAAAGCCCCCACTAATTACCCTAAGAATTAAATAATAGAGGAGATAGAATGCTTAAGGTTAAATTTGGCAGAAATGATTTAATTTTAGACACAGGTAAAATTGCCAAGCAGGCGAATGGTTCAGTTACTGTGCAGTACGGCGGTACCGTAGTGTTGGTTACTGCCTGTATGTCTAAACAGCCCAAGGAGAGCCAAGATTTCTTTCCGCTGACCGTAGAGTATCAAGAGAAAACTTATGCCGCAGGGAGGATACCCGGAGGATTCTTTAAGAGGGAGGGTAGGCCTTCGGAGAGCGAAATTCTTACTGCCAGGTTGATTGACCGGCCGATAAGGCCGCTCTTTCCTAAGGGGTTTTTTAACGAGATTCAAGTAATGGCTATTGTTCTATCTAGTGACGGCGAGAATGACCCTGATGTGTTGGCGGTAATCGGCGCCTCTTGTGCATTGTCAATTTCAGATATACCCTTTTTTGGCCCTCTGGCTTGTTGTCGCGTAGGCAGAGCAAATAACGAATTTATTCTTAATCCTACCTATGCGGAATTAGAAAATATGGAATTAGACCTTATTGTGGTAGCCAGTGCCAAAGGGGTAGTAATGTTGGAATCTAAGGCCAAAGAAGTATCCGAAGAGATATTTTTAGATGCCGTGAGATTCGGATTTGATAATTTAAAAAGTATACTGTATGCTCAGGAGGAATTTAGCAATAAATACGGAAAAACCAAGGCAGAGATAGAGTTTAAGAAAATAGATCCCGGACTGCAAGGCAAGGTTGAGAGTCTGGCTAAGGAGAGGCTTCAGAGAGTTTATAAGTTAAGCAAGAAAGAAGAACGCGAAGAAGAGGTCGACTTATTATATAAGGAACTAGAAGCCGGACTTACCCCTGAAGGATACTCAGCCGTAGAGATCAAGATGGCTTTAGTAGAAGTAGAAAAGAAAGAGGTGAGGAGCAAGATATTAAACGAGAACTTACGTATTGATGGCCGGGGATTTAAGGAGGTCAGGACGATTAGTTCCGAAGTTTCCGTATTGCCGAGGACGCATGGCTCAAGCCTTTTCACCCGCGGTCAGACTCAGAGTCTAGCAATAACTACTTTAGGCACAGGGGAAGATGAGCAAATGATTGAGGCTTTAGAAGGTGAGAAATATAAATCTTTTATGTTGCATTACAGCTTTCCTCCTTTCAGCGTAGGGGAAACTGCCCCGGTGCGCGGTCCAGGCAGAAGGGAGATTGGCCATGGAGCCTTGGCCGAGAGGGCGCTTTCGGCAGTCATACCCCCTAAAGATAAATTTCCTTATACTATTAGGGTTGTTTCTGAGATTCTAGAATCTAATGGCTCATCGAGTATGGCTACGGTGTGCGCAGCAACCCTCTCTTTAATGGATGCAGGCGTGCCGATAAAAGGCGCGGTTGCCGGGGTAGCCCTAGGCTTGATTAAGGAAGGGGATAAAACATTGGTTTTGACTGATATCACTGGATTAGAGGACCATTTCGGAGATATGGATTTTAAGGTCGCTGGTACTACAAGCGGCGTAACTGCTGTTCAGTTAGATCTGAAGATAGATGGTATTGATTTGGAATTACTTAGGAAATGCCTTCTGCAGTCAAAAGAGGCAAGAGATCTGATTTTACAAAAGATGCAGGATGCGCTTTCTGCTCCTCGCCAGGAGTTGTCATCTTATGCCCCGCGCATAGAGATACTCAAGATCAATCCGGAAAAGATCGGTGGGCTTATCGGCCCAGGGGGTAAAACGATTAAGAAGATTATTGCTACTACCGGTGCCAGTATCGATATCAAGGATGACGGAAGCGTTTTTGTTGCTTCCAACGAACCGGCCAAATCTCAGGCCGCGATTAATATGATCAGGGCGATAACTGACGATATCGAAGTCAACCGGATATATATAGGTAAGGTAAAAAGAATTATGCCCTTTGGCGCCTTTTGCGAAATAGCCCCAGGTAAAGAGGGATTAGTACATATCTCCGAACTGGCCGATAATTTTGTGAAGGAAGTAGAAAGCGTGGTTAAGCTCGGGGATGAAATTAAGGTTAAAGTGATTGGCATAGACGAACTAGGTAGAATCAACTTAAGTAAAAAACAGGCAGAGTCAAGTAACTAAGAGTGAGAGAAAGAAGACTGAATGAGGTTAAGGGCGTTATTTTAGTGGCTGTAGCTCTTATTGTCTTAGCCAGCCTGATTTCTTTTACTCCTTTTGACCTTTCTTTTTATACCTCCCATCCTAATGTACCGCCTAAGAATTTCATCCGGACCTTCGGGGCTTATCTTGCCGGCCTGTTTATTTTCCTATTTGGTTGGTCGAGTTATTTCATTCCTCTAATTATCTTATCCTTCGGAGCGAGGTTATTTAAGCAGCAAAGGCCGGATTTACGCCTGCCCAAGATTATAGGGATTTTGGTTTTACTGGTGTCGATAAGCTCACTGGTCGGTTTATTTAGTTTCAAAAACGAAGCAATTATTTTTTCCCGGGCAGGTTTTCTGGGATTTACGATCGCTAATTTTGTCAGCGCCTATTTCGGGCGTTTAGGTGCCTACATAATTTTTCTCACCTTAATTATCCTTTCGTTTGCCTTAGTAGTTGAAGTTTTAATATCATCTTTATTCTCGGATGGATTAAAGAGGCTCAAGTCCACCCTAAGACATCTTTTTAGTTTTACAAGGCCTGCTAAGTCTTTAAATATCAAGCCAGCCTTTCCTAAGAAGGAAGCAGCACAACCAGAGGTTGTGATAAGGCCTAAGGTTATGGTTACTGATCCGCAGCTGGCTAAGGCCAACACACCTACTAAATCTAACATCCAAATCAAGTCTAAAATATTAGCTACTGAGCTAAAAGCAAAAGCAGGGGAATTAAAAATCGGAGATTATCATTTGCCTTCGTTAGATTTGTTGGAATCTCCACCTCCGCTTGAGGCAAGGCAAATTAAGGAGGACCTGGAAGCGAATGCCAGGATCCTCGAGGATACTTTAGGAGATTTTTCCATCTCGGTTAAGGTGACCGATATTGAGCGCGGTCCGGTAATTACCCGTTATGAACTCGAACCCGCGCCAGGGGTAAAGCTGAACCGCATCGTAGCTTTAAGCGATGATATAGCTTTGGCCATGAAAGCGCAATCCGTGAGGATTATTGCTCCTATCCCCGGTAAGGGCCGGGTAGGGGTAGAGGTGCCTAATACGCAAAGCAGCCTGGTCTATTTGAAGGAGGTATTGTCATCCAAGGAATTTAAGGATTCCGAATCCAGGTTGACCCTTTCTTTAGGCAAAGATATCGCTGGTCAGCCGATAGTTGCTTTTCTTGATGATATGCCGCATCTATTAATAGCCGGAACTACCGGGGCTGGCAAAACCGTCTGCGTTAATTCTTTAATCCTTTCCATGCTTTTTAGGGCCACGCCGAATGAGCTTAAGTTTTTAATGATCGATCCAAAAATGGTTGAACTTGCCCCTTTTAATGGATTGCCGCATCTTTTATGCCCAGTGGTCAATGATGCCAAGAAGGCATCGCTGGCTTTAGGCTGGGTGGTTAATGAGATGGAGGAGCGTTATCGTCTTCTCGCTAAAGTCGGGGCAAGGAATATCGATTCCTATAATATAAAACAAGAGAATATTCCTTATATCGTAGTTATAATTGATGAATTCGCAGATTTGATGAACGTGGCGCGTGATCAGATTGAAAGCACGATTACCCGCTTGGCTCAGCTCTCCCGGGCCGTGGGTATACACCTAATCCTTGCTACACAGAGGCCATCGGTAGACGTTATCACCGGAGTGATTAAAGCCAACTTGCCGGCACGCATATCTTTTAAGGTTGCTTCCAAGGTAGATTCGCGCACGGTCTTAGATATGAATGGAGCAGACAAGCTATTGGGAAAAGGGGATATGCTGTTTTTACGGCCAGGGGAATCAAAACTAATCCGCATCCAGGGAACTTTGGTTAGCGATAAAGAGATAGAGAAAGTGGTAGACTTTATTAAGTCACAGGCAGAGCCGGTCTTTGACAAGGATATACTCAAAGAACAGGAAAAGTCAATTATTGCTAACGGCCAGAAAGATGAGCTTTATGATGAAGCGGTAAAGATTATTATGGAAAGTAACCAGGCTTCGGTGTCGATATTACAGAGGCGTATGCGTCTGGGTTATACGCGGGCAGCCCGGATTATCGATACGATGGAACAGGAAGGCCTGGTAGGCCATTTTGAAGGAAGTAAGCCGCGCAGGATATTAGTAGATCGCCAGGCGTGGTTAGAAAAAGAGATTATTCAGGGAGATAATAGTTGAACATGGAATCCCCAGGAGCAAAATTAAAAAGAATCCGTTTAGAAAAAGGCTTGAGCCTGGAAGAGGTTCATAAAAAGACTAAAATCCACCTGGATATTCTCAAATCAATCGAAGAGGACAGCTTGGTAAACTTTAGCCCGGTATATATCAAAGGGTTCCTGAAAATTTACGGAAATTTTTTAGGGGTGGATATTAGCGAGTTCGTTTTTGTTCCTAGGGCAGATACAATAGTAAAAAAAGCCCCCCAGGAGAAACTAGGCGCATTTTCCTTATTTAAGCTGCATTCCTTTAACTTAAGCGCAATTAAACCAAAGATAAATATAAAAATTATGTCTTTGGTTATTTTGGGATTAGTTTTATTGATAGGAATTTTTTATTTAGGTAAAGGTATCTCCTCCCTACGTGCTTCTAGGGCCCAGGCAGCTAAGCGTTCAGTCTTACTTACCGAAAAGAAAGTGGATAAAAAAACCACGGTACTAAAAACGCAGATAAAACTACCGCTAAAGGCGAAGCCGAAAAATCAGGATATTAAAAATCCGGCTAAAAAAATCTTTACCAGCGGCGTTAGGTTAACTATACACGCCAAGGAAGACTGTTGGGTTCAGCTAAAAGCCGACGGTAAGCTTATCGGGCGGAATGTTTTGAAAAAAGGAAAGACAGAGACCTGGCAGGCCAAGGAAAAAATTGAATTTTCCTTAAATAATGCCGGGGCTGTAGACCTAGAGGTAAATAACAAATCTATTCCTTCTCTGGGCAGAAGAAATCAGGCTATCAAAAATGCCTTAGTTAATAAAGAAGGGTTAATCGATATTCGAAGATGATCCCCAAGGTTAAGCTTGCTTTATCCTCCCAGCGGCTCGATGCGTCCCCTGACTACTCCTATTTAAGAAAAAAGGATAAAATCGGGATATTGAGCCTAGGCTGTCCGCGTAACCTTGTAGATTCTGAAAGCATTTTAGGCAGGCTTAAAGCTAAGGGGTACCCGCTGGTAGATTTGGATAAAGCGGATATCGGTATTGTTAATACCTGCGCTTTTATCGAAGATGCCAAGCGGGAGTCCATCGATGCGATCCTAGATTTGATTCAGCTTAAGAAAGAGGGCAAACTAAAGAAAGTCATTGTTTACGGTTGTCTCCCCCAGCGTTATCAAGATTACCTTATAAAAGAATTGCCGGAGATAGACGCGTTTTGCGGCAGGATTTCTTTAAATCATGACTTCCCGCTGGTTTCATTGACCCCTAAGCATTATAGGTATCTGAAAATTTGCGAAGGCTGCATTAATGCCTGTAGTTTTTGCGTTATCCATCGGATTAAAGGAAGATTCGCCAGCCTGGATAGGGGATCTTTACTGAAGAAAGTAGAAGAATTTGACCGTCAAAAAATCGCGGAATTGAATATTATCGGGCAGGATATTACTGGGTATGGCCTAGATTTATACGGCGCCGCCGGGCTACCCCAGCTTTTAAGACGGTTAATCGCAAGATCAAAAAATATCGGTTGGATAAGACTACTTTATACTTATCCTAATCGCGTAAGTGACGATTTACTGTCTTTAATTAAAGATCAGCCCCGGATTTGTAAGTATATTGATTTGCCCATTCAGCATATTAATGACCGCATATTGAAACTGATGAATAGGCGCACCACTAGCAGGGAGATCCTTAGATTGATTGATAAAATTAGGAAGAATATTCCCGGGGCGGCTATACGCACTTCTTTGATTGTCGGGTTTCCTTCTGAGACGGATGCCCAGTTCCGGGATCTGCTTAAGTTTATCCGCCAGGTCAGATTTGAGCGCCTGGGGGCGTTCATTTATTCCCCTGAAGAAGGCACACCGGCAGCAAATTTTAAAAAACAAATTCCTCGAAAGATTAAGCTCGAGCGCCTAGACATGATTATGGCAGAGCAGCAAAAGATATCCCGCCAGGTTAATCGGGGATTTTTAGGCAAGACTATAGAGGTGTTGATTGATGAAAAAGAAAAAGACGGCTACTTAGGCCGCAGCCAGTATGACGCCCCTGAGGTCGATGGCTTGGTTTATGTTAAATCCAAGAGCGCATTAAAACCAGGGGAGTTTGTGAAAGTAAGGATAGAAGATACCCTGGAGTATGATTTAGTGGGTAGTGTCTTAGGATAGGCCAGAGCATTTCATTAGGGACTGCCTAATCTGGGAAAATTTATTCAGGTCATAACTCAAGAAAGGAATGCTATAAATGAATATCGCTAATAAGTTAACAATGCTTAGGATTATCCTGACTTTTGTTTTTATGTTCTTTTTATTCGGGCATAGCCTTTGGGCCAAGATCCTCAGTTTAACTATTTTTATATTTGCCGCTTTATCGGACTTTTTTGACGGCAGGATTGCCCAGAAAAAAAATATGGTTACCGATTTCGGCAAGCTGATGGATCCTATAGCCGATAAGATCCTGGTTTTAGCTGCTTTTGCTGCATTTGTGCAGATGCAGTTGATTGAAGCCTGGATGTTTGTCCTGATTATCTCCCGGGAGATTATTATTACCTCAGTAAGATTATTTGCTTTGAATAAAGGTAAGGTCCTTTCTGCTGCCAAGGCCGGAAAACATAAGACTGTAGCTCAGATGGCGGTGATATTTGTAATTTTAGGTTTTATTGTTTTTAAAGAAACCATGCTTACTTTTTTTACCTGGAATCCGGAATGGGAAAAATTATCCAATCAAGGCATATATATATTTATGTTGATTACCGTTGGAGTTACGCTTTATTCCGGGTTATCCTATCTATGGGAAAGCCGTAAAATCATCGTTAAATTTTAACTAAGTTATTCTTCTGATGCGTAAATTCCTAGTCGTAATCATTACTACTTTTTTCTACTTAGGGTATTTGCCTTTGGTTCCCGGAACATTCGGCAGCCTGGCAGGTATATTTTTGTTTTATTGCATTCAAGGAAATACCCTCGCGCATCTTATCTTAATTTTTATATTAATGCTCTTGGGATTTTTATTGAGCGGTGAGGCGGAAAGAATATTTCGCCAGAAAGACAGCAGGCATATCGTAATCGATGAAGTAACGGGGATGCTCTTGGGGCTTTTGTTTATTCCCTGCGATATCAAGATAATTATACTGGCATTCTTTATTTTTCGCCTACTGGATACGCTCAAGCCTTACCCGGCAGGGCCACTGCAAAAACTGGATTACGGAATCGGCGTAATGAGCGATGACTTGGTGGCGGGGATCTACACTAATTTAATCCTTCATTTAATCTTAAGATTTGCCTCCTTTAGGACCGTGTAGATAGGGCCGGCAGGGGTAAGGGTGCTTTTAAAGAGAGTAAGTTTATTAACGCAGAACTCTATTTTTTCCTGCATTATCTCTTCTTGCAAAGTAATTATCATCTTGGCTAAATTTCCCCGGTTAAAAGCCGACCTACTCCTTCCTATTGTAAGATGCGCAGAAAATGGCTTGTCCTCTTTAGGGATGCCAATTTTAACAATTTTTTTTTCCAGCTCTTTAGCTATCTCTTCGCTTTCGTTATTCCCTTTATCAATCCCTGCCCAGATAATCCGAGGGGCATTTATATTTGGGAATGCCCCTAATCTAGATATGCGTATATAGAAAAACGGCCTATAGCAAGAAACAGCTTCTAAGATCCCCGTAATTTGATCTATTGTTTTATCTTCGATCCCCCCCAGAAATTTAATGGTTAAATGGATATTTTTAGGATCAACCCACTTTACGTCTGAACCGCTGGTTTTTAATTTATTCTGGATTTGGCTCAGATAGTCTCTGATAGCGCAGGGGAGTTCAATAGCGATAAAGGCGCGCATATTTAGAGTAAACGGTTTAGCAATGCTAAGGATTTAAGGGCTGCCATTTTTCTTATCTGAATGCGAGTGCCTCTAAAATGGAACTCACCGGAGAGAGTTTTAGCTTTGCCGTTAATGGCGATAAATACTGTACCTACGGGTTTTCGGCAGCTGGAGCCTGTGGGGCCGGCGATCCCGCTAATCCCCACGCCAAAGTCACTCTTAGCGAGCATCCTTACTTTTCTGGCCATAGCAATAGCCACTGGCTGGGATATTGCGCTGTTTTTGGCAATAAAAGAGGGGGGGATCTTGAAAAGTTTTTCTTTAGATTGATTGCTGTAGGTAATCAAGCCTAAAATGAAATAGCGGGAACTACCCGAATATTGGGTAAGTAGGGCAGAAAGCAGTCCGCCGGTACAGGATTCGGCAACGGCAATCTTAGCCTTTTTTTTAAGCAAGTTCCGGTGTATTTTTAAGGCAATATTAACCATATTAGTAATATTATAAGTGTTTTTAAACCTATTGACAAGACAAGATTTTATGCTAAAATAACTGCAGATATCTTCAGGGCAAGGTGAAAATCCTGACCGGCGGTTAAGCCCGCGAGTTCCAACACTTTACGTTGGAGCAGATCCGGTAATCTCTTGACTACGCTTAAGGGTTAAAGTTTAAGCAAAGTCGAATATAGAATTCCAGAGCCGATGGTAATAGTCCAGATGGGAGAAGATTCCCGCCGTAAGGCCTAGCGGGCTTGCCTAGCAAGATGGCGAGATTATTTCTTACCCGAAGATGATCTTCGGGTTTTTTATTGAGTCTCGCCAAAGGCAGCAGGAAATAATTCCCAGCCGCCATTCGGATTCAGCTATGCGGGGAGGGATCTGCCGGAGTGATAGCATATGTTTAACAGTATACAGGATATAATCCAAGATTTGAAAAGCGGCCTAATGGTAGTCGTAGTGGATGATGAGGACCGCGAGAACGAAGGAGACCTGGTTATGGCAGCCTCTTTTGCCAGGCCGGAAAATATTAATTTTATGACTAAATACGGACGCGGTCTGATCTGTGTGCCTATGGAGGAGTCTAGGTTAAAAGATCTAAATTTACAGCCGATGCTTGAAAAAGAGCAATCCTATAATAATAAAAAAGACCCTTTTTCCACCGCTTGGATGATCTCTACGGATGCCGCCAGGGGCATAACCACAGGAATATCCGCTTATGACCGAGCACGTACAATTGAAGTGCTGATTAATCTTCAGTCTAAGCCAGAGGATTTGATCCGCCCAGGCCATATATTTCCTTTAAAGGCTCTTGCCGGAGGCGTTTTAGTAAGAGCGGGTCACACTGAGGCAACGGTAGACCTGATGAAATTAAGCGGACTCTTTCCTACGGGCGTTATCTGTGAAATAATGAACGATGATGGCTCAATGGCTAGGTTACCTCAATTGATTTCCTTTGCCAAACAGCATAATTTGAAAATTTGTTCTATCGCTAGTTTAATTGAATACCGCCGGCGTTCTGAAAAATTAATAGAAAGACTTGCCGATACGGTTCTGCCTACTGAATTTGGGTCATATAAATTGGTTTTGTACCACGACGTAATCTCCGGTAAGAATCATACCGCCTTGACGATAGGTGCTTGGTCGGATGAGCCGGTACTTGTCCGAGTGCACTCTGAGTGTTTAACCGGAGATGTATTTAGTTCTTTGCGTTGTGATTGCGGAAGACAGTTGAAGAAGGCGATGCAGATTATCGGCGAAAAGAAGCAGGGGGTTATCCTATATATGAATCAGGAGGGTCGGGGGATTGGGTTGGTTGATAAAATCCGGGCCTACCATCTTCAGGATCAAGGTTTAGATACCGTAGAGGCTAACGAAGCCTTAGGCCATAAGCCGGATTTGAGGGATTACGGGATAGGGGCTCAGATATTAGCTGATCTGGGGTTAAGAAATATCCGTTTACTGACCAATAATCCGCGTAAGATCGTAGGCTTGGAGGGATATGGTTTAAAAGTTGTTGAGCGAGTCTCTTTAGAGGTTGAGGTCAACTCTCTAAATTACCGCTACCTGAAAACTAAAAAGGAAAAACTCGGGCATGAGCTAGATATTGATTAGGTGAAGCTATAACTTATGGAGGCGAAAGCCGAGATAAGTTATATGGCTGAACTTATCCTTGCCAGGAAATATTTTTCAGAAATGACGCTCTCCTGGCAAGGATCAATTCGTCCTGCTTTTGGCGGGGCTGATTAAAAAAGGAGGGTGAGGATGGTTAAGATCATGGAGGGTGATTTAATTGCTAAGGGAAAGAAGTTCGCAATTGTTGCTTCGCGGTTCAACGACTTTATTACTAAGGAGTTGATCGCCGGATGCGTAGATACTTTGCTAAGACACGGGGCGGATGATCAGGATTTAGTGGTTACTTGGGTTCCGGGCGCGTTTGAAATCCCCGTTGTAGCGCAGAAGCTGGCAAAATCAAAAGCCTACAATGCCCTTATTTGCTTGGGTACAGTAATTAGGGGTGCTACTCCGCATTTCGATTACATCGCTGCCGAAGTAGCCAAGGGTATAGCTAAAGTTTCTCAGGATGCGGGCTTGCCGGTGATTTTCGGCGTGATTACCGCTGATACGATTGAACAGGCAGTCGAACGCGCCGGCACCAAAGACGGCAATAAAGGCAGGGATGCCGCTCTCTCGGCAATTGAAATGACGAATCTATTCGCCCAGCTTAAGTAACTTTTTGATTAAACTCGTTATTCTCGTTGGACTAGTTTATACCGTTATAACGAGCAAAACGAACTAAACGAGCCTAACGAGTTAAACGGACTAAACAAAGATGCGTAAACGCACTCAGTCGCGGGAATTCGTTTTACAGATCCTTTATCAGATGGATATAACCAGGGATAACCATGAGCTGGCTTTAGCTAACTTCTGGCAGTCGCATAGCCAGGAGGATATTAATCAGGAGGTCAGGGCTTTTACTGAAGAGCTGATTAAGGGAGTATCAGCAAACCTTGAGGCTATTGATTCTAAGGTTGCTCAATACGCCACTAATTGGCAATTAAAGCGCATGGCGATTGTGGATAGGAATATATTACGCCTGTCCAGTTATGAGCTTTTATTCCGCGAGGATATACCCCCCAAAGTATCAATTAATGAAGCTGTTGAGCTAGCCAAGAAATACTCCGGTCCAGAAGCGGGAAAATTTGTTAATGGTGTCTTAGATAAAATCAAGTTGGAAAAAAATCAAATTAAAGCTACTTAGGTATAGGGTACGCATATGGCCTCGCCAGAAGAAAAATTTATCGATCTTCATCTGCACACCAGTTTTTCCGATGGTACGCTGACTCCAGAAGAGTTGATTAGTTTAGCGGCAGCCTCAGGCTTATCGGCCATAGCAGTCACGGATCACGATACTGTCGCAGGCCTCAGCCGCAGCATAGAATCCGGCAGAGAAATGGATATCGAGGTCTTAGCGGGGATAGAGCTCAGCGCTGAATATGAGGGGAAAGAGCTACATATCTTAGGCTATCTGGTCGATTATGAAAATAAAAATTTACTTAAACAATTAAATATTTTAAAAGAAAACCGTATCAAACGCATTTATGATATGGCCGAGAAGTTAAACGGGTTGGGATTACGCTTGAGCCCGCAGGATATATTTGCCGCCTCTCTAGGTTCTGTAGTAGGAAGGCTGCATGTCGCCCGGGCGATGGTTCAGCAGGGCCTGGTTACTTCTACGCAGGAAGCATTCCAGAAATATATCGGAGATAATTGCCCTGCTTATGTATTGGGTTTTAAGTTCTCACCTAAAGAGGCAATCAGATTAATCAAAGAGATAGGTGGCATACCAGTTTTGGCGCATCCTTATACCGTAAATAATGATGCAGTGCTTTTGAAATTAATTGAAGACGGATTAATGGGTTTAGAGGCATATTATCCGGAACATTCTCAGGCGATGACTAATTTTTATCTTAACCTGGCCAAGGAGAATAACCTGCTTGTTACCGGCGGTTCAGATTTTCATGGCAATAGTAAACCTGCGGTTAAGATGGGGTGCATGAAGATTCCTTACTGTTTGGTAGATACGCTAAGAAAAGCCCAAAAAAAATTATGAACCAGAAGCAGCAAGAATATTTTATGGGAAAAGCCTTAGACCTGGCAGAGAAAGCCAGAGGTAAAACCTCTCCAAATCCGATGGTCGGCGCTCTCGTAGTAAAAGACAACCGGATTCTCGGTAAGGGTTATCATGAGAAAGCAGGTTCTAATCATGCCGAAGTGATTGCCTTGGATGAAGCAGGCATAAGGGCCAAGGGGGCTACTTTGTATGTCACTCTTGAACCTTGCGCGCATTTCGGTAAGACCACCCCTTGCGTGGATAGGATTATCAAGAGCCAGGTAAAAGAAGTCGTAGTGGGGATGATTGACCCTAATCCTTTGAATAACGGTAAAGGTATAAGTATACTTAAACAGCACAAGATTAAGGTGCGGGTCGGTTTTTTAGAGGACAGGTTAAAGAAGTTAAATGAGGTCTTTATTAAATATATTACCAGAAGGCTGCCTTTTATTACAGTAAAGGTTGCAGAATCGCTGGACGGAAAGATAGCTACCAAAAGGGGCGATTCTAAATGGATTACTTCGGATAAATCGCGTTTATACGCACATCGCCAGCGTCAGAATTACGATGCGATTATGGTCGGCGTTAATACAATCCTCAGGGATAACCCTAGATTAGAGACTTGGTTTTCCAAGAAACACCCGGTAAAGATTATCGTGGATAGCCAATTAAGCATTTCTCCGGAGGCGAATATATTTTCCCGCAACAGCAAGGTGATTATTGCTACTTTACTTATAGCCCCCGGGCAGGCCACCAAGAACAGGGATGTCTTAGCAGGAAAGTGCAAGATATTGGAAGTAAAGGAAAAGTCTGGCCAGGTAAGCTTGCGCGATATGATGAAAAAACTGGCGCAGCTTGAGATTACTAATATCCTGGTAGAAGGAGGAGGTACGTTAATCGGGTCTTTATTTGACGAAGGGTTAGTAGATAAGGTCATGTTTTTTATCAGCCCTAAGATTATCGGAGGTAAAGAATCGATCAGCTCGGTAATGGGTAAGGGTATTGAGCGCATTGATAAAGCGGTCAAGCTAAGGGGAGTAACTTTAAAGCGTATCGGGGAAGACTTCTTGATTGAAGGATATGTTTAGCGGGATTATCGAAGAATTAGGTTGTGTAAGTAGAATTGCCAAGAAGGGGAACAACACTATCCTGGTAGTTAACTTAGCATTGATTCACCAAGATACTAAGATTGGTGATAGTATTTCCGTAAATGGCACCTGCCTTACCGTGCTTAATAAGGATCCAAAGTCTTTAAGTTTCGAGGTTATGCCGGAGACGCTGAGGATAACCAACTTAGCTAGGTTGAGGATTGCGGATAAGGTTAACCTGGAGAGGAGTTTAAAGCTGGGGGACCGTTTATCCGGCCATTTTGTTACTGGTCATGTTGATTGCCTGGGTAATATCCGTAAGAAACATTATTTTAATGGTAACTTTGGGTTTGAGATAGTTGTTCCCGCCGAGTTTAGGAAATTTTGCTTACAGAAAGGCTCGATTGCCGTAGATGGGATAAGCCTGACCATAGCGCGCAGGGGATCCGACACCTTCACTGTTTATATCATTCCGCACACACTTAAAAATACTACCCTCGGTTTTAAAGGCCCTTCGGATAAGGTTAATATTGAATTTGATATTCTCGCCAAGAGAATTGAGCAAACCGTTGCTAACCCCTAGAATTTCTGTTATACTAATCTAAATTAGCAGAGTGATCTAGTTTCTAAAAAGCTTAAATTCTATTGTGGCTCTCCGCCACAAAACTTGGCGGATTCGCCACAACAGCAGGTAGCAAATTACTTTGGCTTAGCAGTTGGTATCGTTTTTGATAGGTGTTTCGCCTTATAGATGAAAATAGTAAGGCTCAACACCGAATTTTCTTATATTTTAATACTATAGAAAATTCGGGGCGTGGCTCAGTTTGGCTAGAGCGCAGCGTTCGGGACGCTGAGGTCGACAGTTCAAGTCTGTCCGCCCCGACCATCTTGTAAGACCGGGTCTTGTAACTGATTGTCTGCCATGAAGAAGCAAATCCATGCCTATTTTAGCGGCAGGGTACAGGGCGTAGGATTCCGTTTTACGGTTATTGAAATAGCCAGGAATCTCCAAGTTGCCGGATGGGTAAAAAATCTCAAAGATTCCAGAGTCGAATTAGTCGCTGAGGCCGAAGAAGAATCCCTTCATAGATTTCTATCCCAGATCAATGAGTATTTTTCCTTATATATAAAAGATGCGCAAATCGATTGGCTGCAGGCTAGTGGTGAATTCAGCGACTTTATGGTGAAATTATAAAAAGAATCCATTCTATGTCTATAAGAATCAAGGAGAGAATTGATAAATTGATTAAGCAAATCCGCAGCCATGATTACAACTATTATGTTTTGAGCCAGCCGGAGATTGCGGATAAGGAGTATGATGCCTTAATGCGGGAACTCAAGGATCTCGAAGATAAATATCCTGAGTTCCGCAGTGACTATTCTCCGACAGCGCGGCTGAACGCAGGAATCTCGGATGGCTTTAAGAGTATAAAGCATAGACAGAAGATGCTTTCTTTGGATAACACTTACTCGCTTTCAGAGTTAGAAGATTGGGTTAACCGCGTAGATAAAGGATTGAAAGGGAAAAAAGTCGAATTTGTGGCGGAGTTAAAAATAGACGGCGTAAGTGCCAATATTACTTATGTTCGGGGTAAGTTAAGCGCAGCTGCTACGCGCGGCGATGGGGAGAGCGGGGAAGATATAACCCAGAATATTAAGACTATCCGCGCTATACCGCTGGTGATGTTGGGTAAGAATATCCCGGATTTCATCGAGATCCGCGGAGAAGTCTATATGGATAGGGAAGATTTTTTGCATCTGAACCAACAAAGACAAAGTATGCAGGAGGTATTGTTCGCTAACCCCCGTAATGCTACTAGCGGCTCCCTGAAATTGCTGGATACCAGTATGGTGGCCAAAAGGAGGATGAGTTTTTTTGCCCATTCCCTGGGGGAATATAAAGGCATAGATATCGTTAGCCAGTGGGATTTTTTGAATTCCCTGAAAGCCTGGGGCATACGCACTAATCCCCACTCACAGCTCTATGGCGATCTAAAAAAAGTTATCGATTATTGCCAGGGCTGGCAGGAGAAAAGAAAAAAATTACCGTATGATATTGACGGCGTAGTGATTAAGATCAACAATATCCTTCAGCAGAAACGGTTGGGTTCTACTTTAAAGAGCCCGCGTTGGGCCGTGGCTTATAAGTTTCCCGCCCAGCAGTCCACCACAGTTTTAAAAAATATTTTAGTGCAGGTAGGCCGTACCGGGGTAATTACTCCGGTGGCTGAATTGGAGCCGGTGGAATGCGCCGGAGTAATTATTAGCCGGGCAACTTTGCATAATTTTGACGAAATCGGGCGTTTAGGGGTTAAGGTCGGTGACCGTATCGTATTGGAGCGCGCCGGAGAGGTTATCCCGAAGATTATCAAGGTAGTTACTTCCGTGCGCACGGGCAAAGAAAGGGAGTTTAAAATTCCTCAAGCCTGTCCTGCCTGCGGATGCGAAGTGAGTAAAGAAAAGGCAGGGGAGGTTGCCTATCGCTGCATTAATCCTTCCTGTCCGGCGCAGATTGCGCGGGGCCTGGTTCATTTTGCCTCAAGGTCGGCGATGGATATTCAGGGGATGGGCGAATCGTTAGTCAAGCAGATAGTTACTAAGGGTATGGCCAGAGATTTCGCAGATATTTACTTTTTAAAAAAGCAAGACTTACTTGAGCTGGAATTATTTAAAGATAAAAAAGCAGATAATCTGTTAAGGGCGATAGCGAGAAGCAAACAGCAACCATTATCCCGTTTTATATACGGTTTAGGTATCAGGCATGTCGGAGAGAAGGCTGCTTATACCTTGGCGCAGAGGTTCAGGGCCTTGGATCATTTGATAAACGTAAAACAGGAAGAGCTGGAATCGATATATGAAATCGGCTTAATCATGGCAGGATCCGTAATAAGTTTTTTTAAGCAAAAAAATACGCTCGTACTAATTAAGAAATTTAAAACAGCCGGCCTAAAATTGCGGGAAAAATCAGAAATTTCAGGGAAAACGCCCTTGAACGGAAAAACAATTGTTTTTACCGGACAACTTAATGCTTTCAGCCGTAATCAGGCGGAGGGTATGGTGCGTCAGCTGGGGGGTAGACCGGTCTCTGTTGTGAGTAAGAATGCGGATTTTGTAGTAGTAGGAGAGAATCCCGGATCAAAATATAGTCAGGCGGTAAAGTTAGGGTTAAAGATTATTAGTGAAAAGGAATTTTCCCGCTGGATAGCTTCTAAATAAGAAGCGGGAGCCTGTTCATTCCCGGGAAGTGATTATTGACGGAAAAGGAGATAGTCAAATGAGTAGCAAGTTGAAAAGGGGTGCTTGGTTAGGTTTGCCGTTAATACGGTTTATCAAGCTGGTTATCTGTTTAGTCTTTATTTTTACCCTTATCGGTTGCGAAGCGTTTGTGCGTAAATTCACCCGTAAAACCAAAAAGGACAAATTACCTCGTGAGGAGATGGTTCTGGTTCCCCAGGAGTATAAGGGGCCTCAGTTATCCAAGGAGGAACAATACCGCCAATATTATATATACTGGAGGAGCTGGACCGATGAACTGATTAATTATCTAGATAAAAAGGCCAGCCATAAGAAACAAATCGACTGCGCCGAAGAAGTAATCAAAAACCTGGTTAATATCCGGGCGCTACTTACGGATGAAAAACAAAATAGGATTGATTCTTATATTAAGCAGTTTAGCGCGCTCCGGGATGCGATTCTTAAGGATATCTATGGTAATTCGGTTAATCTTAACCGCCAAAGCGCCGAACGCATCAAGAGAAAATTTTTAAGAGAGTTCTCTTATAATAAAATTAAAGGCTACCTGAAATGATCTTAGAAACCGTTACTGTCGGGTCTTGGGAGGTGAATTGTTACATTTTAGCTAATGGAAATAGTTCTTCCGCTGTGATAATCGACCCGGGAAGCCAGGAGCACAAAATTAGGCAGGTCCTCAATAAACATAAACTAACTCCCGGCATAGTTATTAATACCCACGGCCACGCTGATCATATCGGTTGTGACGATAGATTCGGAGTACCCGTATATATACATAGCCAGGATGCGGCGCTATTGACGGATGCGACGCTCAATTTATCTAATTTCCTGATGTCCCCGATCTCTATTAAATCCCAGATCAGGGCAGTAGAAGATAAATCTACGATACGCCTGGAGGGTATCGAACTCGAGGTGCTCCATCTGCCCGGACATACTCCGGGAGGGATAGCCCTGCGTTTAAAAATCCCGCAGGATAATCTTGTATTTACAGGCGATAGCCTATTCTTTCATAGTATAGGCCGCACAGACCTTGCCGGCTCCAGCGAACAAATGTTGATAAAATCTATTATCGATAAATTATTTATACTCCCTGACGATACGCTAGTCTATCCCGGCCATGGCCCTTCTTCGACTATCGGAAGGGAGAAAAGAGAAAACCCTTTTTTAAACTAAAATGCGCGAATTAGTAGAAAATTTCCTGAATTATTTATCAGTGGAGCGAGGTCTCTCTCAAAATACGATTATTTCTTACCGGGGAGATCTTAATTCTTATTTGGGGTTTCTTGAATCATCGCGTATTGATACTTTATCTAAGACCAATAAGGGCAATATTATAGATTTTATGCTTTATCAAAAAGATAAGGGTTTATCCGCAAATTCTACTGCCCGGCGTCTGGCGGCAATCAAAGTTTTTTATCGTTTCTTAGTCAAAGAAAGAATTCTGAAAGCCGACCCGACTAGCTTAATCGATTCCCCTAAGCTATGGAAGAAGATACCGCAGACTCTTTCTCTAAACGAAGTAGAGGCCTTGATTAATCAACCTAACCTTCGTAACAAGCAAGGGATAAGAGATAGGGCGATTCTCGAGGTCCTTTACGCCACTGGTATGCGAGTTTCAGAGGCAGTCAACCTGAAAAAGGACAATGTCAACCTGGATATTGGTTTTCTGCGTTGCATCGGTAAGGGTAATAAGGAGCGCGTCATCCCATTAGGGAAAAAGGCTATACTTAGTTTGAAGAGATACCTAAAGGAAAGCCGGCTAAAGCTATTGAATAAAAGAGAATCCGATTTATTATTCCTGAACCGTTTTGGGAAAAAAATATCCCGTCAATCTTTATGGAAGATTATTAAAAGATACGCCCGGGATGCGCGGATTAAAAAACCGACCAGGCCCCACATCTTAAGGCATTCCTTTGCTACCCATTTATTGGAACGGGGAGCAGATTTACGGTCAGTCCAGGAAATGCTTGGCCATTCTAATATTGCTACTACTCAACTTTATACGCATATAAATAAGGATAGGTTAAAAACGATCCACAAGATGTTTCATCCTAGGCCTTAAATACAGTAGGTAGTAGGTAGGGGGTAAGGGATAGATGATGAAAAAATACTTAGAGAAATTGCCGCAAGATATCAAGGATTTGATAAATACTGCTTGCAGTTTAGCTAATAAGATGAATCTGCAGGCTTATATTGTAGGCGGGTTAGTACGGGATTTGTTTTTGGGAGTTAAAAACCTCGATTTAGATATTGTTATCGAAGATGATGGCATAGGATTTGCCGAAGCTTTTGCTAACCTGTTTAAGGCTAAACTCATCCGCCACAGAAGGTTTGGGACAGCCACAGTTATTTTAAAACCTGGCTTAAAAATCGATATTGCCAGCGCCCGCAGGGAAATTTACCCGGAGCCAGCAAGCCTGCCGCAGGTAGTGCCTGGTACTTTAATGGATGATTTATTGCGCCGCGACTTCAGTATTAATGCTATGGCGATTAAAATAAGCGGAAAGGATTTCGGCAAACTGATTGATTTATTTAGCGGCAGAGAAGACCTGGCTTCCGGAAAGATAAGGGTGTTGCACGAGTTAAGTTTTATCGATGACCCTATCCGGATACTCAGGGCAGTCCGTTTTGAAAAGAGATATAACTTTCATGTTGAATCCAAAACCCTCAAATTGTTAAAAGAAGCCAGCAGGATAAAAATGTTAGATCGGGTAGAGCCGCAAAGGTTACGCGATGAATTAATCATGACCCTGAAAGAAGCACAACCCTTAAAACAGATGCGGCGGCTTCAGGAGCTGGTAGGGTTAAGGTTCATTTCTTCCGGTTTATCGCTGTCTAAGAGCGATGAGCAGATGTTTGGCGCTATTAGGGATGAGCTGCACTGGTTTAGAGAAGTCCATACCCGGCGCCGACAATTAGACTTCTGGCTGATTTATTTTATGAGCCTGCTTGACGGCTTAAGCACAAGATCAGTGAAATTAATCTGCAGAAAATTTGCTTTCTTAAAAGGAGAAACCAAGAGGATAATCAGCTATAAGAAGGTCAGTCATTTTTTTATTTTGAGATTAAGTCAGGGCAAAATTAGGCCTGCGGATATCTTCGACCTGCTTGAGCCCTTAAGTTACGAAGTTATTCTCCTGTTGAAGGCTAAGTATAAAAATCCCACTTTTCAAAAGCACATCAACGATTTCTTTGAGTACTATAACGGCATGCATTTACATATTCGCGGGGATGATTTAGCTAGGTTAGGGTTGCAACCCGGCCCTGAATATCAGGAAATCTTTAAAAAGGTTTTAAAAGCTAAATTAAATGGGTTGGTGAAAACCAAAGAAGAGGAGCTTGTTTTGATAGGGAGACTTTTAGGGGCCCGATGACCATCGGTTTGCTAAGAATACATATTTTTATTCCGGACAGCAACTCGTTGAAAGCCAAGAGAATGGTTTTGCATAGCCTAAAGGCCAGGCTACGCAATAGTTTTAATGTGGCGGTTACCCAGGTTGACCAACAGGATAAATGGCAGAGGGCTACTTTGGCTGTAGTGGGAGTCGAGCAGGATATTAAAAACATGGATAGTATACTTTCGAGAATCCTCAACTTCATAGAAAAATTTAATTCGGCCCAGCTTATTGACTATGAGATAGAAATGATTTAACGGTTAAGGGAAAAATATACCGGAGAGAAAAACATGCCTAGATACGAAAAGGTAGCTGAAGCAATCAAAAGAGAGGCCAGTTTAATTATCCACGATGAACTGAAAGATCCACGGCTGGGTTTTGTTACTATTACCGGCGTTGAGCTGACCCAGGATTTAAGATACGCTAAAATATTCTTTAGCGTCTTGGGAAAGGACGAAGATTATAAAAGAACTAAGGGGGTCTTGGATTCTGCCTCGGGGTTTATCCGTAAATTAATCGCGCAGAGGGTTAAATTAAGGTTTGCGCCGGAAATTACATTTAGAGAAGACCGTTCCGGTGAATACAGCATTAAGATCCAGAGTATACTGGATCAGATTAAGGAGCTCGATGAGCCTAAAAAAAGTACTCGCGTGCATAAAAAGAAATAATAATTTTCTGATTACGACCCATACTAATATGGAGGGGGATGCCTTAGGATCGGTTTTGGCTTTTTATAGATTGATAAAAATCCTGGGTAAACAGGGGATAGTGATCAATGAGGATGTTATTCCTTACGGGTATGAATTCCTTCCCGGGGTGGATAGCGTTAAAAGACTGAAGAAGGAATTATGGAAGGTAAAGTTCGATTGTTTCGTTACTTTGGATTGTTCTGAGCTAAGGCGTTGCGGCCAGGTATATAAGCTTAATCTGGATAAGCGGCCTATCCTGAATATCGATCATCATATCAGTAATACCAAGTTTGCGGATGTAAACTGGGTAGATCCGCAAGCTGCCTCCTGCACCCAGATGATTTACCAGCTTTATAAAAAATTGCGTATTCCTCTGGATAGAAAAATAGCTACATTATTATACGTGGGCATCCTGACTGATACGGGCTCTTTTCATTACACCAATACTACTTCGTTTACGCATAAGATGGTGTCAGAGCTGCTCAGTTACGGTTTAGATGTTGCCCGGATTTATAAAAATATTTATGAGAATATACCGTTTAGTAACCTGCAGTTGTTAAGCAGAATATTGCCTACTTTAAGCTGTTCTAATTCGGGCCGGGTAGTCTGGTTTCAGATAAGGCGCAACATGCTAAAAGATCAGAAGATCTGTTTTGATCTTAGCGAGCAGATATTGAGTTTCGGCCGGGTAATTAAAGGTGTTGAGGTAGTGGCTTTGTTTAAGGAAAACTTAAAGAACAAAAATGAGATAAGGGTTAATTTAAGGTCTCAGGGTAAGGTCGATGTTAATAAAATCGCCGCCTATTTTAGCGGCGGAGGCCACAAGACAGCTAGCGGGATTACTATCTGCGGCAATATTGACCAGGTAACCAAAAAGGTCTTAGGGAAGATCAAAGAGAGTTTAGAGTGATAGTTATATCCGGGTTAAGAAGGATTTCAAGATATAGAAAGCCGGTAGTTGCTTTAGGGGTATTCGACGGAATGCATCTTGCCCACCGCCGCATCCTCCGGGAAGCAATTATTCATGCCCGCAGCATAAAAGGTACAAGCGTAGTTGTAACTTTCTATCCGCATCCCCGGAACAAAGAAAGCCTTTATTCCTTAGAGCACCGACTAAGATTAATAGCTCAATTAGGCGTAGGCGTATGTATAATCATCAGGTTTAATAAAGAATTTTCTGTAATTTCAGCAGAAAATTTTATCAAAGATATCGTATTCGGCAAGATCAATGCCAGGTATGTATATGTCGGTAAAAATTTTAGGTTCGGCAAGGGGGCTCAGGGCGATATACGGACTTTAAAAAGGCTCTCGTCAATTTATGGTTTCGGCTTAAAGGTATTCAATCTGATCAGGTTGAATAATAAACCGATCAGTAGCACTTATATCAGAAAGCTGATTACGTTGGGCAAGCTTAACCTTGCTGAAAAATTACTGTTAAGGCCGGTAAGCGTATTAGGTACCGTGATTAAGGGAGCCTATTTGGCAACTAGGTTGGGTTTTCCCACGGCGAATATTGATCCGCATCATGAAGTACTCCCTTCTGCGGGTATATACGCAGTAAGGATTAATTTCGCAAAAAGCAAACTAAGAGGTATCTGTTATATAGGTTTCCGGCCAACATTAAAAAAGCCCAAGATGGTCAATAGCCAAAAAGAGAGGCATGTCGAAGTGCATATCTTTAATTTTAAAAAAAACATTTACGGCAAATACCTGGAGATTGAATTCATCAAAAAATTAAGAAACGAGAAAAATTTCCGCCTGGTAAGCGATTTAGTACGGCAAGTCAAAAAAGATATCCTGCGCGCCAAAAAGATACTTTCCCTCCATCCTTATCCACCACAACATATGCCTCTCTAGTTGTTTTTAGTACACTACTTGTTGTATTTCATTAAGTTAGGTAAATTTTTATCTTGACAAAAGGGGAAAATTTATCTATACTTGGTTACAAAGTGGATATAAATGGAGTAAAGTGGAGGAGAGTAATCCATGTTCTATGGCGAATATCTTCATTCAATAGACCGCAAGGGTCGTCTAATTTTGCCTGCCAAATTCCGGGATGTTTCCAAAAATAATTTTATCGAGAAATTCATGGTTACCCGCGGCCTGGATAAATGTCTTTTTATGTTTTCCGAAGAAGAATGGCGTTCTCAGGAGAGCAAATTTAAAGCCTTTTCTTTTACTAAACAACAGGCGCGCACATTTAACCGTATGTATTTTTCCGGCGCAGCGGAGATTTTGCCGGATAGGCAAGGGAGAATTTTACTTCCGCAATATCTTAAGGATTTCGCGGAGATTAAAAAAGACGTGATGATCGTTGGCGTCTCTAACAGAATAGAGATCTGGTCAAAGAACAAGTGGGATGATTTTTACGGTAATGCCCGGCAGTCTTTTGAGGAGATTGCTGAGAAGATGATAGAAATTTAGAGGCAGAGATTTGCAAGTAAGATACGATTTACATACGCCGGTAATGCTAAATGAGGTTTTGGATTACCTTAATCTGAGTCCGGGTAAAACTATAATAGATGCAACAATAGGAGTTGCTGGCCATAGTCAGGGTATACTTGAGCGGATCTCACCCGGTGGCAGACTTATCGGCATTGATCAGGATAAAGAGTCCTTAAGGATAGCCGGTGAAAAATTGGCGGGGTTTGCCGGTAATTACAAATGCATACACGGCAACTTTAAGGATATCGCTACAATTATTAAAGAAAGAAATATTGATAAAATAGACGGGGTATTATTTGATTTAGGGATTTCTTCTTTTCAATTGGATGATCCACTCCGGGGTTTTAGTTTTCAACAGGAAGGGCCATTAGATATGCGACTGGATAGGAATAATTATATATCGGCATATGACCTGGTGAATAATCTCAATGAAGAGGAGATTTCTACCCTCCTCTGGAATTTCGGCCAGGAAAGATGGCATAACCGGATTGCCCATCGCTTGGTTCAGGAAAGAGAAAAACAGCCTATTTCCACTACTTCGCAGTTGGCTGATATAGTTTGGCATGCCCTGCCCGGTAGATACCGTTATCAGCGTATACACCCTGCCACGAGAACTTTTCAGGCAGTGCGCATCGCTGTAAACCGGGAGCTTGAGGTATTAGAGATAGCCCTCGCTAGGGCTATCGAGTTATTAGGAAAAGCGGGTCGGATCTGCGTTATTTCTTTTCATTCCCTCGAAGACCGGATTGTAAAGCACGGCTTCAAAAAAGCGGCCCTCGATGGCAAGTTAGATATCATTACTCCCAAACCGTTAACACCTGATCGGGCTGAACTCAAAGAGAATCCTTCTAGTCGCAGCGCCAAGTTGCGCGCAGGAGAAAAACTATAATGAAATTAAATAAATTCTTATCCACAGTTATTTTAATTACCTTATTTTCCGTGTTATACGTTTACCAGCAAACCGAGGTTTTTCGTCTGGCTTATGTCGGGCAGAAAAAACAGGCGGTGTTCCAGGATTCGCTTGATAAAAACAGTATCTTAAGATATAATATCAACCGCAATGCTTCTTTAGTGAATATCTGCAATAAAGTTTTAGACTATGCTGATTTTCATATGCCGGAAAGCTACCGCTTGGTTAAGTTAACCCCTCTGGGGGAGAGCTCAGTACAGGCTAATCAGACGACGAATAGAGAGAATATATTTTCCCGATTCTTCGGTATCACAAGGCAAGCCGAGGCAAAAACAATCAATCCTTAGGCTACGCAGAGGGTTGGTAGAGAATAAATCAAACCATCAATCGCTAAACTTAGCTAATAGTGCATATAAGTAATTATCGCCGCAGAGTCAAGGCGGTATTTTTAATTTGTTTTGGTTTTCTGTTTCTTTGTATTTCTCGCCTGTTTTATATCCAGCTATTTCACTCCAACTATTTAACCGGTATTGCCAAAAAACAGCATAATCTTTTCGTAGAGTTAGAGCCCAGGAGGGGCAGTATATACGATGTTAATCTTAAGCCCCAGGCAGTGAATATGTCGGTAGATTCGCTTTATGTCATTCCCAATGAAATCAAGGATAAAGATAAAGATGCTATTATCGCTCAGTTAGGGCCGATACTGAATTTAAGCTCAGCTTATTTAAGAGACAGGTTATACCGCAAGAAGTCGTTTATCTGGATTGCCCGCAAGATAGATCCGCAGCAAAGCGAGGCAATTAAAAAGTTGGATATCAAGGGTCTTGATTTCTTAAAAGAGAGTAAGCGGTGTTATCCTAATAGTTATCTTGCCAGTCAGATCATCGGGTTTGCCGGTTTGGATAACTATGGTTTGGAGGGCTTAGAATTATATTATGATAAATACCTAAAAGGAGAGCCTGGTTGGGCATTATTCTTACGGGATGCCCGGCAGAAGAAATTAGATATTTGGGAGAAAATGGTTTTGCCTAAAGATGGTTATGATCTGGTTTTAACCATCGATGAGGTAATTCAATATATCGCCGAAAGGGAATTAGATAAAGCATTTAAGGCCTATCATGCTAAAGCCGCTAGTATCGTAGTAATGGACCCGCATACCGGTTCGATCCTGGCTTTAGCTAATCGGCCTACCTTCGATCCGAACGATTATACCACTGTCACTAAGGACCGAGTGCGCAACCGGGCAATTTGTGATTTATTTGAGCCTGGTTCGGTATTTAAAATCGTGACTGCTTCAGCTGCGCTAGAAGAGAATAGAGTTACAGAGACAGATAAGTTTTTTTGCGAGAATGGCTCTTATAGGGTAGCCTCCCACGTATTACACGACCATCGGCCGCATGGTTTGCTTACTTTTAGTGAGGTAATTGAACAGTCAAGTAATATCGGTACGACTAAGATAGCTCAAATGTTAGGTGGCGAGGTAGTCTATCGCTATGCCAGGCTTTTTGGTTTTGGGTCTAAAACAGGGGTTAATCTTCCCGGAGAGATAAGCGGTATGCTCAAGGAGCCGCGTTTCTGGTCCAAGCTATCTATCGGCGCAATCCCTATTGGTCAAGAAGTGGGGGTTAACGTTCTGCAGTTGGCAAATGCCATATCCGTTATTGCTAACGGCGGGCAGCTTATGAAGCCATACATCGTAAAGGAGATTAAAGATAAATACGGAGAGACGATCAAATCATTCTCCCCAGAAATGATGCATAAGGTAATTTCCCTTGATACTGTTGATAGGATGAAAAAAATATTAGTTGCTGTAGTTGAGAATGGCACAGGAAAAATGGCGAGGATTCCCGGTTTTAGCGCGGCGGGAAAAACCGGAACTGCGCAAAAATTAGAAGCAAATGGGACATATTCACATAATAAATTTATTGCTACCTTTATTGGCTTTGCTCCGGCAGAGGATCCGGCCATTGCGATAGCAGTGATGGTGGATAGCCCACACCCCGCTTATTTTGGCGGGGTAGTGGCAGCTCCGGTGTTTAAAAATGTAGCCTCTGATACCTTAAAATATCTTAAAGTTAATTCTTCATCTAGTAGGACGGTTAACTATAATGAAACTCAAAAAATTAATCCAGGCGATTGACAACTACCAGATTTATCCTGAACTCAATGATTATGAGGTTAAGGGTATTAGCTGCGATTCAAGAGAAGTAAAAAATAATTTCCTTTTTGTTGCCATAAAGGGTAATTCTGGCGACGGACATACGTTTATCGAAGAAGCAATAGCTAAGGGGGCGCGGGCAGTAGTCTTACAATCCGGGCAAGAAGAGATATTTAGGATTATAGACAGGACGGCTAAATCCGGCCAGAAGATATCTTTCATCGCCGTCCAGAATACGCGTGCAGCTTTGGCGAAATTAGCCAGTCAGTTCTACGAACATCCGGCATCTAAGATTAAGGTAATCGGTATTACGGGGACTAACGGTAAGACAACGGTTTCTTATCTGGTTGAGGCATTATTAAAGGATGCCGGTAAAGAACCCGCAGTATTGGGCACGATTAATTACCGTTTTAAAGATGAGGTTATACCAGCAAAGAATACTACGCCAGGGCCCTTGCAGCTCCAGGAGTTACTGGATAGGATTTGTTGTTGCGGAGCTAATTATTTAGTGATGGAGGTTTCCTCGCACGCCCTTGACCAAGGTAGGGTTGAAGGGATCAAGTTTGCCTCAGCCATATTTACCAACCTCACCCAGGATCATCTGGATTATCATTTGACAATGGAAAATTATTTTCAGGCTAAATCCAGGCTTTTTAGAAACTTAACCCCTGATTCATGCTGCATTATTAATAACGACGATGTTTATGGCAGGAGGCTTAGTGGTTTAGTTAGCGCTCGTAAAATTACCTATGCTATTGAGGGAGTAGCTGATTTGGTAGCCAGCGATATAGAATCATCGCTTTTAAAAACTGATTTTCTACTCGAGATGGAGGGAAAAAAAATAAATTTCAGCACTAAACTAATTGGCCGCCATAACATTTATAATATCTTAGCTAGTGTTGCCTGGGCTGTCTCTGAAGGCCTGGATATCTCAAGCGTAAAATCCACAGTCGAGAAATTTGTTCCTGCTCCCGGCCGCCTAGAGAGTATAGCAGCCAAAGAAGATTTTTTAGTTTTTGTTGATTATGCGCATACCCCTGATGCGCTGGATAATGCGATAAAGACGCTTAGGCAGTTGACTAAGAAAAAAGTTATTGTTGTTTTTGGTTGCGGAGGGGAGCGCGATAGGACCAAAAGGCCCAAGATGGGGAAGGTAGTATCAGAATTAGCAGATTATGCTATTATAACCAACGATAATCCGCGTTCTGAATCTCCCCAGCAGATTATTGCGGATATTCAAAAAGGTATCAATAAGGGGAATTATTGCGTGGTTTTCGACCGTCTGGAAGCGATCAAAAAATCTTTGTCCCTGGCTAATCCCGAAGATGTTATTTTGATAGCGGGGAAGGGGCATGAGAATTATCAGGTACTCAAAGACGGTACCGTGTATTTTGATGACCGGGAGGCAGTCAGAAAATGTTTAAAGTCAAAGAGCTCCTAGCCGTAACTAAAGGCAAACTGCTTAAAGGAAGATCCGATATAGCCGTCAAGGGTATCTCGATTGATTCCCGGACTATCCGGCCTAAGGAGGTATTCTTGGCGATCAAGGGGGATAATTTTGACGGCCACGACTTTATTGGTCCGGCAATTAGAAAAGGGGCTAGTTGTGTTATTATGGGCAAAGGGGTCAAAAAGAGCATTCCGATCAAAGGGGATAGTCGGGCATTGATAGAAGTCAGGGATACGCTTAGGGCATTAGCGGATATTGCTACTTTTTGGCGCAATAAATTTAATATTCCTCTGGTAGCGGTTACCGGTAGTAACGGAAAGACTACCACTAAGGAGATGATCGCCTGGATCTTGGCTAAAAAACTCCGCGTACTTAAAAATGAAGGCACGAAAAATAATCACATAGGTTTGCCCTTGGCTCTTTGTTCGCTCGATAGCCGTGATGAGCTAGCAGTCGTAGAGATCGGCTCGAATCATTTCGGTGAGATAGGGCGACTTAGCGAGATCTGCCAGCCTAATTTAGGCGTAATTACCAGTATCGGGCCAGCGCATTTGGAACACTTAATTAACCTAAAAGGGGTATTCAGGGAAAAATACTCTCTGGTTGAAAACCTTAGGCATCCGCGGATCGCTATCCTCAACTCGGATAATAATATGTTAAGAAAAAAGATTTTAAAAAATAATAAAAAATCTTTAATTTTTAGCTTTGGAATTAAGGAAAAAGCAGATTTTCGCGTTTCGCAGATCCAGGATCTTTCGGGGGAGCTAAAATTCCTGGTGAATGAAAAATATAAATTTACATTAAGTGCCTTAGGGTATTATAATATTTATAATGCCTTAGCAGCTATAGCTGTGGCTCGGATTTTCGGTATGACCTATCAGGAAATTGCTGGCCGCTTGGCTGATTTTGTTTTTCCTGCCGGCAGGCTCAAGATTATTCAGTTAGGGGATTTTAGGTTTATTGATGACACCTATAATGCCAATCCGCTTTCCCTGAAGCAGGCCTTGGATGCTTTGGCTAATTTTAAAACAAATGGCCGAAGAATATTTATTATGGGGGATATGATGGAGTTGGGCAGGCATAAAGAACAGTTTCATCGGCAGGCAGGAAGACAGATTGCTTTAGCCTGCGATACCTTGATAACCGTGGGTAAGTTATCCGGTTTAGCGGCTGGGGTTGCCGGCACCCTGGGGCTATCCAGGCAAAATATATTCAGCTGCGAATTTATTGATCAGGCGCGGGATATCTTATTCAAGCGAATATCTCCCCGTAAGGGTGACATTATCTTGGTTAAAGGCTCCCGGGCCATGACAATGGAAAGGATTTTTAGGTTCTAGGATGCTTTATAATCTGCTTTATCCCCTGCATGATATTATTTCTATATTTAATATTTTCCGCTATATCAGCTTTCGGGCGGCAATGGCTACCTTAACTGCTTTCATCATTAGCCTTTTGTTCGGCCCAGCGATCATCAAGATGCTTACCAGGTTAAAAATCAAAGAGAACATCAGGAAAGAAGAAAGTGCCAGACTATATGAGTTGCATAGCAATAAACAGAATACCCCTACCATGGGGGGGATTTTGATTTTATTGGCGGTTGTATTATCGACTTTGCTCTGGGCAGATATCTTTAATCGCTATATCCTTTTGGCCTTATTTAGCACGATCTGGTTAGGGGCTACAGGTTTTGTTGACGACTATATAAAACAAGTGAGGAAAAAATCTAAAGGCCTGACTGCTGTATCAAAGCTGACCAGCCAGATTATTTTAGGGTTGGTATTAGGCTTAGTGCTCTTTTTAGATCCGCAAAACAACACGAGATTAGATATACCGTTTTTAAAGAATACTTCCTTAGATTTAGGCGTTTTTTATATTTTCTTCGTTATCCTGGTAATCGCCGGTTCTTCCAACGCCGTCAATCTTACCGATGGCTTAGACGGTTTGGCGATAGGGACGGTTATTATGGTGGCTTTAGGTTTCAGTATTTTATGTTATGTATCCGGGAACGTCAAATTCAGCAACTATCTGTTGATACCTTATATCAGGGGCAGCGGGGAGTTGACTGTTTTCTGCGCCAGTATCCTGGGAGCGGGATTGGGGTTCTTATGGTTTAACTGTCATCCTGCCTCGATTTTTATGGGGGATGTCGGATCCCTGGCTTTAGGCGGGGCATTAGGGATAATCGCGCTTTTGATCAAAAAAGAACTCCTTTTATTTATTGTCGGCGGCGTATTCGTTGCTGAGGCTTTATCGGTAATTTTTCAGGTAGCCTCATTCCGCCTCTTTAAAAAGCGAATTTTTAAGATTGCGCCTTTACATCACCACTTTCAGTTTATCGGCTGGTCAGAAAACAAGGTAATTGTAAGATTCTGGATTATTGCCAGTCTGTTGGCCCTTCTGACTCTGGTTACTTTAAAGATAAGATAGTCATCCGCAAGACACGGATTTTTACGGATTTACTACGGATAGTCACGGATCTGTTATTGTATCCGTGTAAATCCGTGATTGATCAGTATATCCGCGTTAAAAATGAAGAAACACCGCTTTATCTATTAACGTAGCCGATGAAAAACCCCGGTCACTGGAAAAATAAAAGAATCTGTATTATTGGTTTAGCCCGTAGCGGTCTTGCCTGCGCTAGTTTGCTTAGCGAATTGGGTGCTTATGTAAGCGTAACAGATAATCAGCGTAATCATGCAACGGTTACCAATGCTGCTTATCTTAAGTCGCAGAAGAATATAAAGGTCGAATTAGGCCAGCACTCCCCGGAATTTATCAAAGGCCATGATTTAATCATTGTTTCTCCGGGGGTCCCGGATAGCGCGAGTCCGGTTATCTGGGCTAAACAATTTGGGATTCCCTTGATCAGTGAGATTGAGCTGGCCGGGAGCTTATGCCCGGCTACGGTTATCGCAGTAACAGGCACTAACGGTAAAACTACGGTTACTACCCTTATCGGGAAGATATTAGAGGCCAAAGGGAAAAAAGTCTTTGTCTGCGGTAATATCGGCACTCCCTTTTCACAAGAGGTGCCTGGAATGAGCGATAGCGATTTCGTTTCTTTGGAGGTCAGCTCGTTTCAACTGGAAAAAATAGTGACTTTTAAGCCCAAGATAGCAGTTATCCTAAATTTCAGCCATAACCATTTAGATAGATATAAGGATATGACAGAATACCTGGAAGCAAAAAAACGCATATTTATGAATCAAAATGGGTCTGACTACCTGGTTTTAAATTTAGAGGATCCGCAGGTCAAAGAGCTCGGCCAAAATACGCCCGCTAAAGTGATATATTTTTCAGCCAAGGAAGGTCTCAATCCAAACCAGGCGGCTGTCTTAGCCGCTGGCTCGCTTTTGGGTATCGAGAGAGAGCTGTGCCTTAGAACATTCAAGGAGTTTAAAGGTGTCGAGCATCGATTAGAGTTGGTAGCAGAGATAGGCGGTATAAAGTTTATTAATGACTCCAAGGCTACTACCGTGGATTCGACTATCTGGGCCTTAGAAAATCTGGCTCAGCCAGTAATCTTAATTGCCGGCGGCAGGGAGAAGGGTAATGACTATAAGCTTATCTCGGGGCTGATGCAGAAAAAAGTGAAAGAACTTATTTTGATCGGCGAGGCTAAAGAGAAAATCAAGGCCGCATTAGGAGATATTCTGGCTGTGCAGGAAGCGGTTAGTCTGAAAGAGGCGGTAAGTAAGGCATACTCAAAGGCTACTAAAGGCTGCTGCGTATTGTTTTCTCCGATGTGTAAGAGCTTCGATATGTTTTCTGATTACGAACACCGAGGGAGATCCTTTAAGCAGGCAGTTTACGCTTTAACCAAAAACGGAGTCTAAGATGGTACGCAATATCAGGATAAACTTATTCAGCACTACGGTCGTGCTTATCTGTATTGGTATAGTGATGATTTACAGTGCTTCCAGCATCTACGCCTGGGAGAAATATAAAGACGGATTCTTTTTTTTAAAGAGGCATCTAAACTTTGTGTTCATAGGGGCTTTATTGGCCTTTCTGGCTATGGGCAGTGATTATAGAAAATTACAAAGATCAGCCAAGCCGATTCTACTCGTAGCTTTTTTATTACTGATCTTGGTTCTTATCCCGGGTATCGGCAGGGAGGTTGCGGGAGCACGGCGCTGGTTTAGATTTAGGATTTTTAGTTTTCAGCCTTCGGAATTTGCGAATCTGGCCATGATTATTTATGTGGCGGATTTTATTTGCCGTAAAAAGGAGGAGACAAAAACATTTCTGCGCGGCTTTATGCCTGTGGTCTTAGTTTTAGGATTTATGGCTTTATTAATTATGATGCAGCCGGATTTAGGGACTACCGTTGCCTTGGGGCTAGTGGTATTTATCATGTTGTATATTGCGGGTGTAAAATGGCATTACCTGTTATCGGTTATCCTGCTTAGTCTACCCGTACTTTTTATATTAATTTTCAGCGTTCCTTATCGTCGGTTACGTATCCTGGCGTTTTTAAATCCCTGGTTAGATCCCAAAGGAGGGGGTTTTCAGATTATTCAATCCCAGATCGCCTTGGGTTCAGGTGGGATATTCGGTGTAGGGTTAGGGCATTCGGTACAGAAGTTATTTTATTTGCCTGCAGCGCATACAGATTTTATCTTTTCTATAATTGGAGAGGAGTTAGGGCTTCTGGGTACGCTGGGGGTAATTATATTATTTATGATTTTTATTGCCCAGAGCCTAAAGATTATCAAAGGCGCAGCCGATAAATTCGGGTATTTTCTGGCCTTAGGTTTACTTTTGATGATTACGTTTAAGGCCGCGATAAATATCGGAGTATCCTGTGCTATGCTACCTACCAAGGGGTTGCCTTTGCCTTTTATCAGTTATGGAGGTTCCTCGTTTATTTTTGATATGGTCAGTGTAGGCATATTGATGAATATCGGACGCTCGGGGGAATATCCATAATTATTTATTACCTGGATGAACGGGCTCAGATTGTAGAATTATGGTTAGGACAAAGGTTTTAATAGTGACAGGAGCAAGCGGCGGCCATATATTTCCCGCTTTGAGCCTTATTGCCAGATTAAAGGATAGCCCCGAAGACATTGATACGCTTTTCGTCTTACCAAGAAAAAATATCGGGAGCCAGATCATTTCTGACAGCGGTAGGATAGAATACCTGCCTGTTTCTAAGTTTAGGATGGAATACAGCTTTAAGAACCTTGTTGAGATATTTAACTTCTTAAAGAGTTTTTACAAAAGTATTTTTATCTTGGTTGAATTCAGGCCATCGGTAGTAGTCGGTTTTGGCACTTTGATCTGCGTACCCATGGTTTTTTGGGCCTGGTTTTTCAGGATAAAGACTATAATCCATGAACAGAATGTATTGCCCGGCCGTGCTAATAGACTATTAGCTGTATGCGCTGACAAAATTGCGGTCTCATTCCCGCAGACAAAAGAATACCTTAAGGCTTATGAAGCAAAAGTTATTTTTACCGGTAATCCTATCAAGCGGGAATTAAAGCGTTATCCGAAAAAGGAAGCCCGGGGTTTTTTCGGCTTAGACGATAATAGATCAACGATACTAGTGATGGGAGGAAGTCAGGGGAGCCATCGCATCAATTATGCTTTCTTAGCTGCCTTAGAGAGTATAAATGAGCCCGATAGATTACAGATAATCCATTTGACCGGTAAAGAAGACTACAACCTGCTTAAAGATAGTTATGGCAATATGAAGGTGGACGTCCGGTTATTCGGTTTTTTAAAAGAAATGCAATTTGCTTATAGCGCAGCTGATTTAGTGATTTCGCGCTCCGGGGCAACGACAATTGCGGAATTAGTTTATTTTGCGTTGCCAGCAATATTGATACCCTATCCATTTGCCTACCGCCATCAACTGTTCAACGCCAGGGTACTAGAATCTTATCGCGTTGCGCTTGTGATTGAAGATGCGGCATTAGGAAAAACCGGTCTGGGAAAAGTGATTGCCAGCCTGCTTGATGATCCGTTACGGATCAGTTCGATGCGCGATAGTTATAAAAACATTTCTCGGCCTGAGGCTGATAATTTATTAGCCAAAGAGGTATTATCTTTAGCCTGTATATGAGAAGATTATTCGTTTGCTTATTGACGCTATTTTTAACTTTTTCTTATAGCTTATCTGAGGCTGGCGAGTGGCGATTAGCCAAGAGCAACCATTTTATTGTTTATTATAAAGAGGCAAGTGAAAGTTTTATTAACCGGACCATTGAAAAAGCCGAAGAATATTATGATCAGATTGCTGATGAGTTAGGATTCCGGCGTTATGATTTCTGGCTCTGGGATAAACGCGCCAAAATTTATATTTATGACAATCTTGAGGATTATCAGGCGGCCACAGACCAGCCTAGCTGGTCATCCGGCATCGTTTCCCCAAAGGATAAAATCATTAAAACATTTCTTGATGCACACGGATTTTTTGATAGGACGCTGCCTCATGAGATGGGTCATATTATATTCAGGGAGTTTGTAGGGTTTGATAATCACGCCATACCTGTCTGGTTGGATGAGGGGGTTGCTTCTTTAGGAGAACGACAAAGGTATTCTACGTTTCATATACTGGTCAAACAGGCTATTAAAAACGGAAAATTTATCCAAATGGAGGAATTAACTAATCTTAGCCCTCAGCAGATGCAGGATGATGCATCGGTAAATTTATTTTACGCCGAGTCGATCAGCATAGTAGATTATCTGCTGAAGGAATTCGGCAGGGACAGGTTTGTCTTCTTCTGCCAGACCTTAAGGGATAAGCGAGACCTAAAGGGGGCGCTCAGCTATGCCTATTCTTTCAGGGATACCGAAGACCTAGGGCTTAGTTGGCGAGAATATCTGGATAATGGTTAAACACTATCATTTAATCGGTATCGGTGGCATCGGGATGAGCGGCATTGCCCGTTTACTTCTGAGTCGGGGCGTCAAGGTCAGTGGTTCAGACGCGAAAAAATCCCGGATTACTGAAGAGCTGAAGCACCTGGGCGCAAAGATATTTATCGGTCATCAGCCAGCAAATATAGATGGCGCAGAGCTAGTCGTTTATTCTTCTGCAATCAAGAAAGATAATCCTGAGATTAAACAAGCGCTGGCGTTAGGTGTTCCTCTGATTAAGCGTGCGCAGGCGCTAGCCGGACTAATGGAGGACAAGACGGTAATTACGGTTGCTGGTAGCCACGGTAAAACCACCACTACTTCTTTAGTCTCTTATCTTCTTTTAGAGGCTGGCCAGTTTCCGACTATGGCAATAGGAGGGATTTTAAAAAACATCGATAGTAATGCCTCTTGCGGGGCGGGAAGGTTTTTTGTAGCAGAGGCAGATGAATCTGACGGCTCTTTTCTTTATTATCGTCCCAAGTATTCCATAGTGACAAATATCGATCATGAACACCTGGATTATTTTAAGACGTTCCAAAACGCAGTAAATTCTTTCCGGGAGTTTTTGCATAAAACAGAGGAGGGGGGGTGTCTTTTTTGCTGCGACGATGATTCTCAGCTCAGGCAGTTGCTTAAGGGTTACAAGGATAGGTACATCCTTTTCGGCTTAAGGGACAGCGCAGATATCTACCCTAAGAATATTGAGATTAACGGCTTAAGTTCGACTTTTGATTGTTTTTATAAAGATAAGTTCATCTGTCGATTCCATCTTGCTTTAGGGGGATTACACAATATATCTAACTCCCTTGCGGTAATCGCCCTGGGCAGAGAGCTGGGCATTGATTTAGAAATCATCAAGAGGGCCCTTAAGAATTATCAAGGGTCCCAGCGCAGGCTAGAGGTTAAATTTAAGAACGAGCAGTATTTATTGATCGATGATTATGCGCATCATCCTACAGAGATAAGGGCCACGTTATCCGCTATCAAGGAGCTTCATCCCAAAAGGATTATAGCGGTATTTCAACCTCACCGTTACAGCCGGACGAAATTACTTTTTGAGGAATTCATCCGCTCTTTTGATTTAGCTGATTACCTTATCATTACAGATATTTATCCGGCTAGTGAGCCTCCTTTGCCAGGGGTATCGGCAGGTTCTCTCTGCGATAAAATAAAACAACATGCGCCTGAAAAGGACGTTAAATTTTTTCCGAAAGACAATATCGTTGAGGCTGTTATGGGGATTTTGAAGCCCGGAGACCTGGTAGTTACTTTGGGGGCAGGAGATATCATAAGGAATTGCGATGAATTGGTGGAAAGATTTAAAAGGCAAGGTTAGGCAAGGAGAGTTATTAAAGAGGCATACCACTTTTAAAATTGGCGGTCCGGCCAAGCTGTTTATTGAGCCCTTGGACAGGGATGATTTAAAATCATTGCTTACTTTAAAAAAAAGATATAAGATACCTCTTTTGCTAATCGGCGCAGGCAGCAATATCCTGGTTAGCAGCAAAGTAATTAATGCTGTAGTGGTGCGGTTGAGTTCCCCCTTTTTTAAGAAGATATCTTTCTGCGGGAATATCCTGGAGGCAGGCAGCGGTACGCTATTAAGAGACGCAATACTGGCAGCAGCCAGGCGGGGACTTTCCGGCGGCGAATTTCTGGCAGGTATCCCCGGTACCTTGGGTGGGGCATTAGTAATGAATGCCGGTATGGGTAATTCAGATTTTAGCATCGGAGATTTAGTTGAGAGTATAGAGGCGATGGATTACCATGGTAAGGTAATCCGTTTGACAAAAAAAGATATTAAATTCGGCTATCGTTGCTCCAATCTTACAAAATATATAATTCTTAGTGTCCGCCTTAGGTTGGCCAGAAGAACCAAGAGGCAAGCAATGGGGAAGATAAAGGAGTATTGGTTGTGTCGCCGGCTTGTCCAGGATTTATCCTCTCCTAACGCCGGCTGTATTTTTAAGAATCCTCCCGGGTATTCTGCGGGAAGGTTAATCGATTCCTGCGGACTTAAAGGTAGAAAGGCCGGCGGGGCAAGAATTTCTTTAAAGCACGCCAATTTTATTTTAAATGATCATCAGGCCGACTCAGCAGATGTTTTGCGACTGATGCAGTTAGTCGGGAAGCAGGTGAAAGCCAAGTTTAAAGTAAATCTCGAACCAGAAATAAAGGTATGGTCATGATTGTTAAAAGACAGGATAAAAGAGCTCAGGGACAGGATAAATCATTATCCCGGGTCGGCAGGATTGGCGTTTTAATGGGGGGGCCTTCTTCTGAGAGGGAGATTTCTCTTAAGTCCGGAAAGGCGATATATGAGAGTTTAAAGAATTCTGGTCTGGAAGCGATCGCTATCGATATAAATACGGACGATATTCAGGCCACTAGCCAGTTGATAAGATCACAAAAAATAGATTGTGCATTTATCGCTTTACATGGTCGTTTCGGAGAAGACGGCCAGATACAGGAAATACTTGATAGAAGCGGCCTTGTCTATACGGGTTCGGCTGTTGAGGCCAGCAGGCGGGCTATGAATAAGGTTGTTTCGCATGAAATATTCTCCAGTAATGGATTGGCAGTCCCGCGTTACCGTGCGCTAAATAAAAATTCTTTCAGTAAAGATGATAAATTTTTTGCGGATTTGGGGTTTCCTTTAGTAGTTAAACCTGTCACCGGCGGCTCCAGCATCGGGCTCTCCCTTGTTGATTCTCAGGGCAGTTTAATAGAGGCAATAGATCTGGCTTTTAGTTATGACGAAAGTATTATAATCGAGGAATATATTAAGGGCAGGGAACTGACAGTAGGGATCCTGAATGAAGAGGCTTTACCGGTTATAGAAATTATTCCCAAAAACAAGTTTTTTGATTTTCAGGCGAAATACCAGTCAGGAATGACGGATTATATAGTGCCGGCAAAGTTAGAAAAAGAGGTCACCCAGAGGGTTAAACAGGCGGCTTTGTTAGCGCATAAGCTCTTGGGGTGCTTTGGCTGCTCACGGGTAGATCTTATTTTAAGCAGAGATAATCTGCCTTTTATCCTGGAAATCAATACTATTCCCGGATTTACCTCGACCAGTCTTTTGCCTAAAGCCGCCAAGGCAGTCGGCATCGAATTTAATCAATTGTGTATGAAACTTATCGAATTGGCTTATGCGCAAACGCGAGTTTAGATCATTTATTAAACCCATAGTTATTCTTTTGCTTGTTATTTCGGCCTTAGTTATAACGGCAAGATATTTCTTAAGAGCCCTTGAAGATTGGGATTATCTGAAGATCAAAGAGATTATTATCTTGCGGAATAATCAAGCAGACTTAACTTATCTAAAAGGGAAAAATATTTTTAC
>Ga0208045_1000011_pt1 | contig 97916 bp, 56 predicted proteins | sample PL_2010_200m_FD_184160 | JGI IMG/M metagenome (GOLD analysis project Ga0208045, IMG submission 184160) | Freshwater microbial communities from Powell Lake, British Columbia, Canada to study Microbial Dark Matter (Phase II) - PL_2010_200m... | ecosystem: Environmental > Aquatic > Freshwater >...
GTGGGGACGACGAGTACACTCCGTGGCGTGTGTTTTACTGATGCGAACACAGGGACTGCGGTGGGAGATGGAGGAACGATTCTCCGGACAATCAATGGAGGGGCGACGTGGACAAGTCAGTATAGTGCGACAACGAACACGCTGTATGCAGTGTATTTCAGTGACGTCAACACAGGGACTGTGGTGGCAGCGTCCGGAGAGATATTCCGGACAACGAATGGTGGAACGACATGGGCCCGTCAATCGAGCGGGACATCGAATACGCTGTATGGGGTGTCCTTTGCTGATGCGAACAACGGGATAGCGGTGGGAAGCAGCGGGATTATTCTGCGAACATCGAATGGGGGAGCGAATTGGACAAGTCAGTCGAGTGTGACGACGTCGACACTCTACGCAGTGTCGTTAGCCAGTAGTGGTGCAGCAACAGTACTGGGGAGTAGCGGAACCATTTTCGCGACGACAGCAGGAGGAGGGGCTGCACCCACTGTTTCGTCCAGTGCGGCAACAGGCATTACTGAAACGTCAGGGACGCTCAATGGCACAGTCAATCCGAATAGCCTTGCGACGACAGCCTACTTTGAATGGGGAACGAGCAGTACCTTAGCTACATCAAGCTCGACGACATCGCAATCGATTGGGGTGGGGACAAGTGCAATTGCAGTGACCGCGAATCTGACGGGACTGAATCCGAACACGCCGTATTACTATCGAGCCGTGGGACAAAACAGTGTTGGGACGCAAAAGGGATCGATCTTGAGTTTTACCACGATAGCTCTCGCCGTGCCTTCGACGCCATCTCTCTCATCCCCCTCAAACGGTGCGACTGCGCAGGCAACAACGCTCACCTTGAGCTGGGCAACTAGTGCCGGTGCCACGAAGTACCATGTCCAGGTCTCGACAACCTCCGCGTTCACGACTTTGGTCGTAAGTGATTCTTCGCTTGTCGGCACATCGGCGTCGGTCGGCCCGCTTGCGAATGGCACCACGTATTACTGGCGTGTGAGGGCTGGCAATTCATCAGGTTGGAGCTCGTATTCGGGAAGTTGGAGCTTTGCGACAATCGCAGCGGCACCATCGGCGCCAGTTTTGGCGTCGCCAACAAGCGGCGCGACAGGGGTTTCGACGAGTGCGACGCTGACGTGGAATGCCTCCGGCGGAGCGACGTCGTACCGTTTGCAGGTGTCGACCGTTTCGACATTTTCAATCCTGTTGGTCGATCAGAGCGGCATCACCGGAACGTCATATGGCCTCACGGGTCTTGCTACCGGGACAGTCTACTACTGGCGCGTCAACGCGACAAATGCCGGTGGGGCGAGCGGATGGTCGGCCTGGTGGAGTCTCACGACAGCCGCGACCTCGAGATTGCTGGGAGAGTATACGCCTGATGCAAACACTGTCCTCCTTCTCCATATGAACGAAACGAGCGGCACGACTCTGGCCGATGCCAGTACGTACGGCAACAATGGTGCGGCCACAGGCACCACGATTGGTTCCGGGAGGTTTGGCAAAGCGCGGAGCTTCAATGGATGGTCAGATTACCTGTTGGTTCCCTCGGCGTCAAACCTCGCGATGACTTCTTACACCATAGAAGCGTGGATCAACCTTTCGTACGCTTCTTCATTCCGCAGGATAGTGGTTCAAAAAGGACCCGTCGGCAGCTACGAATTGGCCATAGGCGATTCAAGCACGGGCATGACTATTGTATCATCCGGAACCGTCTCTATCTCAGGGTCTGGAATGACGAAAGTCAATCCTAATGTCTGGCACCACATCGCGGCAACATTTGATCTCGCGCAAGGAATGCTGAGGCTATACCTCGACGGCATTGAAGAAGACCGTGTGAAGCCCGGGTTCATGCCGGCAATGCAAGATGGCCCTGTGGGCATCGGAGCAAACTCCGTGGGGACAGGTGGCTATTTCAGTGGCGTGATCGATGAAGTTCGGATTTCCAACATCGCTCGATCGCCGCGCGAGTTCAATCTTCAGCTTCCGCCTGTGAATCTCACCGCCACAGCTTCCGGAACATCAATCAACCTGAGCTGGCAAAACGGCGGCGGTGCTGTCGGTTTGCTCCGCTACAAGATCTACTGCGGCTCGGACTCGACGAGCATATCTCTCATCGACTCCACGAGTTCACTACTCTTCTCTAACACAGGCCTTACTCCGGGCACACGGTACTTCTACCGTGTAACCGCTGTGGATTCCGCGGGATTTGAGGGAGCGAGGAGTTATGCCGCCAGCGCAACAACGGGCGCGACATCACAACTCCCGACCGTAGCCACGAATGCGGCAACCAATATCGCCTCAACCTCCGCAACGCTCAATGGCAGCGTCAATCCGAACGGGTTAGCTTCCACTGCCTGGTTCGAGTGGGGCACAAGCAGCACCCTCGCGACCTATGCTTCAACTCCTTCACGGTCCATCGGTTCCGGATCGAATGTGGTATCCGTTGCTGAGAATCTGACCGGCCTGTCCCCCGGAGTGATGTACTACTATCGGGCCGTAGGACAAAACAGTGCCGGGACCTCGAAAGCGTCAATTATCAGTCTCACGACCGCCGTGGCAAGGCAGGACTACTACGTGAACGCGTCGACGGGCAGCAACACACCCGGGAATGGCTCCCAGGCGAATCCGTGGAAGACGATCACTTATGCCCTCGGTCAGATCAGCGCGAGCGGCAATACGGTTCGCATCGCGGCCGGAACCTATGATACGAATCTTGGTGAAACGTTTCCGATACTCCTGATTGATGGTGTCTCTCTAATCGGAGCCGGCAGTGACGTGTCGATCGTGGACGCGAAAGGTACCAATACTGTCATCAAAGCGGTGAGCATCATTGACCCGACAACGGTTGTGAAGGGGCTTGCCATTCAGGGAGGCGGGAATACGAACCAGGGCGGCGGGCTGTTTATTACCGCCGGATCGGCATTGAAGGTAGATGGGTGCAAAATTACCTCCAACAACGTCTCAACCGCCACGGCAGCGAAACGCTACGGCGGCGGAATCTATATTCTCAATTCATCTCCGACCATTCTGAACTGCGAGATCTCGGGAAATACAGTAATGGCAACACGGGCACCGACCGATCCGAGCGACTTCGGAGCGTACGGGGCCGGTGTCGCAATCGCGGGGAACTCTTCACCACAACTGCAGCAAAACGTCATAAGGGACAATGAAGCTCAGAATTCCTTCTTTGCACTCGCGTACGGAGCCGGTGTGTACGTTGCCGGTTCGGCTACTCCGCTGCTTGAGAGCAATACGATCTTGAGGAACATGCTCCGGCGCCTGTATGCGACCTCGGGGACCACACTGGGAGCTGGCATTTCGATAGAGAATTCCAGCGGTGTATATACAAGCAATGCGATTACAAGCAACGGGATTAAGGCCGACTATGGCTCTCTCACGACGAGCAGCGGTGTTTACATCGCCGGATCGTCGAGCAAGCCTAAGATCTTGAGAAACGTCGTTGCCGGCAATACTGACCACGGTATCTGGTGCGAGCTTTCCGCAACGCCGACCATCCTGAATAACACGATTGCCGAAAATACGGGCGACGGAATATACCTCCTGGGTGCTTCACCCGACTCGATTGTTAACAACATCTTCGCTTTGAACTCGAACTATGGTATCGAGGAGGGGAGCGCGTCGAGCGACCCGGGCAGAGTGCAGTACAACCTATTCTATGCAAACTCGACCGCTTTGTATCGCGACGAGGCCTCGACAGACTATGTTTCGGCAACCACACTGAACAGCGGCGTGGCAGAATGCAAGAACAATCTCGCTGGTGACCCGCAGTTTGTCGATAGGGCAAATCGGGACTACCGTTTGCGCCTGGGCTCGCCTGCAATTGATGCGGGCAATCCGGGAAGTGCGCTTGATCCTGACGGGACGCGCGCGGACATAGGCGCATTCTATTACACGCCTATTGCAACGATACCGTCGGCGCCGTCACTCTCTTCTCCGACTAACAATGCAAACCTTCAACCTGTAACACTGAGCCTGAATTGGGGGAGTTCCGCAGGGGCAACAAAATATCATCTTCAGGTCTCGATCACCTCTGCGTTTTTGACGTTCGTTGTGAACGACTCCTCAATCATCGGTACATCGAGTTCAGTTGGTCCGCTGGCGAGCGGCACGGCGCACTACTGGCGCGTGAGGGCAGGCAACTCGGCAGGATGGAGCAGCTTTTCGGCAAGCTGGAGCTTCACGACGCTTGGTTCAACACAACCGCCAACGATCACTTCCTTCACACCCTCGCGCAATGCACTTAGTGTTGACAAGAGCAGCAACCTGACTCTTACCTTTAATTCTGATATCAACTCGGCAACACTCACGAATAGCACCGTACGCATAAACGGCTCGCTGAGTGGTCTGCACCCGGGGGTGTTCAGTTACAATTCCGGCACTCGAACGGTTACAATTCCTCCGACTTCTCCGTTCAGCGTTGGGGAACGAGTCACGGTGACTGCAACAAGGAGTATCTTGAACAACGCAGGGGACTCGCTGCAGAAAAGCTGCACTTGGTCCTTTACCATAAAGGGTAACCGTGCAAGCGGAACGTTTACGCAGAGCTCTACTCCCGCGGTAGGCATTAATCCCAAATCAATTGTGGCGGGGGATTTTGATCGTGATGGTGATATTGATATTGCCACAGGGAATTTAAGCTCAGGTACCGTCTCTATTCTCCTGAACAATGGCAGGGGAAGTTTCACACAAAGCTCCACGCCTTCGGTAGGGAATTACCCCTATTCAATCACGGCAGCAGACTTTGACAGAGATGGCGATATTGATCTTGCCGTGGCAAATTACAATTCTAAAACGATTTCTATTCTCATGAACAATGGCAGTGGCGCCTTCTCGCAGAGCTCCACACCGGTTGCCCCGGGAGCTCCTCAATCGATCACTTCGGGGGATTTCAACGGCGATGGAGCCATCGACCTGGCGGTAGCAGATTACGGTTCCACTACTGCTTCGATATTCTTCAACAATGGCAACGGCGTCTTCACGTTGAATTCTTCGGTGGTCGTAGGCAGTTCTCCGAAGGCGATCACTTCAGGAGATTTTAATGGAGATGGATATCTCGATCTGGCGGTCGCGAGGCCTGGTGTCGATTCAACAACTATTCTTTTGAACAACGGCGATGGCACCTTTACAAAAAGTTCGTCTCTAGGCGTAGGGAGTTATCCTACATCGCTCGCGGCCGGCGATTTTGACGGCGATGGAGATCTCGATATCGCCGTCGGAAATGAAAGCGCAACCACCTGTTCCATTCTTATCAACAATGGCGTAGGTGTTTTCACTCAAAGCTCGACGCCTACGCTCAGTGGCTCTCCGTATTCCATAGCTCCAGCAGATTTGGATGGAGATGGAGACATTGATCTTGCAGTTGCGAATGATCTTTCTCTTAGTACATCAGCCATCTTGCAAAACAATGGCGGTGGAGCATTCGGACAAAGTTCTACTACGAGCGTTGGAAGTGGGCCAGGGTATATTGTGGCTGGAGATTGGGATGGTGATGGCGTCCTTGATCTGGCAGTTGCAAACCAAAATTCTCATACGGTTTCGGTCCTACTCAATACAGCGATTGTAGCTCCGTCGCTGATCGGCGAATACACACCCGATGCCAACACCGTCCTCCTCCTCCACATGAACGAAACCAGCGGCTCAACAGCGAGCGATCAGAGTGGCTATGGCAATAACGGGACGGCAACGGGCACGACGATTGTTGATGGAAGGTTTGGGAAAACGAGATATTTCGACGGTGTGTCTGACCAAATATCCGTCGCTGTGAACAATGTACTGCATCCCTCGAATACCATTACAGTCGAAGCGTGGGCTAAGGCGACAGGGCCGGGTCTAGGGAATACTCGGCTTATCCGTGACGCCTCGGCAAAAGGGTATGTTCTTGCATGGCAACATCAAGATATGAATGTCCAGTTTAGGATTGATAATGGTACTTCGACAGCTCGCGCAGTTGACCCGCAAATTCACAGCATCTATACAAATAGCTGGCATCATTTCGCAGGGACTTATGATGTTGCAGCAGGTGTCAGATTATATGTTGATGGGGCTTTGGTCGGAACTGGCCCTCCGAACGGGCCCCTTACGTTTGATAGCGGTGTGCTTTCGATAGGAACTGGGGGACCTTCAATCGAATTCTTCAAAGGTCTCATTGACGAAGTCCGCATCTCGAATGTTGTGCGGTCACCCCAGGAGTTCAACCTCCAACTTCCGCCGAAGAACCTCACTGCTACAGCTTCAGGTACAACGATAAACCTTAGCTGGCAAAACGCCGGCGGCGCGGTTGGTTTGCTTCGCTACAAGATCTACCGCGGCGCGGATTCAACGACCGTCTCTCTCATCGACTCTACTTCTTCAATACTCTATTCTAACACAGGCCTTACTCCGGGCACACGATATTTCTATCGCACAAGTGCCGTTGACTCGACAGGATTTGAAGGAGCGCGTAGTTATGCCGCAAGCGCACAAACTGGCACGGGGGGCGGGTTGCCAACGGCGGCAACGAGTGCGGCCGCGGGCATCGGATCAACAACTGCGACACTCAATGGTAGCGTGAATCCAAACGGCCTGCAGACAAACGCGTGGTTCGAGTGGGGAACGATCAACACGCTGTCGACGTACAGCAGCACAGCATCGCAGTCCGTTGGCTCAGGTACGAGCACTGTATCGGTTAACACGAATCTCACGAGCCTGAGTCCAAGCACGATGTACTATTTCCGAATAGCTGCACAGAATAGCAGCGGAACCCAACGCGGATCGATACAGTCGTTCACATCTCTTGTTCAATCGCCTGATGTCGTCAGTCTCAGTTCGCCAGCCGACGGGGCAACCGGCCAGCCAGTTTCTCTCCTGCTAAGCTGGTCACCCGCTGCTCGGGCAGCTACGTATGGGTTGCAGCTCTCAGCTAGTTCGACTTTTGCATCTGCTATAGTGGACGACTCAACACTCACCACAACGTCACGATTGGTTGGTCCATTGTCCAACAACACACTCTACTATTGGCGAGTATGCGCGAAAAATGCCGGCGGCGTGAGCGCCTGGTCGTCCCTGAGAAGCTTCACGACCGTGGTGATCATCCCAGTAGCTCCCACACTGATCACCCCCCTTGACAACGATGTAAACGCTTCTGTTTCACCAACGCTCAATTGGAACGCGGTCACCGGCGCGACATCGTATCGCCTGCAGTTGTCCACGGCATCGGATTTCGCCGCGACTGTTTCCGACCAGAGTGGTCTGACCTCGACGTCAAGAACGGTTACGAGTCTCGCGAATGGGACGAAATACTACTGGCGCGTAAACGCGTCCAATGCCGCGGGGGCAGGTCCCTACTCCGCAACGAGGAGCTTTACCACGTTCGTCTCGGCCCCGTCTGCTCCGGTTCTTTCGTCTCCCGGGACTGGTTCATCCAATCAACCGACAACCGTGACATTGGCCTGGAATGCCTCTGCAGGAGCAACGAAGTATCGGTTGCAGGTATCACAGAGTGCCGCATTCGCATCGACAATATTCGATGATTCAACGCTCATTTCTACATCCAGGCAGATGGGCTCGCTCTCATTCGGCACCACATATTACTGGAGAGTCAGCGCCTCAAACACTAGCGGGTCGAGTTCGTATTCGGCTACTTCCAGCTTTGCGACAATTCCTGCGCCAGCTGCAAATCTCCCCATCAGCACCTCGGTTGCTTTCCCGGCCAGGTCCCGGGCGGGTGATTTCGTCGCATCAGACTATCGTCTTGTGGGCTTGCCCGGTTCGACTTCGATTCCGATCGCCTCCGTCCTTTCAGGAACACAGAAAAAGGACTGGCAAGTGTACTGGGATAACGGGGCTTCATCGAACTACTTTGTCGAGTACGATGGAAGCAGCCGGTTTGAGTTTGGCTCGGGCAAAGCGTTCTGGATCGTATCCAAAAATGCGTTGACCATCAACCGGTCAGTCACATCTCCGACGCTCAACACATCTGGCAATTATGAGATCTCTCTTCAACCGGGTTGGAACCTTATCTCCAACCCATTCTCCAGCTCGATACCGTGGTCACGGATCCAGAGCGCAAACACTACAACCGCTTCAATATTCACACATAACGGCTCATTCGCTTCTTCCGTGAATTTCGATCCGTATGTCGGGTACTACTACTTCAACGGTTCGCCCGGGACGGTTCTCTCGGTCCTGAAAGTACCGTACTTCAGCCTCTTTGGAAACATCGAAGGGCCGATCGGGCAGAGCTTTGAGGGGTGGAAGGTCACAATGGTGCTTTCCCCTCAAGGAGCCCAGGAGGAGACGCCGTGCGAGGCCTCGTTTGGTATCTCTCTTGGAGCCAAAAAAGATATGGACGAATTCGACGTTCGCAAGCCGCACAGCCTTGGATTGGCCACGGAACTCTTTTTCGACAGACCAGACTGGGATGCAGAATACCCGACATTTGTATCAGACATCCGGGACCGCGTCAACGACGTGGAGACATGGAATTTCAAAGTCAACACAGAGCCCTCCAGGCCGGCCAGGCTTGTGTTTGGCGGTATCAGTGAGGTTCCATCTTCACTCGCAGTCTATCTTGTCGACGAGGCAAACGGCAGATCGGCCAATCTGCGCCTCGATTCAGTCTACAGCTTCGTCTCTCCTTTAAGGGAGCTTCGATTCTCCATATTTGTCGGATCAAGAGATGCTGTCTTGAAACACACTTCTCAGACGCTGCCTGCTGACTATGATCTCAGCCACAACTTCCCGAACCCCTTCAATCCGACGACGAGCCTCCGACTGTCACTTCCGGCTCAATCGCCGATCAACCTTGCGATCTTCAACATCCTCGGTCAGAAAATTCGCACGCTCTACATCGGAGGATTGCCCGCGGGGATTCACTGGTTTACGTGGGACGGGAAAGATGATCGAATGGCTGCTGCACCGAGCGGTGTTTATTATTGCCGATTGGAGATTGAGGGGAGGCAAGGAATCGTGAGAAGAATGGTTCTTGTGAAATAAGGAGGTTTCAAATGCGCGCATTAATGGTTCGACTAAGGCCACTGTGCCTCTTGCTCGCCAGCCTATTGCTGACAGAGCCGCTAGCGGCAGCTTTTGCCATTTCCGCCGAGGACGTCTTCGTCAAGAATGTACGGTTCGAGGTTTCTGGAAACAAGATCCTCATTACCTACGATCTCACCGGTCCGTCTGATCAGACATACGTGATCAAGGTGACGCTCAAGAGGAGGCAGATCCCGTCGTACGAGTATGTTCCGAAAACGGTCACGGGGAATGTCGGCGAAATGAAGAACAGCGGAACCGATCGGAAAATCTCCTGGGATATGTTCCGTGACTACCCCAACGGTCTGGAAGGTGACGATTACTACTTTCGCGTCGAAGCGACGATGGTTTCTCAAGGCAGCAGTTTCCTTTACTACCTCGGTGGAGGTGCGGCAGTGGTTGGAGCGGCCGCGTATTTCTTGCTTGGCAAAAAGACCGAGACGGTCGTCGAAGGGAATTTCCCGCAGCCGTCCGGTCGGCCGAGCGGATATTGATTCTGATCTGAAAGGAGCTTCCTATGCTTACTGAGACTCGTACTACCCCCGACAAGACAGGTCGTATTCTTTATCGCGGAGACGCAGAGACCGCAAAGAACCGCAGAGGGGTCAGCTCAATCATCTCTGCGTTGAGAACCATAACATCCCAATACACCGGTTTGCCCACTGGAACCCGCACGAGAGCTGGAACTCTCGTGCTGTTACTTATCGTCGTAGCTCAGGTGATGTTCGGTCAGACCGCCACGGGAGACAGCAAAACCGGATCACTCCTTTCTGTCGCCAAGAAGGCAGCTGATGTTACGGGTCCAACCATTGAGATCCTGGAACCCCGGGAGATCTCACAACGGGGGCTGAAAGTTGTTCCTGAGGGGGGTGTGGTCGTGAGCTCAGGAGAATTGAAAGTGCGTGGGGTCGCGCACGATTCGAGTGCGGTTGCCGTCGTGAAAGTGCAGGGGCGGGAGGCGGACTTGAAGCCGACCGCGCGCGGATATGAATTTGGAGCGGATGTCTTGCTTGAGTTCGGATCGAACACAATCACTATCGTGGCAACGGATATTCATGGCAATAGCGGCACCGTTTCGATCAACGTGCGACGCGAGGTTGCGCTGGCGAAAGAGGAGAAGAAATCCTCTCCGGCGGAAGTGTTCAAGGGGCACCAGGTGTGGGCCGCAGTCATTGGAATATCTGAATACCAGAGCTCAGCGATTGCGCAGCTCCGGTACGCAGATCGCGACGCTGAGGCGTTCTATCAGTATCTGATCACACCGTTAAGTGCCGGGGGAAGGGGGGTCTCGCAGGCGAATGTCCGGAAGCTCGTCAACAAAGAGGCAACGCGGGTGAACATCGAAGAATCGATCAAGGATTTCATGAAGAATGCGATCGAGGAAGATGTGGTGATAATTTATTTTGCGGGACATGGAATTCCTGATCCCGTTAGACCGGAGATTCCGTATCTCCTGGCATACGATTCTGATCTTACCCGACCGGGGGCAACCGCCGTGAGGATGCAGGAAATTCAGGATGCCATTCGATACTACATCAAAGCGAAGAAGGTGGTCGTGTTCGCCGACGCGTGCCATAGCGCGGGTGTAGGAGGCAATATTGCGATGCGCGGTCAGGCAAGCTCGGAGGTTGTGAACAAGTTTCTTGAGGATATTGCGAAAGCCGGCAACAGCGTTCTCACGTTGAGCGCCAGCGAATCGAATGAATTCTCCCAGGAATCGCCTCAGTGGGGAGGGGGGCACGGGGTGTTCACATACCATCTTCTGGAGGGGCTGAAGGGCAAGGCAAATGTTGATGCCGATCCCATTGTCCGGCTCGGTGAGTTGGTTGACTATGTGAGTCAGAATGTCCGTCGCGACACCAAGTCGCAGCAGCACCCGACTGCGAGCCAGTCCCAGTGGGACCGGAATCTGCCGATGTCGATTGGAGCGGAGGGGGGCAAGTAGTAGAAAACGAATCAGCCAGCCATCAGACCGCCTTTGCCGGACGCGGGAGGTGCCACGGCATTGGCTCGACATTTATCTTTCTGAGAGTGCCTATGAATACGAATAAGATCCACGGGATGGGCTTGGCATTGGGTTGCGCTCTTGTTGTTTGTGTTCTATTTCTTACGAGCGCCTTGGAGTCCCTTGAGCTCAAAAGCCTCGACCTCCGCTCTCACTGGTTCGCGGGGCATCAGAAAGCTGACACCAACATCGTCATCGCGGCCATCGATGAAAGAAGTCTGCTCGAATTCAAACACAGCGGCGTTGTCTGGAAGTGGCCGCGGGAGTTCTACGGGGCGCTTGTCCGGTACTTGCATCGTGGTGGGGCGAAAGCTGTCGTATTCGACGTTCTGTATCCAGATCCTGACATCGACCGATCGAATACGAACGGAGAGGAATCGGATTCTTCATTCGCTCGTGCAATGAACACCGCCGGAAACGTCGTCCTCGCCTCGTTGTTCCACCGGTCTGATGATCCGCTCTGGGAAGATAACCCGATCATCTACAAGCCAGGGTACCGGGTTCAGTTGCCATTTGATACGATTGCCGTGCGGTCAGTTCCGTTTGCGAGTCTCCCCATTCCGCTTTTTCAACAATCGGTTGCCGTCCTCGGCTCGGCAAACTACTATGAGGATATCGACGGCGTCTGTCGCCGCGGTCCTCTCTTCTATCGCTATCACAATACCATCATCCCTCACTTGGGCCTGGCGGCTTATCTCGTATCGGAGAAAATCGACAACTTCCAAGTCGACGAAGGCCAGATCCGACTGGGCAAAAGAGTCATACCTTTGGATAAGAGCGGCCAATTCCTTATCTCATACTATGGTAAGGGAGGACCGGATGGCGTCTTCCGCTACCACTCAATCGGAGCATTGTTGGCTTCTGCGCGAGACGAGGAACTCCAGAAGGTGCCCCTCGTGCCCTCGGCCGAATTCAAGGATAAGATCGTCTTTGTCGGATCAAATGCGGCCGGCCTGTTCGATTTGAAGAACACTCCGTTCAGCGCGTTGGAACCGTATCCCGGCGTCGAAATTTCCGCCACTATCCTGAGCAACGTTCTTCACAATCACTTCTTGAGTCGAGTCCCCTCATTTGTAGTCATCCTTTCGATTCTGATACTTTCGTTGATAGTCGGAGCGGCTTTTTTCCATCTTCACAGTCCGAGAATCGCTGTAGCTGTTACGGTCGCGCTCGTTGCAGTCTGGAGCGTCGCAATCCTCATTCTGTTCAACTATTCCAATGTCTGGCTCGACTGGGTTTCGCCGATGGTCGCTGTCACAGTAACATTTGCGGTCTCCGCGCTCGTGAGTTATCAGACGGAGGGAAAAGCCCGGCGCGAGCTCCGTCAAGCGTTCAGCGGATATCTTAGCCCGGCGGTTGTCGAACACGTGATTGAGAACCAGAGCGAGGTCACACTCGGAGGAGCAGAAATCGTAGCTACGGTCCTGTTCACCGACCTCAAGGATTTCACGAGCATCAGCGAAAAGAAGACTGCTCCGGAGCTGATCGAGATGCTCAACGAGTATTTCACTTTGACGAGCGCGAAGATTCTTGATAGAGGCGGTCTCGTAGACAAGTACATTGGCGACTCGATCATGGCGGTGTTTGGGGCACCTTTGCCGATGACGGATCACGCCTTGCTCGCCTGCAAGGCTGCCTTGGAAATTGCTGGGCTGCGTTCAAATTCCAACGAACACAAGAATCCCGCCCTTATCACCAGGATTGGGATTAATTCTGGAAAGATGGTGGTGGGAAACGTCGGCTCGAGCGATCGGCATGACTACACGGCGATCGGTGATACCGTGAATCTAGCTTCCCGGCTTGAGGGAACGAACAAAGTGTATGGGACAAAGATTGTTGTGAGCGAATCGACACTCGAGCAGGCGCCAGACGCGTTCCTCGTCCGGCCGCTTGACAAACTTCTTGTTAAGGGGAAACAGAAGCCCGTCGTCATCTACGAATTGATGAGTGAACGGATAACTGCGGGAGAACTGGAGCTGGAGATTGTCGACAAGTTTGTGAAAGCACTCGGTCTCTATCGCAAACGTGATTTCAAAGACGCACTCTCGGTGTTTCGGCACATTCTCAGGGTCGCGCCAGATGATGGTCCGTCGCATGAGTATGTCCGACGATGCCTTGAGTTTATCAAAAACCCGCCGCCAAGACGATGGAGCGGAGTTCACACTCTTCTCACAAAATAAGGTTTTGCTATGCGACGAATTGTATGGTTGCTGGTCATTGCCGTCCTCAGCGTCTGGACGCCGGGGCTTTCACAATCGGTAGAATACACGAAGCGATCCAAGAATGAGGTTCGCGAAGGCCCCGGAAGCTACTTCCAGCTCTTAAAGGTGTTGCCAAAAGGCGTTCCGGTTCCCATCTTGAAGCGTGACGGAGGATGGATAAACTTCAAGCCAGGGAACTCTGCTGGCGGGACTTCAGCCTGGCTTTCCAAGAATTGCCTGGTTGAAAGCAAGCCAACTGATTTGCTACGCAATCTGAAGCTCGAATGGCAATCGTCCAAGGCCTCCCCGTCTGCCGTCGCGGCAGCAATCCGTGGATTTGCCATGCGGTATGGGAAAGTACCTTCAGCAGTTGTCGACACAGTGCTCGGGATGCAGGAGGGATTGTTTACGCCAGAGGAATTCGCCCAGTTTGAATTGACGACGAAAGGAGACCGACCGACCGCTCAGCAGAAATCGTCCTCTGGTATTGCCGATCTGATGAAAGAGCCCGAGTCGTCAACCTCTCTGGATGGATTGGGGACAGGGATAGCAGCGCGGTTGGCGAGTCAGGGTTTGGTCACGAACCGACAGCTGGTGAAGTACGTAAATCTGCTCGCTGCCAAACTTGCTATCATGACGCCATACTTCGATACGCCAATCAAGGTCTATGTTCTCAAAGGCGAAGAGCCGAGGGCCTATGCGATTCCGGGTGGATACATATTCCTGGGGGAGGGATTGATTCGCCTGTGCAGTGATGAAGCGGAACTCGCCGCAATTATTGCCCACGAAATCGCTCACCTTGCGGGTGGCCACGCCGTGAAGGAAGAATTCCAGCGGAGATTCAGAGTGAGAATGGATGAAGTCTTTGCGGAGCTTGAAGAGGAGCTTGACCAAAAGCCCGATTCAAGCGAGACGGATCTCGAAGAGATGATCCAGGAAGCATATGATGACGTTGTGAAGCCTCGCCTCCAGGTTTACGAAGAACAAGCCGACAAGGCGGCCGTGATGATGCTCTCATCTCTTGGCTATGATGCGCAGGCTGTGCCGGGTATCGTTGAGAAGACTGGTCGGGTCATCAAGAATCGCGTCAAAGACTGGACAGAAAATCCCTTTATGCATCTGGATTTTGAGAAAAGGGATGCTGCGCTCCTCAAGCTGCTGCAGGCAAACCCCGGATACGCTGGCGGTGCGAGAAATGGAGAGAGGTTCAGGCGGATGACAGAATGACCTCGGCCGGCCTAGGTGAGGCGGTCGCAATCGGAGCGTACGGAAAGAGCCGTCCGCCCCCGATTTCGGAATTTCCTTTGGGGGCTGTCCCAAATGTAGGTCGAAATGTCATTTCGACCACGTCGAGGATTCTGCAATTGGAGATACTGAAGGAATCTTGACGTAATTCAAAAGATCGATAGTACGTTTGGGACAGCCCTTCACGCTTCTCCGCTCCACCAACTTGCGTCACTATTGTCTAAATGAACAGTTCTTTGTTTTGAAGGAGAGTCCAAGATCCAATGTAATTAGCCGTTCGAAGGTGGTCTTTTGTTTTCTCAAAATTCGACGCAAGCGTTCGTTCAGTCGGTCTCACTTGATCAACTTGGAGGTTCATTCCGATGAAAAGGGTACAGGGCATGTTGCTCCTAGTCATGAGTCTTACACTCTCCCTTCTGTCGCAGCAGCAAAGGGGAATGAAACCCGTTGAGATGCAGGACGAAAAAGGGCAAACGTTCGTCGCATACGACAACAGCTACGCGTTCATCGTCGGCATCAACAATTACTCCGATCCCAAGATCCCTGGGCTGAACTATGCCGTTGAAGATGCGAAAGCAATCGCACAGCTCCTGGAGGGGCTTGATTTCCCGAAAGAGAATATCAAAATCCTCATCAACGAAAACGCCACCCTGACAAAGATCAAGGAGGAGTTCGTCAACTTGGGACGCAAGACCCGCAAGAATGATCGCTTGATTGTGTATTGGGCAGGCCACGGGGATTCAGAGCCTAGTGCCCGGGGTGGTGAAATGGGTTACCTCATCCCATCCGACGGGAAAAGAAACTCGATGTACAGCAGTTGCCTCAGCATGGATGAGGTCAAGCGATTGACAGAACTCGTAGCAGCAAAACATGTGCTGTTCCTGGTCGATGCCTGCTATGGAGGCCTCTCGGCGGTGACATCGCGCTCACTTCCCAAGGAGTCTGAGCGCTACCTGCAGAAAGTGACTTCAGCAGAAGCCGTGCAGATCATCACAGCCGGAACGAAAGATGAGCAGGTCGTCGAATCTTCGTTGTGGGGACACAGCGCGTTCGCGAAGGCAATCATCGATGGATTCCAGACGCGGCTTGTGGATCTGGACGGCAATTCTGTTGTGACCACCGACGAGCTGTACTCGTACCTCCAGGGAAAGGTCTTCGAGTTGTCCCGTTCACAGCGTCCGCCGGGACATAAGCCGGTGTACGCGACATTGAAACCATCAGAAGGTCAATTCGCGTTTGTGGTGGCTGTGCCGGAATTCACGCTTTCCCTTACCGGGCTGCCCCTGAACAGCACTGTCTATTCGAACGGAAAAATCATCTCAAAGGACAAACAGCTGTTCAAGGAAAAAATGCGTCGTGGAACCTACACGATTGAGGTCGAAGCGCCTGGAAAGGACCGCTTCTCTACGACAGTTGATCTTTCGGGGGATCGCGAACTGGCCGTGCAGATGAAATCGCTAACGGTAAGCTATTTGCTCGAGACCAATCCCCCCGGGGGGGTCAAGGTCTGGATCGATGGGGTCGATGCAGGAAGTGCGCCTGTGCGGAAGGAGCTTTCGATTGGGCAACACCGGATTGAGCTGAAGAAGGATGGTTATGATCCGATGAGTTTCACGGCAAACGTATCTGAAGGGAATCGATACGAGCTCAAGGAACTGAAGGCGCTGATGTATGATGTCTCGATTACCAGCTCGCCTCGTGGCGCGCAGATCTTCCTGAATGATTTGCCACAAGGGCAGACACCGTTGATCATTCAGGTGCGGCCCGGATCCAGGTATACGGTGGAGCTCCAGCAGGAAGGCAAGAAACTCTCGGCAGCTTTCCAGGCAAATGGGTCGGGGGGAGTATCGGCAGACTTCGGGTCCGGATCGATTAACGTGACAGGATCCAACCTCGTCGTTGCGGAAAAGAAGGAGGAGAAACCCGTTGTTGCTCCTCCTCAGGTTCCAGCTCAAACAGTTCAAAAGGAAACACCGAAAGAGAAGCCGAAGGAAGCTGTACCGCTGCCTGCCTATGTCGACATCAGTGTTGAACCGAAGGACGCGACTGTGACGATCGACGGTACCACCGCGGGCGTGGGGAAGACCGAAGTGAAACCCGGTCGAAGGACTATCAAAGTCACGAAGAGCGGGTACGAAACGGACGAGCATACAGTAGATATCCTGCCGGGTCAAACTAAGCAGCACCCGATCACGCTCTCAAAGGTGTCTTCCGGGACCAGCTGGCTTTGGTACGTCGCAGGAGCCGCAGTGGTCGGCGGAGCGGCATATGCCGTCCTTGGGAAGAAAGCGAGTGGGAGCGAGTCGCAGCCCGACAAATATGGAAGTCCACCAGGCTTCCCGATTAATCCGTCCTGGAAAAACCCGTAAGGTGATGTCGCAGTGAGAAAAATGGTGAAAAAGGGATCAAACCATTCCGCCGAGTCAATTGCCAAGGAGAATGATTGTATGGCCAAGACAAAATCTCTTGTCTGCCTCATATGCCTTCTGATCGCGGTCAACGAGCCAGCGCTCGCGCAGTACTGGACATCTCAATCGTCCTCAACAACGGCCACGCTCAGCAGTGTGAAAGCCGTGAACGCAACCACAGTGTGGGTTTGCGGGAGCTCTGGCACGGTTTTGCGAACGAGTGACGGAGGATCCACGTGGATAACCCGCAGTATTCCGAATGCGGCCACGCAGTCTTGCGAAAGTATCGATGCGTTTGATGCAAACACGGCTTCGGTTGTTGCCTATACAGCGGGAACGCCAACCTCGACCTCTGCGACTTACAAAACGACGGATGGCGGAGGTTCCTGGACGGTGCAATATTCCTCGAGTGCAACCGGTAACTATTTTGACGCGATCCGGTATTATGACGCCTTGACTGGACTTATGGTCGGTGACCCGGAAGGCGGATACTTTCACATTGCGACGACCACCAATGGTGGAACCACCTGGACCCGTACGGCTTCAGCTACCATCCCTGCACCCAAAACAACCTCATTTGGATCTGAGTATTCAATCACTAACAACCTCGCGATATTTGGAACGAACGCATGGTTCGGCACGTCGGGTGTGGCAGACTCGCTCAACATTATCCCTCGCGTCTACCGCTCGGCAGATCGTGGCAAGACTTGGTCGGTGAGTAGCAACATCTCCGGATTGGGCGGCGGTGGTATTAATACGACGAGTTTCGGGAGCGCCACGGTTGGATTCGTGGGAGGTGCAAACGGAAAGATTGCCAGAACCACTGACGGCGGGGTGACGTGGGTCGCTCCGCTAGCGACGGGCCTGCGGTCTGTCAGTGGGAGCTGTTTTGTCAACTCATCCATCGCTGTTGTGGTCGGCAGCGGCGGTTCCAATTGCTGCGTCTCGAAGGATGGAGGCGTCACCTGGACGGCACAGGCTCCTCCAGGAACAGGCACGGTCTATGCGGTTTCGTTTGCCAGCGCTTCGGTTGGCTGGGCGGTAGGTGCTAGTGGAGCTATCTACAAATGGATAGGGGGAAATCTGGCAGGTGGACCGCTGACGGAGACAGAGCCAAACAATACCTCGAGCCAGGCCAATTCGATAGCCTTGAAAGACTCCATCAACGCTTCGGTCAACCCAGCCGGCGATGTTGATTACTACAAGTTCACAGCCTCCATCGGCGATACACTGGAATTCTACCTGTACAATATCAATGCCTCACTCTTGGCTTCTCAGATTAGACTATACGACGCCAGCGGAAATCAGCTTATTGACAGCTATCACTATGTTCTGGGGACGGACTCGAGAATGGTCCATGCATTTTCCGCCTCAGGTACCTACTATCTTCGTGTGGCTGAAGAATTTAGTGCAGGCACTTTCCCCAATTCTGTGGGAGGGCAGGCAACACCTGACCGTGTTCAAGTTGACCAACCTTCGAAGAAAATCGGGACACTAATGGATCCAACCGGAGAGTACAGGATCAGAATGACACGATTTGTCAGATCCGCGCCGGTGGCCACAAATGGGTCGGCAGTGAGCGCCTATTCCGATCAGGCCATGATCTGGGTGTCGGTGGTCACGAATGCTCTCCCGACGACAATATCAGTTCAGTATGGTCTCACCACGAGCTACGGCTCGACAGCGGTGTGGGGAACGTCAACTGTCGGGGACATTGGATATTGGGGATATCCAACGACACTCACGGGACTCGCGCCGAACACTCTCTATCATGGGCGGTGTGTCGCAACAAATTTGGCTGGTACTTCCTATAGTCCAGACTTTACGTTTTCCACGGCCCCTGCTCCTTCGGGATGGACGAGGCAGTCTGTGAGTACGCTGGAATACCTATGGGCAGTTCAATTCTCAGATGCATTGAATGGTACAGCAGTAGGATCGACAGGGACGATTGTTCGCACGACGAATGGCGGTACAAACTGGACCTTCCAGACGAGTGGATCGACGAACATGCTCCGAGCGGTGCACTTTGTGAATTCAACCATCGGCACAATTGTGGGCTCCGGAGGACTGATCCTTCGCACAACGAACGGCGGTACGAGCTGGACTACGCAAACGAGCGGGACGACCAACACGTTGTATGATGTGCATTTCTTTGACGCTAACAATGGAGTACTCGTTGGTTCGGGGGGCCTTATCTTGCAGACGGCGAACGGAGGCGCAACGTGGGTGACGCGAACCAGCGGAACCACGAACGCGCTGCGGGCAGTATCATTCTCTTCTTCCACTGCCGGGACGGTAGTCGGCTCTGCGGGAACTATTCTTCGAACCACTGACGGCGGCGTTTCATGGACGAGCCAAACGGGGGGCGGAAGCGGGATCCTCAATGGAGTTTCCTGTGTGGATGCGAGTACCATCTATTGTACCGGGTTCGACGGCGTCATCCTCAAGTCGACGAATGGCGGCTCGACCTGGGTCAACCAGAACAGCGGTTCAACGACCATCTATCTATACTCTTGCAGTTTCAGCGATGTGAACAACGGAGTTGCCGCGGGTGGGGATGGATTGATCCTGAAGACCACGAACGGTGGCAGTTCCTGGATTAGCCAATTGACCGGGACATTCAATTGGTTCTATGGTGTGGCGAATGCAGGCGGCTCCTACGTTGCCGTTGGCGATTACGGGTTGATACTCCGTTCTGCAACAAGCTCTGCCGCTGCAATCGCGCTTTCTTCCACGAGCTTCCCATTTGGCAATGTGGCTCAGGGCAGCAGTGGCCAGCAAACCTTGACTGTTTCCAATCCAGGAGGGTCGACACTCACCGTCACCAGTATTTCAAGCAGTAACACGGCCTTCACTGTTAACCCCTCGACGCTCTCTGTACCCGCGGGCGGGAGCCTCCCGGTGACAATCACTTTTGCGCCCTCCGCTGCTACGACCTACTCGGCAACCATAACCCTTGTGCATAATGCGACGGGAAGCCCATCAACTGTCTCGGTCTCAGGGACTGGCACCTCGACATCAGCGCCGGTAGCTTCAATCTCTGCGACGTCGCTTGCCTTCGGGAATGTCACAGTCGGCACTCCAACACAGAAGACGTTTACCGTGGGAAATGTAGGAAACGCGGCTCTCATTGTTACAAACATTTCAACCGGTAATTCCGCATTTGCGGTGAGTCCGTCAGCCTTCCAGGTCTCTGCCGGGGCCGGTGCGCAAACCATCACGGTTACTTTTACGCCGGCTGCAGCGCAGAGCTATTCGGCCACAATTACGGTGACACACAATGCAGCCGGGAGTCCTGGCTCGGTGGCTGTAACCGGCAGCGGCACGAGTTCAGGTTCGGGTATCATCTCTGCTCAGGTGTCAACGGTTTCGTGTGGCACGGTAAAGATTGGAGGTTCGGGTCAGCAAAGTTTCCAGGTGACCAACAGCGGAACTGTCGCAGTAACGGTGACGAATGTCTCCAGCAGCAATGCGATGTTCACGGTCAGTCCGTCGAGTTTCACGTTGATTGCGGGAGGCAGCCAGAACATTACGGTGACGTTTACTCCCACCAGCACAGGGACCCAGTCCTCGACCCTGACATTCGCTTCCAATGCAGCTACGTCTCCAACAATCACGGCGACGGGCATCGGTGAAGCAGCTCGCGTCATCTATGGATCTACGTCTGTCGGTCGCTTCAGTGGAGGGATTCCGTCCTCTACGTGGGTTTTGATAAGTGTTCCCTACACGCTGGACGACCCGTCTGCTTCTGCTTTGGCGAACCAGCTCAGCGGCTCTACGCCATGGAAACTCTATACGTATCAGAATGGCCAAACTGTTGAAATCACAAACGCTTCTGATGCCTTTAAACTTTTCAGAGGTGTCTGGTTCAAGACCACCGCGAAGACAGGGACCTTCAACCTCGTGTTTCAGGCTGGTGACCTTGTCGGTGGTTCAACCATTAGCGCGACTGTGCCCACCGGCTGGTCCCTTGTCGGTCCCCCGTTCCTTGGTGAAGAGGCCAGCTGGTTTCCTGTCAATACCACTGCAGGATCAAGCGGTATCCGGGTCTACAAGTATGCCCATGAACAATCCCGCTGGGTCCTGCTTGATCCTGCGATCGAAAAGATGAAACCATTCGGTGGCTACGCGGTCTACAACGCGACCGGGTCAACGACACAACTCAACTTCGTCCGAGGTGGTGCGGCTACAAAGATAGATGAATGGCAGTCGTCAGGAGATGGTTGGTATGCAGGTCTTGATGTCGGAGAATCTTCGCTGAGAATCGGTCAGCATCGCCTCGCACAAGACGGGATGGATGTGTACGACTATCCCATGCCGCCAGCTCGGCCTGAGAGTGAGTCCGATGACCCCTATGTATCCAACAAACTCTGGAGTGATATCCGTCCTCTGTCATCGAAAGGCTTGACAACGTGGAGCGTGTTTGTCGATCCACAGGTGACGCGTTCCATCAAACCAACAGGGCTGGCGAATTTTCCAAGCGATTGGAGAATCGTTGTGCAGGGAATACCATTCCTTGGGTTGAAAGATTTTTCATCCGGGGAGAGTATTCGGATCCCGGATGATGTCAACTCGTCTTTCCGATTCACAATCCTCGCAGGTCCTCGCGAGCTCGTTGAACAGGCAATACTCCCGAGCGAATGTGCGCTGAGCCAGAACTACCCGAACCCGTTCAATCCATCAACGGCAATCAGCTACCAGCTCTCAGCTTCCAGTACGGCAACGCTCAAAGTGTTTGATCTTCTTGGAAGAGAAATTGTGACGTTGGTCGACGCCCCCCAAAATGCCGGCTATTATACTGTAATATGGGGAGGGCACGATGCATATGGAAAACGCATGGCCTCCGGTGTGTACTTCTACAGGCTCCAGACAGATAGATACATCGCAATCCGGAGAATGATGTTGCTTCAGTAGTGCTTGTCAAAATGCAATACGTCGGACACTCAGAGACACCGATGATGCAGTCGCGTGATGACGAGGTCACCGTCGGCGGAATGATTGATGTGCCGGGCGTGAAGATGACACGATGACCAGGGCATTTGCGCAGCCTGATACCATTCAACCCAACGACGTCGATTCGCTATCAAATCGCAAGCGAGTCGGCCGTCTCTCTCCGGATATTCAACTCACTTGGCGAGGAGATCACAACATTAGTGAATGGTCCACATCGGCCCGGCTTCTATGATGTGCAATGGGACGGACGGGATGCGAGGGGTAGCTCAGTCTCATCGGGTATCTATTATTGCGTCTTGAGAGCTGGAGGTTATGTGGCAGCGGCGAAGGTGGTTTTGTTGAAGTGAGGAAAAGAGAGGTGCCACTCACCTTCCCGGTGCGTTCGGTTTGGGGTGCGTGGCACCTTACAGAGCCCTCTCGTCAAGAAACATGATTTCACGCCGGAATATTGGAATCGGGAAGACACTATGTGAGGTAGGATGGGAAGGACGAGCAGCAACGCAAGCTCGCGAGCGGCGTGTATCTGTATCGTGTTGAAATGAGTGCTGAAAGAAGGATCGTAAGTGGAAAGATTACACTGGTACAGTAACCAATGAACATGAAAGAGAGCAAATTGATAGTTGTTCGACCGGCCAAGATCGCCGTAATTGTGTTTCTTGGTTTGCTCTGGACAATTCAACTGCACGGGCAGGATTTCTGGCAGCAGACGAATGGGCCGTTTGGAGGAATGACACAAGCCCTCGCCATCAATTCGAGCGACAATATTTTCCCTGGGACTTTTAGTGGTGTTGTGTTTCGAAGCGCACAGGCGACGCCAACACTTCCCGCGGCTCCAGCCAATGTCGTGACATCAGCAGGAAATGAAAGCGGGTTTAGTAACGAGGTCAATGCAAGACCTTCTTCTTCAGATCTGGTTCAAATCGCAGGCGGCGCATTCCAGATGGGAAACACTACGGGCCAATCAAATGAAATACCAGTCGATTCAGTAACACTCAGCTCATTTCACATTGACGAAACCGAGATTACGTACGAGAAGTGGACGGATGTGCGCATCTGGGGCTTGACGCACGGCTATACGGACCTGGTGGCTGGGAGAAACGGCTACACCGGCACAACGAACCATCCTGTGGAGGAGTGAGATGTCGCGGCGCCCGCTTCGATTCATCATTCTGGCCTTTTTGATCTGTTCCCCAATTTGGACTTCTGCCCAGATCGTCATTCAGCCTAGCCCTGAATCTGGAAAGGACTCTTACGTTAGCAGCGCGCATCCGGATGTCAACTATGGAACCGCCGATGGCTTGTACTTCGCGGGTAATCCCTGGGAAAAAGACACAATGTACCTGTACATTCAGTTTGACTTGACAACTGTGCCGAAGGGTACCATCATCAATTCCGCGAGGTTGGATTCATACATGTGGGGACTGAACGGCAGTATGAGTGCCTATCGCTATGGGGCCTATCAAGTCGTCGAGGCTTGGGGTGAAGCCACAATCACGTGGAACAACCGGCCGAAGGTCAGTTCGACTGCCGCCGTGACCTTGGATGGATCGGCATTGGAGGCTTCTTGGAATCAATGGTATTCCGTGAAGAACCTTGCTGATCTCGTGCAGGATTGGGTAAACAACCCTACCAGCAACTTTGGTTTGGTTCTTAAGGCAGTCAATCAATTCTATGGGTACCCGTACTTCTATAGCTCAGATTACCTGCAAGATCCATCTCTGCGTCCTAGGCTCGTCATCAATAGCCAGAAGAATTCGATCGCGGGTTTTGTTCTCGATTCACAATCGGGGCAGCGGATTCAGAATGCAGTCGTAAGCGCCTTTCAGAGCATTCAGTACCAGGGACAGAAGCTGTTTGCCCGTGACACCTCTGACGCAACAGGAGCCTTTGAACTGGTGCTTGATGTGCCAGGGACATATCAGGTGAAGGTTGACGGAATGAATGGCTATATGCCTGGCAGAGTCGATAGTGTCTTGGTGGTAGAAGGCCGAACAACTTCTCAAAACATCCTACTTCAATATAACCAGAATGCAGTAGGGGGCTTGACGTCGGGCCGATGGACCAAGTCTGGCAGTCCGTACGTAGTGACGGCTGACATATTGGTTGCTGACAATCTGACAATCGATCCCGGAGTGCAGGTCCTGTTCGCCGGTCGGTTTGCGTTTATTGTGAAAGGGATCTTGACTGCAGTCGGTACCGTTCAAGACTCGATTGTCTTTTCTCGATATGCAGAGTCTGACGAGTGCAGGAGCAAAGGGATTAGGTTCATCGGCGCTTCATCGCTTTCGCACTTGGAGTACTGCCGCATTGAGTACGGCAAGTCAGATGATGGCGTCTGGGGTTCTTCTCCAGATGATCGGGGTGGTGGTGTCTATGTGGAGAATAGCAGCATCGTTGTTGAGAAGTGTCTGATTCAAAACAACCAGGCCAATGAGGGTGCAGGCGTCAGCGTCTTTGGTGGCAGCCCTGTGATCAGAGGAAACACAATCAGGAACAACGCTGCGACATTTTGGGGCTATGCCTATTGTGGCGGAGGTGGATTGCGCCTTGAGAATACAACTGCCATCGTGGAGAACAACTTCATACTGAAAAACAGCTATCTCGGACAAAGCGGCAACTATGAAGGCGGAGGCGGCATCTATGTCCTTGGTGGCCCTCAAAATGCTCTGATCCGGAACAACCTAGTCATTGCCAACACATCGGATGGTTTAGGAGGATCAGTCTACTGCGCGTTTTCTTCGCCAAGATTCGAGAACAACACAATCTTCGGCAATATTGGTAGCACTGCGATATACACGGCGGGATCAGGCTCAAATCCGACTTTTGTCAATTGCATAGTTTGGGGGAATAGTGGATCGGTTTTCGGATCGAAAAATGGTGGAATAGTCACCGCGACGTACTCCGATATTCAAGGTGGTTATGCGGGATTAGGAAGTATCAACGCGGATCCTAGGTTGACTAGCGCTGAGAGTTTCGATTTCACCCTCCTCGGCGGTTCACCCTGTGTTGATTCAGGAGATCCTACGCCCGCCTTGAATGACCTCTGTTTCCCTCCCGGTCGCGGAGAAGCCAGGAATGACATGGGGGCCTATGGGGGGCCTGGTGCATGCACTAACATCCCGATTCCATTCAGAAGCCCATCTGTCCCGGCACTCATGTTCCCGTCCAATGGCGGAACATTTCAGCCGACGACTATCACCCTCCGTTGGAGGGGGTCAATTGCTGCAGCGAGGTACAAGCTCCAGGTCGCACGCAGCTCTTCATTCCTTGTTGGGATTGCTGTCGATGATTCGACAATCGTCGACACAGCAAGAGTTGTCTCTGTCCTCGCGAATGATACCAAGTACTACTGGCGAGTCAGCGCCAGCAACTCGGATGGTGCCAGTAACTATTCGGACACGTGGAGCTTCACGACAGGGAATCCAATCTCAATCCCATCGACTCCGGTTCTGTCATACCCGTCGAATGGATCTGGTGGACTGCCGTTGTCCCCTCCATTGGGTTGGTACTCTTCGCTAGCCGCCACTTCATATGGAGTTCAGCTTTCGACTGACTCCACCTTCGCGAGTGCTCTTGTTATTGATGATCAGACGGTGGCTGACACATCAAGAGCTGTCGGCGGACTGATCGGTAACAAACGATACTTCTGGCGGGCGAACGCGAAGAACTCTCTTGGCACGAGCACATATTCACCCAGGTGGAGTTTCACTACGGGTGAGTCGCCGGCTGTCACAACGAATCCTGCAACGAACGTGGGGCTGTCGTCCGCCGCGATCAGCGGCACTTTCGACGCCAAAGGCTCAGCAACAGTTGCGTATTTCGAATGGGGAACAAACGGCGCGTTGACCTCCTACAACTCTACAGCATCCCAATCCATCGGATCCGGTTTGAATGCAGTCGTCGTTACGGCAAATCTCGCAGGCTTGTCCCCTGGCGTGACCTACTACTATCGAGCAGTTGGGCAGAACAGCAGTGGTACATCCAGAGGTGCGATTGTGAGTTTCACGACGAGTTCTGGCGTGCCCTTGCTTGGAGAGTATGCGCCCGACGCCAACACCGTTCTCCTTCTCCACATGAACGAAGCCGGCGGGTCGTCGGTGAATGATGCCAGCTCATCTCGTAATAACGGGACGGCAACAGCCACAACGATCGTGGATGGCAAATTTGGAAAAGCGAGACAATGCGGTGATCAGAACCCGATGTATGTCCCGTATTCATCGTCGCTCGACATAGGTGATTCTGATTTCACTCTCGAAGCTTGGATAAAACTCTCATCTCGATCGGCGGTTAGCAGCATTATCTCGAAATACTCGGGATCTAGCGGAAAGGGATTTGATTTCCAGGTTACATCGAATACCGGCTCGGGTTCGGCTTACATCTGGGTACGAAACTCGAGTGGGGCAATAGTCGGTCTCGGCGGCGCAACGCGTGTCGATGATGCTCGATGGCATCATGTAGCGACTCGGCGATTCAAAAACATACTCTCTGTATTCGTGGATGGGAAAGTCGAAGATACCGTTGATATCTCAACCTTTGGGAGTTTTGCGAGCACGTACAATATAGATTTATCGCGTGGCATCGGTACAATCGATGAAGTGCGCATCTCCAACAAAGCTCGATCCCCTCAGGAGTTCAACCTCCAGCTGCCCCCCAAGAATCTGACCGCTGTTGCATTGGGCACAACGATCAACCTCACCTGGCAAAACGGTGGCGGCGCCGTACCCCTCATGCGCTACAAGATCTACCGCGGAACAGATTCCACAAACACGGCGCTTATCGACAGCACAACATCACTCCAATATTCCAATTCAGGGCTCTCTCCCGGTGCGAAGTACTTCTATCGCATCGGCGCTGTCGATTCAACGGGATTTGCAGGGGCGAAGAGCTATGCGGTAGGAGTTGTCGTGGATCAGGTTCCTGTTGGCACTCCGACGTTGAGTTCGCCCTTTCACAACGCCACAAATCAGTCAACATCTCTCACTGTACAATGGAGTAGATCGGCAGGAGCGACAGGGTACCGCGTCCAGATCTCTGGAGATCAATTATTTCGTGGAGCGCTCTTTCTTGATGATTCTACTGTCGTTGACACGTCGAAAGTCGTTGATGGTCTTGTCAAGGGAATCAAGTACTGGTGGCGAGTGAGTGCGCGAAACCTACTAGGATCGAGTTCATTCTCTGCTGCGTGGAGTTTCACTATACAGCCGGTGGTCGCACTGCCAACTCAGACGACACTGTTCGCGCAGTGCGATGGTCCATATGGAGCACAGGTGCGGCATTTGGCCCTGAATTCAAGCGGCCATATTTTCGCCGCAACTTGGGGGGGAGGAGTATATCGGTCGACAGATAATGGCGATCGCTGGACGCGCGTAGGCAACCCTGGGCACTTCGCGTCCATTTTCGTCGATGACAAAGGAATCGTGTACACTTCTGGCAGCTCGGGAGGAACAAGAGGAAGACGATCCGTAGACAATGGCGAGACATGGACCAGCCTTCTCCCCGATAATGACATCTACGGGTTTGTGCAGAACTCGCGTGGATTCGTTTTTACTGGAGCTGTGAATTATAACAGCACAGGGGGAGGGATCTACCGGTCGAGCGATCATGGCCAAACCTGGTCGAAAACGCTCACGTCGGGAAACATCCTCACATTTGCCGCAACTCCCAACGGGGATGTTCTCGCGTGTTCCGATAGCGCCGACCTGTATCGTTCCACGGATAACGGAGATTCATGGACGAAGCTTAACTCACCGATTCATTCGTACATCTGGGGCGCGTCACTCGCAGCAAGTGTCGAGGGAAAGATCTATGCATCATTGGGTGGAGCACTGTTTTCCTCGACAGACAACGGTGCAACTTGGGCAAGGTGCCCGATTAATTGCTACTCAATTGCGATTACATCAACAGGGAGAACATATGCAGCAGGAGGTACGCTCGTATGCCAAAGCACCGATAAGGGCAACTCATGGATAAGCACTGAATCGCAAGAGTATTCGGTGAGTTCGGTTGCCGTCAATCTTGAAGGATATGCGTTTGTCGGAATGAGTGCAGGTGATGGGGTCTATCGGACTACCGACAATGGTGCAACGTGGACACAGTGCATCCAGGGTTTCACGAATACCTCTGTAAACAGTATGGTGGTTGGGCCGAGAAGACAATTCTTCGTCGGTGCCGGGAATTCCTCCTTAAGTCGGACGACGAACAATGGCCAGACTTGGAGCAGGGTAAAGACCGATCCTTCGTCACGGTTTACGTTTTCAATCGCATTCAATTCACATGGTGATCTGTTTGCAGCGGGAGCCAATCCTCCCAATGGCATAATTTATCTTTCCACGGATGAAGGTATTTCCTGGAGCAAAGTGAAGGATGGAATAGATCAGGTTAATGCGATAACGATCGATACCACCAATGATTATGTCTATGCCGGGGTAGCACAAACAGGCATTTATCGTTCCACAGACAGGGGGCTATTCTGGCAGACGAAAAATGCCGGGCTCTCGGACTTGAATGTCCAGGTTCTACTGGTTCTCCCTGGGAACAGCATTCTGCTCGCAGGAACTGAGAAGGGAGGTGTCTTTCGCTCAACTGACTACGGCAACTCATGGATAGCCAGCACCACGGGAATTCAGGATCGGAACATCTGCTCCTCAGCGATTGACTCAAGTGGAAATGTCTATCTGGGAACGGGCGAAGGGAGGATCTACCGGAGCACCGACAGGGGTGTTAGTTGGTCAGGAGTTTACAGTCCACTGTCAAAAGTATATGGCATCCTCATTACGGCGAGTGGTGCAATCTACGCCAGCTTAGGATTTGACATCCTCCGTTCCACGGACGATGGTGCCACCTGGGTTCAGTTTAGTAGTGGCATACCACTTGGTTACTCACTATTGGGATTGGATGCACAGTCATATCTCTACGCGACGACCTATGGAGCCGGTCTCTTCAGGAGCAATTATCCCATTGTTCTTCCTCGGGCTCAATTGGCTGCCCCGGGCAATAGTACTTCGGGTCACGGGTCAACTGTGACGCTACTTTGGGGACGGGTAGCAGGCGCGGCGAAATATCATCTCCAGGTTTCAAGCGACGCTACATTTGCAGTCGGTTCACTTGTCCTCGATATACCTGGTGTCGTAGATACAACCTACAAAGTGATTGAGCTCTCAAGCCGAAAATATTACTGGCGTGTGCAGGCTTGGAGCGATGTGGCCCAAAGTCCGAACTCATCGACATTCACATTTCGAGTCGGTGCGGCAGCTCTTCAAGCGCCTGCCCTCGTCTCTCCCGCGGACAACACAATTAATCAGCCGACGACCTTGCCTCTCCGTTGGCGCCGTGTGTCAGGGGCAGCAGCCTATCAGCTGCAAGTTGCACGCGACTCCAGCTTCCAATCAAGCTCGTTGTTCCTTGATGCCCCAGTTTCTGACACAGCAAAGGCAGTAAGCGGCATGGAACTCGGCACTCAATACTTTTGGCATGTTATGGCAACGAGTGCAATTGGCGAAAGCAATTGGTCATCGACCTGGAAATTCTCGACCGTTGCAAGTCCAATGCTGGGCGAATATGTCCCCGACACATCCACCGTTCTCCTTCTTCACATGAATGATAGTGGAGGATCGACGGTAGGCGACGCAAGCAACTTCGTCAATCACGGTTCGGCCGGCAATGGTGCAACAATAAGATCCCCCGGTAGATTTGGTTCAGCACGCGCGTTTGATGGGTCTTTGTCAGCCAACATCGCCATCCCAGCGTCTTCGTCGCTGACGTTTGGTACAGGAGATTTCTCCGCGGAGTTGTGGCTGAAAACGACATCGGCATTGCCTCATCGGTTGTTGTACAGAAAAACGGCGGCGAATCGCGAGTGGAGCCTGAATCTCGGACTCATGGGGGGGGCTGCTCCAGGATGCCTATCATTCTTCTCACAAAGGGCAGATGGAACAGCAATGGGATTCTCATCGCAACAGCCGATCAATGACGACAAGTGGCACCACCTTGGCGTCGTGCGGAGTTCGGGATGGGTGACGATTTACATAGACGGAGTTCAAAGCACTCGTCAATTGACAACCGACTACGCAGATTTCGATGAAAATACGGGATCTCTGAACATCGGCGGTCCGACCAATAACATCGTCGGCGTGATTGACGAAGTCCGCGTCTCCAACAAAGTTCGCACTCCTCAGGAATTCAACCTCCAGCTGCCGCCAAGGAGTGTTTCCGCAGTGGCTTCAGGTACTTCGATAAATCTTAGCTGGCAAAACGGCGGTGGGGCTGTTGGTTTGCTGCGCTACCGGATTTACAGAGGTGCAGACTCCAGCAATGTCTCTCTTCTCGATTCCACGACGTCGACCGTCTACTCGAACACGGGTCTTGTCGCCGGCACAAGATACTTTTACCGCGTTAGAGCTGTTGATGTGACAGGCTTCGAAGGGGCGACGAGCTATTCGGCGACAGCTGTTGCAGCCGCGCCGGTTCCGACTCCAATCGTCTCGACTGGATCTGCAACGAACATCGGCTCAGCAACTGCTACTCTCAGCGGCACTGTCAATCCAAATGGTTTAGCGACCACGGCTTTCTTCGAGTGGGGAACAAGCAACACTTTGGCATCCTACAATATCACCTCTCCACAATCGATCGGTTCAGGCCTCTTGGCTGTAGACGTTCAAGCCAATTTGACTGACTTGATCCCAAACACCGCGTACTACTATTGTGTTGTTGGCCAGAATAGCGCGGGAGCGAAAGAAGGATCTATTCTCAGCTTCACGACGTTAATGAGTGGGACTTTGCTGGGAGAGTATGCGCCCGATGCCAACACTGTCCTCCTTCTTCACATGAACGAAACCAGCGGCTTGACTTCGAGCGATGCGAGCAGTTACGGCAACAACGCCACGGCAACCGGGACGACAATTGCGGACGGAAGATTCGGGAAGGCAAGGAGATTCAATGGTATCTCCGATTTTGTCAACGTGATGCATTCAAATTCCCTCAACATACAAGCAACAGATGGTTTCACGGCGGAGGCATGGGTGAATTTTAGTGAATCCCAGAGGGAGTTTGCAGGGATTATCGCCAAAGCACCGGCGTCGTTCACTCTAAGTGGCTATCAAATAATGATCCGGGAAAACAAACCTCTGGGAGAAATTGCCAACGAGACAGACACGCTGTCCGAGTGGAATGGACTTCTGACTTCTACTGCGCTCAATGACGGGAAGTGGCATCATGTTGCCTTGACGCTTGATCGAGTTACCAAAACAGGGAAGATGTACTTAGATGGTTTGTTCAACACGAGTGGGATTGCTCCCTTGCTAACAGGGGTAATCGGATCTACTGACAATCTCGTAATAGGAAGGGAAAGACGCGGACCGGTTTACTTCAAAGGTCTAATTGACGAAGTCCGTGTCTCAAACAAAGCCCGCTCGCCGCAAGAATTCAACCTGCAGCTTCCGCCCAAAAACTTCTCCGCCACTTTGGCGGGCCTGGCGGCTAATTTGACATGGCAAACGGGAGGCGGTGGAGTACCTCTCATGCGCTACAAAATCTATAGGGGCACTGACTCCACGAATGTTGTGCTTATCGACAGCACAACGTCACTCCAGTTTTCCAACGCAGGGCTCTCCTCGGGCACGACGTTTTTCTACCGAGTCAGTGCTGTAGACTCTACAGGGTTTGAAGGCGCGAAGAGTTCTGCATCGGGCGTGACTACGCCTGTGTCTCCTCTTGCTCCTATCGTGACAACCGGCTCCATAACGAACATCGGGCTGACAACAGTCACACTGAATGGGACTGTCAACCCTAATGGAGTAGCAACAACAGCGTATTTTGAGTGGGGGGCGGATACGCTTTCGATCAATCAAACGCCGGCTCAAACGATCGGATCTGGCACCGGCCTCGTTTCGGTATCGGCGACGGTGGCCGGGATCAACCCCAACTCGAGATTCTACTACCGGCTTGTGGCCCAGAATACTGCCGGAAAGCAGAAAGGAGCCCTGTTGAGCTTTGTGGCCTCGGCTGCCTTGACAAGCCTCAAGGCAATGCACTTTTCTGGACCCGGCGACTATGTGGAGATTCCTCATTCAGACAGTCTCGTCCCTTCAAGAATGACAATCGAGCTTTGGTTCCGGATCAACTCTGTGTCTATGGTGTTGGCGCATGCGCACAGTATTATCGACAAGCGTGGTGGCGAGCCCAGCAATCTAGGTGGGTACGAAATAAGGTTACCAGACAATAACATGCCAATGAACCTTGCGCTAGTTTTTCCATCGGGGGCATCCGAAAAGTACATTCAACTTGTCAGTGCTTTCAATTTGAGCCGATGGTATCACATCGCGGTCGCTCATGATGGCACAAATGCGAGTGTCTATGTGAATGGCCAACTGGTTGTGAGCCAGCCGATTGTGCTCTCAACCAATTCTAAAGAACCTATAACGCTTGGTGAAAGACCCATTTACCCCTTGATATCGACCGCATATGCCGATATCGACGAGGTCCGCATCTGGAGCTACGCGCGGACTCAATCCCAGATTAAGGACAACATGAATAAGTTGCTCATCGGCGATGAATCTGGGCTTGTCGGCTATTGGCCGTTTGATGACGACATTGCAGCAACTGTCACCGACAGGTCGAGAACAGCTAATAGCGGTCAGCGCCATGGCAATGCGCAGCTTGTGGTCTCTGACCTCTTATTTGCTCCCTCCGTTCGTCTGGCAACTCCAGCAAATGGTGCTGGGACCATACCGCTGCTCACAACCTTGACATGGAACGCAACGCCAGGTGTGTCCCGCTATCGCCTGGAGGTCTCGAAGAGTTCGTTCTTCACAAGCTATGTTCTCCAGGATTCCGGCATCACGGCAAAGAGCCGCCAGCTTGGTCCGCTTCAGGATAGCACAACATACTACTGGCGGGTCATTGCAACTGGGTACTCAGGCGAACAAGCCACATCAGAAACCTGGAGCTTTACGACCGTTCCGGCCTACAAGTCGACAATGGCGATCAATACCTCGCTCGGATTCGCCGCCAGGAATAAGGCCGCCGACTATGCTCCTACCGAATACAAACTTTTCGGCCTGCCGGGTGCTAGTGACCTCGCGTTGAATTCTTTGCTCACTGGAACTCAAAACGTCGATTGGCAGGCGTACTGGGACAATGGCGCAGCAAGCAACTATCTCATACCGTTTGACGGTAGCTCCAACTTCAAGTTCAGTATCGGCAGAGGATTCTGGGTGATTTCGATGCGGCCGATAAGTGTGGATCGGAGTATCGCGTCTGCACCGTTGAACACTGATCAGGAAGTGGTTCTCCCGCTCCGCTCAGGCTGGAATATTGTAACAAATCCATTCACTGCTCCCATCCAGTGGTCGAAGATACAGACCGTCAATGGGATCAGTGCCTCGATATTCGGATTCGACAGTTCGTTCAAGGCATCGACGACGTTCCAACCGTATGTAGGCTACTATCTATTCAATGGTTCTCCCAATCCAACGCTGACTGGCTTGAGAGTGCCGTACAATAGCATCTTCACAAAGATGGAGCAATTGGCAGGTGCGAGCAGCAAGGGCTGGCGGTTGAAGGTTGACGTCACAACGGGAGTTGAGGTGATCAACGGCGTAGAAATTGGAGTTGAACCTGATGCAAAAGAAGGATTGGACACTTACGATGAACGGAAGCCGAGGGGAGTAGGGAAGACTTCGGAAGCATTGTTGAAAAGGGAAGAATGGGATAAAGACTATCCTGCGTTTGCGAGCGATATTAGGCCGGGTATCAATGGAGTGGAAAGATGGAAGATGACGGTTGAGAGAGGTCAGAATCCAGGAGGCAGGAATCAAAATGTTGTGATTCATGTAGAGGGGATAGAGAGTGTCCCTGCGCGATATGAAGTCTATTTGCTGGATGAGAACGGGAAGCGAAATCAGGATCTGAGAAAAGATCCGACGTATCAATTCGAGGCTGAGGAGGAGAAAAGGGAGTTTGTGGTTGTTGTCGGAGAGTCCAACCTGATGAGGCATGATGTGGAAAAGAATCTGCCGACAGAGATTAAGGTAGGCCCGAATTATCCAAATCCGTTCAACCCTGAAACCGTCATACCGATTGAGTTACCGAAATCGATGGTCGTGAAGTTAGTGGTATATGATATTCTTGGAAGGGCTGTGAAGACACTGTATGATGGGACAATGGAAACCGGTAGGCACTATGTGAGGTGGGATGGGAAGGATGGCGACCGATTGAAAGTCGGCACAGGGGTGTACTTGTTCCGCGTAGATTGTGGTGGAACGAAGAGTTACGTAGGGAAAATGCTCATAATTCAATAACCAGTGAAGATGCAAATACAGCAGCTTGGCAAACTACTTATCTTCGGCTTCATCCTCTTGGCTCAGAGGATTGAGGCGCAGGATTTCTGGCTGCCAACAAGTGGACCCCCGGGAGGTCAGATTCGTGCTTTGGCTATCGACTCCGCTGGCGGAATTCTTGCAGGCACCTATGGAAGTGGGATCTTCCGTTCGACTGACAATGGTGCGACTTGGAGGGCTCTAAATGTTGGTCAGAAGAACTTGAACGTACAATCCCTCGTTGTGGACCCTTCCGGCATGATTGTAGCCGGGACATATTGGAATGGTGCCGTACGGTCCACCGATAATGGGGCAACTTGGGAATTGCCACAACCACCAATTGGTAGTGTTGTGTACGGGTTTACAATTAGCAAGTCGGGTCGGATCTTTGCAGCAACCAACGGTGGATTATTCCGCTCAACAAATAGGGGGCAAACATGGAATGTGTCTGGAACCGGCCTTCCTTCTGCTCAAGTGTTTTCGATCGCCTCAGATGACCAAGGCGTTCTATACGCAGGACCACTCAACGAAGGTCTCTTCAAGTCAACCAATGATGGAGCGACATGGTCCGCAGTGAACATCGGTTCTCCCATCCACACGGTTAATTGCCTTTCTGTTCACTCATCGGGTTTGGTTGTCGCAGGCACAGATATGGGGTTGTTCACTTCGACTGACGAAGGTATAACATGGAGGTCACCCCCCTTTCAGCCACTTCAAGGTGGTATAGTGTCGGTGCTTGTTACTTCTGTGCGATCTATTGTGGCGTACTCGTGGTGGGGTGGAGCCTATAGGTCGTCAGACCAAGGAAGCTCCTGGACCGCTTTAAGTATTGGGTCTTCAGATTTTAAACTTCCGTCGTTTGCTGTAGTTCAATCGCTTGTCGCCGGTAAATCTGGCGTGTTGTTCGCTGGCACTTCTCGAGGCACAATCTGGCGCTCAACTGATGACGGTCAAACTTGGACAGCTCCATCCCTTGTGTTGGCAAGTGGATATGTCGAAGGTGTCGCTACGATTGCTTCCGGGTTTGCTTTTGCCGGATTAGATCTCGGCGGAATTTCTAGAAGCTCTGATCATGGAAAAACTTGGGAGCAGGCGTCCTCGGGAATTACCAGTCCCTATGTTCGTTCATTTTCATCGGGTCAGTCCGGCAATGTCTTCGCGGGAGGTGGAGATGGTGTTTTTCGCTCGACTGACAACGGCGCTTCATGGGTGCGGGTGAGTAATGGCCCACCGATTACCACAGTGACTTCAACGGTCGTGACCCCATCCGGGGCAATCTACGCAGGAACTGATGCTGGTGGTCTTTACCGATCTACAGACAATGGGTCAACCTGGGTCGATGTTGGATCCACTCTGCCAAAGGGTCCGAGGTTTGCCCTTGCTGTGAATTCTTCCGGACACATTTTCGTTGGGACTTGGGGAAATGGAGTGTTCAAGTCGACAGACAACGGGGCTTCGTGGGAAGGAATCGGGCCAACTGATCAAGGTTTAGGATATGGATACATTCGCAATATTGAGATCAATACATACGGACATATTTTTGCGGGAACTGGTTGGGGTGTTTTCAGATCAGCGGACAATGGCAGCACATGGCAGGATGTCAGCATCGGTATTTCTTACCGGGAAATCTGGGGATTGGCTGTTAATTCAATTGGCGAGCTATTTCTGGGATCGCATGGCGATGGGCTATATCACTCAACCGACAATGGAGATACTTGGTCTTTGCTCAATAGTGGTCTCACCAATCTATGGATCCAGTCAATCACCGTCAGCCCTGACGGGTACGTCTATGTTGGCACCACGGGTGGAGTGTTTCGCAGTGTTCAGTCGACTGCGCCCAAATATTTGGGTGAGAGTACAACGGATCCTCGTACGGTTCTTCTTCTCCACATGAACGAGACACTCGGTTCAGCAGCTCTTGATGCGAGCAATTATGCAAACAAGGTAACGGCTACAGCAGCTATGATGCCGAACGGGCGTTTTGGCCGGGCCAAGAAGTTTAGTACCGGTGGTTCGCTTTTGGTTCCCCACTCAACATCTCTGAATATCGGCGTCTCCGACTTCACGTTGGAGATCTGGGTAAACACCAAGACTCCAGAGAACATCTGGACCATGATGTCAAAGTGGGACGGGAAGAAAGGCTTTTCGTGGGATATCCAAAACAATGGCATCCCGACGTTTTCGGTGGCGAATGATGCTGGCATGACTCGAAAGCTGACCGGAAAACGGTATATCGATGACCTCAAGTGGCATCATCTGGCGATTCGAAGACTGGGGACGGAGATCGTGCAATATGTCGACGGCGCCTTGGACGTGTCCATGGATGTCACTGGTGGTGTTGAAGATTTCTCGTCGACGGCATCCATTGTTATGGGCAGCGGGCTAGGCAATGTCCAGAACTTCAGTTTGGATGAAGTCCGAATATCCAATGTGGCCCGGTCTCTTCAGGAATTTGGCCTGCAGCTGCCACCGAAGAACCTCTCAGCCCTGGTCTCAGGATCGGGAGTAAACCTCGGTTGGACCAGTGGAGGTGGAGCAGTTGGCGCACTGCGATATAAGATCTATCGGGGTATTGATTCCACGCTTCTTGTACTAAGGGACTCGACAGGATCGCTGACCTATTCCGATCTTGGGCTTGCAGCTGCTACACAGTACTTCTACGCGGTGAGTGCCGTGGACTCCACTGGCTTTGAGGGAGCTAAGAGTGGGATCGCATCGGCGACCACGCAAGTTGCATCGGGACCGACGGTAGCGACACTAAGTGCCTCATCGATAGGTACGACGACAGCGACATTGAGCGGGAGTGTGAACCCGAATGGTGTCGCCACGAGTGCCTGGTTTGAATGGGGGACAGACCCCGCATTTGCGTCGTTTGCTCAATCCTCTGCCCAGTCGGTTGGTGCCGGATCCTCCGCAACAACATTAAGCTCGAATCTCACTGGGTTGGTACAAAACACAACCTATTATTTTCGAACTGTTGCACAGAATGCGGGGGGAGTCCAGAAAGGTGGAATAGCAAACTTCACGACCACGAAAGCTGCGATTGGGCCAAGCCTGAAGGCAATGCACTTTTCAGCGCAAAATGAATATGTTGAGATTCCTCGTTCTGATAGCCTCTTTCCTCGCCAAATGACAATTGAACTGTGGCTGAAGTCTGCCTCTTCCAGCGGGTTACTGAACAGTGATCAGATAGTTTTTGATTCACGCGGAGTAAAAGACGGTTTGCAGGGAGGGTATATTCTGATGATTGGCGGTCGTCCAAGCCCTATTTGGTTGACGACGAGTTTTGTATCCAGCACTTATGAGTCAATAGGTACGCCTGGTATGTTGGCTCCGGACGTATGGTATCACGTTGCTGTGACCCACGACGGAACACTCTGCAAGCTATATGTGAACGGTCAGCTAGTCGTGAGCAAAACCTTTGCGCTGTCAATCAACTCGATGTCCAATCTGAGGATCGGTCAACACAACAACACTATCGCGGAGTTGTTTGGGTTCGTTGGTGATATGGATGAAATACGACTTTGGAGCTATGCGCGGTCCGCGATTCAAATTAGGGAAAACACCAATAAGTTGTTGTTCGGAGATGAAACTGGGCTTGTAGGCTATTGGACCTTTGATGAGGATGTAGGCGCGACGGTAATAGACCGATCGAAGAGCACGAACAATGGTCAGCGTTTTGGCAATGCGCAACTTGTGGACTCTGACCTCTCATTTGCTCCCTCCGTTCGTCTGGCAACTCCAGCAAATGGTGCTGGGACCATACCGCTGCTCACGACCTTGACATGGAACGCCACACAAGGTGTGTCTCGCTATCGCCTGGAAATATCGAAAAGCTCGTTTTTCACTAGCTATCTTCTCCGGGATTCCACCATCACGGCAAAGAGCCGCCAAATTGGTCCGCTCCAGGATAGTACAACATACTACTGGCGAGTCATCGCTACGGGGTATTCAGGCGAAGAAGTCACGTCCGAAACTTGGAGCTTCACAACCGTTCCTGCTTACAGGTCGACAATGTCGATCAACACCTCCCTCGGTTTTGCTGCCAGGAACAAGGCTGCAGACTACGCACCCATTGAATACAGACTCTTCGGATTGCCTGGTGCGAGCGATCTTGCGGTGAATTCTGTGCTAACCGGGACCCAAAACGTTGATTGGCAGGCATATTGGGACAATGGGGCAGCAAGTAACTACCTGATACCGTGTGATGGCAGTTCCAACTTCAAGTTTAGTACCGGACGAGGTTTCTGGGTCATTTCGATGCGCCCCATAAGCGTTGATCGGAGTGTAACAGCTGCTCCGCTGAACAGCGACCAGGAAGTGATTGTCCCGCTGCGCTCAGGCTGGAATATTGTAACAAATCCATTCACCTCTCCCATCCAGTGGTCGAAGATCCAGAGCGTCAATGGGATCTCTGCACCGATATTCGGGTTCGACAGTTCGTTTAAATCATCGACGACGTTCAATCCGTATGTAGGCTATTACTTGTTTAACGGGACCCCGAATCCCACATTGACCGGCCTGAGAGTGCCATACAATAGCATCTTCACAAAGATGGATCAATTGGCGAGAGCGAGCAGCCAGGGCTGGCGGTTGAAGGTTGACGTCACAGCGGGAGTTGAGGTGATCAAAGGCGTAGAAATTGGAGTTGAACCTGATGCAAAAGAAGGATTGGACACGTACGATGAACGGAAGCCGAGGGGAGTAGGGAAGACTTCGGAAGCATTGTTGAAAAGGGAAGAATGGGACAAAGACTATCCTGCGTTTGCGAGCGATATTAGGCCGGGTATCAATGGAGTGGAAAGATGGGAGGTGACGGTTGAGAGAGGTCACAATCCACGAGGCAGGAGCCAAACTGTTGTGATTCATGTAGAGGGGATAGAAAGTGTCCCTGGGCGATATGAAGTCTATTTATTGGATGAGGACGGGAAACGAAATCAGGATCTGAGGAATAATCCGACGTATCAGTTCGAGTCTGAGGGCGAGAAAAGGGAATTTGTGGTCATTGTCGGAGACCCGAGCCTGATGAGGCCTGAGGTGGAAAAGAATTTGCCGACGGAGATCAGGGTCGGGCCGAACTATCCCAATCCGTTTAATCCGGAGACAGTGATACCGATCGAATTGCCAAACACGATGAGAATCAAGGTGGTCATCTATGATATCCTCGGCAGGAAAATCCGATCGCTGTATGACGGAACATTGGAGAAAGGAAGATACTTCTTCAGGTGGGATGGAAAAGATGAAGTGGGAAGGCAAACATGCTCCGGTGTATATCTGTATGGGCTCATTACCTCAGGTAAGACGCAGCTCGTAAACAGGATGCTCTTGATGCGTTGAAGAAACGAGGAAGAGGCCTGACATAATAAGAATGATGCGACTTAGATCAATCCAAATTGCCCTTGCCACAATCGCGTTGGGAATGGTTGGGCCGGTATCCGCGCAGGATTCCTGGCAGCCCATCAATGGTCCGACAGGAGGCAGCATCTTGGCCGGAACGCGGGGTGGGGAATCAATCCGGAGTACTCTGCCCGGCGCACCTGCCGGATCAGACCTGCCCATCGTAGTAACTGGTCCCGCGACAGACGTAACCACATCGTCTGCAATTCTCAATGGCACCGTGAACCCTAATGGCTCTGCCACCATTGTCTATTTTGAGTGGGGATCTTACCAGATGCTGACTAATATGGACACGGGCAACAGGACAGGTGCACAATCAATAGGATCTGGGACGACAGCGGTTTCTGTGTCTGGCCTTTTGAGCAGCAATGACTATCCTGGAGGGCAGTACTCCTACCGTGTGGTTGCGGAGAATTCCGCCGGAACAAAAAAGGGCTATATTTCGAGAGTCTTCTTGGCAACTCGTTCTACACTAGGCTCATGGCGGCAGCCGAATGGGCCGTATGGCGGACGAATCCAAGCGCTCGTCAAGTCTCCTGCTGGGTATGTTTTTGCAGGAGCATGTGGAGGTGGAGTGTTTCGGTCAGGTGACAACGGAGCAAGTTGGACAGAGGTCAATAACGGCCTCTACGATATGCAGGTGCAATCGCTTGCGATTGGTTCTTCTGATACGCAGGTGCGATCGCTTGCGATTGGTTCTTCTGGCCGCGTTCTTGCTGGTACCGAAAGTGGCGTCTTCGGATCGACGGATAATGGGTCGGTCTGGATGGAACTGACCACTGGATTGAATATCCTTCATGTGCGGTCAATTGCGGCCAGTTCGTCAGGCCTGATTCTTGCAGGCACTGAAGGTGGTGGTGTAGTTCGTTCAACCGATGACGGAGCGAACTGGACACCGATAAACGGCGGACTCACGGGCACAACTGTCTGGTCACTCGCGATCGATTCCGCCGGCAATGTTTACGCAGGGACGAATGGTACCGGAGTTTTTCGCTCAACAGACGCTGGAGGAAATTGGACAGCGGTCAACGGCGTCCCAACAGGCTCCTATGTGCAATCGCTTGCCGTTAGTCCTGCCGGCCACATCTATGCAGGCTTGGGAAATGGAGGAGTGTGGCGATCGACCGATAATGGGGTGAGCTGGTCTGGTGCCAACATTGGGTTGACAACCAACGCTGTCACATCGCTTGCCTTCAGCACTTCGGGGAGCGTTTTTGCGGGAGCCTATGGTGCTGGCGTTCTCCGGTCTACAGACGGCGGGGCGAACTGGACATTTGTCAAGAATGGGCTGACGAACACCGATGTGATGTCACTTTCGATCGCGCCTGGCGGGTATATCCTTGCCGGTACGGACGATGGGGTTTTCCGCTCGAATGACAATGGATCGAACTGGAGCGCTGCGAACAATGGAATGATGGGTACCTATTCTCTTTCAATAGCCATCAATTCATCGGGTCACATCTTCGTCGGCTCTTGGGGAAATGGTGTCTTTCGATCCACCGATAACGGAGGAACCTGGACGTCGGTGAGTAGTGGGCTGATGAATCCCGGGGCTATCTACTCACTCGCCATTAACTCGTCCGGTCACATTTTTGCTGGGACCGGTAATAACGGAGTGTTTCGATCGACCGACAATGCAGAAAACTGGAGCTCAGTGAGCAGTGGACTGTCAGGCAGGACGGTTAATTCACTCGCCATCAATTTATCGGGTCACATCTTCGCCGGCTGCTCTTCGGGAAATGGTGTCTTTCGATCCACCGACAACGGAGGAACCTGGACGTCGGTAAGTAGTGGGCTGATTAGTCCCTGGGCTATCTGGTCACTCGCCATTAATTCGTCCGGTCACATTTTTGCTGCGACGGGTAATAACGGAGTATTTCGATCAACAGACAATGGATCAACCTGGGCAACGGTCAAGACTGAAGTCTTGAGTAACTACATCAATTCACTAGCGATCAATTCAGCCGGTCAAGTTTTTGCCGGGAGTTGGCGGGGCACGACCTATAGAACGACTGATAATGGAGGAAATTGGACGAACTCGTGGATCTCCGCGGACTCCTGGGTTGTTCGCTCGCTTGCGATCAATTCCTCAGGACAAATCTTTGCAGGTAGCTCTGGTGGCGGGGTGTTTACGTCGACCGACAATGGTGTAACCTGGACCGACTACAACCTCGGATTGGCCAGCAAGCGTGTGTTATCGCTGGCGATCAATTCTCTCGGATATGTTTATGCGGGAACTGCCGATCGTGGAGTTATTAGGACCGAGCAAGCGGTTGCTGTTGCACAGTTGCCTTCCGTGACCACTCTCGCTGCCAGCTCGATTACAGCTATGTCTGCTACACTGAACGGAACAGTGAATCCCAATGGATCGTCCACAACTGCCTATTTTGAATGGCACCCCGATACTGGCGCCATAAATCAGTCGGCACTGCTTTCCCTCGGCTCAGGCAACAACCCTATCCAGATTTCGGCGACAATCGGCGGCATCAGTGCAAACAGAACTTTCTATTTTCGCGCGGTTGCACAAAATGCAGGCGGCACACAGAAGGGCGCTTGGCTTACCTTTTCTACCTCTTCTGCCGTTCCACCATCGGTGACAACGAGCATGGCGATGAACATTGCACCAACTACAGCTATCGTGACCGGTACGGTCAATCCTCATGGTATGTTGTCAACAACGTGGTTTGAATGGGGCACGACAAGTTCGCTGGCTTCATATGCCGCCACAGTCGTACGGGTCATCGGATCAGACACGGTGGCAGTGACAGTGACCGATACTCTTGTTGATCTCATACCTTCTACTCTCTACTACTATCGAATCGTCGGACAAAGCACCTCGGGCCAGCAAAAAGGTCCCATAAGGAGTTTCAGGACAGCGGTGGGGGTACCAAGTGCAACAACGCTCTCGATACCCACGGATGGCGCAGTCGGGGTTTCGACAGGTCCTTCGTTATCATGGAATCAGGTTGCGGGAGCGAGCAGCTATCATCTTCAAGTCTCGACCAACAACCTGTTTTCGACGTTGGTTATTGACGATACAACCCTGACAGGGACATCAAGACAAATCGGTCCGCTCCTCAACAACACCACGTATTACTGGCGTGTGAGGGGGAAGAACGAAGGGGGATATGGTACCTACTCGCCGCCTTGGAGCTTCACAACGATCGTAGCATTGCCATCGACCGTGACGCTGATCTCGCCGCTAGATGGGTCAGTAGGACTGACCGTTGATCCAACCGTGAGCTGGAGTGGCGTCACGAGTGCTGTGGTATATCACGTGGAGCTCTCGACGAGCCCTTCGTTCTCTTCATTGGTGTTGGAGGATACAACTTTAGTTACCACGTCTCGACAGTTGAGCGGGCTTCTCAATGGAACAACGTACTACTGGCGTGTGCACGGAAGGAACGCCGCGGGAGATGCGCCGTATTCACCGATTTGGAGCTTCACCACAATCATCGCCATTCCATCAGCGGCTGTGCTCCAAGCACCAGCCAGCACGGCAACGGGTCTCGCGATCAGACCGACACTGACTTGGGCTGGTCTTGCGGCAGCAACAAGCTACCACATCCAGGTGAGCCAAGATGTGAACTTCGGTTCGCTGTCAGTTGACGACACAACACTGGCGAATACGTCCAGTCAGATTGGTCCTCTTCAGAACAATACGACATACTACTGGCGCGTACGGGGGAAGAACGCGGGTGGCTATGGTCCATATTCACTGACTTGGAGCTTTACGACAATTGTCGCAGCGCCGACTTTGACAGTGATATTAAGTGCACCGGTGGATAAATCAGCGCACGTGACATTGAGCCAAGCATTGACCTGGTTGTCCCTGAGCGATGCGGCCACTTACCATTTGCAGGTGTCCACGACGCAGATGTTTGCATCTGCGGTCTTTGATGATACGACGATCACCCAGCTCTCGCGACAAGTGGCATCGCTGCAGAATAGCACGACCTACTACTGGCGTGTGAGGGGGAGGAACGCTGGAGGGTACGGCCCCTATTCCGCAACCTGGAGTTTCACAACGATTGTGGCCTTGCCGCCTGCGGCAACTCTGTCATTCCCATCCAATGGTGCTATGTCCGTTCCGGTTGCTCCAATACTTACGTGGGGAGCAACAACCGGCGTGATGTCTTATCACATCCAGCTTTCAACATCATCCTCCTTCACCACAGCAGTTGTCGATGACACGACACTCACGACGACATCGAGACAGATCACGGGGCTTCAGAACAGCACTCTTTACTACTGGCGAGTTCGGGGGAAGAACGATGCCGGATATGGGCCCTTCTCGCCGACTTGGAGCTTCACGACAGTTGTCGCTGTCCCAGCAACTGTGAGCCTTCTGTCTCCGTCTGATGGTGCAGGAGGAGTATCGATTAGTCCGACTGTGTCGTGGTCTCCGCTGGCAGGGGTGACAACCTATCATCTGCAATTCTCGGCCAATGCGAGCCTGTCCCCAGCAATGATCAATGATACATCGTTGACAGGTACGACTAAGTCGATTAGTTCTCTTCAGAACAACACGACTTACTATTGGCGCGTGAGGGGAAAAAACGAAGGGGGCTATGGTTCCTACTCACCCACGTGGAGCTTTGCTACGATCCCTGTGTATACACAGACAGTGTCAGTTTCAACGTCGCTCACGTTTGCGACGAAGACAAAAGCGAACGAGTATTCAGCGCTGGATTACAGGCTATTGGGACTACTAGGGGCGAGTGAAATAGTGGTCAAGGATGTCGTCACCGGGGTGCAAAACGAAGACTGGGAGGTTGTGTGGGACAACGGTGCAGCGAGCAACTACCTGAAGCGATATGATGGGAGTACGGACTTCAAGTTCAGTGTGGGGCGAGCGTTCTGGATCATCTCGAAGACAGCGTTGAGTATTACAAAGACAGTCCCAGCGGCGACACTGAACAGCAATCAAGAGGTAGAAATCCCTCTGCATCAGGGATGGAACATCATCACGAACCCATTTGACAGGTCGATACCGTGGGTGAGGATACAGACAGTAAACAACACAACGGCATCGATCTACAGTTTCAATGGCGCGTTCAACAACTCAACGACATTAGATCCTTACGCGGGATATTACTTTTTCAATGGATCACCCAGCCCGGTGCTGGCGACCCTACGGGTGCCGTTCAGCAGTGCATTTGGGAAGGTGGCGGAGCTGGAGCAGAAGACGGAGAGTGGGTGGAGAATGATCGTCGAGGTTAGTACCGGTGGTGAGACGCCTGCCCTGAGCGAGGCCGCATCCGGCCGAGTCGAAGGGGGAGACGGAAGAAGTAAGACGGAAGACGCGAGACGCGAGACGATTGAGATCGGAGTTGAACGAGAGGCGAACGATGGATTGGATGGCTATGATCAACGGATGCCGAGGAGCCTTGAGAAGGCGAGCATCTACCTCGACCGGCCCCAGTGGGATGGGGCATACAATGAGTTTGGAAAGGACATCAAGTCAGAATCGAACCAGTTGAAAAAATGGGAGTTCACGGTGGAGGGGAAGCTGCTCGAGAAGAAGGTAGTACGCGTAACGGGGATTGAGTCCATCCCATCGACGGAAGATGTCTACTTGGTGGACAAAGACCGGGGGCTAGTCGTGGATTTGAGACAGGGGCAGGAATACACGACCGAGATGGTGAAGGGCAAAATGACATTTGAAATACTGGTTGGTAGACGTGAGACCGTAGACGAGGAGACGAAGAAGCTGATGCCGACGGAGATCAAGGTGGGCCCAAACTATCCGAACCCGTTTAATCCTGAAACGATGATACCGGTGACGCTGCCCGAGGCTTTGGATGTGAGGATTGTCATCTATGATATCCTTGGGCGGCAGGTGAAACTGCTGTACGATGGCCCGCTGGCTGAGGGGAGACACTGGCTGACATGGGATGGCCAGAACGATCGGTTGGATCAGGTCTCGAGTGGAATCTATCTCTATCGGGCGATTCTTGGCAACAGAATAAAGATACAAGGGAAAATGGTCATTATTCGATAGTACAGGAGTAAAGGGGAGCGAGCAGCGCTCCGGCGAAGGCATTCGATTTATACATTCAAAGCAATTTCCTCGAAGGGAGGACGTACGAGTATGAAAGCATCAATGATGGTCATCATCATCGTTCTGATTTCAGCTTCCGTTTCTGTCGCTCAGGACACTCCTTCACCCGTTACTCCTGTGCAACAAAAAGTACTGCGCTTTCAGAAAATGGTGGGCAGGGTAGTCCAGATAGAGTACAGTGAACTGGGAAAGCTTGAGTTTACTGCCAACGAAAGCATCAAGTTCGAGACATCATATTCTTGTTATGTCCCGGAGAAGTCAAAGTTTGTCAAGGCGCTGCGCCTCACCACTGAGAGGAAGAACGCACCTTCTTCGGGAGGGATATTCTATATCGATTTCGACGAGCTCCTTGATCTCTCAAACGCGATCAGCGCGATGGTTGCGATCTCCACAAAATCAAGCGACGAAGAAAAGCCTTTTTCTGAAATCACCTATCACACCCTTGACGGATTTGAAATCGGATTCACGCATATCGGCAAGGATCAAAATGGATATATCAAGATGGCACCGGCCGGAGGAGATTACGCATCGTTAAAACTCGAACTCCTCTCTGCACTCAAGCAGCTGGTCGACAAAGGAATCATCAAACTAAGAGCCAAATAACCGGGTCGATGCCATCGATCTTGAATCCGACATGAATTATTGAAAGAAAAGAGGATCTCACGCCAAGCCGCCAGACCGTGTTTCAAGCAGGTCTACATATTTTGGGCGATTTTGGGACGTACGAAGAAGATGCAACGGAAAATGATTACTATTCAATAGTATGAGGGAAAAAAGGTCATGAAATCGACACCTGTGCAGGCGAAGGTTCTCTGGTACTTCTTGGCAGTTCTCCTGGTTCTCGAGGTTGGATCCTCACGGGCAGTTGCACAAGACTCCGTGAAGGTACAGAACGTTCGGTATGAAGTGCTGGGAACGAAAATCGTCGTTCATTTTAACCTCGTCGGAACAGTTGATGAGACGTACCGTATCAGGCTCTCTCTTCGAAAAGAGCGAGACCAATCGTTTTTGTACATCCCAAGACTGGTTTTGGGTGACGCCGGCGAAGTGAAATCGGGGGGTACGAAGCAGATCGATTGGGATTTCTTGTCCGAGTTCCCCGGAGGACTGGAGGGAGAAGACTTCTACTTTGTCGTGGATGTTGAGCTCGTGCCAACAAGCAGCAAGCTTTGGTATTGGGTCGCAGGTGGAGCGGCTTTGGTCGGGGGAGCTGCTGCTATCCTGCTCTCGAAGGGAAGTACGACCAGCACGACCCAAGACACAGGATTTCCTGCGCCCGTCGGACGTCCGATCGGTCAGTAGTCCGCAACTCTAAGAAAGGGAGGATGTCATTCGATGAAGCTCACCAACGTTCTCGCTCTAACCGTTCTGGCTTTCTCATTTCAGTTCACGTATGCTCAGGGGACAAGCGGCCGTACCAGCGCCGGTGGGCTCATTCGACCTAATACCAAGGAGAATGTTCCTGTGCTGAACGGGATCATGAAAGTCGATTCCCTGTGGGAGACAACCAAGATCATCAGGGAAGATGACCGGTCTCTGCTCATCGTGCATTCGGAAGTTCCAAATCTCGTGTTTGAAAGCAACCGGGCAATTACGAAAGTAGAGCCAAAATCATCGGGATATTGGGAGGTGTGGCTTCCGTTCGGCTCTCACATCCTAAAAGTGGATGCAGTCGGATTCCAGAGACTTGAGATGCCGGCACGCAACTATGCAAGGAAGCGCGTGTACGAGACAAAGATATCGGGCATACTCAAAAACCAACGGTCGGCGACCGACAAGGGAAATCTCGTTCTCACCTCAACTCCCGAAGGCGCATCGATCAAGTTGGACGGATTCCCGGATTTCAAGGGAACGACTCCGTACGCGTTCAATGACTATGCGTCTGGGACCTACATGATCACGGTGTCAAAAGAGAAATATGAGCCCAAAGAGGTGATCGTGTTCATCGAGAAAGGAAAGACGACAACAGAGAATATTCGGCTGGCGGCACAATTCGGATTCCTGAACTTTGACGTGCCTGATGGGGCTCAAGTAGTTGTCGACAACCAGACCGCCACACTGGTCAGAGGCAGACCCTTCGAAGTTGCTGCAGGGATCCATAGACTCGCCATTAGGGCAGGGGGGGGGATATCATTGAAGGATACGACAGTGGTTGTTCCGCCAGGTGAAACAGTTCAAGTAAGAGTACCCCTTCGATAACAGTTCAGGCTCGAGCTGACAATGAAGAAAAAGTGGACGAAGTGCAGGCTTGCTCTATCCATCGTGTTTGCTCTCGTGCCTTCTGTACTATTGCCACAGGAGCAGAGTAGCCTTTCGCCCGACGACTATAGTGGAGTTGGGATAGATGTGAATCTGGAAAAAGCCAGGCTCTCCGCGTTGAATGCTCTGACTCAGCAGATTCAGGTCTTTGTCTCGTCTTCATTTGAAAATCGGACAACAGAAATCAACAGAGACCTCGATCAGCGGACCTACTCGAATGTTGTTGCCCGGTCTGTGATCGACTTGAGAGATGTGAAGGAGCGATCAGAGAGACTCGAAGATGGCTCATTCCGCGTAACGAAGTACGTATCGAAAGATGCCGTAAAGGAGATGTTCGGTCGTCGGCGGGAGAGGATACTGGAACATCTTCGGATAGCTCAACAAGAACTCTTGGGAAGCCGCCTGAACCTGGGCTCTTCATTGAAGCACTTCTATTGGGCATATCTTCTGGCCAGACTATATCCCGATACCTTATCGTTTTCCATTTCCATCGACAGCGCCAAGCGCGGGCGTTCTACGAATCTCGCTGTGGAGGTGCCAAACGTCCTTGAATCGTTGATCAAGCAGCTGGAGTTTCGTCCTATCAAAAGGATCGAAGATGAAATCATTGTTTGGAAATACGGCGCATCTCTGAATAGGAGACCTATTGCCAGCCTCCAGTTCAATTACTTCGATGGTATGGGGCAGACGGAGGGAGAGGTCAAGGATGGTGAGGTGAAGATCGCGCTCTTTTTCTCGAAGAAGGAGAATCGTGAGAGGGAGATCGTGATCGATGTGGAATTCAAGTATGCCGGCGAAATGGATGAGATCCTGCACCTCGCAGATACACTTCGAACCAGTACAACGATACCGAATACCTTCACGGTACTCATCCCAGGGGGGTCGGAAATACCAGCAGTCTCGAAACCAGTCTCCTTGCCCCCCGAGAGGAAGCCGCCGATCTCGCTGCCAAAACCGCTTTCTGACCTCATTTCGACAGGAAATGACTTCAGTATGACGATCAAAAAAGTCAACACGCTTGTGAAACAGAACAAGATCCTTGCAGGCAGCGCAAAAGATTTTGAGTCGCTCGAGGGAATGTATGGTCTTATTCTCGGACCAGAAGGGATCGCAGCGGTCGTGAAGTGCGACAAAGGCAAATACTACGATGCTTCCACAGGAAAACTCATTGATCTCAAGGGCTTTGCAGGAAAGAAAATCACGTGGATTGAAGTGTTCAAGTAGGTTGCGAGCATGCAGAACTATCTGATTGAGCTAAGTCCTTCGATTCATAAATTCGGTGACGAATTTATTCCCTCAGGACTTAGTGCTGAGGGAGCACTCTTCATTGCAACTACAGGCACAAATACGTAACCGTAATTGCGAATCGAAGCACTAAGGAACCCCGTGCTATGAGGAAAGAAATGTGGAAATTGATGTCCATTCGAAGAATGTTCCTTTTGTTCTTCTCTGTTCTGGTTGTAGCTCTTTTCGTTCAAGCAAGAGCCCAGGTGAAGCCACAAGTTACGCTCGTTGGCGGGGACGACGTGCCCCAGCTGAAAAAACAGATTGAGACGACTCTGGAGACTGTGCTGCTCGAGATGAACCGTCTAAGCAAGCAAACTGGAGACGTCGAAGTGTTGAAACGCTATTTCAGCCAGGACGCGTTTCGAATATTTGAGCAGTTTGTTCTTCAGAACCGCGCGTACACGGTGCGGAAGAGCTATTCGCCCCAAATGATCCAGCGCGAGAAGGGACAGTTCTACGATATTCGAAGCATTACCGTCAAAGTAAACCTTGGACAGACCGAAGCTAGTGAAAATCAAAATCTCGTCCTCACCGTATCGAAGGATGGAATCATCACTTCGGTTCGGGCCGTTCTTCCCAATTATGATTATCACTCGGTAGTTTCGGCCGGAAAGACGGCGGAAGACTCGTTGACGCGAGGTAGAATCCTCGATTTCCTCGAGCGCTTCAGGATGGCGTATAATACAAAAGATGGAGGCTTTCTTGAAAAAGTGTACTCTGATGAAGCGCTGATTATCGTCGGCTCCGTGCTTCAAGAGAAGAAGAATTCGGATGATATGTTGCGCGGCTCTCGGCTTACCGAAAGCAAAGTCAAGCTTGTTCAATACACCAAGCGGGAGTACCTCGATGCGCTCAAAAATCGCGCATTCAAAAGCAGTTCTTTCATCAATGTCCGATTCGAGGAAGTCGAAATCCAGCAGCACGAGAAGATCCCACAGATTTATGGCGTGGCATGCTGGCAGCAATGGAACTCGTCGGGATATTCTGACAAGGGCTTCCTGTTTCTGATGCTCGATTTCCGCAACCCTGAGGAGCCGGTTATCCATGTTCGCACATGGCAGCCAAAGTCATTTGAAGATGGTACGTATGTGTCATTGTACGATTTTGATGTTTTGGACTATAAGTAGGTCGGTGTAGCTGCGTTGTGAATATTGGTTGCCACCTCGCGTCGAGAGGTTTCTGCGCTCGCCATTGCCGTCTCACCTTCCCCACGTTCCTCTCCAGAAGTCGAAGACGTGAATTTGTGACTGGAATTCAATACCTTTGAGCGCCGCGCTTGGGCCTATTATGATATCTGGACTGCTTCCATTCATAGCTTTCTTACCTATTCTGGTCATCCTTGTCCTCATGGTGGGCATGCGGTGGCCTGCCACAAGAGCTATGCCTGTAGCATGGTTGGCGACGATCCTCCTCGCTGCTTTTGTCTGGAACACACCGAGGAACTACCTGGCAGCCGCGACGGTCAAGGGGATCAACTCAGCCCTCGAAATCCTCACAATCATCTTTGGCGCTCTTGTCCTTCTCTTTACATTGCGCGAAGCCGGTGCGTTCGAGGCGATCAATCGCGGATTCCGCAGCATCTCAAAGGATCGGCGTGTTCAGGCTATTCTCATTTGCTGGCTTTTTGGCGCATTCCTTGAAGGGGCAGCTGGATTTGGTGTGCCTGCCGCGTTGCTTTCTCCGCTTCTGGTGACACTTGGTTTCCCGGCCCTGGCTGCAGTGACGGTCTCTCTCATCGCAAATACGACTCCGGTGTCGTTCGGGCCCGTCGGAGTACCGACAATTCTTGGTCTGGGGACACCTCTCAACACATCAGTTGTCCAGATCGCGCTTGCAGAGAAAGGCTTGAGCTTCTCACAATTCATCTATGAGATCGGATTCTGGACCGCTGTTCTTCATTCGGTGATGGCTGTGTTTGTCCCGCTCATCGCCGTCTCAATGATGACGAAGTTCTTCGGAACAAAGCGAAGCTACAAGGAAGGTCTTCAGATCTGGCCGTATGCGATTGTTGCCGGGTTGAGCTTCGTCGTACCGTATATGCTCACTGCGTGGCTCCTGGGCCCGGAGTTTCCATCGCTTTTCGGAGGGCTCGTCGGTCTTTGCGTCATGCTGCCGGTGACGAAAGCTGGTTTCCTGGTCCCGAAGGAACCATGGGATTTTCCTGATCGAGCACTTTGGGAAAAGAACTGGCTGGGAAGCTTTACGATAGATGAATCGGGAGCAGACCCCGGAATCCCTCTCTGGAAAGCCTGGTTACCGTATGCTCTCGTTGGACTCTTGCTCGTGGCGACACGGATCGATGCTCTTCCGTTCAAGGCCTTCTTCAAAAGCTTCCCCATAAGCATGAATGATCTGTTCGCGACAGATCTCAAGACCAAACTCGAGCCTGTCTTCAATCCCGGCATGTTCCCTTTCATGTTTGTTGCGCTGCTATGCGCTCCATTGTTTCGGCTGAAGAGTTCAAGTATCGCGAAAGCGTGGAGAGAGTCACTTACCAGGATCAAGACTCCTGCCATCGCGTTGCTTTTCACCGTCCCGATGGTAGAGGTGATGCAGGCCGGTCATTCTCCCCAGGGATGGGAGAGCATGCCTATTGTCGTCGCTCAGTATACCTCACAGTTGGTCCAGGGAGCCTGGCCACTGTTCGCACCATTTGTGGGAGCATTTGGAGCGTTCATTGCCGGCTCAAACACGGTCTCGAACATGCTCTTCGGGCTTTTTCAATACTCTGTTGCAGAGAAGCTTCGTATCTCGCATATTGTCATATTGAGTCTGCAGAATGTCGGGGGGTCTTTTGGTGTCTTGGTGTGCGTCTTCAAAATCATCGCAGCCAGTGCCACCGTCGGATTGAGCGGCGTTGAGGGATTGATCATCCGGCGAAACATCGTACCGCTGGTCATCTATGGAGTGGTCGTCGGAGCTACAGGAATGGTCCTGGTCAACTGGTTTCTGCCGGGCTTGTTCTAGTGTCGCGTCTAGCGTACCTTTTGAATAGGTCGTGCGGCTGAACTTTTTGCGGCACGAAATGCGACCCAAGGATCACAATTCGAGTTTTCGTGAAATCACAGAAAGAGCAAAACACACACCCCTGACATCCCCTCTCCCCAACACTCAAGCCTTCACACAGAGGGGACTGTCAGCTCTTGTGAAAAGTAATGACATGACAATAGGAATGAAGCGTCCCCTCTCGTGAGAGGCATGCGGGGCGCGAGAGGGGAACGAGGGGTGTGTGCTCTTTTCGTGAAAGCTTGAGTTGATGCGTGCGTGGATCTCTGCGTTGTGCTGTCGACTTATTCAAGGTTCTTCCGCGACGCGACAGTCGCTTCAATCGAGAAAGACATTTCGACACAATCACAGTCTGTTCTTGCATTGGCACCGTCCATGGGAGGTAGCATGAAAAGTCACCGTATCGTATTGTTAATAGCTGGGTTAATTCTGTGCGCGTTCATACGCCTTGATGCGCAGCTCGCAACCAAGAAGGCTGTCACACTCGAGTTGGCTAAGAAAATCGCGGCCGTAGCGGAGGCGGAAGCAAGAAAGAACAATTGGAATGTTGTCGTCGCCATCGTGGATGATGGAGCTCACCTGGTCTATCTTGAACGAATGGATAACACGCAAATTGGGAGCATTGAAGTGGCGATCCAGAAGGCGCGTACAGCAATTTCCTTCAAACGGCCGAGCAAAGCGTTCGAAGACATGGTCGCTGGAGGGAGATCAGCAATACTTGGCCTGCCCGGAGTTGTGCCACTGGAAGGAGGGCTGCCCCTGATTGTTGATGGGCAGTTCATAGGCGCAATCGGTATCAGCGGAGCTACCTCCCAACAGGACGGCCTCGTCGCCAAGGCAGGCGCTGAAGCTCTGGGTCAACATTAGAGTTCTCTGCCGTTGTATCACAAATACGCAAAAGGAAAACACTGATATGAAAAGCCAGTTTAGTCCGTTAGGAGCCGCGGCAACTACCGGGGAATCGAGGAACGCAGATGTCCTCCCGGCTGGGACAATCCGGGCTGAGCATATGGCACTCAATGTTCTTGACCCCACAGCTGCGGTGAAATGGTATACAGAAAACCTTGGGATGAAGGTGATGCGACAGGGAGGTCCTCCAACCAATACATCGTTCATTGCAGATTCCGGTCAGCATATGATGCTGGAGCTCGGCCACAACGCGGACTACCCGGTGATCGACTTTGCCAAGCTCAGCCATATGTCGATCCACCTTGCTTTCATGGTCGACGACATATCGACAATGAAAGCGAAGCTGATCGCCGCCGGGGCGACAGTGGTTGAAGACATCACAAAGACACCTGGCGGTGACGAGGTTCTTATGATGCGGGATCCTTCGGGGCTGCCGATCCAATTTGTCAAACGGGTAGCTCCAATGCTGAAATGACGGCCTAGCACACCTGGGTTTGAGGTGCACTCTCCATGGGACTGGCAAGCATGAACGCTGACTTCGCGACTAGTGCCAATTCCAATAATTCATATTGTATTTTTCAACGCAGAGGCGCTGAGGACGCAGAGAATCGCAGAGAAAAAAGCCATAGACTCTGCGGTGCTCCCCGCCAGAACGCATGGCGGGCTGGCGCGATCTCCGCGTCTCCGCGTTAAGAACCATAAAAACCAGAACACAATGTCTTTTTCTGGGTATGGCACAAGAAGGATAGAGAAGTATCACCAACAATCAGGCTGAAGTATGCGTGTCTCCAGATCACACTCTCAGCAAGAGAAGCGGGAAACCGATCCGTTCAGGAAGCGGCGAGGTTGGTGGGCCGAACCGGGCGCGATCATACTCTTTCTAGTCTTGGTGACCTCGGGAGTCTATATCGAACTGTTTGCCATCGATCTCGGGTACACGAATGTTGTCATCATCTTTGGGGTCTTCTGGTGCATAATGACCGTGCTTGCTGTGTCGTTCTACAGAAGATCTCAGTACGAGGTCGGGGTGTATGTCAAGGACGGCATCCTGGAGCGGACGAAGGAGGATCTCCTCCGGCATCGGGCCAAAGTCCAGGACAATTTCCTCGAAACCGAACTCGCTGTCTTGGAGCGTGGCGAAAGGACGACCGTCTTCGATTCCTGGCGGCTTCAGCCGGCAATACAGAAATCACATCCCTACTTCCTAAAGATGGAGCTTGCAGCCATTGATGCCTCCATCAGGGAATTGCACATACGAGTACAGCTTGAGCATCAACAGACTGCGATCGTCGGGTCTCGCGGATTCGAAGCCACAGTGCTTGCACACGTGCTTCGATTCCTGCGTCTCTTGTCCGGAGATGCCCAATTCTCGATCCTCGGGAAGTTCTTTGATGGTATCATACTCGAGCTCGATGCTCTCTGGGAAGATGATGCGGGCAGAGACATCTCGTACCCGTTTTTCAGTCTTCTGATCGCCAAAGCCAATCTCCTCAAGCTTGTTTCCAGTGGGCACATCACACTCGCTCAGCTGCAGAAGCTCTCCGACGTCCGTTTCGACGGCGGCAAGGAGATCGAGCCACATCGGCATCTGCAGCCCGGAGCAGCACAAGGGGGAAAATGACTGACGCGGAAGGGTGACAACAGGATGGATTTTGATTGGCCCGCTCTCGTCATAGTACGTCTCGCGAAGCCTGCAAGGGCCCGGAAGCCGGATCCATGTAGAACGTAGCAGCATGAGACTCCTTGAAAGTACCAAACAATTGAAAAAAGAACGAAAACAGTGATTTTCTTCTTGACAAGCCGAATGGATTTGTTATATTTAATACACATCACTTTACCGAAATCAAGTGGAAAATCAACCACATACAGCCAGAAGTTCTACTTTCGATAGCCGAGTCGGTGTAATCCGACCGGTTTCTGGCTTTTTCCACTTCGGTCTCCTCCTTATTATTCTCGTTAACCTCCTGCTTCTCGGGCTTTTTAGTATTGCCTAAGAGGCGCCAGAGGTTAACCGAGCATACCAAATCAATAACTCCAAGTAACGCAACACGGTAGAGCAGGTTCACCTCCGGCGAACGAGAGTTTTTGTTCTTGAGAAAGGTGAACTATGCGTAGCGATCTGATAAAAAAAGGGATAGAGCGATCCCCAAACCGGGCTATGCTGCGCGCTGTCGGATTCGGCGATGGTGATTTCTCCAAACCGATTGTCGGCGTCGCGAACGGCTACAGCAATCTGACCCCCTGTAATGTTGGCCTGAACGAACTTGCCAGCCGCGCTATGGAAGCACTTCGCGATGCCGGCACGATGCCACAGATGTTTGGCACAATCACAGTCAGCGACGGCATCTCCATGGGAACGGAAGGGATGAAATACTCACTCGTTTCGCGGGAAGTCATCGCTGACTCCATTGAAACGGTGTGTAATGCTCAGCAAATGGATGGTCTTGTGGCGGTCGGTGGTTGCGACAAAAACATGCCCGGTGCGATGATCGCGATGGCGCGATTGAACATCCCCTCGATCTTCGTGTACGGCGGAACAATTAAGCCCGGCCATCTGCACGGCAAGGATCTTACAATCGTCAGCGCCTTCGAAGCGGTTGGGCAGTATAGTGCGCACAAGATATCCGAGGCAGAAGTCCAGGAGATCGAGCGCCACGCCTGCCCGGGCTCAGGTTCCTGCGGCGGCATGTTCACGGCGAACACGATGTCCTCTGCCATCGAGGCGATGGGGATGAGTTTGTTGTATTCCTCCACCATGGCAGCCGAAGATTCGGAAAAGTCGGAGAGCACAGCAAAGTCCTCGGAAGTTCTCGCTCGTGCGGTGCAGAAACAAATACTCCCCCGACAGATCCTCACCCGAAAGGCTTTTGAGAATGCCATAGCTGTCGTCATGGCCATCGGCGGTTCAACGAATGCCGTTCTTCATCTTCTTGCGATTGCGCACGCTGCTGAAGTTCCGCTCACGATCGATGATTTCGAAACAATCCGTGCCCGGGTCCCTGTGCTCTGTGACCTCAAGCCCTCGGGCAAATACGTCACGACCGAATTACACAAGGCCGGCGGAATTCCTCAGGTCATGAAGATTCTCCTTGTCCATGGTCTGCTGCATGGCGATGCGTTGACGATCACCGGCCAGACCGTTGCAGAGGCGCTTGCCGACGTTTCCTCGGAGCCACGTGCTGATCAGGAAGTGATTCGTTCCTGGAATAATCCAGTGCATGCACATGGCCATTTGGCAATCTTGAAAGGGAACCTTGCAACAGAGGGTGCCGTCGCGAAGATAACCGGAGTGAAAAATCCCACGATCACCGGACCTGCCCGCGTTTTCGAATCCGAAGAGGAATGCCTGCAGGCGGTGCTTGCAGGACGAATCAAAGCCGGCGATGTGCTTGTCATACGCTATGAAGGCCCGAAGGGCGGACCTGGCATGCGCGAGATGCTTGCTCCGACGTCAGCCATTATCGGCGCCGGACTTGGCGACGCGGTCGGCTTGATCACGGACGGGCGGTTTTCGGGAGGTACGTACGGGATGGTGGTTGGACATGTCGCTCCGGAGGCGGCTGTCGGTGGAACCATCGCGCTTGTTCAAGAGGGAGACAGCATTACGATCGATGCTGAGCGGCGATTGCTGCAGCTCAACGTGTCCGAAACGGAGATCGCCCGGCGAAGAGCATCGTGGCAGCCGCGATCGTCGCTTTATACACGAGGCGTTTTGGCAAAGTATGCCAAGCTTGTCTCAAGCAGCAGTTTGGGCGCGGTAACGGACCTGCACTTGGATACCAACAACAATTAATCGAGGATACAATATGTCTGCACATAAGGTTACGGCGACGCAGAAACAGGGCAACAGGATGATGACGGGGGCAGAAATATTCGTCCGCTGTCTTATTGCAGAGGGGGTCGAAGTTGTGTTCGGCTACCCGGGTGGAGCGACGATTGGCATCTATGATGCCCTCGTCGATCTCTCCGATATCAAGCACGTGCTCGTCCGGCACGAACAGGGCGCAACGCACGCAGCGGAAGGGTACGCCAAGGCAACTGGGAAACCCGGCGTCGTGTTGGTGACGTCAGGACCCGGAGCGACTAACACGGTTACCGGCATAGCTGACGCATTCATGGATTCAATCCCGATTGTCGTGTTTACAGGCCAGGTTCCACTGAAACTCATCGGGAACGATGCGTTCCAGGAAGCCGATATCGTCGGAATCACGCGGCCAATCACAAAGCACAACTACCTGGTTCGGGATGTCCGGGAGCTCGCCAGGACAATCAAGGAGGCATTCTATATAGCAACGACCGGCAGACCGGGTCCGGTGCTGGTGGATCTCCCAAAGGATGTCATGGCGCAGAAGGGCCTGTTCGAATATCCGGAAAAAGTCGAACTCCGGAGCTACAAGCCAGTAACCGAAGGGCACCCGAGGCAGATCAAAAAAGCTGCCGACTTGATCAACGCCGCAAAAAGACCCGTCCTCTACGTCGGCGGTGGCGTCATCCAGTCAAACGCCTCCGATGAGCTGAGGAAGCTCGCTGGAATACTTCAATGCCCCGTGACCACGACGCTGCACGGACTCGGAGCGTACCCGGAGAATGATCCGCTCGCCCTTGGGATGCTTGGGATGCATGGAACGTGGTACTCCAATGTCGCTGTTCAATATTGCGATGTTCTCATCGCAGTCGGTGCGCGTTTCGATGACCGGGTTACAGGAAAAGTGGAAGCGTTCGCTGCCGAAGCCAAGAAGATCCACATCGACATCGATCCGTCTGCCATCAGCAAGAATGTGAAGGTGGATGTCCCTATTGTGGGGGATGTCAAATCTGTCCTGAAGAAACTGATAGAGTCTGTTCAACCGTTGGATACGAAAGACTGGCTTGCTACGATCGAACAATGGAAACGTGAACATCCATTGCGCTACAGGAGCGGTGAGGCGATTCGCGCCCAATACGTCATTCAAAAACTCGGGGAGATCACCGGCGGAAACGCCATCGTCGTGACCGACGTCGGCCAACATCAGATGTGGACTGCTCAGTTCTTTCACTGGGTTCATCCGCGGTCGCACATCACCTCGGGCGGACTCGGCACGATGGGGTTCTCGCTCCCCGCCGCGATGGGTGCAAGCTTCGGTCGACAGGATCTTCCTGTCATCTCCATCAGCGGCGACGGTGGCTTTCAGATGAACAGTCAGGAGATGGCCACGATCGTGGAGCACAAGCTCCCTGTGAAGATATTCGTTATCAACAACGGATTCCTCGGCATGGTACGACAATGGCAGGAATTATTCTGGCGTCGGCGATACTCCCACGTCGGATTGCACAACCCGGATTTCGTGAAGCTGGCAGAAGCATACGGCTGCACGGCGTACCGCGTACGGCAGTCATCCGAAGTCGAAGAGGTCATCCGGAAAGCGCTCGCGCACAAAGATGGTCCAGTCTTCGTCGAATTCGTCGTGGTACAAGAAGACAATGTCTACCCGATGATTCCAGCAGGCCAGACTGTGAACGAGATTATCGACGTCCCTGAACCTGTCACGAAGGCCTCAGACGGAGCGCCGGAAGATGCGCTGATGACGGTAGCCAAAGGACAGCACATTTCGACAACGAAGGAAATCCAACAATGACACACACAAAAGATGCGGACCAAGGGACTGGTGAATCCAACAACGGTGAGCACCTTAGACGCCACACCATCTCCGTCCTGGTGGAGAACAAGTTCGGTGCATTCAACCGTGTTGCAGGTATGTTCGCCGCGAAAGGGTACAACATTGACAGCCTCTCTGTCGGTCCGACGGAAGAAGAAGCCATATCCCGGATGACGATTGTGACCCGCGGCGATGACCAGATCATTGAGCAGATCACCAAACAACTGAATAAGCTTATCGATACGATCAAAGTCGTCGACTTGACGTTTGAGAATTTTGTCGAGCGGGAGCTTGTCCTGGTCAAGGTGCAAGCGACACAGAGCTCGCGTTCGGAGATCATGCAGATAGCGGAAATATTCCGTGCGAAGGTCATCGATATCAGTCCAAAGTCTTTGACGCTCGAGGCAACGGGCAGTCAGCAGAAAGTGGACGCGATCATCAAGATGTTGAAGCCGTTTGGGATTAAGGAACTTGCCCGAACCGGAAGGGTAGCCCTCAAACGGGAATTCCAGGGCGAAGTCTGAAAGCACCGGTGCGGGATACACTGAGGTCAATGACTGGAAGACATCTCAAGAACTCCCGTCGATCCCGGCGAAACGCCGTGGAGTGAGGTGCTCAGAGGCTTCGATAGAGTCCGCCCCGGTGCAGGTCCGCATATAGTATGACGCCGGACCTACTCTGCCATACAAAGAAAAGATCGTCATCCTGAGCGCAGTGGCCGCCGCTAGGCGGGCACGCAGTCGAAGGATGTCACAGGCCTGTTACAGTCTTCGACTACGGCTTGACAAGGAGCGTCAAGCCTGCGCTAGGACTGACGTCGATTTGTTCTCGAGATAAGCTCTATTCACTATTGAGACAAAGCGTGAATCCCTATCCACTCTACGATCCGAGATTTGAACACGATGCCTGCGGCACCGGCTTCGTCGCGAGTATCGCGGGCACAAAAAGTCATGAGATCGTCCGCCAGGCAATCCGCTCGGTCTGTAACCTGACACATCGGGGAGCGGTCGCAGCTGATACTCAGACGGGAGATGGTGCGGGCATTCTCACACAGCTGCCGGTGAGGTTCTTTGCGGAACAGGTGGCGGGATTGGGATCACGAATTGAGTCCGAGGACGATCTGGGGGTCGGGATGTTCTTCATGCCCGTCAATGAAGACGCTTATGCTCTCTGCAAAGCGCTTGTGGAACACTCCGTCTCTCGTCACGGCCTTGGACTTCTTGGGTGGCGTAAAGTCCCTGTCGATATGGCGGTTATCGGTGATAGCTCGGCACTGACAGCTCCGCGTATTCAGCAAATTCTGGTCAAGAAGCCGCGTCATCTTGGTGCGGCTGAATACGAACGACAATTGTACCTGGCGAGGAAAGAGATCGAGAAACATCTCCTGAAAACGCAGATCGAGGATTTTTATGTCTGTTCTTTTTCCAGCCGGACGATCGTGTACAAGGGATTGATGATTGCGACAGCATTAGACAGATTCTATCCGGATTTGCAGAATCCAAAGTTTGAATCGGCATTCGGAATCTACCACCAGCGGTACAGCACGAACACGTTTCCCACATGGAATCTTGCGCAGCCCTTCCGCATGCTCGCGCACAACGGTGAGATCAACACCATCCAGGGCAATCGTATCTGGACATCCGCGCGTGAAGCAGAGATTGCGTCCGACTATTGGGGCGATGATACCCGGTTTCTGAAGCCGCTCATTCAATCAAAGGGGAGCGATTCTGCGAATCTAGACAACGCCCTGGAAGCATTGACCCTTTCCGGGAGATCGGTCCTGCATGCAATGATGATGCTGGTGCCTGAAGCGTGGCGCGCTCGTGACGACATCACCCAGCAGGCGAAAGACTTTTACGAGTACAACGAGTGCTTCAGCGAGGCATGGGATGGCCCGGCCGCTCTGATTTTCACAGACGGCTTGACTGTCGCCGCCACACTTGACCGCAACGGGTTACGGCCGGCCCGGTACAAGATCACATCCACAGGACTGATCGTTCTCGGGTCGGAGGTGGGTGCACTCGAGATCGACGATGACCTGGTTGTTGAAAAAGGTCGCCTCGGCCCCGGCCAGATGATTGCCGTCGATACAGCGAGAGGCGTTCTGCTCAAGGATTTGGAGATCAAGAACGAGATCGGTGCGCAAAAGCCCTATTCAGAATGGGTCCGGAATATCACGAAGCTCCATCGGCTCCCGAACGTCCAAGATCCCGCCAACGATGCGCTGTCAGCCGATGACCTTGTGAGAATCCAAGTCTGCTTCGGGTACGGCGCCGAGGAGCTTCCCACGCTCTTCAAACCGATGATGGAAGGCGCGAAGGAGCCCATCGGTTCAATGGGTGATGATGCTCCGCATGCGATCCTGTCGAAGCTGCCGAAATTGCTACCATCGTATTTCAGCCAACAGTTTGCACAGGTTACAAATCCTCCGATCGATCCGATCCGGGAGAGATTGGTGATGTCATTGACCGGCAAGCTCGGTTATCGGCGCAACTGGTTTGGTGAGACCGCCGGGCACGCGAAGCAGGTCGAACTTGAGAGCCCCATCTTGTTCAATTCGGAATTGGAGCGGTTGCGGTCGCTGGAGGACCGGGAGTTCCAGGCTGTTACACTTTCGTTGTTGTTCCGTGTTGCAGAAGGCGAAGACGGTATGCAGGTCGCGATCCAGAACTTCTGCCAGGCAGCCGAAAGCGCAGCTGATGAAGGCAAGTTTCTTGTCGTCTTGAGCGACCGCGGGATCGACATGGAAATGGCTCCAATCCCGGTCTTGCTTGCCGTCGGCGCCGTCCATAACCATCTTCTGCGCCAACAGAAGCGACTCAAACTGAGTGTCGTTGCCGAAACCGGCGAACCACGAGATGTGCATCATTTCGCGACGCTCATCGGCTATGGAGCGAACGCTGTCAATCCCTATCTGGCATTCGAGACCATCCGCTCGCTGGTTTCGCCGAAAGCGGAAAGGGCAGTAGCGTTCGATCAGGCTTGTTCGAACTATCGCGTCGCCATTGAGAACGGAATTCTCAAGGTGATGTCGAAAATGGGGATCTCCCTGCTCGGCTCGTATCGCGGCGCCCAGATCTTCGAGGCGATCGGAATCGCAGACGATGTGGTGGAAAGACACTTCACGGGTACGCCAACGCGCATCGGTGGCATCGGTTTGCGGGAGATTGCATGGGAGGCGCTGGAACGTCACTCGCGGGCATTCAAGGCAGACCATGCTGATTTGCACGATGAAGGTCTCTATCGCTACAGAAGGAATGGAGAGCGCAGGGCATGGTCTCCCGAGGCGCTTCGGGCAATGCAAAAGCTCCGCATCGGCGGGGCAGAGGAAGACTACGACCATCTCAAGAAGGCACTCTCCGGCTCAGGTCCGATTGGCCTCAAGGACTTGCTTGAATTCAAGAAAATGAGTTCTCCGGTTCCCCTCGAAGAGGTCGAACCAATAGAGGATATCCGCAAACGTTTCACCACGGCTGCCATGTCGCTTGGAGCCCTATCGCCGGAAACTCATGAGATGATCGCCATTTCGATGAATCGCATAGGCGGCAAAAGCAACAGCGGCGAAGGAGGAGAGGATCCGAGACGATACCATGCCCTTCCAAACGGTGACTCGTCGAACAGTGCCATCAAACAGGTCGCTTCGGCCCGATTCGGTGTGACGGCGGAATACCTTGCAAGCGCAAAGGAGCTCGAAATCAAGATGGCACAGGGCTCCAAGCCGGGCGAGGGAGGACAGATTCCGGGTAACAAGGTCTCCCCGTTGATCGCCCGATTGCGGAAGGCTATGCCAGGTGTCGCACTCATTTCACCTCCACCTCACCACGACATCTACAGCATCGAAGATCTCGCTCAGCTTATTTACGATCTGAAGCAGGTGAATCCCCGTGCAAGGGTGTGTGTAAAACTCGTTTCCGAGGCGGGCGTTGGCACTATTGCGGCAGGCGTTGCGAAAGCATATGCTGACGTCATCCTCATCAGCGGACACGAAGGGGGGACCGGAGCGTCGCCGTTGAGCTCCGTCAAGAATGCCGGCGCACCGTGGGAACTCGGTATTGCTGAAGCACAGCAGGTGCTTGTCATGAATGGCTTAAGGGAACGCGTGACGCTGAGGGTGGATGGGGGTTTGAAAACCGGGCGAGACATCGTCATAGCTGCGATGCTTGGCGCTGAGGAGTTCAATTTCGGCACAGCCGCACTTATTGCTCTGGGATGTCGCTATGTGCGTCAATGTCATCTGAACACGTGCCCTGTGGGGATCGCCACGCAGGATGAAAAGCTCCGTGCCCGTATAGACGGTAATCCCGATATGCTGATCCGCTACCTGACTGCGGTTGCGGGAGACGTCAGACAGATACTCGCTGAACTGGGTTTTCGTTCCCTCAACGAAATCATAGGCCGGACTGACCTCTTGAGACAACTGACGGTCACGGACCACCCCAAAGCCAATACCATCGACTTGAGTCGAATTCTTGCCCGGCGCAATTACGAACGGGAACAACGATTCAGAGTATGGTACCGGAATGACAAACCGGACAAGCCTCTTGATGATACCATCCTTCAGGATGTGAAGGACGCACTTCGCGACAAGGCGCCCGTCGTTCGGAGCTACAAAATTCGCAATACGAATCGCTCAATCGGAGCGAAGCTCTCCGGTGAAATTGCGTATCTCTACGGGGACCACGGTTTGCCACCCAACACGATCGAACTGAGGTTTACCGGCAGCGCTGGACAGAGCTTCGGCGCATTCCTTGTGCAGGGAGTCAAGCTTGTGCTGACCGGAGAGGCGAATGATTATGTGGGAAAGGGAATGTGCGGCGGTGAAATCGTCATCACTCCGCCCCGCCAGCGGATGAATAACACACACGATGTGGTCTTGGGCAACACGGTTCTGTACGGTGCAACCAGAGGAGCATTGTTCGCGTGCGGCCGTGCCGGCGAACGGTTCGCGGTGCGCAACAGCGGCGCGCTCGCTGTCGTGGAAGGTACTGGAGACCACGCCTGCGAATACATGACCAACGGAAGCGTTGTGGTGCTCGGGACTGTCGGCAGGAACTTTGGGGCCGGGATGACCGGAGGGAATGCGTATGTCCTTGACTTTCTGGGTGATTTTCACAAGCGGTGCAATACCGAACTCGTTCGCTTCCATCGCCTTGATGATACGGAAGATGAACGCGTGCTTCTTTCATTTATTTCAAGACACGTAGAGGCAACCAACAGTTCGCGTGCACAAAAGATACTCATGCATTGGACGGAGTATCAGTCGATGTTCTGGAAAGTGGTCCCAAAGCAATCGGTAACGAAGTACGAGAGCGAGCCCGTCGAGCCAATAGCACAAGCAAAATCGTGATGATCAGACCCGGACGATCCGATCATCGCTCTGTGCTTGGTCGGGAATTCGAGAGCAAGTATCACCTGTCATATTGAAGGAGATTCAACGCTATGGAAGAGCGGATTTACATTTTTGACACCACTCTACGCGACGGGGAGCAATCACCCGGCTGTAGCCTGAACCTTGAGGAAAAAGTCCGGATGGCACGGCAATTGGAACAACTTCGGGTGGATGTGATCGAGGCGGGGTTTCCCATCGCGTCCGTCGGCGATTTTGAGGCGGTTCATCTCATCGCCCGGACCATCGAGCATTGCACGGTCGCAGCTCTCTGCCGTACGGTCAAGGGAGACATCGACCGGGCCTGGGAGGCAATTCAACATGCGAAGAAACCCAGAATCCACACGTTCATTGCTACCTCCGATATTCATCTGACGCACAAGCTCAAGAAGACCCGCGAACAGGCGTTGACGGATGCGGTGTGGGCAATCAAGCATGCGAAGTCCCTCTGCAGCGAGGTGGAGTTCTCTTGTGAGGATGCCTCGCGAAGCAACATTGATTTTCTCTGTACGATTGTTGCGGCTGCCATTGATGCCGGAGCAAGCATCATCAACTTGCCCGACACGGTGGGGTATGCCGTCCCGGACGAGTATGGGGCAATGTTCCGCGTCATCAGGGAGCGAGTACCCGCAGCCCGGAACGTAATCCTCAGTTCTCATTGCCATAATGATTTTGGCTTGGCAGTCGCAAATTCTCTCGCCGCCGTCCGGAATGGCGTGCGGCAGATTGAATGCACCATCAATGGAATCGGTGAACGGGCGGGAAATGCGGCTCTTGAGGAAATCGTGATGGCCCTTCGAACGCGTAAGGAAATGTTGGGCGTGGATACCAACATCAACGCCAAAGAAATCTATAAGTCGAGTAAGCTCCTGAGCACGCTCACAGGAATGCAAGTCCAGCGCAATAAGGCAATTGTCGGCGCAAACGCATTTGCCCACGAAGCAGGCATCCATCAGGACGGGATGCTCAAAAGCCGGATTACCTATGAGATCATGACGCCGCAATCGGTGGGCATCAAGCACAGCACGCTGGTGCTTGGGAAACACTCGGGCCGCCACGCTCTCAAGCAGCGCTACGGGGAACTCGGTTACAATCTGTCCATCGAGGAGTTGGAACAGGCGTATCGGACTTTTTGCACAATCGCTGACCAGAAGAAAGACATTTTCGATGAAGACCTGATTGCCATCGTTGAAGATCGTGAGAGCGCTGCAGAAGGTTTGTACCACCTCGAGAATATCCAGGTGCTCAGCGGAACCAACCTGCGTCCGACGGCGACGGTTGAACTGCGATTGCGTGACGATCGGTTCGTGGACTCTGCGACAGGCGACGGTCCCGTCGATGCTGCGTACAAAGCTATCGAACGAATCACTGGTGTAATCGGCAAGCTGACGGAATACTCCATCAAGTCTGTGACATTCGGCCACGACGCTATCGGTGAAGTGTTTGTCCGCGTTGACTTCGATGGAGTACTGTTCAATGGCCGGGCCGTGAGCACGGATGTGATCACGGGAAGTGCGAAGGCATACCTGGAAGCCTTGAACCGTGCTATCAATGCCAAGAAACGGCGCGAAGGACAGCAATCCTCCCCGAATCAGCAAACTGTAACCGTGTGATAGTTCCGAGAGTGAGCACCCTTTCACCATGACGAGAAAATGGAAATGAACAAACCCTTGACGTTGTTTGAAAAAGTTTGGAACAGCCATCTTGTTACTCAGGAGCCCGGTTCGCCGGCCGTGCTGTATATCGACCTTCACCTCCTGCATGAGGTTACCTCACCCCAGGCATTTACGGGCTTGCGGCAGCGCGGACTGAAGGTCCGGAGGCCGGACAAATCGTTTGCCACCGTGGATCACAGCATTCCTACGCTCGATCCTTCGATCCCGATGACAGACAAAGTAGCGGCCAAACAGATTGAACAGTTGGAAACAAACTGTCAGGAGTTCGGCATCCGGTTTACCGGAATGCACAGCCCGCAGCGGGGGATCGTCCACGTGATCGGTCCGGAGCTGGGTCTGACGCAGCCGGGTATGACGATCGTCTGTGGCGACAGTCACACGTCCACGCATGGTGCGTTCGGCGCGCTTGCCTTTGGCATCGGCACGAGTGAGGTTGAACACGTGCTGGCCACCCAGTGTTTGCTCCAGCGACAGCCGCGGACATTCGAAGTCCGCGTGGAAGGGACTCTTCAGGTCGGTGTCACCGCGAAAGACATCATTCTCGCACTCCTTGCGAAGATCGGTGTGGCCGGGGGGACGGGCCACGTGTTCGAATACACCGGCAAAGCCATCAAATCTCTTTCCATGGAAGAGCGAATGACCGTCTGCAACATGTCTATCGAAGGAGGCGCACGTGCAGGATTGATTGCCCCCGACGATACGACATTCGAGTACCTGGCCGGAAGGGAATTCGCTCCGCAGGGTGCTCAATGGGAAAAGATGCTCAACCAGTGGCGCACGCTCCCGAGCGGCGACGGCGCAACATACGATGAAAGCATAGTCATTGATGCCACGGAGCTCAGTCCGATGATTACGTATGGGACAAATCCCGGGATGGGTGTGTCTGTGACCGGATCTGTTCCGGCTCCCGAAGACATCGCCGATTCATCGAGCAGACTTGCAATGCAGAAATCACTTGATTATATGGGATTGATACCCGGTGAACCGCTCATTGGGAAACCTGTTGACGTCGTTTTCATCGGAAGCTGCACCAACTCGCGTATCACCGACCTGCGACAAGCGGCCACGGTCTTTAAAGGTCGAAGCGTACCGTCATCCGTCCGCGTGTTGGTTGTACCCGGTTCCCAGGCTATCAAGAGACAGGCTGAAGCGGAAGGCCTGGACAAGATTTTCAAACAGGCCGGGGCTGAATGGCGCGAATCCGGGTGTTCCATGTGCATTGCGATGAATGGCGATCAGCTGGATCCGGGACAGGTTGCTGTCTCAACCAGCAACCGTAACTTCGAAGGGCGGCAGGGAAAGGGCGGGCGCACGTTTTTGGCCTCTCCGTTGACGGCTGCGGCGGCGGCAGTGACAGGCAAGATCACCGATGTCAGGACCCTTATCAACCATTAAGTGATTGACTGGATATTATGAACCATTACCCTCCGTTTACATCGCGAGTCGTGCCGCTGCTTGTGAATGATATCGACACGGATCAGATCATCCCGGCCCGATTCTTGAAAGTGACTGACAAATCAGGCCTTGGGGCAAACCTGTTTTCCGACTGGCGCTATAATCCGGATGGTTCCCCGAAACCTGATTTTGTTCTCAATCAACCTCAATACCGGAGCGGAGCGATTCTGCTGGCAGGGAGCAACTTCGGTTGCGGGTCATCGCGCGAACACGCAGCATGGGCACTCGTTGGCAACGGGATTCGCGCCGTCATCAGCACTTCGTTCGCTGACATTTTCAAGAACAATTCGCTCAAAAACGGAATTCTGCCGATCGTCGTGAGCGCTGCGGATCACCTGCTACTGAGTGCGTTGGTGCGCGACCAGTCGACCGTGGAGCTGACAATCGACCTCCAGTCGCAAACGATTCGTTTGCCCGGGGGCACAACAATTCAGTTCCCCATCGATGGTTTTTCGAAGACGTGTTTGCTTGAGGGGACTGATGAACTCGGGTACTTGCTGAGGTTTGAGGAGAAGATTGCTGAGTACGAAGCGGGTCATCGTTAGGAGTGGAGGAGCCTCGGATGAAAATACAAATCTATGATACGACGCTAAGGGATGGAACGCAACGGGAAGGAATCTCTCTCTCCTGCGACGACAAATTGAAGATCGCTGAAAGGCTTGACGACCTTGGTGTGGACTTCATTGAGGGGGGATGGCCGGGATCCAATCCAAAGGATGTGGATTTCTTCCGCCGTGTGAAGCAAATCCCGCTTCGCAACGCCGTCGTGACCGCATTTGGATCGACCTGTCGTGTTGGAGGCGATCCATCAACGGATGTGAATATCCTCGCCTTGCTTGATGCGCAGACAAGTGTTTGCACTGTGGTTGGTAAAACCTCGATGCTCCATGTCGAGGCGGTCCTCCAGACTACTCCCGCTGAAAATCTGCGTATTATTAAGGAAAGCATTGGATTTCTCGTCTCGAGTAACCGGCGCGTCATTTACGATGCCGAACATTTCTTTGATGGCTACAAATTGAATCGGGACTATGCGCTCGCAACGCTCCGCGCTGCAGTGGAGGGGGGCGCTGAGATGGTTGTTCTCTGCGACACCAACGGAGGAACGATGCCCTGGGAAGTGGGGGCCATTCTTCGTACACTGAAGGGCGAGAAGCTTGGTCCGCTCGGTATCCACACCCACAACGATGGGGAATGTGCCGTAGCGAATTCTCTTACGGCCGTGGTTGAGGGGTGTGTCCACGTTCAGGGAACAATCAACGGTTACGGCGAACGCTGCGGCAATGCCAACCTGATATCAGTGATTGCAGATCTCGAATTGAAGCTGGGTCTGAAGTGCCTGCCAGAGGGGCAACTGAGGAGACTAACCGATCTTTCTCACTTTGTCGCCGAAGTCACAAATCTCTCACCCGATGAGCATCTGGCGTATGTCGGGAAGTCTGCGTTCGCCCACAAGGGTGGAATTCATGTCGCAGCGATCCGACGGAGTGAGCAATCCTATCAGCATATCGATCCGGCGCTTGTCGGAAACCAGCTGCGCGTCGTTGTCTCTGAACTTTCCGGGCGTGGCAATCTGTTGAGTAAAGCTGAAGAGTTCGGGCTGGACATCAATTCGGGTCCTGGAGTTGCGGAAGTCCTGAATGAGATCAAGGCCCTTGAAGCAAAAGGCTTCTCCTTCGAAGCCGCCGAAGCGTCGGTCGCTCTGATGTTGAAACGGCAGCAACCGGGCTACCAGCCACCGTTTGAACTGATCGATTTCGCAGTCAACGTTGAGCATCGGAGGGGCCGGGGATTGTTTGCCGAAGCGTCAGTGAAAGTCAAAGTCCAGGATGAGATCCTGCACACTGTCGCAGACGGTACCGGCCCCGTGCACGCGCTTGATGCTGCTATCCGCAAGGCGTTGTCTCCCGTCTACGGGGCAATCAACTCCTTTCAGCTTGTCGACTACAAAGTGCGCATACTGGACGGTGAACACGGCACCGCCGCTATCACTCGCGTGCTCATCGAGACCCAGAATGGTACTCATCGGTGGAGTACGGTTGGAGCAAGCGCCAACATTATTGAAGCAAGCTGGCACGCATTGGCCGACAGCGTAGAATATGGTCTGATGCTGGCCTCATCGTATTCATGAATCCAGGAATACCACAGTGAAAGCACATATCGTTACCCTCCCTGGTGATGGAATTGGCCCGGAAGTGACAGCAGAAGCAGTGCGTGTTTTGGAAGCCATCGCCAAGCACAAGGGACATAGCTTTTCCTTCGCGGAATATCCTCTCGGCGGATGTTCAATCGAAAAACACGGCGTAGCACTCACTGATGAAACGCTGTCTGCGTGCAAAGCGGCAGATGCTGTTCTCCTTGGTGCCGTCGGGGGTCCCAAGTGGGACAATCCAACCGCCCCCGTTCGCCCTGAACAAGGCTTGCTCGCGATCCGCAAGGGATTGGGTTTGTATGCAAATCTGCGCCCCGTGCGATCGCACCCTGCACTTCTTGATTCTTCCCCTGTGAAGGCAGAAATCCTGGAAGGCGTCGATCTGCTGGTAGTGAGGGAACTTACCGGAGGTTTGTACTTTGGCGAGCCGAAAGGGCGGTTTGAGGAGAACGGCCGGACTCGTGCCGTGGATACTATGGAATACTATGATTACGAGGTCGAACGTATCCTGAATCTTGCCTTCTATCTCGCGAAATCGCGCAGAAAGAAAGTGACATCTGTGGACAAGGCTAATGTGCTTGAAACATCGAGACTGTGGCGACAGATAGCAACCGAACTTGGCAAGGGGAACCCGGGCGTCAGTCTTGAGCATATGCTTGTTGATACAGCGTCAATGCGCTTGATTACCTCCCCGGCGAATTTCGATGTCATCGTCACGGAGAATACCTTCGGAGACATCCTGACCGATGAAGCTTCCGTCCTTGCGGGCTCGATGGGGTTGCTCCCTTCGGCTTCTCTCGGTGAAGGCGGTCCCGGTTTGTTCGAACCGATCCACGGTTCAGCTCCGGACATCGCAGGCAGAGGAATTGCCAATCCCATTGGCTCCATCCTGAGTGCGGCGCTTTTGCTGCGCTATGGCCTCCGGCTCGAGCAGGAAGCGTCTGCGGTCGAGGCTGCTGTCGATAAGGCGATTTCGAATGGATTGAGGACAACGGATTTGGGTGGAAAACTCACGACCCGTGAAATGGCACAAGCGATCATAGATCGTATCGTTTGATAAGGAAAGCCATACAGCGTGGAGAATGTGTGATAAATAGAAAGTGAAATCATTCATCGATAATCAGGAGAGCACAGCACAATGGCACGAATGAACTTTGGTGGAGTTGTCGAAGAAGTCGTCACGCGTGAGGAGTTCCCCCTTTCGCTGGCACAGGAGAAGCTACGCAATGAGGTGGTCGCAATCATCGGCTACGGTCCGCAAGGCCATGGTCAATCGCTGAATCTCCGCGATAACGGCATTCCCGTGATTGTCGGACAACGGAAAGGGGGAAAAGGATGGGATGATGCTATTCGGGATGGATGGGTCGAAGGAAAGACCCTTTTCTCGAACATCGAGGATGTCCTGGACCGTGCAACGGTAATTCAGTATCTCCTTTCCGATGCTGGTCAGAAAGAACAATGGCCACTCGTCAAGAAGCATCTCAAGAAAGGGCAGGCATTGTTTTTCTCACATGGATTCTCCATTGTGTTCAAGGATCAGACCGGTGTGATACCTCCTCCGGACGTCGATGTCATCCTCGTCGCTCCAAAAGGATCCGGCCGTACAGTGCGGACGAACTACCTCGCCGGAAGCGGCATCAACGCAAGCTACGCTGTCCATCAGGATGCGACAGGCCGGGCGAAGGAGCGTGTGCTGGCGCTTGGTATCGCGATTGGCTCGGGCTATCTCTTCCCGACAACCTTTGAAAGAGAGGTTCATAGCGATCTCACAGGTGAGCGCGGTGTGTTGATGGGCGCAATTGCCGGACTGATGAAAGCACAGTATGACACACTTCGTGCCATGGGGCATTCTCCCAGCGAGGCGTTCAATGAGACCGTGGAAGAAGCAACTCAGAGCTTGTATCCTCTCGTCGGCAATCATGGAATGGACTGGATGTTTGGCGCGTGCAGTACAACAGCGCAACGCGGAGCCCTGGATTGGTCCAGGCGATTCGAGGCGGCAACGAAGCCCCTCTTCGAGTTGCTCTACCGGGATGTGAAGGAGGGGGTTGAGACGCGCCGCGTCCTCGATACTTGCAGTGCCCGGGACTATCGCGAGAAGCTTCAGATTGAACTTGATGAGTGGAAAAACTCAGAAATGTGGCAGGCGGGAGCAGTTGTACGTTCCCTGAGGCCCGAAAACACGATGAAGAAATAGGATGATATTGGAGAGAAAATGATTATTGTCATGAAGGCCGATGCAACTCGGCAGCAGACCGATCACGTTATTGAAAAAGTCAAGGGACTTGGCTATCAGGTGCATCCCATTTTCGGAGAAAGGCGCACCGTCATAGCATGCGTAGGAGACGAACGTGGCAAATCGCGTTTGCAGGCGCTCGACTCAGTCGATGGTGTCGAAAGCGTTGTCCCGATTCTCAAACCATTCAAGCTGGCGGGAAGAGAGTGGAAGGATGCACGCAGTCAGGTCGTGCTGACTTCGAAGAGCGGCGGCGAGCCAACGATCATAGGCAACAAGCATTTTGTCGTGATGGCAGGACCCTGTTCCGTTGAAAGCCGGGAACAGATCATCCTGTCTGCTGAAGTCGTCAAGGCAGCTGGCGCAAAAGTGCTTCGCGGAGGTGCATTCAAGCCGAGAACGTCTCCATACAGCTTTCAGGGACTCGAGGAAGAAGGGCTGAAGTTCCTTAAGGAGGCAGGGGACAAGGCGGGGCTTCACGTCATCACGGAAGTCATTACTCCGGGCGATGTCCCCCTTGTTGCCGACTACGCCGACATCCTGCAAATTGGTGCCCGAAACATGCAGAATTTTGCTTTGCTCAAGGAGGTTGGGAAAATACGCAAACCGGTACTCCTGAAACGCGGAATGTCGAGCACCTTGAAGGAACTTCTGATGTCCGCAGAATACATCCTCTCTCAGGGAAACTACGAAGTCATTCTGTGTGAGAGGGGAATCCGGACATTCGAAGACTATACCCGGAACACATGCGACCTTTCGGCAGTCCCCGCCTTGAAAGAAATGAGCCACCTCCCCGTCATTGTTGATCCCAGCCACGGCACAGGCGTCCGAAGCCTTGTCACCCCGCTCGCCAAGGCTGCAGTTGCAGTCGGAGCCGACGGATTGATCGTAGAGGTTCATCCGAATCCTGAAGAAGCCTTTTCAGATGGTGCACAGTCGCTCCTTCCCATCCAGTTTCAGGAGATGATGGATTGGGTCAGGAAGTTGGTCGAACTTGAAGGGAAGCACCTGTAGGGGGAGCGGCTTTCACCTTTCTTGACGTTCTGGACTCACCCTTGGAAACATGCTGACCGCATTTGCGTTTCTCTCCATTCTGCCGTAGTTTCGTAGTGTTGATCGTAGAACAAGTCGGCGTCAACGCCCCGAACCTCTGGTTTCAATCCCCCCGGGCTCTTTCGAAGAAAATGGTTAAGGCAATTCAGCGGCAAATTGGAGATTTCGCACATGACGATTGCTGATCTGAGCAAGATTGAAGGGCGCCACTACCCGGCGCGACGAAGAACACAAAACCTGGTAGGTGGCGCATCACCTATTCAGGCGAAATCGTTTAGTATGGGATATGTGACGCTTCAACCGAAAGGTGGCCAGGTGCCATGGCACAATCAGGAGCAGGAGGAGATCTACTTCATCGTGGATGGGACAGGTGAAATGTGCCTCGGAGAAGAACGCCAGACATTGAATGCAGGCCAGGCGGTCTCCATACCGGGAGGTCTGTTTCATCAACTCACGAATATGGGCGAGACGCCATTGCATATGATCTATTGTTACGGTCCCGCAGGCGATGTTGCCCACTGGCGACAGGAGCTCGAGGGGACACTGCCGAAAGCAGGCATAGAGGTGCCTCCGCTTCCAGCGGGAGCGTGGCCTCAGTGCACAGAAAAACCAAAAGCGCAGTAACTCCCAATCACCGATTATTTGTTCCGGAGCTCAAGGCAATGCAAAAACCACGTATTCATACTCTCGGCGTTATCATGAATGGTGTCACCGGTCGTATGGGGACCCGCCAGCATTTGGTGCGATCCATCCTGGCCATTCGAGAACAAGGTGGTGTAAAGACGAAGTCGGGTGATGTGATAATGCCAGACCCGATTCTCCTCGGTCGCAACGAAGAGAAGCTCAGATCAATGGCAGCACAGTATGAGTTGAAGCGCTATTCGACGGACCTGGACAGTTGTCTTGCCGATCCCAGCAACCAGATCTATTTCGATGCACAGGTAACGAGCCAGCGCAGTGCCGGGGTCAGCAAGGCGATCAAGGCGGGAAAAGCGCTGTACTGTGAAAAGCCAATCACGTCGACGCTCGATGAAGCAATGGCACTGACAAAGAACGCGGTGTCGGCCGGATTGAAGAATGGTGTAGTACAGGATAAGTTGTGGCTCCCCGGATTGTTGAAGCTGAAGCATCTGATCGACTCAGGCTTTTTCGGAACAATCCTCTCAGTTCGGGGGGAGTTCGGATACTGGGTTTTCGATGGTAAGGTTCAACCATGCCAGCGGCCATCCTGGAACTATCGGAAAGAGGATGGAGGTGGAATCATAAAGGACATGCTCTGTCACTGGCGTTATGTCATCGATAATCTCTTTGGCAGGGTTTCTTCGGTTTCGTGCATGGGTGCGACGCACATTGGAACCCGCATTGATGAGGCTGGCAAGGAATATCGATGCACGGCGGATGACTCTGCCTATGCGTCGTTTGCCTGCGACAATGGCGTTATCTGCCACTTCAATTCCTCCTGGTCGGTGCGTGTCCGGCGTGACGATCTACTCACGCTCCAGGTCGATGGAACCGGAGGTTCCGCTGTCGCAGGATTGCATAAGTGCGTGGCACAGAGTGCTTCCGGTACTCCGACATTCGTATGGAATCCGGATGTTGAGAATCCAGTTGATTACTTCGACGGTTGGCAGGATGTGCCGACACCTCAGCCATTTGAAAATGCGTTCAAGATGCAGTGGGAATTGTTCCTGAAGCACGTTGTGGACGACGATCCATTTCCGTGGACGTTTCTTGAAGCGGCAAAGGGGATTCAATTGGCTGAGCTTGCCTTGAAGAGCTGGGCAGAACGACGATGGGTGGATGTGCCGGAACTGAAGGTCTGAACTGGTCGAATCCTGTACTGCCCCTCTCGCGGTGTCACGTGCAGCTGATGGTTAGGCGGGCAAATGCGCAGTTCATTTTCTCGACTTCCAATGATCCGGATCCCGCCTCGAATGAAAGATCCCAATTATCCGAATTTCAGATTCTTTATCTTCAAAGAAGACGGCGAAGGGAAACCTCCGTACCACGATTCGCCGAATTTGATTGTCAACTAGAGGATACATCTGAGGATTGCTTTTGATTCGTTCAATAGACTCATCAATACAAAGGAGAAACTCAGCACCGAGCCCTTTTCTCTGGTGCTCATACCAACTGATTGCATCGAAGAACTCGCGCTCAGCTTCAAGATGGAAGCGAATGGACATTGCTGCCTATTTTGACTTGAGAAATTCAGACTTTATTTCTTCCCAAGAGCGGCCCTGCGAGGGATTTTGTTCAAAAGATTGGGAACGTCTACCAAGTTCATCCTTTTGAGACTGAGATAGTTCAAAGGCTTCGTTCTCGTGGGCAATACTATCCCAAATCTCCTCGACGAGCAAAATGCGCTCAGGAATACTGAGTTTTTTTATTTCACTGCTAAGATTGGATTGCATAGCACCTCCTTGAATTGATTCAATATACTGAGTTCAAAGCAGAGTTGCCCGGCTACGGATGGCTGCTAATCTCGGTTCGATAGATCCCGCTGATCTCATGGCGGGATCGTGGTCTAATCGAGGATCCCGCTGTGGCGGGAGCTGCGACAACGTAAACGTTCACAATGCACCAAACGAACCGCAATGTTCAGCAGATACGAAAATACGATGCTACTGCAGGAGGCGGCACCAGTATCAGAATCCTGAAGACGAGATCATCGCCGTACTATCAAGCTTCCCGGCTTGTCGGTTCGTAGATACATCGGACCCATTGTGTGAAGAATTCCAGCCCGTGGCTCCGCCACCTGTTAATGGGATTATCAACGTCGAGGTTGGCGGGCAAAGGCACATCGGTCCGCCCCAGCGATGCGTCCCTCCGGTATTCTTCCACGAGACGATGTGCTTCATATTCTGGGTGCCCGAGATGCATCAGGAAACGGCGATCGGCACTTTCGAAGATCGTGTAGCCGCCTTGGTTGGCGTGGGCCAGGAGATTTATCTTCCCGCGGTCGCGCTCTCCTTCGAGTACACCGTCAGAAATTCCCGAGTGGCGGCTCTGTACGCACCAGAAGACATCATCCAGATCTCCGGTGATGGGGTGGGTACGGTCGAGGTTGCGTGTCTCGAAGACTCCAAACAGCTTCTTGCTGTACATTTCCTTTTCGATCCCCAGCATTTTCGCCAGTGCCAGGCCCCCCCAGCAAATACCGAACGTGGATGTGATGTTCTGCCTGGCGAAGGCCAGGATGGTCGTAATCTCGTCCCAATAGCTCACCTGTTCATACTCCATCTCCTCAACCGGTGCGCCGGTAACAACAAGACCGTCGAGCGGCGCTCTCGCAATGGCGTTTTCGAAGTAGTCGTAATAATGATCGAGATGGTCGAGGTCTGTGCTTTTGTACGAGTGCGAGTGCAGCCGGATCCATACCGGCTCGATCTGTATAATAGTACGGCTGAGAGGGAAGAGGAGGTAAGGCTCATATGTTTCCCCTTTTGGCATGATGTTCAGGATCCCAACGCGCAGAGGCCGGATATCGGCGCGGTTCGCCTCCTCTTCAGAAATGCACAGGACACCCCGTTGCTCCAGCTCACCGCGATGTCGATGTTCGTTTGGAAGTACGACGCTCATCGAGTCTCCTCCTTGGTTATTTCAGTTCATTGAGTGCGAAACGTGCACGATGTCGTTAAATAATCCCGAAGCTGTCAGCGCTGCCCCGGCGCCGCCGCCGCGTACAACCAGCGGTTGTCGGTACAGGCTGCGCGTTGTCAGCGAGACAATGTTATCATTGCCTGAGAGGTGGTAGAAAGGATGCTCCGGCCCAATCTCTTCAAGGCCCACCCGGGCACGGCCGTTTGCAAACCTGGCGATGAACATCAGAGAGCGACCGCGTTGCTTCGCTGCAGCCCTTCGTTCAGCCAGAACGAGATCAGCGTTGCTGAGCGCTGTGGCAAAATCGGTTCCGCTGAAGACATCCTCGGGCAGGTAGGGTTCCATCACGATATCATCCATCTCCATCGTGAATCCGGCCTCACGTACCAGGATGAGCAGCTTTCGCGCAACGTCTGTCCCGCGAAGGTCAATGCGGGGATCAGGCTCAGTATATCCCCGCTGCTGAGCTTCACGAACTGCTTCGCTGAGCGATCCGCCGGCATTGAGGCTATTGAAAATGAAGCTCAGCGTTCCGGAAAGGACTGCCTCGATTCGCTCGATCGAGTCGCCGGTTTGAATGATGCTCTTTATCGAATCGACGATAGGCAGCGCTGCTCCCACATTGGTGCTGTACCGGAACTCCGCCCCATGCTGTGAAGCCGCCGAACGGAGCTGACGGTAGAAGTCGATCGTGAGCGTGTTGGCTACCTTGCTCGAAGTGATGACCGAGACGCTTGAGCTCAGGAGAGTCAGATACTCCTGAACTGCTGGCTCGACCCCCGTGCAATCAATGACGATGGAGTTGGCTGCGTTGAATTGCCGCACCCGTTTCGTGAACTCGCCAAGGTCCGATGGTTGTGAGCTCGTAGAGAGGAGTGAACGCCAGTTGCAGAGATCGATTCCGTGCTCATCAAAGAGCATCTTCCGGCTGTCCGCGATGCCGATCAGTCTGAAGCGCGTGCGAAGCGATGTCCGGGCTGATTCCTCCTGATCCTTGAGGAGTTCAAGGAGCGCGCTGCCGACGACCCCCGGCCCGAGAAGAAAAAGGTTGAGGGTTTTGTGCCTCGACAGGAAGAGATGGTCGTGAAGCGCGTTCATTGCCTTCTGGAGATCGGCTTGCTTCAGAACCAGGGTGAGGTTGCGTTCCGAGGAACCGTGCGCAATGGCACGCGGCGTTATACCGTTGCGTCCGAGCGCCTCGAACACCTTGCCGGTGACGCCCGGAATATTCTGGACCCGTTCGCCGACCACAGCTACGATGGAGCAGTCGTTTTCAACGGTGATCGCGGAAATTTGTCCGTGATGCAATTCAACCCGGAATTCCAGCTCGATGACTTCCCGGGCCGTCCTGATGTGCTCGGATGTGATCGCGAGACAAATGCTGTGCTCGGATGAAGACTGAGTGACAAGATTAACCTCGATCTCCTTCCGCGCCAGCGCTGCGAAAATCCGGGAGGCTATTCCGACGGTTCGCATCATGCCTTCACCGGTCACCTTCAACAGGCTGATTCGATCGATGCAGGCGATCCCCTTCACCGGGCCGTCATTGGCAGAAGCCGGGCCTTCGCTGATGAGTGTGCCTTTAAACGTCGGGTTGAAGGTGTTGCGAATCCGGATCGGTATTCGTTTGTGAAGTGCCGGAAGCATTGTCGGTGGATGGATGACCTTCGCGCCGAAGTGCGAAAGCTCCAATGCCTCTTCAAAGGAGAGCGCTTCCAGAGAAAAGGCTTCCGATACTCTCCGCGGGTCCGCTGTCATAACACCGTCGACATCGGTCCAGATCTCGATCTCATCGGCATCGAGTGCGGCACCGATGATGGACGCTGTATAGTCCGAACCTCCGCGTCCAAGCGTCGTGGTCTCGTTCCCGGGTCCGCGGGCGATGAAACCGGTGATCACCTGAATGTCGGTCCGGTTCTTGAAATGATTGAGAATATTCCAGTTCGTGAGGTCGAAATTGACCTGGGCTGATCCATAGGTCAGGTCCGTTTGTATCAGTGTCCGACCATCAACATAGCTGGCCGGAAATCCGCGGCGCTGAAGGGCCTCTGCGATGATAGTGCAGGAAAGCTGCTCGCCGTAACCTATCACGAAGTCAAGAGTTCGGTTCGTGATTTCGCCGAGTATCCAGATCCCGTGAATGAACTCCCGCAGTTCCAGAAAAGCTTGAGCAATGAACCGGTGGGAGTTCACGTCAGCCTGGATCCCGAGCAAATCGTTCGCGATGGAGGTGTGTCGCTGCTGGAGTTCGCTGAGGAGGTCTTCATAGCTTCGATCCCCGCGGAACGCGCTCCGACTCGCTTCCACAAGCTGATCCGTTACACCCTGTATCGCCGAGGCGACGACAGTAATCGGTCCATGGTTCTTCTGCGACTCGATAACGATGTCGATGACGGCCCGGATTCGTTCCGAGTCCCCTACAGACGAACCGCCAAACTTCAATACTCTCATTGTGTCTCCTCAAGATGCACGGCGAACCGACAGCCGTGTCAATAAAACGAAAAAGCCTCTCAGGGAAATGATATCCTGAAGAGGCTCCGAACAAGCGTCTTCTCTTATCTTTCCCTCGCTCGATTCCTCGACGGGGCAGGATGCAGCACCAGCATCCCTTGTATCGGGACCGGTTGCTAAGGCGTCAACGGGCCTGTTCCCTCAGCCTTTCTGAATAAGAGGCGTATGTAAACTTCTATAACTCCGAGCTAACACCCTCCAAAGTCATTATGGTTTGAAGAGCATTCCCACATTTAATATACGATGCAGAGGACTACTTGTCAAGAAGATTTGCCCGAGAACTTGATGTAACTCGAAATTCATTTCGAGCACGTGTACATCCAACAAATCGCGCCAGCGAACTAATCCACCAATTCTCAGTGCACTCCGGCCAGTCTTCGGCCAAGTTCGGTTAGCAGGGTCTCCGAGATCTTGTCTTCAGCTCCAATGACGCCGTAAATATTGTTTTGATTGAGGATGAATGTAAGAATTCCGTTGTGGGGATCACGAACGCGGAAACGTCCCCCTTCGGTTTTCGACTTGCCCTCTTTCGGTAGTGTAGCCAGATACGTCTCGATTGTCTTGCTGGCTTCATCAGGTGATTCCAGACGGATGATGAACGCCATCAGTGAGGCGCCATCATTGTAGCTGGCTGTAAAGACATTGTTGAAAAAGCTGTAGCGGAAGTTCCTGGCGACATACTGCTCCGTGTTTGCCTGTCTTCCCTTCGTGGGAAATGCAGCAATCAAGCTGGGCCACGACTTCGTGCGTTTAAGGCGCTTCTCCAGAGACCCACCGATCGTCATCAATCCGTCCTGGGCAGCCTTTTCCGATTGGACCGTCGAGATCTTGATGTAGTACTCGCCGCACAGAAAATTCAACGCCCCCTTCTCGAGGTACCCTTGTGTCCCGAGATCGATGAAATGATAGTCGGGATATCGCTCCTGTGAATACATCCCGAATGCATCGACAGCCGATTTGTGCCTGTAAAATTCGACTTTGATCTCGAGATCGGCTGATTTCTGATAGCGAGCGATATGGAGGTCCACAAAATTGTACTCGAGGAATAAATCCGCAGCTCCATCGATCACATCCCACAGATTATTCGGTGTGTAAACGGTCTCCTCGATGGTCAGCTGCCAGCCTTTTATTTCCGGGAAGAGCGACTCTCGGGTCTGCGCTCCCGAATGCGAAAACAAGCCCAGAAGAAGAGCCAGTGCCATTCCCAGAAAAGAACATTGTGCTCTGGGTCTTATGGTTCTCAACGCGGAGACGCGGAGATCGCGCCTGCCCGCCGCTGAGAATCCCTCGAGCCTGGCGGGGAGCACCGCAGAGTTTAGTGCCTTTTCCTCTGCGATTCTCTGCGTCCTCTGCGGCTCTGCGTTGAAAAATACAAAATGAACTATTGGAAATGGAACTAGTACTGGTACAGAAAACCTTCTCATTCATTTTCCCTATACAAGAAACTCCAATGGTACGTTGGCCAGGCGCGAGACATCGGCAACTCTCTCGGCTACATTGAATCCTTTGACGCAGACTGCAGTGCAGTGTCCGCAGTCGGAGCATGGATTAGTGCGCGCATCGAGACTTGTGAGGAGGGAGTGCGCCATCTCAGGTTGCCTGTAACCGTACGTGTACATATACGCTCTCATCATGTCCGGTATCGGCAGGCCCTTCGGGCAGCCCGATACGCAATGCTCGCATCCCTGGCAGTACAGTCCGCCCTGAGACTTTCCGATGGTGAGATCTGCTCGTTCCTCATCGGTCATCGTGAGATCGGAATTGACGCTGATGTTCATCGTGAGATGGTCAAAATTCGTGTTGCCTGGAATCGCCGTGGTGACATTTTCATCCTGGAGAACGAATTTCAGAGCGGCCTTGCAGTTGACAGGTTGCTTCCGCTCCTTGTCATGGAAACCGCCTGCCATTGTTTTCATCGCCACAATGCCGATGCCGGCCTTCGCTGCGTTCGCGATCGCTTCCTTGACCTTCAGAAAATGATCTTGCTTGAAGTTTACCGATGTCAACACGACTTCGTATACGCCGCTGTCGATTGCGGCCTGGATTACCTCCGGTTCGTTTCTGTGTGTCGAGAGTCCCACATGCTTCGCTTTGCCCGCTTTCTTTGCGGCCTGCACTGCCTCGAGCATAGCAGGGAAGAGGGCGCCTTCTCTCCTGGAAATACCATGGACATAGAGAATGTCGACATAGTCGAGCTTGAGTCTCTTGAGGCTGATATCGAGTTTATCGAGGAAGGCCTTACTTGTGGTGCCGGATTTCAGCTCGCCCGTCTTGTTGTCGGCCTCTTCAGGCGGGACCTTCGTCGCCAGGACGAATGAATCCCTCGGTCGTTCCTTGAGCACCTCTCCAAGCATTTCCTCATTCTTTCCCCGCTGATAGCCATGTGCCGTGTCGTAGTGAACGAGGCCGGCGTCCAACGCCGCCTTGACGAGTGCAGGATTGTCCGCACGCATCACTCCAAAGCTGACGATTGGGAGCTCAATCCCCGTCTTGCCGAGCTTCCTTGTGAGGAACTTGTTCTCACCCGCGGAAGTTTTTGGACCGGCTGACGCTATCCCTGAGAAAGCTGGCAATGAAAGAAACGCGCCTGAACTGCCGAGGAGGGAAGATTTCAAGAATTCTCTGCGGTCGTATCTGCTCATAGTCATCGTCCTTTGACAAGTGAGGTGGGAGCCGTGCGAATTAATAGGGGGATTTTAGGTAAAATGTTGATCAGATTCCACTGACAAGTGGCGACAGGCCCTAACTGTTCTCCTTGTCTTTCGGATATTGGTTTAGTACTTTGAGGCGCACATGCATCGGCAAGGCCAAAACGCAGATGAATTCTGGCCCCTTCCACTCACTTCTGGTTGCCGTCAATGAACAAGACGATTCCCGTTATCCTTATCACCGGTGCAAGCCGGGGCCTGGGGCGAGGAATCGCCATCGAGGTCGCGAAGCGTGGGTACTCAGCTGTCGTCAACTACGCAAAAGATCGGAAGTCGGCGCTCGAGACCGTCTCGCTTTGTGATTCGAACCGGATCAACAAAGAGCAGAAGTTCATACCGCTCCAGGCGGATATCGGTGAATCCGCTCATGTCAGGAGGCTCGTAAAGAAGACACTAGCGGAATTTGGTCGCATCGACGCTGTTGTGAACAATGCCGGCATTGCACCGAAGGTCAGAAGTGATCTGACCGAAATGACCGAGGAATCCTTTTCCGAAGTGCTCAGAATCAATCTCCAGGGGCCGTTCTTCCTGACGCAGCGCGTCGCCAATTACTGGTTAAGGCAGACTCCGAAGCCGCTTCTCCCGGCTGGCTTTAAAGTGATTTTTGTTTCCTCGATATCGGCTGAGGCGATATCGCTCAATCGGGGAGAATACTGCATTTCGAAGGCTGGCCTCTCGATGGTAAACAAACTGTGGGCGTTGCGCCTGGCTGAACTTGGTGTACAAGTGTACGAGCTCCGTCCTGGGGTCATGGCCACGGATATGACGAGCGCAGTCAAAGAAAAGTATGACAAGCAGATTGCCGAAGGTCTGGTGCCGCTCCGGAGGTGGGGGACGGCGGAAGATGTGGGCAAGGCGGCGGTTGCTCTTCTCTCAGGTCAATTCCCATTCTCCACCGGTGAAGTCATTTACATCGACGGTGGGCTAAACATAAAGAGACTGTGAACTACTATGCTCCGTATTGACGATCAACTCCAGTTACAATCCCTTGTTCCTGTGGTCGAACGGCTCTTTGAAGTATCGGGCCAGAAGATTCTGAATCTTCGACGCACCTGGAATCCTGCGAAGGGCTCTCCGGTATTTACCGTCCAGGGAGTGTACACTTCGAGAGGGTGGACAGAATGGACTCAGGGATTTCAATTCGGCTCCGCCGTCATTCAATATGATATATCGGGAGAAAAGGAATTTCTGGCTATCGGCCGTGAGGGAACCCTGCGGGAGATGCCGAGGCACGTCAGCCACGTCGGCGTCCACGATCATGGATTCAACACGATGAGCACGTGTGGCAATCTCCTGCGTCTGGTGCGGGAGAAGAAAATACCGCACGACGAGTGGGAAAGACACTTCTACGAGCTGGCAATCAAGGTAAGCGGGGCGGTGCAAGCTGCACGATGGACTGACATTGGCGACAACCAGGGGTATATCTACTCCTTCAATGGCCCTCATTCTCTGTTCGCCGATACGGTCAGGTCGCTGCGCGTGCTGGCAGTGGCTCATCAACTCGGACATGTTCTGATGGGAGAGAAGGACCGGAGGATCAGTCTGCTGGAACGGCTTCTTCAACACGCGGAAACGACGGCGAGGTTCAACGTCTACTTTGGCGAAGGCCGCGATTCGTTTGATGTTCGCGGAAGAGTAGCGCACGAATCTATATTCAATACGAATGACGGATCCTACCGATGTCCGAGCACGCAGCAGGGCTACTCACCGTTTTCGACGTGGACGAGAGGTCTGGCCTGGATTCTACTTGGATATGCCGAGGAACTTGAGTTCCTTGCTGCACTTCCAAAAGATGAGTTGGCTCCCTTTGGCGGGAGTGAGAAAATCCTGAGCGCATTCCGGACTGTTGCCCAGGCCGCAGCCGATTTCTACATCAAATATTCTCCGACGGATGGCATTCCGTTCTGGGACACAGGCGCACCGGGTTTGTCGAAGCTTGGCAACTATCTCGACCGTCCAGCGGAACCATTCAATGACTCTGAGCCCGTGGACAGCTCGGCGGCAATCATTGCTGCGCAAGGGCTCATTCGGTTGGGCAATTCTCTCGTGAGTGTTGGAGAAAAGGGGAGCGGCGAGAGCTACCTGCGAGCAGGTCTCGCAGTGGCGTCGCGCGTGCTTCAGGAGCCATATCTTTCCTCAGATCCAAACCATCAGGGATTGATACTGCATTCAGTCTACCATCGGCCGAATGGTTGGGACTACATACCTCAGGGGAGAAAAATTCCCTGCGGTGAGTCGACGATGTGGGGAGACTATCACGCTCTGGAGCTCGGGCTCCTGATTCTCCGGATGGCGAAGAACGATCCTTACTACACTTTCTTTTTGAAGTAACCTATGAAACGATCTGAAGTTCTCTCCCGCATAATTGAATCGGGCGTTGTCGCTGTCATCCGCATGAAGGACACCAACCGGCTCCTCAAAGTTATCGAAGCCGTGAGGCAGGGGGGCGTCAAGAGTATTGAGATTACGATGACGGTTCCCGGAGCAGTCGAGATCATCCGGCACCTGTCCACTGCTGTGCCTCCTGATGTACTTATTGGAGCCGGCACGGTTGTGGATGAGGAGACTGCGAATCAGGTGATCGACGCCGGCGCAGCCTTTGTGGTCGGGCCGGTGCTCAATCTTGGGGTTATCTCTCTTTGTCGTAAGCGCGATGTAGCCGTGATGCCGGGCTGCTATACCCCAACTGAAATCCTGACCGCCTGGAATGCCGGCGCTGATATCATCAAGGTTTTCCCGGCGACATCATTGGGGCCGAAGTACTTCAAGGATTTGAGAGGCCCATTCCCCGACATCCGATTGATGCCTACCGGTGGTGTCACGATCGACAACGTCGGAGAGTGGATTACAGCAGGCGCGTGTGCAGTGGGTGTGGGAAGTGACCTTCTCGACAAGCAAGCGATTGACGAAGAGCGATACGAAGTGCTGACAGAACGTGCAAGCCGGATGGTCCAGAACTTTCTCGCGGCCAAGAAGAAATAATGCGATCATTCCGCTGAGATCCGTGAGGAGCGGAATGCTCAGTCCCGAAGTCTCTTCAGAACTACTCCATACGATGCTTTGAATCTCCCGCCCGGCTTGAGGACTATCAGGCCCATCTTGTTGTTGAACGCGTCCGGTGCGCAGGTCCACGGTTCGATCGCTACCGACCTTCCTGAAACCGGCCTGTAGAGTATCAAATACCTGTACCGTCCCGCCCCGGAATCCTGCCAGAGTTGAATCTCCAACCCCAGCTTAGGATCGATAAGTTTCGTCGTTACCCTCTGCCGTTTCCTGCCAAAATCGAACACTGAATCGAGCGTCTTGTTGCTCAGCGGAATCGTGCTCCGTCTGGAGATCGGTTTCCTCATTTCACCTGTTGGGACTTTCGCGGGAGTTACCTCCACCACTGAATGCGCTGGGATCGACAACAGCAGCCGTTTGACGGATCCGGAGGTCCTGAAATAGGGATGCCATCCGTCTCCAATTGGGATCGGTTTCGAATCGATATTCCGAATCTCGGTGGTGCAAGCGAACGATCCGCTCTTCAGCGTGTAGACGAGACGCACTGAAAACTTGTATGGATATCCCTTGACGTTCCCTTTATGGAGGGCATCGAGCGTGATCGAGGCCGAGCGGTCCTCTACAGTAGTTTCGACAAGGCGGAAGTCCTTGCCGGTAAAGAATCCGTGAATCGCGAAATTGTCGGATGAGTTCACTCTCAGCTTGTGCGTCTTGCCGCCGAAGCGGTACGTTGCGTTCGTAATGCGACCGGGAAACGGGATGAGCTTCACGCCTGCAAAGTGTTTGTTCTGGACGGTCTCCTCATAGAATAAAGGGAATTCGAGCAGCGAGAAAAGTCGCTTTTCACATCGCAATACCAATTCGCGCACAGTCGCACCCAGCTTCGGGAGAATCGAAACATATTCTCCGGTCTCAAAGTTGACGAGCCTCACGGAGCGGGCTTTGTTCTTTCGGGTTGCAGCGAGAGTACGAGTTGGTTTCTTGAGTGCGATTGACTCAGCCATGGGCAGGTCCATTCGAGATAGTTGAGAGGAGACGATAGTCTTCAGGCCGATTCACATTCCAGAAAATCCGAGGAGTGAAGAATGGGAGATCGGGAGTGATCGGGACAGCGGTGTGGTCGATGCTCAAGATCGTCTTGAGGACGGAGTATTTTCCCTCCTGGAGGTCATGTTCGATCGCGCCGAGGGCCGTACTGTCATAAAGCCCGCATAATGGCTGCAATATGCCGTCAGATATCGCGATCGTTGTCGGTGCAGCCGATTTGAAGCTAAGTAGGTACTCAATCAGTTCGACCGGGATGAAAGGAGTGTCGCATGAAAGGACAAAGACCGGCAATGGTCTTGCGCGGTTCAGCGCAGCCTGAATCCCACCGAGAGGACCGCATCCCTCAAAAACATCTGGAACAACTTCAAGCTCCAGAAAGCTATACGTGTCTTTGCTGCCACCGACAACTACCACCTCGCTGAAGCGGGAAGAAAGCGTATCTGCGACATACTGGATCATCGGTTGGCCCTTGAGCGGAAGAAGTGCCTTCTCCATCCCCATCCGCGAGCTTTTTCCGCCGGCGAGGATCGCACCCAGGACGTCCGATCGCTTGCTCATTTCTGTTTGCGTGTAGACTGTTCTGGCTTCACGTTGTCTTCAATCCAGCTCATAGCTGCCATGGCGGAAGGGAGGCCGATTGTCGGTATCGCGAGCAGAGCAACGTGACGGAGTTCCTCTGGCTTCGCCCCTGCATCAAGCGCCTTTCTCACATTCGAATGTGCGCTCCCCTCAAGACGTGCGCCTATCGAGATGGCCAGCTTCACGAGAGCACGGGTCTTATCATCAAGAGGTCCGGCCGCATGACAAGCCGACCCCATCTCTTCATACGCCTTCGCAATGGCACGATACTTCTTGGAGAAATCCTGGTATCGCTTGGGGATTTGTCGCATTGCTTGCTCCGATTTGTTCTTGAACAGTTGCACAACGTAGAGAAGCCCTCCGTTGGAAAAGAGGGCTTCAGCATTTCGACCAAGCTACGAACGCTTCATGTGTGATGCAAGCACCGCTCAGCAGCCTTCCTTCTTTTTCTTCCCGGCTGCAGCTTTGGGCTGCGCTCCTGTGGGGGATTCGAGTTTCGGCAGCGCCATCTTCGGAGTGGCGGTTTCCGCGGCTCCTCCAACCTGAGCGGTTCCCCCGAAGAACTTGCTTAAGAGCCTTGTTTTTTCGAATGCAGCGACTTCTACAGGAGATGCGTTGTCAGCCAATCTTGGGAAGAGTATGTTGTCCTTCCATTCCTCCAGGCCGCCACGAAGGATGTAAACCCCTTTGTAGCCTTCTGCCTTCAAAAGGAACCAGGCCTGGGCCGAATGAATGCCTCCGTCAGAATAGAGGACGATCTTTTCATTCCTTCCGAGCTGCGCTTCTTTCAACGCTGTCAGCTGCATGTTTTCAGCAGTCGGGATATGGTACTCGCCAAAGTTCGTCTCATTGCGAAGGTCGAGAAGACGATAGTCGGCCTTCCCCTGAATAATCCAGCCGGCCAGCTCATCGCTCGCGACATGATCGACTTCCTTCTGGACAATCATGGCCATTTCGGAGGCGTCGACTTTGAGCTCCGTCCCTTTGTACGGGCTTCCCGCGAACAGGGCCAGGAATCCCAGAACGAAAACGAAGAGAGCGAGTTTCTTATTCAGCGAGAGATTAGTGAAGAGTTTTTTCATGATCAGGCCCCCGCTTTCTTCGCCGCCATCTTCTTCTCAACCCACTCAGCTCCGGCAAATCCGCCGAGTGCCATCAGCACGACAAGAAACACCAGCAAACCGTACGGAAGTCCCGAGATTTGGGGAAGCGTGATCTGGCCCATCGGTGTCGACACATAGAAGTTGCTCACCAGCGGGAACGCCTCGCCGAAAACGAAAATTCCGAAAATGACTCCCAGGAGGTACACCATGCCGTCAATGCGCCCTGTTGATGCCGCAACGCACGATGTCCCGGGGCAATATCCGCCAACGACGAATCCGACGCCGAGGATCAGACCCCCGACGACCTGAGGGAGCAGAAAGGTCGGCGTCAGATAGACGAGTGAAAGATCCACGAAGCCGATGGCCGAAAGATAGTAGACGCCAACCATCGCGGTGATGATTCCGGTGAACATCACCTTGAAGACGGTGAGGTCGGTGAAGTAAAACTGTGCAGCCAGCTTCTTCGAGCTGCCGAATCCGGCCCGCTCGAGAAAGAACCCGAACCCGATTCCGATGATGAATGCGATGACGAGACTGACATCATCGCCGAACAAACCATATTTGAAGAAGGGTGCGTTCATTGCCATTGTCTCCTTACAAAGTACGCCGCGGCATATGCGCCGCCGAATACCATCATCATAAAAGCCCAGCTACCGACATTGAACAGTGCGCCGCCGGTCAATGCCTGGCCGCTCGTACAGCCTCGTGCAAGCTTCGCTCCGATCCCCATCAATCCGCCTCCAATGAAAGCGAAAGTGAGCCGGCCTGCGCTGCTGATATTCGGTCCTCTTTCGACCACTTTCGTTACTCGATTGGCGAATAACCCGGAAATGAACCCGCCGACGAAGACTCCAAGCACTTCAAAGACGAGCCAGTCCTTCAGAGGGCTCTTCGTCCCATCACCGATGTACTCCGCGTAGAAATCGTTGGCGTTGGCGTGCGCAGGGGCGACGGCGTCCACTCCGACGGCCACAAGCGACGAGAAAGCTCCCGATGCGCCGAGCCCTCGACCCATGATGACGAAGGCTGCGAGCAGTACCAGGCCGAGTCCCAAACCCGCCAGGTATGGATTCCAGTAAGGCTGCGGTTCTCTTGCTGCTTTGGCTTCGGTGCGAACTTCCGTATTACTGAGGGTTGTTCCTTTGATTAGTGATGACATTTGGTCGACCTCCGTTTCCAGGTGCAATCAAGAATGATGTACAGTCGTTGATGATGAGTTGTTCACTTCGACAGTGCCTGATGCGCATAGTGGCTGAACTGTCCGGCATAAACGATGACAAACCGTAGAATGAGCCCTCCCGAGATCACCATGATGGGGGCGACTGGAGTATGCTTGACCTTGTTGTTTACGGCCAGCAGTTGAATGACCAAGGGTATGATGATTCCGGCTGTGATAACGAAGACCCAGAATGATGCCGCGAATGGTCCTGTAAGAATCAGGTGCGCTGCTTCGATATGCACTGCCGTCGATGTCAGCAACCCGCTGATGAATCCACCTATCACGAATAACTCGAGCGTCAGGAACGCGTTGTCTGCTTTTGCCAGCAATTGCCGTTCGTACCGGTCACTTGTTATGAGATGGACGAATGCCGCAGCAGACGAGAGGCCGGACACGAGGAATAGCATCCAGAGCATCGCGCTGTTCCAGAGTGGACGGGCGCCGATTGAGCTGAGAAGCACCCCTGTATACATGCCCAGAAGAGTGCCGAGCAGCATGTTGAGAGTCCCGATGCTCTTGATGAGAAACGGGTGCTGATTGATTCGGTTGCTGAGCCGATCGAAAATCGGAATGACGTCCTTGAATCGATCCGGGATGCGGATGAGCGTGTTAAGCCAGAGGGCAGGATAGACGAGAATGAGAATCCACGCGCCCCAGGACATCGGCGATGCGATCTTGAACGTCGTGTAAAGCCTCCAAACATACAATTTGTGCTCGAGGTCCAGGAACAACGAGAACATACCCAGGCTCAGGAGAATCAGACTGATGTGCGGCAGATAGAAGCTTGAGAACACGTTCTTCTTGTATTGACCCTTGAGTGCGAAGTAGCCGGAGATAATCATGATCCCGGCGACCAATCCGCCTATGAACAGGTACACCGGGATTTCCCATCCCCAGATGTGCAATACGGGATCAACAAGATCGTTGTGACGAGTCGTTGTCAGTTCTTGCATGGAGACCTCTATGCGAGAAAAAAGATTTGTGGTTTCGTCCCGGCTTCGGGGATCAAGGAATGGTATTTCCTCGATGCCAGGAGTTTGCTCACGACGCTGTTCGGATCGTCGACGTCCCCGAAATACATACACCGGGTCGGACAGACCGAGACGCAAGCGGGATCCATTCCCTTTTCCACGCGATGGATGCAGAAGGTGCATTTGTCCGCGTACCCCTCGGGGTGGATGAACCGCGCATCGTACGGGCACGACGCCAGGCAGGCTTTGCAGCCGATACACACGTTGTGATCTACCAGAACAACTCCGCCGAGGTCATGAACATGGCTCGCGCCTGTGGGGCAGCAATAGACACAAGGTGGATTATCGCAGTGATTGCACCGTTCGCTGCGGATCTCCATATGAAGGGTGGGGAAGGAGCCGGTGACATCCTGAACGATCCAGTCCCGGTTGAATCCTTCCGGCACCTCGTTCTCGGTCTTGCAGGCAACCACGCAGTCCATGCAGCCAACGCATTTCGCAGTATCGATGACCATTCCGAATCGCGCCATGGTTACGCCTCCGCCGGTTCGATGGTGACGAAATTGTTGTTCATGCCCGTGCCTCCCATGAGCGGATCGGTCTTATACCTTGATATGAGCTGCGCATCGCTCGCTCCTTTGCGGAATGCGTGCTTGAGCCCCTTGGAGGTGTGCCCGAATCCGTGGACGAGATAGACACAGTCCGGGCGAATTCGCTCCGTCACCTTCACTTTAACCTTGTTGCTGACTATTCCGTCCTGGTTCTTGAGCGTGACGTACTGAGCGTTCTGCAGTCCCAGTCGTGCGGCGATAGAAGAATTGACCCAGACCTCGTTCTCAGACATCATATCTGAGAGAATCCTGTTTGAATGCGTCCTGCTGAATGAATGTACCGGCGCACGCCCGTAGAGAAGGCGGAAGGATCCGGAGGGATTCGGGTCGGGCTTTGTGTATTTCGGAACCGGGTCGAACCCCGCTTTCTGGAGCTGCAGGGAGTAGAATTCAATCTTTCCGGAAGGAGTCGGAAATTCTGCCGGGACTCCCTCTTCAAAATAGTTCGGTTGTTTCTTGCCCCGGATGATTCCCTTCTTCTTAAGCTCGTCGTAGTCCAGGCCGGCTGCCGAAAGCCTGTGTTTGAAGTATTCTTCGATGTCGCTCCAGGGGAAGTAGCTGCTCAGTCCCAGCTTTCCGGCGAGTTCCTTCGCTATCCACCAATTCGGCTTCTGGTCGTGTGGCGAATCGACAACAGGTTGCCGGATGGCAGTGAATGGCTTTCTGAACCACTCCACGTTGAGATCGTCGTGTCGCTCGAGATAGACCGACTCGGGAAGAACGACATCCGCCCATCCTGCGATCTCGCTTGGAATCACATCGACAACGACAAGGAGGTCCAGGGCCTGGATTGCCTTGATTGTCTCCTCTTCGTTCGGAAGCGCATGGATCAGGTTCGTCGCGTACACGAACCAGCCTTTGACGGGGTACGGTTGTCCGGTGAGGGTTGCCTCCCGGATTCCCGTGGTTATGGTCTCGTGCGCGAACGGGTACTTGTGGTTCGGGTTATCGACTTTTTCTTTTGCCGGCTTCGGATAGGTGGGATAAGGATACGCCGGAACGTCCATGCTGACCGGATAATAGAACCCCCCTTTGCGCCCCCAGCTTCCAAGGAGAGCATTGAGCAGCGCGATGGCTCTGCTTCGCTGCGCATCGTCGCCGTACCAGGTGACGTGTCTGCCCGGATGAACCAGCGTTGCAGGTTTGTAGCGAGCCATCTCACGCGCCGTTTCACGAATGACATCGGGTTCAATGCCGGTCTCCGTGTATGCCCACTCGGGAGAGTAGGGGAGGAGCTCGGCGGCGAATTGTTCAAAACCGAAACCGTGTTTGGTTACATACTCCTTGTCGTAGAGGTTCTCTTTTACGATCACGTTCATCCAGGCCAGAAGAAGTGCGAGATCTGTTCCCGGTTTGATCGGCAGGTACCATGTAGCCTTGCTTGCTGCAACGGAGAAGCGCGGGTCGACGACGATGATCGAAGCGCCGTTCTCGATTGCATCCGCAAACTCCTGCACCTGCGTGTTGTGCATATTCTCGCCCAGATGGCTTCCGATGAGGACAAGGCAGCGTGCATTCCCGATGTCCGTGCGCTCCGGAGAACTGACGTCTTCGCCGAAAGTGAGCCGGAACCCGACATCGCGTGGCCCGCGGCATTGGGCAAAAGATGGCGCAGAGATGTTCGGTGTTCCGAACGCTTTCATCGTATGCTTCAGGAAGTTGCCGCCGATACCATGGCTGAAAAGGGCGACCGCTTCCGGTCCGTATTCCGACTTGATTTTCTGCATCCGCTCGGCTATGTATCCGAGTGCCTCATCCCATGTCACTTCCTGCCACACTTCTTCGCCTCGGTTGCGTTTCCGGATCAGGGGTGTGCGGAGTCTGTCAGGATCCGTGTGAGCCCCGATGCCGCCCGTGCCGCGCGGACAGAGACGTCCGCGGCTAAGCGGATCGTCCGGATTGCCCTCGATCTTCCACAGCTCGCCGTCCTTGACATAAGCGATGGCTCCGCACTTCCAGAAGCAAATGTCGCAATAGGTTGGGATTTTCTGTATCCCCTTGCGCTTCTCTTTTGTCCCTAGGCTCGATGTTCCTGATTTGAGTGCGCATCCGGCGGCAGCCAGGCTGATGGTGGCCGCCGAGATTTTCATGAACCTTCTTCGTGAAATCGAATTCATCATACCCTCAATGTGGCGGAGTTCTTGCTCAGGTGTGGACCGAAGCGGCTAGTATGCTTTCCTTGACCTTCGCGCAATCTGTCAGTTTCTGATAGACCGGGCATTCCCTGCAGACCCTGGATGAACACGTATTTGAATCATGCTTGTGGGCCCAGCATGGCTTCGAGTGTCCTTTGTATGCCTCGCAGTTTGCCCTGTCCAGTTCGGAGCAGTTGACGATGCTCCAGCAGGGGATGAGAGCGTAAACTCCCTTGACGCCCGCGATACCGAACTTCAGCTCAGTAATGGCGCGCCGGATGCACTTGATGCGCTCGACGTCATTCTGGCTGTAGCGTCTGTGTTTTGTATCGGACTTGTGGGAGATGATCAGCCCTTCACGCTCGTACATCCTGAGCGTAAAGACCGAAACGCCAAGCATTCGTGCTACAGTGCCAATCGAAAATACCGGTGCTTCCGCGTCCATGTTTGCCTCTCCTTCCGCAGACCCTACCGTTTTCATATCTGACAGTCACGATTGTCAAGAAATATGCCAGTCAAGATATCGGTGAATGCTTCGCAAACTGGTCGGTTTCTCAGACCGGACTCGCAAACTTGGGAGGATTCCCAACATTGCCTCTCAAGAATCACACAATATCAACCGATTCTTGGTATTGGCAAAGTGAAGAGGAAGGGCGCATGGAGGGCATATGGCATAAGCACACTCGCCGATACGCCACGAATCGCAAATCGATATCCGAGATATTTCCGAAATATAACGGGAAAACTCTTGACTGGGCTTGTAAAAAGGCGTACACTTTCCTTGGCGATCGTCAAATCATATTCCTGGACCATGTTCACGGAATTTGGCACGCTGCGCTGTTCGTCGACGTCTGTCTCAACTAAGCTCACTTTTTGCTGCGCTGTCTCTTCCTATGAAACTCTACCAGAAGATCCTCCTGACTTGGATTCCATTCTTCGTCATAAACCTTGCGGGTGTGATGACCCTTCCGGAAGATTTGTCCACTCGAATTTCTCGTATGCTTCTGGGGGACTTGAGTGCATTGATAGGTGTAGTCTCGTTATTCCTCTTCCGAAGGGAAATCGTCAAGGAAACAAGATTGTTCTTCCTTATTCTTGCTGCATTGTTCTTTCTGTATGGTCTCTGGTTCGAGCTGTTTGTCTTGACCAAGCGATTGTTGATCCCGCTTGACGATTGGGCTGATTTCTACGAATACCAATATCGAGCACAAATCTACTTCCTGCTACTTTCAGGATGTGTAGTCTATCTGATCGTCGATCTGAGCCTGCGTGGATTGAGCAAATATCAGAAGTATGTCCTAGCGTTTGTTGTGGCTGGCAGCGTATGGGGGTATCTGTTCTATCCCTACTATGCAAATCCAAAGTACTTGTACACAACCTCAGATGTTGAAGATTACAGGGCTATACGCGCAACCACGGAGGACCTCCAGAGAGGAGGAGTGACGAAGCCTTCACCAAAAGAGATCGCATCTCAAGTGAGTCAGTACCTGCCCGAAAGCGCCAAATTGGGGATCCACCGTTCAACAATGGATCGAGAAGCCCGTGTTTCAGAGGTCTTGCCATATTTTCGAGGAGATGACATTAGTCTATTAATCCTTAGGCCCTTCTGGCGTTCGTGTATCGTGATGGCTTCGCTTTCGATTGTTTCAATCCTCCTCTTCATCCTATACCAATACTTGGCTGATCCTCCAAAGAGTGCGTATATGGAAAAAGTCCTGTGGTGCCTATTGCCATTTTGCTGTTTCGAGGCTCTCCACCACTACGCGTTCGTTCAAATCAATGTGTTTGAAGATTTTCGCGCGGTGGCGTTGCTCGGAATGTACGCCTCAATGGGCATAATGCTGCCCATCCTTCTAGTGTTGATACTCCGGCTCAGGTTCATTCAGAGTGTCGAAGGTCGCTTCTACGAGAGTCGGCTGATAGCTGATGCTTCCCGTATCACTCGCTGGCGCGACGCATTTGACAACTGGATTTTGCGGCAGTTCATGAATCCAAATGAGCTTAAGCAAAGGTTTGTCACTCAGTCGAAAGAAGATACAACGAAGGACATTACCGGCGATGGATTATAAGGTCACAAAGGAAAGGTCACAGACGATGCAGATCATAGGAACAAGTTCGATTACACGAAAGATACGGGAAGATGTGAAGAGATTGGCTCGGGGCAGGAAGAATGTGTTGGTCGTCGGTGAAGTGGGAGTCGGTAAAGGGTTGACAGCCGAGGCAATCCACAATGAGAGCAAGGACGCAAAGAAGCCGTGTGTCCGGCTGAACATTGCTGCCATTGACCCGAGTCGCCTAAAGAAACTCGTTGATCTCGCGATGGAGAGTGGGGAGTTCTATAATCCGATCGCGCCGGATCACGGGAATTTTGAACTTGTGGATGGAACGACACTCATTGTCGAAGACGTTGACCGTTCGGGATTGGCGGCCCAAAGCTCTCTCTACGAGCTCCTGGCTTTCTGCAGGCGGGAAAGGCGTGATCTGCGTATCATCCTCCTGCTGCAGAATCCCATTGGACAGGCTGTGAAAAGCGGTGCGGTGCTGCAGGGCCTGCTCGATGAGACAAGACGATGGGAAACCATCAAGATCCCGCCCCTCCGGGAACGAAAGGAAGATATTCCCGAACTCGTGGAGTATTTTGTCAACGAGATCGGAAAAGAGCTCGGTATCGAGGGCATGGTGATTGATTCAAATGCGATCGGGGTGCTGGTTCGGCAAGAGTGGAAAGAGAATGTCCAGGAATTGAAGCGACTGGTAGAGCGCAGTATCGTGCTTTCTCGTGACAAGAATGTGTTTAGACTGCCGGCCGGTCTGGTCAACGAAGAAGCAGAGCTGTCGCGTATTCTGTCGCGCATCGAAGAGGGGGCGGATTTTGCCCTCGACAATGCGATGGAGATCATTGAAAAGGGAATTCTCCTCCGCACGCTCGGAAAGTTCGAATTCAATCAGAGCCGCGCGGCCCGGTTTCTTAAAATGACTGAAGACACTCTCCGATACAGGATGAAAAGGTTGGGGATTCCCACAGCCCGAAAGTAGTAGAGCCGCTATTTCTGCAAATCGGTTTTCTTCTTGATTCCGCAATATCACGGAAACATTCCGAGATTGTCCTTGACATTGACCTGGGGCAATATTACCTTTGCACGGGTGGTCAAGCGAACCGCAATTCATCAAATCCACCTTATCGTTAGTGCATGAAGGCTGTCCCTCTTCCAGGGAACGTCAGTCACAACTCGCACAGCCAAGGTCGTATAAATCCTAATCCATCCTACCATAGTATCGCACAGTGTGTAGTACCTCTTCCATAAAGACCACGCCTCACTTCCTAACCCACTCTTCATTCAAGCACATCAATAATACTGGAGGGAATAGCCATGATGATCGACATTTCACAGGTGAAGTCATTTGTCTCGTCAAATCTGAACAGTGTGCGGAAAACGCAGCATGTGGCAACGCAACTGAACTGCTCGCTTGAGAGACTGAAGAAGACTTTCCTCAAGAACGAAAAAGTCAGCCTGAGCTGGTACATTCGAGAATCAAGAGTGTCGAGAATGAAAGAACGGCTTCTCACTTCGGATGCTCCATGTAAAGTGATTTGTCTTGATCTTGGCTTACGGGAGGATGTGGGTTCCCGGCTGTTCAAAAACAGCACTGGTATGACGATGGAGGAGTTCCGCAGGTCATATCATGGAGCCTGTCCGAATGTGAGGAAGACTCAGTCCCACTATAGAGAAGAGAGTAAACCGAGCCCCCGACTCGTCATCACAGAAGGGGTTATCACGCAAGTCTTGTCGAACGCACTCAGCAAGGAATCCAAAGAACCAATCAGGCGGACTAGCGGTATTTGGCTGCAAGGTCCAGCAAGTTAAATCCCACCACCTGCCCCAGGTAGCCACAGCGTGCCCTGCAGGGATGCTGCAATAGCCTCAGCCGAATCCGCGAGAGTGATGCTTCGCTGTGGCTGCCGGGAGGTATGTCCAGATCTCTCCGTTTTCTCCGAATTCCCATCGTTCCGCCCTTCGTTTCGCGATCGCAATTGTGGCCCCTGTTCGGGACATCGGTGGCCAGTCCACGCAAGTGCGTCCAAGAACGTTTGTGAGGAATTTCCTGGAATTGCGAAACTTCCGGGCATTTTTCCGTTGTTTTAGATGATCCTATGAGATGTCGCAGATGGTACGTATATTGCTCAAGTTATTCTCTACACTACCTTTATACGATCTTCACAAGAACCAGTCGGAGGAAAAGGATGGATAAGTCTGAGATCAAAACGAGAGTCGAAAGGGTGACTGCTCAGATCTTGAAAGTCGACCCGAAAGAAATCACGCCGACTGCGAATTTCTCATTCGATCTGGGTGCTGATTCGATGCAGAGCATCGAGCTCATCGCAGCGTTCGAAGAGGAATTTGATATCCAGATGGATGAACAAAAAGCACGGGAAGTGGGGACGGTCGAGGGCGCGGTCGAATTCATTGCTGGCTACCTGAAGTAGACAACCTGGGGAGGTTCTATGTCTGAAACTTCAGCTTTGCCGTCGAAGGACCTTGAGCATGTCTTCTATCCGCAGTCTGTCGCTGTCCTCGGCACCAATCGCGTCGTCGGTACGGTCCCGCACGACATCTTCGCGAACATCCTGAAGGACAACTTCCAGGGAATTGTGTACCCGGTCAGTCCGAAAGAGCGATCGGTGGCGGGCGTCCGCGCGTACAAGTACGTGCTCGACATTCCCGACCCTGTCGATCTCGCAATCCTCGTTTTCCCGAGCACCGTCTGCAATCTGGCTCTCGAGCAGTGTGGGCAGAAGGGGGTCAAGTCAGCGATCATCATCTCGGCCGGTTTCCGCGAGATTGGAGCGGCGGGGCTGAAGCGGGAGGAAGAGATCAAGGCGATCGCAAAGAAGTACAACATTTCGTTTATCGGACCCAACTGTCTTGGTGTCATCAACACCGATCCTCTCTCGCACCTGAACGCGTCCTTCGCGCGGAAAATGCCGGAGGAGGGGAACATTGCATTCCTTTCGCAAAGCGGCGCTCTCTGCACAGCTGTCCTCGACTACGCTCAAGCCAAGCACATAGGCTTCTCGAAGTTCGTGAGTTTTGGCAACAAGGCCAACATCAATGAAATCGATTTGATGCGGTACCTGAAGAATGACCCCAAGACGAAAGTCATTCTTGTCTACCTCGAAGAGATCACGGATGGCATTGCGTTGATGAACGCTGCGCGCGAGATTATTTCAGAATCGGGCAAACCGGTCCTTGTGCTGAAATCAGGCCGCACTCGCGAAGGCGCGGCCGCCGCTGCGTCTCATACAGGTTCACTCGCAGGAAGCGATGAAGTATGCGATGCAGCATTCAGACAAGCCGGCATCATTCGGTGCTCGACGATCGAAGAAATGTTCCACAACGCGATAGCCCTCGCCTATCAGCCCTTGCCGCGAGGCAAACGCGTTGCGATCATCACCAACGCGGGGGGGCCCGGTGTGCTGGCGACAGATGCTGCGATAAAACAGAATCTTGATCTGGCAAAATTCTCCGACGCTACCCTGGAGATCTACAAGAAAAGTCTCCCGGCGACCGCGAACATCAAGAATCCCGTCGATGTAATCGGCGACGCGAGGGCAGACCGGTACAAAGTCGCTCTCGGAGCAGCGCTGCAGGATCCCGGAGTCGATGGAGTCCTTGTTATTCTAACTCCCCAGTCGATGACGGACATCGAGAACATTGCTGAGGAGGTATGCAACACGGTCGGCAGGTT
>Ga0208045_1000012_pt1 | contig 96721 bp, 76 predicted proteins | sample PL_2010_200m_FD_184160 | JGI IMG/M metagenome (GOLD analysis project Ga0208045, IMG submission 184160) | Freshwater microbial communities from Powell Lake, British Columbia, Canada to study Microbial Dark Matter (Phase II) - PL_2010_200m... | ecosystem: Environmental > Aquatic > Freshwater >...
GTGCGTTCAAGCTTCAATCGCATATATGGTCTCCGGAGCAACTACCTTCACCCAATGGGTGAAAAAGGATGGCTGTCGTGGACTGCATCGTCTCTTTCAGCAGCAGCGGACAAGCCCGTTATTGCTCTCTTTGACGCGTAGATCGCAGTCAACGTTCCCAAAATACAAAAAAACACCGCTCCTATCTCGGGTTTAAGGCAATGTGCATGCCTTGACATTCAGCCAAAAAATCTGGAACATCGTGCAACCATCATGCACCGTCGCATCAACCTATCGATAGTTCTTCTCCTTCTCCACTGCTCTCCGGGGCGCGCACAGGGCGAGATCTACCTTGACCCCTTGAAAGCGGTGGCTGTTTTCCCGTCAGCGGTTCGAGCGGGGACAGGATCTTCATCTGAACAACTTATCGCTGTCTTCTCTCAGGAGAAGATTATCAAGCTCTACAATGCGAATGACCTCACGGAGCGGGCAGCCCTGCCCGCAGGGAATGTGTTGATCACGTGCGTCCTTCTCAGCAAGCAAAGCTCTCTTTTGTATTCTGCGGGTGTTACCGGACAGATCGATCGATGGGATATCTCAAAGAAAACTGTCGTTGGAGGATTCAAGAATCCCTCCGGGACAATTCTCTCCATGGTTGAGTTACCACAGCAGCGCCTCCTGGTTGCCGGAATTGACAAGACCTTCAGCCTTATCGATGCTGTGTCGGGAAAAAAGCTCTCGTCCGTGGGATCCCTGGATGATGATATTGTCGCCATCGGCGTGGACTCGTCAGGGACGAAGGCTGTCGCAGCCACTGCAAACGGGTCGGTCCGATACTACACTCTGCCTGAATTGAATCAGATAAAGCAATCCGACAGTCAGATCCGCGTCCTCCGTGCGACCTTCAGTAATGAGGGAAAATGGATCGCCCTCGCATCAGCGGAAGGAAAAATCAGGTTGTGGGACGTGGATGCGTCAATGGTCCGGGCCTCGTTCGATGAATCGCGCAAGCCGATCACATCGCTCGCGTTTGATCCGAAAGGCCGGTGGTTTGTCTCAGCTGCTGCTGACAGCTCGGTGCGCGTGTATGATCTCCCCCATCGCTCTTTAATCAAGTCATTCGCCATAAGGGAAGGGTATGCGAGCGCAATGTCGTTTGCAGGCCCGGATCTTTTCTGTATGGGGACGACGACGGGAATCCTGAGAACCTGGGCTGCCCGGGAGACGCCCCGGGATACGACGCCGCCAGTGATCACACTAACCTCGCCCGGGGAGCCGAACAAGGTCTTCGGTACGCTCGTTCTCATTAAAGGCCTGGTTCGGGATCAGAACAAAATCACTGCAATCGAGCTCGAAAAAGGCGGAGGGAAACTCCAGACAACGGATGCTCAGGAAAAGGACCGTGTGCAAGGTCTAACCACGATGGGATTCACGCTCAACGGCAAGCTCGACAACCTGGGTGACAACACATTTGTTGTCCGGGCTGCTGATGTGTCCGGAAATGAGTCGCGCGGTTCCATTACCATTCAACGGCTCACCGCCGATCAGGCGTTGGAGATCACGTACCCGCCGAACAACTTCGAAGCGGACAAAGTATCAATCACCCTTCAATTCAAACTTTGGTGTGAAGCAGCATCATACCGACTGACCGCAAATCTTCTCGATATTGCAGAGAAGACCAACCTCCAGCAGAAACAACTTGGACAGGAATTCTCGGAAGAGATTCCGCTTTACATCGGCTACAACCAGATCCAGTTGACTGTGGTGACCAAAAACAGTGAGAAGATCGTCAAGTCCTGGGGGGTAAGCAGGAAAGTGTACGGCAATGTCTCTGTCGCAGCTCCGGCGACGAAGTCAGTGATAACGCCAAGGGAGCGGGGCGTTGAGCCGCAGCTGTGGGCTGTCGTCGTGGGAGTTTCTGAATATGCGAACAAGGCTATTCCTTCTCTCCGGTTCGCGGACCAGGACGCACTGGCGTTCGCAGAATTCCTCCAGAAGCCGGAAGGTGGAGGTTTCCAACGCGATCACATACAGGTGTTGGTAAACAAGGACGCTACGCTTGCGAATCTCAAACAGGCTCTCGTTGAATTTCTGGCGCAAGCGATCGACAAAGACCTCGTGATGATCTTCTTTGCGGGGCATGGGGCGCCCGATCCGGCCCGGCCCATGAACCTTTTCATGCTTACGCACGATACTGATCCCGCCCGCCTTGGCACGACGGCGTACCCGATGTGGGAAATCCAGACACTCTTGATGCGACAGCTCTCCGCGAAAAGAATTGTGGTGTTTTCTGATGCCTGCCACAGCGGGGGCATTTCCGTGGACTTCGCGGCACGAGGTGTCAATCCTACACAGTCCAACCTCATCAACCAGTATCTGGGGGACGTTGCCCGAAGCAAAGAGGGCATCGTCGTATTCACGGCGAGTGCCGCCGGCGAAGTTTCGCAGGAGTATCCTGAGCTTGGTCACGGTGTGTTCACGTACTACCTCCTCGAGGGAATGAAGGGGGAGGCGGATCTCAACAACGACTACACGGTGACGATCAACGAACTGATGCAATACGTCGAAGATCAGGTGAAACGCAAAACCAAAGGCGCGCAGAATCCAACCCGCAGCCAGACGATGTTCGATAAGGACCTCACCATCTCAAAGATTGCCCATTAGCCGGAGGGGGATGCTCATGCCCCGCATGATCTCGTTTGCCGCACTGTTCCTTTGTTGTATCGGCTTCGCCCAGGACAAACCCAACGTGAACTTCGAGTGGTCGTTCTCCGTCCTTTCAAGCGATGGAAAAGAACGCGTCCTTGTTCCACTTCTCGGTGATACCACGTTGAAGTCGGGGGATGAGATCAAAATGATGGTAAAATTGAAACGAGAATGCTTCGTGTATGTGATTCACGAAGACGCCGCGGGCGAAATATTTCTCCGCTTTCCGTACGACCTGAAACAGTTCACGAGTGACTATAAGGTTGGCAAGAATTACTACCTCCCCAAGGGTCGCGACTGGTTTAAGCTGGATAACAAAACCGGGCGCGAAACATTCCATCTTCTTGGATCATCACAACGGCTGCTGGATCTCGAGGTTCTCTTTGGGAAATACCGGGATGCAGATGCGTCAAAGAAACCTGCCGTTGCGAAGGAAATCGTCTCGGAGATCCGGAACGTGCGCAGGCACTACAAGACCTTCACAACGCTGGCCGAACGACCCATTTCGATCGGGGGAAACGTTCGAGGTCTCGGCAAGGAGCCTGGGCGTGGATACCCCGATGTCTCATTGATAGCAATCGAAATTTCCGCAATGAACCTCTTCGGCAAGACATTTACCATTGACCACCAATAGCGAACGCCCAACGCTGGCCACAATGATATTGATTGCGGCCTCGTTCGGTGTTGTCCGTCTCTTGTTTTGGATCTTCCCCAATGTGTTTGAGCCGTGGAATGCTCAGACTGTTGACAAGTTTTTTGTGCTGCGTTCCAGCAGTGTCTCTCTTCGCTCTGCCTACGACAGCACGATCGTCCATGTCGATATCTCCGATGGGACGTTTGAAGCACTGGCAAATTCCTACCTGAACCGCCTCCAATATGCCCGCGTTGTGCGAGCCCTTGCTGAGATGAAAACATCACAGCAGATGTGGGACTTCATCTTTCCAGCGAGGACGAACAATGTAGAAGACAGTACATTTATTGCAGCAGTGGGTGAAGCGAGAAATGCATATTTTGGTTTGGGCTTCAATGTCTTCAAAGGCGGCTACACAAGAGACGAGCCGGCGCAAGACAATCGCATTGACCAGGTTCTCTCGTCGACGAAATGGAATATCAACGTTGTGGGGAATGTCGATGACATTCCCATCGTCAGGAAAGCTAAGATTACTTTCCCTGAACTCGCAGCGGCCTCTTCCGGGTTGGGATTCTTGAATCTCGATTTTGATCGCGATGGCGTCTATCGCAGGGCACCGCTGCTATATCGGTATGGCGACGGCTATTGTCCGAGTTTCGCATTTCGCGTCGCCTGCGATTACTTAAGGGTCACCCCCGATCAGATTGTGCTGACTCCGGGCCGCAACATAACCCTGAAGGAGGTGCATCGCCAAGGGGCTAACCCGCACGATATCGTGATTCCGATCGACCGGTCGGCAAACATGCTGGTGAACTATGTGGGGCCGCTGAGGACAAGTGACAGTACCAATTTGATGCTGCACATCGATTTTGCTCAAATTCTGAAAGCGTCAGCCGATCGAATGGAGGTGGAGATCTGGTCCGAGCGCCTTTCGGGGAAGATCGCTGTTGTATCGGAGGTTGCCACGGGTGCCTCCGATGTCGGCCCCGTTCCGACGGACAATCAGTTTCCGCTGAGTGGTGTGCACTCCAATATCCTCAATACGATTCTCACGGAGAATTTTCTTCTTGAAGCCGATGGGTCTGCAATGCTCGTGGTGGAAATCGTCGTCCTTCTTTTTGTCCTCCTGCTTGCTCTCCGCCTCTCTCCAAAGAGTTTCTCGGTTGCCTCTTTCATCGTCATGCTGGGGTACTCAGCTCTCACGCTCCTTCTCTTCCTCTTTATGGGCACCGTGCTCAACGTGCTCCGGCCGGTCGTTGAGATTGCGGTTGCTTCATTCACGATAGTCGCATATCGCTATGTCCATGAGCAAAAGGCGAAGGAGGTCTTGAAACGTTCCTTCGAAGCATACTTCCCTCCAACCGTTGTCCGGCGCCTGATGGCGAACCCGTCGCTCGTCACGACCGGTGGTCAAAAGAAAGAGCTCACTATTCTCTTTAGCGATATCAAGAGCTTTACGACACATTCTTCCAAGCTCGCGCCGGATGAAATCCAAAAACTGTTGAACGAGTACTTCGCGGCGATGGTCGAAATTCTGTTCAAACATGAAGGGACCGTTGACAAGTTCATTGGTGACGGGCTGATGGTGTTTTTTGGTGATCCCGAGCCTCAGAGCGACCACGCGTTGCGATGCGTCCGGGCCGCGATAGAAATGCAGAAAAAATGCCGGGAATTGAAGAAGAGTTGGGTAGAGCAGGGGAGATTCCCTCTCATGGTACGCGTGGGAATCAACACCGGGTGGGTTGTCGTGGGCAATATGGGATATGCCAGGCGGCTCTCCTACACTGCGCTGGGCGCGGACGTCAATCTGGCCCAACGCCTGGAAGCGAACGCACCGGTCGAAGGAATCCTCATCTCCCACAGTACCTACGAGCAGATCAGAGATTCAATCAAAGCCATTCGCCTGGAACCTATCAAAGTTAAAGGAATTGACGAACCCATCAGAGTGTACGAAGTTCCGGTTGAAGAGGAAATGCGGAATGAATAGCATTCCTTCCCGTTGCAGTGGTGCGGGATCTGGGCTGACCCCAGCTTGCTTTTCGCTTTCTGATTGCTGATATTCCCTCGCGTTTATAGGCGTAAGATGTCGGTCCCGTCGAGCCGCAGCGCCGTCACAAATACGAAACATAAGGACGATTCTTCCGTTACCGTATGCTGACACGTGATCTCAAAAGAGTTGCACGCAGGACGTGGACGGGTCCGCAGGCATTTCAATTCTGCGAACGCCTGACGCGTGACCACTATGAGAATTTCCCCGTCGCGTCTGTCCTTGTTCCGAAGGAAAAACGACTTCACATCTGCTCGATCTACTCCTTTGCACGCATTGCAGATGATTTCGCAGATGAACCCGGCCTGACGACTGCAGAACGGATTGACAGCCTCACGGAATGGGAGGAGCAACTCGTCGACGCGTACCGTGGGCACGCGCATCACCCGGTGTTTATCGCGTTGCGGGAGACGATCGATCGCTTCGAGATGCCCATCGACCTCTTCCAGAACCTGTTGCGGGCTTTTCGTTCAGATGTCACAACACATCGGTACGAGACATTCGATGAAGTGCTTGAATATTGCGAACATTCGGCCAATCCAATCGGCAGGCTGTTGTTGCTGCTCTTCAATTATCGCAGCGAAACGACCCTGGAACTCTCGGATTTCATCTGCACGGGCCTCCAATTGACGAATTTCTGGCAGGATGTTTCAGTTGACTTGCAGAAGGATCGGGTGTACATTCCATTGGATGACATCCGGGAATTCGGATATTCTGAGGAAGAATTGTTCCAGCGCTCCTTCACTCCCGCGTTCAAGGATCTGATGTGTTATCAGGTCGACCGGACCCGGCAAATGCTCAATGAGGGAAGACCGCTTCTGGCCGAAGTCGGGAAGGACCTGAGAATGGAGCTCCGGCTCACGTGGAAGGGCGGCACACAAATTCTGCAGAAGATCGAACAGGGGGAATACAACGTGCTCTCCCATCGTCCGACGTTGTCGCTCTTTGATAAAACTTCGCTTCTCATTTCATCATTGTTTGGATAGCTGACTGTGGCAGCGCATACCGTCGACATCCTTCACCCGGAACTGGGCGTACCGCGGAAAAGCAATTTCCTGCTGCCCATTCTCTTTCTGCCTCCGCCAAAACGGGAAGCGATTGAGACTATTTATGCGTTCTGCCGGTACTCCGACGACATCGTCGACGAAGAAATGGATGTCAAAGAGAAGTCGCGCCGTCTGCTATTGTGGACGAACGAACTGCAGCGAGCGCTTCAGGGCGTCTCGCGATTCGCCATCCTGAACAAGCTTGTCAGCGTCATCCAGAAGTTCAACATCCCGACCCACCATTTCCTCGATCTCCTCAAAGGGATGGAAATGGATCTGATCAAGAACCGGTACGAGAGCTTCGGCGAGCTTCAACAGTATTGCTACCGGGCTGCGTCGACGGTTGGATTGATCTGTGCGGAGGTCTTTGGGTATCATCACGCAAGGACCAAGCACTATGCCGTTAACCTCGGGATTGCGCTTCAATTGACCAACATCCTGAGGGATATCAAAGCCGACGCGAAGAAGGGGCGCATCTATCTGCCGAAGGAGGATCTGCTGCGGTTCGGATACACCGAAGATGAATTGATGAGATCTGTCTACAACGATCAGTTTCGGGCGTTGATGAAGTTTGAGTGCGAACGGACTCATGAGTACTATCGCAAGGCGAAAAGCTACCTCGCCGAAGATGACAAGCCCCTGTTTACGGCAGCCCGCGCGATGGGGAACATTTATTACCTCCTGTTGCTTCGTATTGAACGGTTGAATTACGACGTCTTCTCGAAACGTATACGCCTGGCGTCGCCGGTCAAGTTTCTTGTGGCCATGATTCTTCGCCTGCGGAATAAGCTCCCGAAGAATTTCCATCGGTACATCCGCACGGAACTGCCCGCCTGAAGGAATCCAAACCAACTTCTTCAATCGATATTCCATGTTCCCGCCTTCGCGGAGAACGCTTCGGTGGGCAGGCGGTGTTGGATATTCACCAAGCCGTATGTCTCAGGCGAATGAACTGACGGCGATTTTCACAGCGTCAGGGAAGACGGCCAAATGGGAAACGTGAATATCCTAATTCGCAATGGTCAATCCGCAATTCGAAATCCGGTGAATTCTCGTGGGCGTTGATGTCATTGTCATTGGAGGTGGTCTTGCCGGTCTCTCCGCGGGGGTCGATCTCGTATCGCGAGGAATTTCCGTGCTCATCCTCGAGCAGCGGCCACATCTCGGCGGGCGCACGTACTCATTCATCGATGAATCAACTGGCGATGCTGTCGATAACGGTCAACATCTCATGATGGGATGCTATCACGCTACGAGATGGCTCCTCGCCACCATCGGCTCCGATCATCTTGCGACTCTTCAGCCCAACCTTCATATCGAGTTCCTCCACCCTGATCGAGGTCGTTCCTCGCTCCACTGCCCGGCTCTTCCTCCTCCGCTGCACCTCCTCGCCGGACTGATGAGGCTTCGAAACCTTTCGCTTCCCGATCGGCTGAGGCTGTTGAGGGTCGGGCATGAGATCCGGAAGAATCCGAGAGAGATCGAACCGAAGATTGCTGCGCTGACTGTGCACCAATGGCTGGACGCGTTGGGTCAATCGGCTGAGAACAAGAGGTACCTCTGGGATATCATCGCCATCGGCAGCCTCAACGACGATCCAAAAGACGTTTCAGCTCTTCTCTTTTACAGAGTGCTGCGAAGTGCATTCCTGGGCAGCAGGGAAGATTCCTCTCTCCTGGTGTCGCGGGTTGGGTTGACGGAGCTCTTTGTTCAGCCGTGCGTGGACTTTGTCCGCTCGCGCGGGGGAGAGATCATGGTGGACTGCGGAGTGGACGAAAGCATCTTTGACGGGAACCGGTTGATCGGGGTTCGTGGTTCCGATGGCCAGATCCGTGAAGCCGCGGGCTTTGTGAGTGCAATACCGTGGTACGCTGCTTCTCCCCTGTTTTCAAACGCGGGGGGGCGACAGGGGTGGAATGTAAACGGTCACCTTCAATCGTCGCCCATTGTGACGATCAATCTTTGGCTCGACCGCATCGTGATGGATCAGGAATTCGTGGCGCTCCTCGACTCGCGGGTCCATTGGGTGTTCAACAAATCAAAGATGTACGGCTCAACGGTGTCATCGCGCCAGTACCTGTCGCTTGTTATCAGCGGGGCCACATCGCTTGTCGCAATGGACTCCCGGGATCTTGTCAACGTGGCGCTGGAGGATCTTTCCAAAGTGTTCCCCCGGATGCGGGGGGCAGAACTTGTCCATTCGCTCGTTGTGAAAGAGAAGCGTGCAACGTTCTCGCCGCGCCCAGGCGTCGAGGAACATCGTCCCTCAAGCAAGACACAGGTCGAGAACTTGTTTCTCGCGGGGGATTGGACGGACACCGGTTATCCGGCTACGATCGAGGGAGCGGTTCTGAGCGGGAGGAAGGCTGCAGAAGGAGTCGCACGGTTACTGGGCAGGTGACCGTCACTTCCACTTACCGACTTCATAAATCGCTGATCAGCAATCATCAATCGATAATCTCCGGACAAGGAGTGAAGTGTTTGTCCGCTGCGCGCAGCGATTAACATTGCATATTGTTAATTCCTGATTTGTGAAGTGGCAGAAAGATAGTGCCGATCACCTATCATCGTTGGGTCTTTAATACTTCCCACCCAAATACTCCCTACTCATATACTTCCTACTCATATACTTCCTACATCATTCCCTGAGGATCCACGTCGATTGTCATCTGGACTCTTCGGTTCTTGCCGAGAGGTGATGATTCATAGGTTTCGCGTGCACGGAGCAGTGCGGCACGAAAATGTGCGCCGGAAGGGTCGGTCGTCTTAAAATTCTTGATGACGACATGTTTGCGGTATTGATTCTTGATCTTTGGTATGGCGGCATCCGCGGGCCCGAGCACCGTATAATACTTCCCGGCCTTTGACAGAAGCATCTCTGCGAATTTCTTCACGTGTTGCCCCACTTCGCCTTCATGTTCCCCTCTGAACTCAATAAGCACGAGACGGGAAAACGGCGGGTAGTCGAGTTCCCGTCTGTATTCAAGCTCCTCCCGATAGAACCCTGCGAAGTCATGGGTGGCAACGTACTTCAGGCTGTAATGCGTCGGCTGAAGTGTCTGAATAATGACTTCGCCGCTCAGCTTGCTCCGTCCCGCGCGTCCAGCGACCTGCGTCAGCAACTGAAACGTTCGCTCTGACGATCGGAAATCGGGAAGGAGCATTTGTGTATCGGCTGAAACCACACCGACGAGTGTGACGCGCGGAAAATCCAACCCCTTTGCTACCATCTGCGTACCCAGAAGAATATCGGCTTCTCCGAGTCCGAATTGCGTCAGCAGGCGATCGTGCGCTCCTTTGTGGCTTGTCGTATCGAGGTCCATCCGAAGGACGCGAGCATCCGGGAAGAACCCGACAAGCTCTTCGTGAATCTGTTGCGTGCCGAAGGCGTGATGCCGGATCTCCGTTCCGTGACATTTCAGGCAGACGGTTGGAGGCTGCTTGACGAACCCGCAGTAGTGGCACCGAAGATGTTTCTTCGTCACGTGGTACGTCAGCGTGACATCACAATTGTCACAGCGTTCGACGTGACCACAGTCGAAGCACTCGACAACGTGTGAAAACCCCCGGCGGTTCTGGAGAAGAATCGTTCCTTCTTTCTTCTTCAACCGCTCTTCGATCTGATTCTTCAAGAGCAGCGAAAGGGAGGGGGCGGGTGTAAACTTGGTGGACCAGGTCCCCTTCTCCTTCCTGTCCTTTTTGAAGTCTTCATATCTGCGCCGCCGCTCCAGTGACATATCGATAATCTCAATGGTGGGCAGCTGGGCATTGTCGACGCGTTCCGGAAGAGTGAGGAGCTCGTACTTCCCGCTGAGAGCATTGTGGTAGCTTTCAGCCGAGGGTGTCGCTGAGCCCAGTATCACAACGGCCTTGTTGATGGAGGCGCGGACGATCGCGACGTCGCGTGCATGATACCGCGGACTTGCATCATATTGCTTATACGAGGACTCGTGTTCTTCGTCTACAACGATCAATCCGATGTCCTTGAAGGGTGCGAAGATTGCAGATCGTGGTCCGATGACGATCTTGATTCGTCCCTCATGAGCGAGGCGCCACGCATCATATCGCTCGCCGACAGACATCTGGCTGTGCATGACAGCGACTTCCGCTCCGAAGTGGGATTTGAATCGTCGCACGGTCTGAGGAGTAAGCGAGATTTCTGGAACGAGCACAATCGCGTTCTTGCCGTGCTGCAGGGTGTGCCGGATAGCCTCGATGTAGACCTGTGTCTTGCCGCTTCCCGTGATACCGTGAAGGAGAAACGTCCGATGCGCCTTGTTCACCAGCGCGGCCAGAATGGTGCTCAACGCTTGCTGTTGATGCTGATTGAGAGTAAGAGCAAGCGGTGGCTCCGGGGGTTCGTCGTTTGTTCCCCGAAGCACCTCGCGCTGATCGATTCTCAGCAGATCACTCTTCACCAGGCTGTGAAGCGTTGAGAGAGATGCTCCTGCAAGACGAACGAGCCGGGGTCCGGCAACCGCCTCATCAAGCCGCTGAAGCTCATCGAGGACCTTCTGCTGTTTTGGCGTGAGCTTCCTATGGGAGGGATCACCTGACGCGATGTGCTGAAGCAGTCGTTTCCCTTCATCGGTCAGGAGGAAGACGTTTTCCTTCTTCGGTTTTGATGTCGCCCTCAACTGTTCTTCGACGATGATCCAGCCGCGTTGGGCCATCTCCTGAAGCGCTGCGTGAATGCTCTTTGCGTTCGTTCTTTTTTGGAGCTGGGAGGGAGAGAGTTCCCCCTTTTCTGCAAGAGCCCTGAGCAGAGCGTGCTGCACCCGGGCTGAGCGCTTGGTTTTCTCAAGGAGCTCGTCAATGTTCTCTGCTACAAGCCGTACGCGTTGGATGCTCCCCGCTGCCGTTCCCTGCGGTGACGCAGCTTTCAATACGTCGCCCCATGCAGAAAGGTAATACTCCGAAATCCAGCGCGTGAGCTTCAACATTTCTTCAGAAAACGTCGGCGTCGCATCAAGGACATCAAGCAAAGGCCTGATCGTCTGAAGCGGAGATGCCGCAGGAAACCCCACTACTACTCCCGACAATTTCTTTCGCCCGAACGGAACGAGAACCCGATGGCCGAGTTTCACTGCGTGTACAAACTCGGGAGGAACCTGATAGGTAAAGGTTTTGTCGAGAGGAAGGGGGAGCGCTATGTCTACAAGTGTTGGATTCATTGGGAAAGGGTGGAATCGAGAGTCTGATCTTCAGTCCGAAGAAAACAAAACTATTGTTTGTTGAATTCTAGGATCGCGTGTTGCAGTAACTCGGAAGAAAGCCCACACCCCTCCGCCACAAAGAATGGCGGACAGGTCTGCTCCCCTCTCGCCTCCCTCATCCTTTCGCACGAGAGGGGACGACTAATACACGTTGCGTGTGACATGCTAACATCAAGATCTAACAGTCCCCTCTGTGTGAAGGGTCGTGCGTCGGGGAGAGGGGATGAAAGGGGTGTGTGTCTTGCTCTTCCTACCTTCTGAACTCCGATTCGAGGATCCGATACACTTCTTTCAGCGGCAGGTGTTTTTCCAGGGCGAGCCGTTTGCACTCTTCGAACTCAGGGATCAACCGCTCGTGCCCGTCGATGACAACGGATTTCGCCGTTACCAGTCCGAGAGAGGTCTGCATTTCGCGTTGTGTTCGCGGCAATTTTCGCCGTTCGACATGCTGGATGCGAACGCCAAGCGTGGAAGTCTCCCGGAAGAGTATGCCGAGCATCGCGTCGACCTTGGACTGTTCTACGAGGACTGAGAGCAGGTTTGCCGGCCTCCCCTTTTTCATGACGATGGGTATCAGGAACGCATCGACAGCACCGGCACCGATCAGTTTTTCAATCACGTATGGAAGAATCTCCGGGTTCATATCGTCGATGTTGGTTTCAATGGTCACAACTTCATCCCGCTCGTACCGTTGGTCGAGATCGCCAATGATCAGACGAAGGAGGTTCGGGATCGCAGGAATCTCACGGGTTCCGGCGCCGTAACCGATCGATTGCACACTCAGTTGCTCGAAAGGAAGTGTTCCGGACGAAAGAGCCTTTACGATGGCCGCTCCTGTCGGTGTCGTCAGTTCGAAAGGCATTTCAGTCAGGATAATCGGGTATCCTTTCAGAATCTCCATTGTCGCCGGCGTTGGAATCGGCATCGTGCCGTGCTGAGTACTGACGGTGCCGCCGCTGCCGACTTTGACGGGCGACGAGAAAACGCGTTCGATTCCCATGTGCTGCAGACAAATGGCCGTGCCCACGATGTCGACAATCGAATCGATCGCACCGACTTCATGGAAGTGCACCTTCTCGATTGTCGAATCGTGAACGGTGGCTTCGGCCACCGCGACCTCGCGAAAGATCTTCTTCGCGTAGTCTTGTACTGTTTTGCCCAGCGTGCTTTGTTCTATGACCGTGGTGATGGTCGAGAGGTGCCGATGGCGTGACGATGCCTCCGAGATCACGACGTCAACTTTCGTTGCGGCGATACCGTTTCGTTTTATGTGTCGGGCAGACACTTCGTAGCCAGTGATGTTGAGTTTCTTTAGTTCGCCGACGAGGTAATCAAGGGATACCCCTGCGCTCAGGAATGCCCCCAGCGTCATGTCGCCGCTGATACCGGCGATGGTGTCAAGGTACGCGATTTTCATTCTGCACGTAGAGTGATGGTATGAGCAGCGCCCGGGTGTCGCTACTTCTTGAGGGCGGTTTCGAGATATTCGATGAACCGATGGGTTGCCCCGACATTTTCCTGCACCAGCCTCTCTGACTCGGAGCCTCCCCGTACGCGAGCTTTCTTGTCGTTAAACAATCTTCGGAGCTCGAGATAGCACTCCTCCGGCGTCGTGACGACGAACCCCCCGCCGCGTTTCGCCAACGCCACAGCCTCTTGGGAGTTCTCGTGCTTAGGGCCATACAGCACAGGGACGCCGTACACTGCCGGTTCGAGAACGTTGTGGATTCCCTGCCGGAAACTTCCGCCAACGTAGGCAACATCGGCATATTGATACAGTGACATCAGGATCCCTATGCTGTCGACCAGAATGACGTTCTCATTCGAGTAGTCATTGAGGTCCGAGAACCGGATCGTGCGCATCGTGTAGTTCAGGGCTAATTCCAGGCGTTCAAGAGTTGGCAATGTCGGTTCGTGCGGCACAAGGATCATCAGGGCGCTTGAATCGTGCTGCGCAATCCGTCGAAACGCCGGAAGGAGAACGGCCTCGTCCTCGTCCCAGCTGCTACCGACCACGAACACCTTTTTTCGCTTCAGAATAGGTGCCGGGATCAGGTGTTTTGTCTTGGCGTCTACACTGCGTTGCCAGACCTGGTCGTACCGCGTTTGGCCGATCACGTGAAGTTCCGGACGGGTCACGCCAAGATTCTGGAAAGCGTCGACGTCGCTCTGTGAGACCGTGAGGATGGATGTGATCTGATCGTACACGTTTTGATGAAAGCTCTTGAGGATCGGGTAGTGCCGGGAAGAATTCTTCCGCAATGTGGCATTCGCGATGACAATCGGTACACCGCGCTTTCGCAGCTCCCAAATATGGTTCGGCCAAAGGTCGTATTGGACCATGATCGCAATCGAAGGACGGATGAGGTCAAGGAAGCGTCGTGCATTCGCAACACTGTCGAAGGGCAGGTACGTGATGAGATCCGCAAGCTTGTAGTTTTTCGAGTGTTCGTATCCGGAGGGGGAGAAGAAACTGACGATGATGTCTATGTCGTCATACCGTCTTCGTAGCTCGGCGATGATTGGTTTGGCTTGCTCAAATTCGCCCAGCGAAGAAGAATGAAACCAGAACCGCTGACCCCTTCGTAAGAGTTTCACGTCGTGCTCAAGATGGACGAACAGGTCCCTTCGCCCCCGGAGGCCTCTGCGAATCTTGCCGTTGAGAAGCGCTCCGATTTGAAGGAGGAGCCAGAACCCTGGCACGATGATAGAGTTGTAGATGAAAAACCAGAGACGTTGCATAGGTCAACTAGCTGCTGCACGAAAGCAAAAGAGGGCGGTGATTCGCCGGGAGTGGCCGATGAGGATCCGGCGCATCCTTCACCGCAAGGCTGTGACGTGCATGGTGGTGTTCTCTGTCACATCCGATTCGTGGCCTCGACGGTGGATTTGGCCAACATGATCTCAGCCGGGAACAGTGGACAACACAAGGAAATGTACAACGCCACCTTGTCAAAACTGACCACACCTGAGGAGGGCTAGGGCGTTTCCTAGGTGGACTCCTACTATGAGTGTCATTGTAGATAGAAATTGTGGTAAAATCAAGAAACGGTGTATTCTTGACTAAGTGGTCGAATCTTGGTATACTCACTGACGCGTCCACAATGTTCGCGTCAACGCCGGAGAATCTCGATGTCCACCCTGAGTCCGCAGTTGGAAGCACTCCGTGCTTCCGCGATTTTCAAAGGACTAACCCAAGACGAATTACAAGCTGTTGCTTCCCTCCTGCAGTCGAAGACCTATGCAGCCGGAGCAGTGTTGATCGATGTCAATTCGAGGGTTGATCAAGTGTACATCATCGCCAGCGGGAAGGTGAAGATTTCGCGTGTGACGTCGTACGGTGAGGAAACCACGCTCAGTTTTCTGGCCGAGGGAAACATCGTGGGGGAATTCGGCATCGTCGATGAAAAGGGGCGATCAGCGCGGGCAACGTGCGTAGAACCGACGGTCTTCTTCACCCTCACCGCAGATCAATTCGATGATATCCTGACTCACAACGTCGCGGTTGCACGTAACGTCCTTCGGGAATTCACCCATCGCCTGCGTCAGGCAAATGACAACATCGTGCGGCAGCTGGAGACTGAACGTTCGCACACGGTCGCTCAACTCGGGAAGCTCTCCAAGCTCATAGATGCCAGCAAGAGCGTCAACTCCACGCTTGATCTCGACAAACTGTTGGGGCTGATTCTCGATGCAGCCGTCAAGAGCACGGATGCCGATCGCGGAACCGTGTATCTTGTTGATTCGATCAAGCAGGAGTTGTGGTCGAAGGTCTTCGGCGGCGAGAACATGATCGAGATACGCCTGCCGATTGGCAAGGGCATCGCCGGCCTGGTCGCACAGCTGGGGGAGACCATTAATATCCCCGATGCCTACAGCGATCCACGATTCAACCCTGAAGTCGACAAACGTTCCGGATACCAGACCCGCAACATCCTCTGCATGCCGATGAAGAACAAGGATGGTACGATCATCGGGGTCTTTCAACTCCTGAACAGGAAGGATGGACCGTTCGCTCCCGATGACGAGCACTTCATCGATGCATTTTCTGCCCACGCATCGGTTGCAATCGAAAACGCCAGGTTAGCTCAAGAAATGGTAGCCAATGAGCGATTGTCCGCTGTCGGACGGATGGCGAGCACCATTATTCATGACATCAAAAACCCGATGGGTACGTTGCGCGTCTATGCACAGGTGATGAAGAAGAAATCCGGAAATGAGGAGGCGTCAAAGCTTGCAGATGAGATGATTCACCAGGTCGACCGCTTTGTGAATATGACGCAGGAGATTCTTGATTTCACCCGGGGCGTCAGCTCGACCAATATTCAGGAATTGGATTTCGCAGAGAACATGGGCGCCGTTCTCGACTTCATCGAGAAGGACTTGAGCAAGAACAACGTTCAGTTGGTGCGAAACACGCACTTCCAGGGTCAGGTGAAGATGGATCAGGATAAAATGGTCCGTGTCTTCTACAACATCGCGGGGAATGCCCGCGACGCAATGCCGCAGGGCGGATCTCTCACCGTCCTGACCGAACAGAGTGACGGATATGTAAAGATCGAGTTCAGAGACTCGGGTACGGGAATGCCGGAAGAGGTCAGAAAGCGAATCTTCGAGCCTTTTATGACTTACGGCAAGAAACATGGAACGGGTCTGGGTATGTCGATCGTCAAGAAGGTGATCGAAGACCATCAAGGCAAAATCGAGATCGAAAGCGAAATGGGCAAAGGCACCACAATCCGGATTCTCCTTCCCCTCTGACACCCCTTCCATCTTTTTCGCTCGTTTTCAAAACACAATGGATTGGTCCGCGTTAGTTAGGTCTTCCTGCGAATTTGTCTATGAAAATACGCGTCGGCAAAGGCGAGATTTCCGTTATCCAGGGCGACATCGCTGACCAGGATACGGACGCAATCGTCAATGCAGCCAACAATCACCTCTGGATGGGTGCCGGTGTTGCTGGAGCCATCAAACGGAAGGGGGGAGTGGTGATCGAGCAGGAGGCGATGGCGAAGGGACCCATCGCAGTGGGGACTGCTGTGTCAACCACCGCCGGTGCACTGAAGGCGAAGCGTGTCATTCATGCCGCGGTCATGGGGCAGGATCTTCACACGGAAGCCGATCTCATCAGAAAGGCAATGCAGAACAGTCTTGCGGTCGCTGAGAAAGAGGAGCTTGCATCGATCTCACTGCCCGCGCTTGGAACAGGTGTTGGCGGCTTCTCCCTCTATCACTGCGCGAGTATCATGATAGGAGTCGCAATCGATTTCTTGCTCAGCGCCTCCGCTCTCCGGGATGTGCGTTTTGTTCTCTTCGACAGTGAGGCGAGAGATGTCTTTGAGAAAGAGCTGAAGCACAGGTTCACGGCTCAGAGCCACTGAATACTCCCCCTGCAGTTCTTCCACGCAGCACTCCGGATGACAGCCCCGCTAGCTCATCGCCTTGAGATGAGATTCAACGCTGCGGGCAAGTGCTTTCAGGTTGTACCCTCCTTCAAGAACGGAGACAATCCTCCCGCTGCAGTACTTCGCGCTAATCTCCAGGAGCATCTCCGTCATTCGGCCGAAGGAATCGTCGGTTAGCTTGATGCCTGCCAGCGGATCGTCTGCATGAGCGTCGAAACCCGCCGAGATCAGTAGAAGATGAGGCTGGAATCGATGCAACGCGGGGAGAACGTGGGTTTGGAAAGCATCGATGTAGTCCTTTTCGACACTTCCGGCACCCATGGGACAATTCAACGTGAAGCCCTCGCCCGGGCCGGACCCTCGTTCGCCCGCTGCTCCAGTACCGGGGTAGAAGGGATATTGGTGAAGACTGACATAGAAAACCGAATCGTCTTCGCAGAAAATCTGCTGCGTGCCGTTGCCGTGATGCACATCCCAATCGACGATCGCTATCCGTTTGGCGCCGTATCGGCGCTGGGCATACCGTGCACCGATAGCCACATTGTTGAACAGACAGAATCCCATGACCGTCGAGCTCTCCGCGTGGTGACCTGGAGGCCGCACAGCGCAGAATGCGCGCGTGAGCTTTCCCGTCATCACTTCGTCAATGGCCTGCAGCACACCGCCGGCCGCCAGTAATGCAACGTCATATGAGTCCCTGCAGATACGGGTATCGCCTCCGTCGAGGACTGGTTCACCCTGTCGGCATCGTACCTTAATCATGGACGTGTATCGTTCGGGATGAACAAGATTGATGAGATCGACCGTAGCAGGCGCCGGTCTGAGATGCGACATCGAGCTCCAGAGAGGAGTGCCCAGAAGGTGCTGAACGAGCATCTCCAGCCGCTGGGATCGTTCCGGATGCCCAATGCCTGTGTTGTGTTTGAGATAGTCCGGGTGGTAGATGAATCCGAGGCTGCCCATAGCGTCCCCAGTAGTGTGCGATAAGTGAAAAAGTGTGCCGTTTGGACTCCACGGTTTCTTGAAGCGCCCTTGTGGCGAGCCTGAACAACGGGAGTGAATAGTCAGCGGGGTGATGGTCTCTCTGCGATGCGATCGCGAGAAGGTCCGCGACTTCGATCGCTGGTGCGTCGCTCATGATGTTCGCTTCATCGGGCATGGTCACGGGACGAATCTACCAACATTTCGTGACTTTTGCATCTGACAGACATAGGCAGTTTTTTGCTTTTCCTTCCTTCCGTCTTTATATTGCGTGCGTCAGAACCACTGCGATTTCGGGCGTGAGCGAACGGATTCTACCGCTGACAAACACAGGGTCGGAGTTCGTCAAGATCAAAAGGCTCGCTGTTCTTCAATGTCCATTCCACTTCACAAAAGGATCGAACTCATGACGGGTCGAATTGAGATCAGAACACCGCCGCTGTTCAACTTCTGGCGCACCGTCTATAGTCACGGTTGGTGTTCGCTTCCCCCGTTCTTCATCGACAAAGAACATGAGAGCTTGGCGCGGTTGCTTGAGTTGAGTGATGGTACCCTGATACAGTGCGTGATGAGGCCCAGGCCCGGAGGAATCACCGTTGCTCTGCATGGCCAAACGTCGCTGGCGTCAGGCCGGAAAAACGAAATTCGAAATCTCCTCTGCGTGTGTCTTCGATTAAAGGACGATCTCTCGGAGTTCTACAGAGAGGCGTCGCGCGACTCGAGATACCGATGGATCCCGAAGGCTGGAGCCGGCAGGCTCCTGCGCGCTCCCACCGTCTTTGAAGATGTTGTCAAGATGATCTGCACCACGAATTGCAGCTGGTCGCTGACAGAAGTCATGGTCCGCAACCTGACTACCGTGCTAGGGAAGAGCCTGGGGGACGGGCTCTCCGCTTTTCCAAGTCCGCAAGCGATCGCCGGGACGACAGAAGCGTATGTGCGGAAACACATCCGCACCGGATACCGGTCGCCGTATCTGCTTGAGTTGGCAACGGTCGTAGCTGACGGAACACTTGATCTTGAGGGCTGGAGGTCATCACCTCTCTCCACCGAGGAACTCTTCAAAGAGGTGAAGTCAGTGAAAGGGATGGGCGACTATGCCGCGGGAAACATATTGAAACTCCTGGGACGGTATGACTATCTCGGACTCGATTCGTGGGTGCGGACGAAATTCTACGAGCTGCACACACGCGGCAGGAAGGTAAAGGACTCGACCATCGAGAAACGCTATGCAACACTCGGGAAGTGGAGAGGCCTCTTCTTCTGGCTGGAGATGACGCGTGAGTGGTACAACCACAAATTTCCCTTCTGACATGCTTCTCAATCTGCTTCACAGAATTGTGCGCAGGCGGTTCCAATCGCTAGGGTTTCAGAGCAGCGTGTTGGAATCTGATGTCGGCCGGCTTCATTACCTTCTGCGGGATCACCCTCAGCCGGCGAGTACGCTCATCCTTGTTCATGGACTTGGAACATCCTCAAGCACGTGGTTGAAAGCCCTTCCGCTCATCAAGGGCAATCATCGCGTTGCTGCCCTGGATCTGCCGGGATTTGGATTGTCCACCGTGAAAAGAGTAAGCGGCTTCTGCACGCTGCAGGAACATGTGGAGGCACTCTCTGTCTTCCTCGACTGCGTCGCTCAGAAAACATGCATCCTGCTTGGTCACTCGTTTGGAGGGTGGGTGAGCGCTCTCTACGCTGCGCGACATCCTCAAAGGATCGAAAAACTGGTTCTTGTCAGCTCAGCCGGTGTGTACTATCCCGGCGTCGAGAGGCTTCAGGAGATGTTTACATTGAATTCGGTGAATGATGCGCGCCGCTTGCTCAACAATTTATGGTACCGATATCCCTGGTACTTCAAGCCGTTTGCCCACTCTATCTTACGGGACCTTTCCCAACGGCGCATGAACGAAATTGTAAGCTCGATCGATGCGACGCATTTTCTCGTGGAAGAGCTGGCTTGGCTCACGATGCCGGTCGACATCGTCTGGGGAAGGGAAGACAAGGTGATTTCACCTGAGAGTGTGAACGTCCTTCGCAAGTTCGTGCCGCACGCGACAGCCTTCTTTATCGATCATTGCGGGCACGTCCCGCAGCTTGAGTGTCCGGTCAAGTTTGCGTCCATTGTGAATCACATACTCGAGAAGAAGACTCATGAACTGGCTTGAGGGCGTCCGACTGGAATTGCAGCGCGCTGCTGAAGCCGGCCGAAACGCTAACCTTGGAAAGGCAAGAACGTCTGCTCGACGAGCGGTCGGAATTGCTGTTACGGAGCTGCAGCGGAAACTACCAGAGAAACAGTACGGCAGGGACTTCATCGGTCAACTACGCGGGATAGCGGCGGATGAATCGATTCCGGAAAAAGTGCGTTTCGCCGCCGACAGACTTCAAACTCGACTTTCAACAGATTTCGAGTCCCCATCCAGGCAACCAATCGACGACGCGAAAATCGTCATTGACTTCGTGATTGAGTGCCTGCAGTGACTGCTACAACCCCTCAGCTGCCAGATAATCATTGATGTCGTACCGGATGTTCTCGTCGGCTTCCTGCCGGGCAGGCTTTCCTTTTTTGAAAAAGAAGGGAACCGCAACTGCTGTCGTCAGGAGCAAGAACCCGGTAAAGAATGCAAATTGTTTCATGGAGACCCTGCTGCATTGTGATGTTCGTGATGGTGCTGGAGAGAGCCTTCGTCAAGTGAACATGCTGAAACCAGGGAGAAACTCTCTTCTTCTCCCTCATCACTTTATGCAAACTGGAGACGAAAGCCTGTATTACCTGTCACACACACCAGGCGTATGATCCTTCCCCCGGGTAAATCTCGATGGAAGCCAACAATCATGCAGATATACACCGGTCCACCCGAATGGCTCTTGGCGGTGCATCAATCAGGAGGGGGGAGCCCGTCGCCCACCGGAAGAATTATGGATTCCGCAGGCGGGAAAGGGGATCGGTGACTTTCACAAATGGAACGGAATACCCATTTGCCGATTCTGCTTAAGCTATTCTGGGCTAAGGATTTAACCTTGACTTTCAGTACAGATGCGGATATATTTACGCCCGACAGGTGTGGCGGAGATGACGGGCACATGATCCTAATCCAGCGCCTTGTAGGCCGGCACACAACTCACTCTTGAACACCCGGTTACCGAATTGAGCTTCCTGGAAAACGTCCCCATTTTTGCTGACCTCGAGGAACCCGACCTCAAGAAAATCGAAAAACTCGGTCTTCGGAAGAAGTACAAGAAGGGGAATATTGTTGTCCTCGAGAAAGAAATGGGGGCAGCGCTCTTCGTCATTATCTCGGGAAAGGTGAAGATCGTCCGGACGGATGAGGACGGCAGGGAAGTTATCCTCTCGATCTTCGGTCCCGGTGAATTCTTCGGTGAAATGTCACTTCTCGATGGTCTTGCACGTTCGGCAAGCGTTGTTGCACTTACCAAGGCCGAGCTATTCATGATTCACCGTCGTGATTTTCTGAAGTTGGTGAACGAACATCCTCAGGTAGCAATCTCTCTCCTTGGAGAGCTTACGACGCGTCTCCGCAAGGCGGACACGCAAATCAAAAGCCTCTCACTCAAAGATGCCTCGGGCCGTGTTGCGAACGTCATTCTCATGCTGGCAGATGACATCGGTGTCTTCCGGAAAGGGAAAGTGGAGATCGATGAATTGCCGTTGCAGCAGGACATGGCAAATATGGCCGGGACCTCACGCGAGACAGTCTCTCGTATGCTTCATCAATTTATTCGAGAGGGGCACTTGCAGCTGGAGGGGAATAAATTGACGATGAACGATTACGAAGGATTTCGCAAGCAATACCTCTAGCAGCACCGTCGCCCTGCATGGTGCCGCAGGGTACCCCACCGCTCCGGGTTGGTACGTGTTCGGGCGCTTCCACTGAAAAATCTCATATGTTCAACCTACAAATCGGTAATTCATGTCGCAGAAGGTGGAGTCTGGGAACAAGGGACATGTTCCTCAATCGTCCCTTTCCTCAGCAAGCCGCGCAGATCTGCATACCCATACGACGCACTCGGACGGTGCCTTAGTACCATATGATCTGATACAGCGGGCTCATAGCGCAGGACTCGAGGTTCTCTCCATTACCGACCACGACAACGTCGGTGCTCTCGATGAAGCTATCGAATGGGGAAAGGGTCTGGGCATGGAGGTCATCACCGGTCTTGAGTTGAGTGTTTCTCTTGGTGAGAAAGATGTGCACGTTCTCGCGTATTTTATTGATCAGCGAAATCAGGATCTCCTGGATTATCTGACATTTTTCCGGCGTGAACGGCTGAAGCGCGCTGAGCGAATCGTCCAAAAGCTCAACAAGCTCAATATACCATTGAACTTGGAAGCTGTGTTGGAGCAAGCAGGAATCGGATCAGTGGGCCGGCCTCATATCGCAAATGCCCTCCTCGATGGCAAGCATATCGCGACGTATCACGAAGCCTTTGAGAAATTCATCGGCAATGGTGGACCCGCCTTCGAGAAGAAATACCAACTGAGTCCGGCAGACGCATTCAAGCTGATCACGAAAGCGGGTGGATTGTCCTTCCTGGCTCACCCTGGCAAGTACATCAGTGAACTGGATCTTTCCCAGTTAATCAAGAACGGGCTCGATGGGATAGAGGTTGTTCATCCCGCCCACGATGACAAGCTGAAGGAATACTACCGCGGGTTGGTCAATCAGTATTTTCTGCTTGAGAGCGGCGGATCTGATTTTCACGGCGGTAAAAAGAACGATGATTACGCTCTTGGCGTCTTCACAGTCCCCATGCACATAGTTGAAACGATGCGGAGCAGGCTTTTCACGTGAACACAGGACGGACGAAGCGGGGGGCGGTCAAGCGGAGCACGGTCGGTCGAGGGTTGCGATTTGCGATCGTCGTGAGCCGCTTTCACGAAGGGATAACCAAGAAGCTGCGGCAAGGGGCTGAGCGGTGCCTTGGCCACCATGGCGTTCGAAGGGAGGATGTCCAGGTGTTTTCGTGCCCCGGTGCATTTGAATTGCCCCAGGTAGCGAATCGCCTGTGTGAAGCTGGAAGTTACGATGCTATCATTTGTCTCGGTGCTGTCGTCCGGGGCGAAACTCCCCATTTCGAATTCGTGTCTTCCGAAGCTGCGGGCGGAATTCAGCATGTCGCGCTGCACCACACACTCCCCGTCACTTTTGGTGTATTGACCACCGACAATCTCGAGCAGGCTCATGATCGTGCCGACGGCAAGCAGGGCAACAAGGGGCGGGATGCGGCTCGGGCGGCTCTTGAGATGGCGATCCTCTTTCGTAATCTGAAACGAACATCCGACCGGATGCCCAAGCACTGAGAATGACAGGTCCATGAACAGGTATGTTGTGTTGGCGTGTTTGGCGTTGATCGCTGTGCCATTGGTGCTCATGGGTCAGCAAGCTCCACTCGACCTCGGGCGATGGCGAAACTTCACAGATATGAAAACTGTACGCGGAATAGCAGCAACGACAGATTCTCTCTGGGTCGCGACTTCAGGCGGCCTTTTTCTTTACATCCCTTCTTCGAACCTCTTCACTAAATTCACTAATTCCGAAGGCCTCAGCTCCAATGACCTCACCGCCGTCGCTGTCGATGGAACGGGAATAATCTGGGTCGGATCGTCGGACGGCTACATCAACGCACTGACGCCCGCCACGGGGCAGTGGAGGGAGGTCACAGGTATCCGAGAGTCGGATCGTGTGCAAAAAGCAATTCGGAAATTTCTCGTGCGAGGCGATTCATTGTTCATCGCAACCGACTTCGGAATCACGATCCTTCAGCTCTCTCGAAGAGAGTTCAGAGATACCTATGCCAATCTCGGCTTTCCCACACAGGCAGGCGTCAATGACGTGAAGATCCACAAGAACCGGATTTGGGCGGCGACGGATCTCGGCGTCGCTTCGGCACCTTTGGATGCGCCCAATCTCTCCGCTCCGACTTCGTGGACGGCCTATGGAACAGCACAAGGTCTTCCGGCCGCTACGTGTGTCGCTGTTACGACTATTCATGACACGATTGTCGTCGGAACATCCGGCGGTCTTGCGATCTTCAACGAGAAGAGTTTTCTACCTGTTCCTCCGTTCAGCGGAAAAACAATCGTTAATCTCCTGGGCCGCTCGAATGACGTCGTCGTTCTCTGGAATGAGACAGGAAGTTTCAGACTTGGTTCATACGTCGGTTTCTCCTCACCGACTGCACCGATTGCATACAACGCGGAGACGCAAGCGAGTGCTCTTGCGGGGCAGCCGCTTACGGCCACGGTGTGGGTTGGCACGACGTCAAATGGCATCGCTCGATGGACCGGGGCATGGGAATACAAAGCACCGAACGGTCCCCAGTCAAATCTGTTTAGCAACGTGGTGGTCGATGATCGCGGCGTTCTATGGGCAGCTTCCGGAATCAGCTTGCGCGGTCGGGGCTTTTACCGCTACGATCCAGCAGAGTCCGAAAATACCCGCTGGAAGAACTACACGGTTGCCCGCTACCCCGTCATGAAAAGTAATGACTACTACAAGGTCTCCCTTGGCGCCAACGGATCCGTCTGGGCGAGTTCATGGGGATTTGGACTGGTAGAGGTGGTTGCTGACACGATTCGCCGACGCCTCGATCAAACCACCACTCCGTCGCTCGCAGGCTCCGTTCCTCAGGATCCGAACTATGTTGTGGTTGGCGGAGTCGCTGTCGATTCGCAGGGCGATACGTGGATCGTCAATCGGGCGGCCGTGAATGGAAACCATGTCGTTCAAGTCAAGATCGGCAATTCTACCATCTACCGGGCATCAACTTCTCCTGACGGCAAGTTCACGAACATACTCATCGACCGCAATGATACAAAGTGGTTTGCGACCGCAGAACCAAGCGACAAACCCTCGAACGGTCTCTACTACTTCAACGAAGATTCATCCGTCACAGGGACACGGTCAACCGGCGGCTGGGGTCATATGACTTCCTCTGATGGCCTCCTTAGCAGCATCATTCTTTCGCTTGCGGTGGATGTCAACGGGGATGTCTGTGTTGGAACAGATCTCGGAATGACAATCATCAACGACCCTCTCAATCCGACGAGGAGTATTGTCCCCCGGCTTCCTCTCCGCGGCCAATCGATTCAGGCAATCGCGGTTGATGCGGTCAACAATAAGTGGGTCGGAACGAAAGAAGGGATCGTTGTCGTCAATTCGGACGCAACAGCTGTGCTGGCTCAGTACACTGTTCTCTCGACGAACGGAAAACTCGTTGATGATGATATCCGGTCCATCGCTTATGATCAGAAGCGTGGATATATGTATTTCGGAACCGAAAAAGGTCTTTCAAGCCTCGAAGTTGCGCCGGTTCAGACGCTCCGTGCGCTTTCCTCCCTTGACGTCGGTCCGAACCCGTTTCTTGTTCCTTCGGTCACGCCATTGACGATCCGCAACCTGGCGGCGGAGACATCCATCAAGATAATTTCTACGAGTGGAGGGCTGGTGTCGCAGTTCAAGGCTCAGGGAGGCGGAAGAGCGTTTTGGGACGGGCGCAATGCCTACGGTGACGTCGTCCCCAGTGGAGTCTATTTCGTGGTGGCATTTGCAGACAACGGAAATCAAACAGGCACCGCCAAGATCGCGGTTGTGAGGAGGTGATTCGGAGGAAAAAGCGAGTAACGTGAACTATCTGCCCTCTTTACTGTCTGTCCCCCGAAGACCACAACCATCGGGCCTGACGGACAGACGAGAGGGAAATGGTGAATTCGGAACATGAGATGGAACATGTTCCATTGAAGTCCGAATGGCGTTGAAGGAAGCTCGTGTTTCGCACTTCGAGCTTGAGACCGCGAACATCGGATTCTAACAGTTCTTTTGAAGGGAGGTAGGACGACCTTGGAAAACACATACAAAGATGAAATCTTCACGAAACGGGTGCGGGCCGGTAAGCGCACGTATTTTTTTGATGTGAAATCCACGAAATCGGAGAAGGATTTCTACATCACGATTACCGAAAGCAAACGGGTGGGGGAAGAGGAATACGAAAAACACAAGATTTTCCTCTACAAGGAAGATTTCGAGAAGTTTAGTGATGCATTGGATGAGACAGTCGATTACGTCCAAGGTAAGTTACTTGTGCTTGCCGAGCCGGGCAACGGAGAGATGGTCACGGAGAAGCAGGCATAGTGACACATTTTTTGCTTTGACATGCAAGAAAGCCCGAGTGCGCACCGTGCGAGGGCTTTTTTGTTTGTCTCGCACGCGCCAAAACCGAACATTCCCAGTTTTCGCTTGACTCTTGAGCACCTTCTGGTTATATTTTTAGCGATTTTTTGCAAAAAATGGTCTAAATCCTTCGGAAAGTTGTATTTTTTCCTTATTTGCCCATTCTGTTCTTAACGATTCCTAAAGGCAGAGCCTCGGGGGAACCGGTGAGCATACTCAGGATCAATATTTCCAAACTCTCGGAAGGTGCTCACCAACACTCACTCCAGGTGGCACCCGGGGAAATCGGTCTCGATTCCCGCTTCACAAGAGAGGTCTGCGTTGAAGCCGCGCTGGAAAATACCAGCCGACAGCTCTATGTTCAGACGGAGTTCAAGACGGGGGGCGTTTTCACGTGTGATCGCTGCCTTGAAGAGTTTGAACGTGAGGTTTCATCCAGGTTTGGTATTGTGTACGTGGCAGAGGGTCGTGCTAAGGTCATCGAAGATGAGGATATGCGGGTATTATCCCCCGACGCCAACTACATCGACCTCGATGAAGATGTGAGGCAGCACGCAATACTTGCGCTTCCGCAGAAAACGTTGTGCACTGAGGATTGCGCCGGTTTGTGTCCCACATGCGGGACAAACCTGAATCGGGCCAGGTGCGAGTGTCGGAACGAAGCAGTAGATTCACCATTGTCAGGGCTCCAAAAGTTCACAAAGAATTAGAAAACGTACGTCTTTTCCTAGCTAGAGGTCAAGTCAATGCCAAATCCAAAGAGACGCCATTCAAAGACTCGCGGGCGTAAACGCCGCACACATTACAAGGCAACCGTCCCAGCAACAGCGGAATGCCCGAACTGCCACGAGCAGAAGTTGCAGCACAGGGCTTGCCCGAACTGCGGCTACTACGACGGTCGTTCGATCATCATACCGAAAGAATCCTGAGTTTCTCGAGAAAAGCTGAGCATCCCGCTTCGTCATTGACGAGACGGGATTTTGCCTCTGTAGGAGGCTTCAGCTCGGCGGCCCAGAGACACTGAATCTGTTTACCGCACAGAGAGCACGAATCCTTTGGCTCAACGACCAAGAATTGTACTGGATGCAATGGGGGGAGATTTCGCGCCCGCAAGTGAAGTTGCCGGGGCAATAGTCGCTTTGCGCCAGAGAAAGAACGAGTTTGAAGTCATCCTTGTCGGCAGGGAGCAGGAGATCCGTGCTCAGCTTCAACGCCACGATGCAGAGGGACTGTCATACTCGGTTGTGAACGCTGAAGAGGTCATCACGATGGATGACCCTCCGACTGCCGCACTAAAGCAGAAGAAGAACTCCTCCCTGGCTGTCGGCATGCAGCTCCACAAAGACGGAAAAGCGGAGGCGTTTGCAAGCGTAGGAAACACAGGTGCGGTTCTTTCTGCGTCGACGCTCATCCTGGGCCGTGTGAAGGGCGTCAGCCGCCCGACGATAGCTGCATTCTTTCCATCTGAAGAGGGTGTCTGTCTCGTTGTCGATGCGGGAACAAACGTTGACTGCCGCGCTCGGCACCTGTATGAGTTCGCAGTGATGGGGAGCCTCTATGCGAAGAAGATCTTCAAGTATGAGAATCCAAAGGTTGGGTTACTGAACGTCGGCGAGGAAAAGAAGAAGGGGACGGAAGTTGTGCAGGAGGCGTACGGACTTCTGGAACGAAGTCATTTGAACTTCATCGGAAACGTCGAGGGAAGAGACATTCTCAAAGGAAAAGCTCAGGTTGTGGTTTGCGACGGATTCGTGGGGAATGTTGTTCTCAAGTTTGGGGAGAGTGTCCCCTCGTTTTTGAAAAGCAAATTGAAGCAGTATGCATCCGGAAGCTTACTCCGCACGCTGCTGATCGGTGCGGCGCGTGGGTCGTTGCGTGCTGCCCTGCGTGATATGGACTACGAAGAGTTTGGCGGAATTCCTGTTCTTGGCGTGAACGGTGTCTCGATCATCGGCCATGGCAGCTCGAGTCCGAAAGCCATCAAGAACATGATTTTCAAGGCGGCGGAAGTAGCGCAATCACATCTCAATACGTACATCGAAGAGGAAATGGCGATGGAGCTCAAGCCTGTTGCGCCCGCCACTCCTGCAGAATAGGATTTTCATGACGAAACGACGAGCGACAATTACTGCTGTTGGTCATTATGCTCCACCCAAGGTGTTGACCAACGCTGAGCTCGAGAAAATGGTCGATACCAACGATGAGTGGATTCGCACCCGGACAGGTGTTTCCGAGCGGCGCATCCTCGAGCAGGGGGCGACATCCGATCTCGCTGTCGGCGCGATCGAGAGCATGCTTGCCCACCGGAAGATCGATGTGACAGAAATCGAGATTATCATTGTTGCCACCGTCACGCCGGACATGTTCTTTCCTTCAACGGCCTGCGTTGTTCAGGACAAGATCGGCGCGAGCAACGCGTGGGGATTTGATTTGTCAGGAGCATGCTCCGGCTTCTTGTACGCGCTTGTGGCAGGAGCTCAATTCATCGAGAGCGGTACGGCGTCGAAAGTGCTTGTGGTCGGCGCTGACAAGATGAGCAGCATTATCGATTACACAGACCGTAATACATGCATTCTGTTCGGCGATGCTGGCGGCGCCGTGCTTCTCGAGCCGTCGGAAGATCCTGACTATGGTTTGCTCGATCATCGCATGTACTGCGACGGCTCCGGAGGTGCCTTCCTGTATATGAAGGGGGGCGGCAGCCTCAATCCGGCGACGCATGAATCAATCGACAAGCGGATGCACTACATGTACCAGGATGGCAAAGCAGTTTTCAAGGCCGCCGTCAAAGGCATGGCTGATGTCTCGGCGGAAATCATGGAGCGGAATAACCTCAAAGGGGAGGACGTAGCGTGGCTTGTGCCGCATCAGGCGAATCTCCGCATCATCGATGCCACAGCCGATCGGATGGGACTTGACCGCTCGAAGGTGATGATCAACATCGATCGGTACGGCAACACAACTGCCGCAACGATTCCGTTGTGTCTCTCGGAATGGTGGCTTGAGGGAAAGTTGAGAAAGGGGCAGAACATCGTCCTTGCGAGCTTTGGCGCAGGGTATACGTGGGGCGCCGCGTTGATTAAATGGTCACTCGAGAACCCAACACAGTCATAGTGTCCTGATGAGCACAACGGCATTCTTGTTTCCAGGTCAGGGTTCTCAGTATGTGGGGATGGGAAAAGATCTTTATGAGCACAATCCCGAGGCGCGCGCTCTCTTCGAGCGGGCCGACGCGATTGTGGGATTCCCTTTGTCAAGAATCTGTTTCGAGGGGCCTGATGAAGACCTCAGGCAAACAAAAAATACTCAGCCGGCAATCTTCCTTCACAGCATGGTGGTCGCCCGGATCTTCCGTGCTCAGCAGGCGTCGATGGCTGCCGGTCACTCTCTCGGAGAATACTCGGCTCTCGTGTACGCGGGGGCACTGACATTTGAAGATGCCTTGCGGCTTGTACGCCTTCGGGGTGAGCTGATGCAGGAGGCTGGTGTGGAGCAGCCGGGCACGATGGCGGCTGTTGTGGGTTTGGAACCCGGCATTGTCGGCGAGGTTTGTTGCTCAGCTTGGGATGCCGGAATCGTTCAGCCGGCGAATTTCAATTCTCCCGGACAGATTGTGATTTCCGGATCCGTCTCCGGTGTGCGCAAGGCGATGGAGCTTGCGAAAGCGCGCGGCGCCAGGATGGTCAAAGAGTTGCCGGTAAGCGGTGCCTTTCACTCTCCTCTCATGGAATCTGCGAAGAGCGGACTCAAGGCGGCGCTGGAGAAGACGGCAATTCGAGACGCATCAATCCCGGTCTATGCCAACGTTACCGCAAAGCCGGTCCGGGCGGCGGATGAAATTCGCCAATTGTTGAACGAGCAACTGACAAGCCCTGTGCGCTGGGAAGAAACGATCAAGAACATGGTGGCTGACGGGGCGTCGATGTTCGTGGAAATTGGACCGGGCAAGGTTTTGCAGGGGCTCGTGAAACGAATCAGGAACGACGTCGAAACACGAGGAATCGAGAAGCTGGCGGACATCTCAAGTTAGAGGCTGCGCTCTGGCAAGCTCACGGGACACCAGGGGCTGTATAGTATAAAGAATGAAGAAAAGGCATCGATAGTCCAATGGGTTGGTTGCCAGAAAGAAAAGCACTCGTCACGGGAGCGTCGCGCGGAATAGGCAAGGCAATAGCGCTGTTGTTGGCAGAAGAGGGCGCGGATATCGCCTTCACCTACATGAGCGCATCTGCCGCAGCCGATGAGACCGTGAAAGAGATTGAAGCGAAGGGTGTGAGAGCCCTGGCGTTTCAGGCAGACGCGAGGCATCTCGAAGCCACCGAACAAGTGGTGAGTGCCGTCATCAAGGAGTTCGGCCGGATCGATATTCTCGTGAATAACGCGGGAATAACCCGGGACCGATTGCTAGTACGGATGTCCGAACAGGATTGGGACGAGGTGATTGATACCAATCTGAAAAGTGCCTTCAATTTCTGCAAAGTCGTCTCACGTCACATGGTTTCGCAGCGTCGTGGGAAGATCGTCAATGTCGCTTCAATTTCCGGAGTCATCGGCAACCCCGGTCAAACGAACTATGCCGCGGCAAAGTCGGGCATGATTGGGTTAACAAAAACCGTTGCGAAAGAATATGCGAGACGCAACATCCAGGTCAACGCTATCGCTCCCGGCTTCGTGGCGACAGAGATGGTCGAACAATTGGACCCAACCCAGGTGAGCGAGCTTTCCAAGCTGTTTCCGATCAAGCTTATGGCGCAGCCGGAAGAGATTGCAGAACTCGTTCTGTTCTTTGCATGCTCAGCGTCGGATTACATGACAGGCCAGGTGCTGCCCGGGATCTATGACTAGTTGGATGCTCTTGTACAACAACAGAAGGCGGATTGGATTATGAACGCACTTGAAAACAAGGTAGCACTCATTACGGGCGGGGCACGTGGGATTGGGAGATCGCTTTCACTTGCCTTTGCTTCTGAGGGTGCACACGTTGCGTTTTCGGACATTCAGCTAGGTCCTGAAGCTAGTGAAACCAAGGAGCTTATTGAGGCAAAGGGAGTCAGAGCGCTCGCTCTCCAGTCTGACGTTCGGGACTTTGCGGCTACGCAGGGCGTGGTGGATGTCGTCGTGAAGGAATTTCAGCGCATCGACATCCTGGTGAATAACGCTGGTATAGCGAGAGACAATTTGCTCATGCGTATGACGGAAGAGGAGTGGGATCTTGTCCTCGGGACCAACCTGAAGGGTACATTCAACTACTGCCGTGCGGTTGCGAGGCAAATGATCGGTCAGCGGCAGGGGAAAATCATCAACATCTCTTCCGTTGTCGGCCTGATCGGAAATCCAGGTCAGGTGAACTATTCGGCTTCCAAGGCTGGAGTGATCGGACTCACGAAAACACTTGCAAAAGAGCTAGCTTCTCGCAACATTCAAGTCAACGCTGTTGCTCCGGGTTTCGTCGAGACCAGCATGACAGAAAAGCTCACGCCGCAGCAACGGGAAGCGCTGCTCAGCATGATACCGATGAAGCGTACTGCACATCCGGACGAGATTGCCGGTGTCGTTGTCTTTCTCGCCTCGCCGGCAGCGAGGTACATCACAGGCCAAGTCCTGTGTGTTGACGGAGGACTTGTTATTTAGGATACTTCAGACCATTTCATACACTATCATCCCCTGAAAGGAGTACTCTCATGGCAGATATCGAGAAAAAGGTAAAAGAAATCATCGTCTCCAAGCTCGGAGTTGATGAGGCTCAGATAACACTCGCGGCTTCATTTACGAACGATCTCGGAGCGGATTCTCTCGATACCGTTGAGCTTGTAATGGAATTTGAGAAAGCGTTCAACGTCCAGATCCCGGACGAAGACGCCGAGAAAATTTCCACCGTTGGTGACGCTGTTAGCTATCTCAAATCCAAAGTTTCCTAGTTTTCCAGTTCCCAATAATGCTCTCGAGGCGGGGAGAAACCATTCTCACGTCTTCCTGAGCAGGCTGTACTGCGCACCTCCGAAACAAAGGTAGACAACCATGGCGTTTTCAGGTCCAAAGCGAAGAGTCGTCGTCACCGGCATGGGTGCGATCACGCCCCTCGGTCTAACCGTTGAAGAGACTTGGAAGAACCTGCTTGCAGGCAAGAGTGGAGCAGGTCCGATCACGTACTTCGACGCGTCCGACTACGACACGAAGTTTGCCTGTGAGGTGAAGGGATTCGATCCAATGAAGTATATGGATCGCAAACTCGCGCAGCGTACCGACCTGTTTACGCAGTTTGCCCTGACAGCGGCAGAGATGGCGATCAACGATTCGGGATTGAAGCTCGACACAGAGGATCTGGAGCGAATCGGAGTGGTTGTTGGCTCCGGCATCGGTGGAATGTGGACGTATCATAAGTCGATGCAAACATTATGGGATTCCAAGGGGCCACATCAGATCAGCCCTTTCTTCATCCCGATGATGATCTCCGACATCGCGCCTGGCAGAATCTCAATGAAGTACGGGCTGAAGGGGCCGAACTATGCGACGACGTCGGCATGTGCAACATCCTCGCACGCAATTGGCGATGCTTTTATCCTTATTCAGCGGGGCGACGCGGATCTCATGGTGACAGGAGGTGCCGAAGGCACCGTCTGTCCAATGGGTATTGGTGGATTCAATGCCATGAGGGCTCTTTCTGTCCGCAACGACGCTCCGGAGAAAGCCAGCCGGCCCTTCGACAAGAACCGTGATGGTTTTGTGATGGGTGAGGGATCGGGCATTCTTGTGATCGAGGAACTCGGTCACGCAGTACGACGCGGAGCGAAGATTTATGCTGAGCTGGGGGGTATTGGGTTCACTGGAGATGCACACCATATCACAGAACCCGCCCCGGGTGGTGAGGGCGCTGCCCGGTCGATGAGGCAGGCGATTCGTGATGCCGAACTGAGCCCGGACGATGTTGACTACATCAACACGCATGGTACGTCGACGCCGGTAGGCGACAAGAATGAAACAGCAGCGATCAAGACGGTCTTCGGAGAACGTGCCCGCTCGATGGCGGTGAATTCGACGAAGTCGATGATCGGGCACCTCCTCGGTGCCGCCGGAGCTGTCGAAGCTATTGCGACAATCATGTCAATTTGCGAAAGTAAAGTCCATCCGACAATCAACTACGAGACCCCCGATCCCGAATGTGACCTGAACTATATCCCGAACGTAGCGAGGGATTGGTCTGTGAACGTGGCGATCAGCAACACGTTCGGGTTCGGTGGTCACAACGCTTCCTTGCTGTTCAGGAAATATCAAGCATAGCGTCGTGAAGTGCCGGATGGGTTGGAGTCCTGTGTGTTTAAGGCACTCGGAAATTTGTTTCACTGGTTCCTACCTCGTGGAAGTCGCACCTTTCGCTTCGAACCGGACGCAGAGACAGTAGCCTCGGCATTCAGAGAGAGAAAGTTCGACTTCGCCCGTTTCGAACAGCTCATTGGGTACCACCCAAAGAACTGGGCATTGTTCTTTGAGTCCCTCCTTCATCGCTCCTATCTGCAGTATCTCGGGCCCCGGGTACAATCGAACGAGAGACTAGAGTTTCTCGGCGATGCCATCCTAAACTCGCTTGTGGCAGAGTATCTCTATCGTCTGTATCCTTCGTTGGAAGAAGGGGACCTCACCAAGATTCGCTCCCGTCTCGTCAATCGCAAAGCACTCGCACTCCGTGCCAAGGAACTGCGGTTGTCGGACTACATGCTGCTCAGCTCAAGTGCTCTTCAATCAGTTGACAGCGGTTCAGACTCCATTCTCGCTGACGCCTTCGAAGCGGTCATTGGTGCAATCTACCTCGACGGGGGGCTCTCTGCCGCACGGGAATTCGTGTCGGGAGCCCTGCTCAAAAGTTCGGGCATTTTGAATTCCGCATTGACAGATGATAATTATAAGAGCGCCCTTCTGGAATACTCGCAGGGTCGTTCGCTCGGTGTGCCGCGGTACACTGTGGTGAAGGAAGATGGACCTGACCACGACCGGAGATTCACCGTGGAAGTGTTTCTGGGAGCGGAGAGCCTTGGCATCGGGACCGGACGAAGTAAAAAGGACGCCGAACAGGCTGCCGCCGCCCAGGGATTGGAACGTATCAACAACACCCAACCAGCAACGACTGAAACCTGACCATGAAAACAGCACTCTTTGATGAAGATGCCTTCGCCTCGCGGCATATCGGCCCTCGGAATCATGATGTCGAATCGATGCTTGAAACGATCGGCGTCACTTCCTTTGATCGGTTGATCGACGAAACACTCCCGGAGGCAATCCGGCTCAAGGCCGAACCCGACCTCACAGCCCCCGTGAGTGAATATGGTTTTGTTGAAAGCCTTCGATCGATTGCCCGGAACAACAAGGTCTTGAAATCCTACCTTGGGCAGGGGTACTATGGCGCCATCACTCCGAGCGTCATTCAACGCAATGTCTTTGAAAACCCGGGGTGGTACACGCAGTACACGCCGTATCAGCCCGAAATCTCACAGGGACGCCTGGAAGCCCTGCTTAATTTCCAGACCATGGTAATGGACATGACGGGCATGGAGGTGGCGAACGCATCCTTGCTAGACGAGGGGACGGCCGCTGCCGAAGCGATGACGATGTTGCATGGCGTCGTGAACAAGAAGATCGAAGGATCTCCGGCAGACAAGTTGTTTGTGTCGAATACGTGCTTCGCCCAAACAATTGCGGTCATGAGGACGCGAGCGTCTGCGGTCGGGATTGAAGTCGTTGTCGGAGACCATCAGAACGCTCTGCTCGACAAATCATATTTTGCGGCGATCGTTCAATACCCGGCTCAGGATGGGGCTGTTCACGATTTCCGAACATTCATACGGGACGCACATGCTTCAGGTCCACTCGTTATTGTGGCGTCCGACCTTCTGAGTCTGGCCCTGCTCACTCCCCCGGGAGAATTTGGCGCTGATGTTGTGGTTGGAAATTCACAACATTTTGGAGTTCCAATGGGTTATGGGGGCCCGCATGCGGGTTTCTTTGCGACAAAGAACGAGTTTATCCGCAACCTGCCGGGAAGAGTCATCGGGGTGTCGGTTGACGCGCAGAACAACAGGGCGTACCGAATGGCGCTCCAGACCCGCGAGCAACATATCCGGAGAGAAAAAGCAACCTCCAACATTTGCACGGCGCAGGCGCTTCTCGCGATCATGGCGGGGATGTATGCGATCTACCATGGACCGGAAGGAATACGGAAGATCGCTGCCAGGATTCGAGCGTATGCAAAAGTTCTGGAACATCAACTCCTCTCCCTCGGGTTTTCCCAATTGAACGGCGTGTACTTTGACACGCTCAAGGTTGCTGTCCCCGATGCCGCAACAGCGGGAAAAATACACCAGGAAGCCGTACATGCCGGTTACAACTTCCGGGCGATTGACGAGAAGCATATCGGGATTTCGGTGGACGAGACCACAGATGCGGAAGACATTGAGACAATCGTCGCGCTCTTCGCGCGAGCCAAGGGAACAACTCTTCAGAAGCCGGATGTGTCTGAAGCGTACGCTCCGACTGTGAAGTTCGCAGAGCCCTTCGAGCGGACCAGCCCGTACTTGCAGCACCCGGTGTTCAACAACTACCATTCCGAGACGGAAATGATGCGGTACATAAAGGGGCTTGAGAATCGCGACCTTTCTCTTGCGTATTCCATGATTCCGCTTGGATCCTGCACCATGAAGCTCAACGCGGCTACGGAATTGATGCCCGTAAGCTGGCCTGAGTTTGCGCATCTCCATCCATTTGCTCCTGTCGACCAGGCTGAAGGATATCAACAAATCTTCTCGGAGCTGGAGAAAGATCTTTGCGCGATGACGGGATTTGCTGCAGCGTCGCTTCAACCAAATTCAGGCGCGCAGGGTGAATTCGCGGGCTTGATGGTCATCAGGGCGTATCATCACGACCGGGGCCATGGTCATCGGAATGTTGCTCTGATACCGTCGTCGGCACACGGGACGAATCCCGCAAGCGCAGTCATGGCGGGGTTCAAAGTTGTTGTGGTCAACTGCGACGCTCAGGGAAACATTGATCTCGACGATCTTCGTGCGAAAGCTGGTGCACACAAGGATTCTCTTGCGACATTGATGGTGACCTACCCTTCGACGCATGGCGTTTTCGAGGAGCGAATCAAGGGAATCTGTGAAATCGTTCATCAGAACGGCGGACAAGTTTACATGGACGGCGCAAATCTCAACGCGCAGGTCGGGCTCACAAGTCCCGGAGTGATTGGCGCGGACGTGTGCCATATCAATCTCCACAAGACATTCGGTATTCCCCATGGCGGCGGCGGACCGGGAATGGGACCTATTTGCGTTGCACCTCATCTGGCTGCGTACCTGCCGGGCCATCCGGTGGTGAAGGTCGGAGGCTCCAAGCCCATCCATGCGGTCTCATCGGCACCGTGGGGAAGTCCCAGCATTCTTCTGATTTCCTATGCTTACATCAAGATGCTTGGCCCGAAGGGTGTAACGGATGCGACGAAGTATGCGATCCTCAATGCAAATTACCTGAAGGCCCGCCTGCAAAACCACTTTCCGGTTCTCTACCAGGGAACGAACGGACGGGTTGGTCATGAGTTCATACTGAATATGAAAGAATTCAAGGAACAGGCAGGCATCGAGGTCGAGGATATCGCAAAGAGGTTAATGGACTATGGATTCCACGCTCCAACAGTCTCCTTCCCGGTCCACGACACATTGATGATCGAACCCACGGAGAGTGAGTCAAAGGCAGAACTCGATCGCTTTGCAGATGCGCTCATTTCGATAAGGAAAGAAATCCAGGAAGTTGTCGATGGCAAAGCTGATCGCTTTGACAACGTTCTGAAGAACGCGCCGCACACGGCGGAATCGGTCGTCGCCGACCAATGGACTCACGCCTACGCGAGGACGAAGGCAGCGTACCCGCTTCCATATCTGGTTGGTCGAAAGTTCTGGCCGGCTGTGGGCCGCATCAACAATACGTATGGTGACCGAAACGTCGTTTGTTCATGCCCGCCGATCGCGGAGTTTGTTGAGGCCGTAGCGTAAGTCAATTCGGGATGGTGCGATGCCAATTGATGATGATCGGATAATCGGAGATATCCTCCGCAAGGCGAAAACGATTGCCGTCGTGGGGGCATCTCCCAAGCCGTGGCGTGATAGTGGAAGCATAGCCCGGTTTCTTGCCGGAAGAGGGTACGTCGTCCTTCCGGTGAACCCGGCATATCTGGACATCCTTGGCATGAAGTGCTATCCGGATCTTGCAACAGGTGGTTCGAAGATTGATATCGTCAATGTCTTTCGCAAGCCTGAAGAAGTGCTTCCCATCATCGACGAGGCTATTGCGATCGGTGCATCGACAGTCTGGATGCAACTGGGTGTGATCAATGCCGAAGCGGCGAAGCGCGCTGAGGATGCCGGGCTGAATGTCATCATGGACAAATGCATCGCGGTGGAACATCGGCGATTGATCAGGTGAGTCGTGTTTGAGAACGATGACCCCTTCCATGTCGTCGGGAGGGGTTTTTCGCGTACAGGGGTGTGCAAAGGAGATGAATCGAGCGTGAGGATGAGGAGCGTGGCGAACTGCGCGGTCTGCTTCTGGATGTCGCTTGCACTGGGACTCTGCTCCAGCCTGTACGCCCGCGTGTTGCCGGATTCTCTGGTTGTGTCGAAGATCGTTGTGGTGGGCAACGAGACCACAAGGGATTACGTCATCCTGCGGGAGATGAGCCTTAAGGTTGGCGCTCCCCTCGATTCTCTGGCTATGGATCTCGACAGGAAACATATCTACAGTCTCCAGCTGTTCAACAAGGTCGATCTCGACTATACCGTCGAGGGAAATCAAGCGACGGTGTTTGTTCGTGTCTCGGAGCGCTGGTATGTCTTCCCCATTCCGATCTTTGGATTCAAGTACCGTGATCTGAAGAAACCTTTCTACGGTGCCGCCTTGATACATCAAAACTTCCGTGGTCGCAACGAGAAAATCATGGCATCGGCCGTCTTTGGTTATGACGGCTGGTTCAACCTCGCGTATCAAAATCCCAAATTGACATCTGACGATGACATCTTTCTCCGGAGCCATGTCGGGTTCAGTCACGTCAGGAATCAAAACACCTCAGAGGGAGAATACGACCAGAGAGTCTCCGCCGGAAGCGTGACCGTTGGAAAGCGATACGGCCTTTACAAGATGTTGCTGGGATTTGCGGGATATGACCAATGGGAGGTCTCCGACCCGCAGCCGGGGTGGACAGTCGCTCCCTCTGGCAAAGACCGTTTTATTACGCTGGGTGCTATGTTTCTGTACGACAGGCGGGATATACGCGAGTATGCATCGGCAGGTGAATATATTGCGATTGCAGTAACGAAGTACGGCCTTGGAGAATCCGACGTGAATCTTTTCCGGTACGGGATTGATGTACGCGACTACGAACCTCTGGGAAACGACATTTCCATCTGCGGTCGCATCTTCGCAAGTTTCCTGAGCGGTGGAATCTCACCCACCTATTTGCATGAATACTTCGGCCATAGCGATCGAATCCGGGGGTACTACTCTACTGTTCTTGAAGGGGAGGATATTCTCGGAAGCAGCGTTGAACTGCGCGCGCCGATTCTGAAACCACGCTATGAAACGGTTTCGATCCCGTTCCTCCCCCCGGAATTCAGCGTCTGGCGGTACGGATTGTATGCCGGTATTTTTGCTGATGCAGGAACGACATGGTTCCGCACCGATCAGGTTCTCGAAGGTTCGTGGTATGCAGGATATGGGGCCGGACTACAGTTCCTATTACCGTACAGTTTCGTTCTTCGCACGGAATATGCACTCAATCAACATGGGAGAGGCCAGTTTGTGCTTGGTTTTGGCGCCTCATTCTAATCTATGGATTACTTTTTTGTAGACCCCAAAGACGTTCGAGGCGGCGTTGCGCTGATTCGTGGAGAAGAGTTCAAGCACCTGTCGCGTGTCCTGAGGAAGAAGCAGGGAGAGAGCGTCGTGTTGGTTGACGGTGTGGACAATGCATACGAAGCCGTCATCCGGTTTATGGATCGAACGCATGCTGAGTGCGAAATCATCGACGTAAAGCATCGGGTTCATGAACCCAAAGTTGATGTGACACTGGCTGTCTCGCTTCTTCGCAACCCGGCCCGTTTCGATTTTCTGGTTGAGAAGGCCACGGAGCTTGGCGTGCGAAGCATTGTGCCGCTGCTGTGTGAGCGCACGATTCCGAAGAGCGAGAAGCATGCGCGATTTGAGAAGATCGCGCTGGCCGCCATGAAACAATGTGGGCGATCCTATTTGCCGAAGATCCACTCGCTTTCACCCCTTGCTGCGGTTCTGGATCAAGCACACGAGTACGCCTTGCGGCTTATTCCGCACGAGAAGACCGAGCAGTCCCAATTCGTTGGCTCGGTTCTTCAACATCATCCACATGTTGCTTCTGCACTGATCGTCATTGGGCCGGAGGGTGGGTTTTCAGACGATGAAATAGCGCTCGCGGACGAAAAAGGCATGGTGCCTGTTTCGCTCGGGCCGCGCAGGCTTCGTGCTGAGACCGCTGCAATTTCCACTGTAAGCTGGGTGGTGGGGGGCTGGTAGCGTTTACCCGGTGTTGGACAAATTCCTGCCGCTCGAGTCTTCTAGGTTCCGCCGATCGATAGCTCCACTGCAGTAAGAACTTCCCGTGTCAGACCCTCGACGATTCTGAGTGTGTCTCTGTACTGTTGTGTGATTTGCTGGACGAAGGCCGCGTCGCTCAAACCGTTGAGGTTGATTTGCACGTTGAGTGCTGCCCCGGCACAGCCTGCCTGAAGCATTAGTGCGGCCACCCCGGCGTCCGACGCGGAGTTCTTGTTCCCTTTCTGTGCGACGGTCAGGGTATGGTGGAGAGCCTGCTGACAGACCTTCATGACCTGCAAAGGGATCAACGTGGCCGACTTTGTCGCATCCTGGATCGCCCCTGTTCGGGCAAGCTGTTCCTGTTCTGTCCCTTTGGGCAAGCCGAAGGCAGTCATCACGGTATTGAACGCTTCTGTGTCCTTATCGATGAGGAGCGCAAGTTCCTTGCGCAGATGCTCCGCTTGTTGACCGACTGCGATCATTTCGTCTTGGACATCGGCGTACTTCTTTTTCCCGATGGTCAGATTACAGACCATTGCAGTTAACGCTCCCCCGGCGGCTCCTGCGAGCGCTGCAACGCTCCCACCGCCCGGTGCTGGTGAACTTGAGGCAAGTTCGTCGAGAAACTGCGAAACGGTTTTTTCAGTAAGCATGAATTCTCCAGATGTAAAATTGGCGACCCTCGCGGTTAAATGTCGGGGACGTCTTCGCAAACGGTTTTCCCCATCCTACTACAGCATATATTCGATGATCTTCTTGCCAGGGTCGAACGGCTCAAGCTGACTCAGACCCAATTTGTCAACAGCCAGTTCGACAAGTGCTTTTTCCGACAGTCCCTTCTTCGTACCATCGGCTGTCATGAAATGTCGGCCTGCAATCAAGAGCGCGTTCATCGGTGTCAGCCCGACGATTTCGCTCCCTGTCGCATCGCATCCCAATGACAAGGCCTGCTTCTTCACTTCCTCATAGGCGGTATGAGGGCCTGTTGTTTCGTAATCGACGAGATTGATCGATACCTGGGCGATGTGGGACCGTTCGAGGAAAACTCCCATGGCTTTGACCGCCTTGAGTGCACCCGGGACCTTCACACTTTCTCCCTTCTCGTTCTTGACGACTTCGCCGGCAGCATTCTTGAGCGGCCTTCCGCTTTCACGTATCCGAAGAGCTATCTCCTGTGCGATACTGGCATCGGGCGTATTCAGGTTGACGTTGTATGCGATCAAAAACTTTCTCGCTCCGGCCACGGTTGCCCCGGACTTTGGGTTGAATTCCGCGTTACCGTAGTCCGGTTTCCATGCCGGATCCTGCAGCTTCTTTTCCAGGCCCTCGTACTCCCCCTTTCGGATGGTCGCGAGATTCCTTCGGTCGGGTGTCGCCGCGGCATACTCATAGAGGTAAATCGGAATCTTCAGATCAGCTGAAACTCTCCTGCCGTATGCGTTCGCCAGCTTTACGCACTCGTCCATGGTGATGTTTGCGACAGGCACGAACGGAACAACATCAACGGCGCCAATCCTCGGGTGCTCTCCCTTATGGCTGCGCATGTCGATGTGGTACGCAGCTGCTTTCGTCGCCTGGTACGCCGCCTCCACCACCGCATCCGGCTCGCCAACGAAGGTTACGACAGTCCGGTTGTAGTCTTTGTCAGGCTCAATGTTGAGAAGTTTGACCCGGTCTACAGCGCGGATGCTTTGCGCGATTGCCTCGATCGTTTTCGCGTCTCGTCCCTCGCTGAAATTTGGTACGCACTCAACTATATGTTTCATGGAAATTCGAGAATTGTTCCGTTTTTGATTATTTTCGCGGCCAGGTTTGTGCCAAAATGATACGCAAGATATCGGTAGTGTGGGATATCATAAAGGACAATGTCAGCCCGTTTCCCGACTTCGATGCTGCCGACCTGGTCAGAGACTCCCATCGCTGCGGCTCCGTTGAGTGTCACTGCCGTGATTGCTTCCTCGGGAGTGATCGACATCTGGGTGCATGCGATGGTCATCATCAGCGGCATCGAGAAGGACATGCACGAGCCCGGATTGAAGTCGGAAGCGATCGCCACAGGAACACCGGCGTCGATGAGTTTCCGTGCCGGGGCGTAGGGATTCCGGAGGAAGAAAGAGACTCCCGGCAGGAGGACCGCGAGGGTTTTGCCTTGACGGAGACCTGCGATCGCGTCATCCGAAATATGCTCAAGGTGATCGACCGAAGCTGCCTGAAGCTGGGCTGCCAGCTGTGTACCGCCGATGGAGTTGAACTCATCGGCGTGGAGCTTGAGCGCCAACCCATGCGTCCGGGCTTGTTCCAGGATCTTTCGCGATTCTTCAACGGAAAAATATCCCACCTCACAGAACACATCGCAGAACTGTGCGAGCCTGCGTTTCGCAATATATGGCATCATCCGGTTACACAGAAGATCGATGTACTCTGCGCGGCGTTCCTTGAATTCGGGCGGAAGAGCATGTGCACCCAGGAACGTCGACCGGATCGATATGAAATGCTCTTCAGCAAGCTCGGTGATCGCTTCGAGCATCTTGATCTCGCTCTCTTCACTCAGTCCATAGCCGGATTTGATCTCCACAGTTGTCGTCCCGTGCTTCATCATTGCGTCGAGACGCTTGCTTGTTGCCTTCTTGAGCTCTTTCTTTGTCGCTGCACGTGTGGCATTGACGGTGCTCAAGATGCCGCCTCCTTGAGCTGCAATATCCTGATACGTCTTTCCTTCAGATCTGAGGGCAAATTCATTTTCCCGACTTCCGCCGAAAAGGGCATGGGTGTGTGCATCGACGAAGCCGGGCAGGGCCACATAGGATGAGCCGTCCAGCGTGTCAGCATCGGGCTGCAGGGTGTTCGTGAAATCCGACGCGTTCCCGATCCACGTTATCACCCCGTTCTCAATCAAGACAGATGCATTCTCGAGGACGCCGATTTCCCGCATCTCGCGTCCTGCTTTGAATGGTTTCCCTCCACTGCGTACCGTGACGAGTTGCCTGATGTTGCTGATTAAGAGCTGCATTGTTATGATCTATCCTGCTGTTGGTGGTTTGTGTGCAGCGATCCAGACATAGGCACCCCTGGCGAGTCGGAAGCGGACAATCAAAGCATCGAACGACCTCAGAAGCCGTGCCATCGGGTACCTCATACGCCGGGGCATCCTGACCTTGGCGACAAGATAAAACCAGAATGGACAGAAGGTACGCTGCTCAAGGATATCAAATCGACGTTCAAGTTCATGAATGATGGATGTCTGTGAGATTTCCTCAAACGGAGAGTCGTGATGGAGCGCGCCTGAGGACGCATCCTCAAGGGCATTGCGCTTCTCGCGCTCAGTCGCAAGAAATCCAGCGAGTCGATTTCGCAACCCCCACTTCAAGGTGTATGGTTGGTACGTCGGGAGGATCGCGTAGAGGAATCCCGCAATCAGTTTCCGCCAAAAGCCCATGCCGATGTAATCGATAACGAGGAAATGTCCGCCGGGTTTGAGCGAATTCTTCGCCTCGTCGCACAACCTGTCCAGCGCCAGGATGTGGTGCAGTGAGTCGTGGGCAACAACACAATCAAATTCACCTGACGGAAGTTCGATCGTGTTGAGATCGCCGGTGATGAAGGTCGGGGGCACCTGGAGACGAAGGCCCGCGGCTTTCGATCGTGCACGTTCAATCCGCTGAGGGCTCAGGTCAATACCGGTCACCTCTATACCCCGGGATGCGAGCTCCAGGGTAAGATTTCCTTCGCCGCACCCGAGTTCGAGGATGCGCGGGCCATGGGCCACGGCGCTCTCGACCATGTGCCTGTATTCTTTTCCAAAGAAGATCTCAAAAAGCTGAGGATCGTGCCAAATCTGGGGGTTTTGGGGATCTTGTCGAACCTCACCCCAATGCCGTGCTTCCCGGGCTATCAGACGGTCGTATTTCTGAGACTCGATCACAGGGTCGGCCAAGGGCGCGGTGGTGAGTATGCGAAACTGAGTGTTCTGTGGAAGGCAAGAAACAAAGAAGTGCGTAAAGAATCAAGCAACTGGATGCGACTCTTCGGTGGAGGAGGCTGGGTCCCCTGTGCCATATCCCGGGCAAAGGAGAACCGGAAGCCGGGGATACCGAGCAAATCGTGCGTCCGCTTTCGATCGTTCACAGAGATAGAAGGTGTTTCCGCGCACGTTTTTGATTTGCGATGCGTGGCGGCATCGTGCACACAGCCCGACTTCCGGGAAACGATCATCGGTGACCATGCGTATCTTGATCCTGAGCTATTGTGTGGATTGTCGCTGCGAATGTTTCAGGTGATAGGGAAGGAGCACAGCGTAGATGACGCGATGAATGGGTGTGGATATGCCCAGCTCTTCTCCGAATCGGACGACGGTGCCGTTCAGGGCCTCAATTTCCATGGGCTTTTCCCCCACCAGGTCAAAGTACATCGACGAGCGCGTATCGCCGCTGAAGCGTTTCAACCCTTCCAGCACTCGTGCCTCGTCTACGGGTTCGACCTCGATCCCGAGCTTCCAGGCGATCGATTGTATTTCGCGCATCGCATCGAACATGAGACTCACCATCCACTGATTGGCCAGGATCTCCCCGTGGGTAAGGCGCGACAGGGCGGTGAGTGAACCCATCGATGCGATGAAGATGAGCTTTTTCCAAAGCTCTTTCGTTACGTCGACTTGCAGCTCCGACTTGATTCCGGCGCGAACGAGGCTCTCGTGGACCTCCTGCGCGCGAGCGTTGACAGCTGAGTTCAGCGGACCAAAGACAATACGCTGAAAGCCGCCGACCTCGCTCACCTCCCCCGGCGCCGTGATGCGGGAGGAGATATACGCCACACCGCCATAGACATGACCCCGGGCGATCTGATTTCGGATTTTCTCTTCGTTGTCAATCCCGTTCTGGAGAGAAATGACAAGAGAGTCATCATGGAGAATGGGGGAGAGCGCGCGGGCAGCGGATTCCGTATCGAACGACTTGACGCAGAACAGGACGGCGTCTGCGTGTCCGACCGAAGCGACGTCGTCGGTCATTGTTCCGGGTGGGACCGTGAAATTTCCGGTCGCGGATTTGACCTGAAGGCCGTGATTCTTCATCGCCTCGAGGTGTTTCCCGCGGGCGACGAACCAGACGTCCTCGCCTGACTTGGCGAGCTTCCCGCCGAAGAAACCCCCGATGCCGCCTGTTCCCATGATTACGTATCGCATCGTAGAGGTGCCTGTCCTTTTTTCACGGGGAAGACTTTTGTTGAGAGAGTCTGGTTTTGATCGCCTGAAGTGCGCCTGATGTCTTCTGCAGCGTTTCCTTCAGGTCTTCCATGAGAGTGCCAGCCGTATCGAAATCCTCTTGTTCGGTCAAGTCCTCGATGGTGCGGCACACGGCGGCCAGGTGGGTTGCTCCGATGTTCAGGCTCGCGCCTTTCAGCGAGTGGGCGGCATAGTGCAGCTTGCCAGTGTCCTTTTTCGCATACGCGTCCTGAAGGTCGTTGTACTGTTTCTGGAACAACGGCGCATACGAATCGATGAGCTCAAGGACAAAATCCGGATCGGTTTCCAAACCCAGCTGCTGAATGCGCTCCAGCATGGCGTGTTGGAGCACATCAGTTTCACTTTTGCCCGAGGGCTTTTGTGACTGTGCTGATCGCGTACTCGCGATCTTTCCCCATCGATCCAGAACCCCCTGAATGTCCGCGATCCGAATGGGTTTCGTAATGTAATCATCCATCCCGGCCTGGATGCATTTCTCTCTGTCACCCTGCAGCGCGTCAGCCGTGACGGCAACAATAATCGGGCGTTGCTCTTCCGGCTTGCTGTTGACGATCATGCGAGTCGCCTCCATGCCGTCCATCTCAGGCATGTGGACATCCATAAATACAAGGTCATAGTGCTTTCGATTGACAGCCTCAACAACCTCGACGCCGTTTTCCACCATATCTGCCGTGTACCCGAGTTGCTGGAGCACTCGCCGCAGCAATTTCTGATTCACTGGATTGTCTTCAGCGACGAGCACCGAGAGAGCGAGCTTTTCGCTGATGCGCTCGACAATCTTTGGCTGAGTCCTGGCAAGGGGGCGTTTCGCTCCGGTGATCGCCTCCATGAGGACGTCGAACAACTGATCGTGCTTGATTGGTTTCGTGATGGTCGCCGCGAACAGCTCGCCTGAGCCGAGCTCAGCAGACGTCATCCCGGCAGAGGTAAGGAGTATGAGCGGAAGAGACTCTCTTGACCGCAGCACGCGAAGTTCCTTCCCAAGCTGGTGACCATCCATTTCCGGAATCATCATGTCCAGAATGGCGAGATCGAACGGATCACCTTTGCGGACCCATTCAATGGCTTCGGCCGGTGAAACCGTTGTGCGGGGCAACAAGCCCCAATGTTCACACTGCATGCGGAGGATCAGGAGATTTGTGAGATTGTCGTCGACGACCAGGATCCGCTTCCCGCTCAATTCAGGCACTTTTCCTCTCACAAAGACCTTCGGGACCATCAGATCCTTGGGAGGCGTGGAAGACTTTATCGTGAAGACAAAGGTCGATCCCTTCCCCGGTTCGCTTTCAGCCCAGATTCTGCCCCCCATGAGCTGAGTGAGTCGCATCGAGATTGCCAGACCCAGTCCGGTGCCGCCGAATTTCCGCGTTGTGGAGGAGTCCACCTGAGAGAAGGCTTTGAAGAGCCGGTCGAGCTTGTCTTGCGGTATGCCAATGCCCGAATCTTTCACGGAGAACTGAAGCTCCATCTGATCTCCAAGTCTCCACGACAGATCGAGAGAGATAAGCACCTCGCCGCGATCCGTGAACTTTATCGCGTTGCCAACGAGGTTGATCAAAATCTGGCGGATGCGGAACATGTCCCCAACAATGTAAGGAGGCACCTGGGGGTTGATCCAGTAAAGAAGGTCGAGACCCTTTTGCACAGCCTTAGGAGAAAGGAGGTCCAAGACCTCTTCGATGCACGCCTTCGGCTCGCCAGGTCGCTCCTCCAGTTCGATCTTGCCGGATTCTATTTTCGAGAAATCTAGGATATCGTTGATGATGGCGAGAAGCGATTCGCCGCTCGAGCGGATTGTATCGGCAAAGTCGTATTGTTCATCAGTGAGCTGCGTCTGAATCAGGAGGTCCGTCATGCCGATAACACTGTTCATCGGCGTTCGGATCTCATGACTCATCATCGCCAGGAACTCGGATTTCGCCCGCGTTGCCGCCTCAGCAGTCTCCTTCGCCGTCTTCAATTCTTCTTCAGCCTTTTTGCGCTCAGTGATATCCCTGAATCCGCTGAGAAACATCTTACGACCCTTGAAGGTGACGATATTTGTTGTGACGAGCAGCGTCCGACGCTGGCTGCTTTTCGTAAGGATGGTGGTTTCAACTTCCGGTGCGTGCCCTTGCTCGAGCAGGATTTTCAAACCGTCGAGCGCCTGCTGACGAGCTTCTTCATCCGGGTACAGGAGCTTTGAGAAATCGCCGCTTGAGTTGGTCTCCGACATGGAATATCCCGTCAACTCCTCCATTGCCGTGTTGAAAACCTCGAAATGACCCTTTTCGTCGCTGAGCGTGATCCCTGACCGCACGGATTCGATGATCTGCTCGAGCCGCCGCTCGCTCTCAGCAAGATTCTCCTCAACAACTTTCCGGTGTGTGATATTTCGTGAAACGGCGACAATTTCAACTACTCTCTCTGAGGATTTATCACGTACTGTCCTGTTCGTCGACTCGAACCAGATATAGAGCCCGTCCTTCCTTTGTGCGCGATAGACCAGGGTGAATGTCTCCGGGAGATCCTCGATTTTGCGCGGTGAGAGCCGGGCTTTGATCAGGTCATCAGGATGGAAGAAGTCATACACTGAGCGGCCGACCAATTCCTCGACCTCAAACCCCAGGACTCGTTTGCATGCCGGGGAAACGTACGTGTACCTGCCATCCGGCGTGTGACGGGAGATGACATCGGTGGTGTTCTCGGCGAGGATCCGGTAGCGGGTTTCGCTTTCCCTGATCGCCTCGAGGATACGCTTGCGTTCGGTGATGTCGGAGACAAGCGCCATGACAAGGATATCGTTGTTCTGAACAAACGTCAGAGCGATGTCGGCGGGGAACTCAGTACCGTCCTTCCGGAGTGCGAGAATCTCCAGCCCGGTTCCCATCGACCGATTGTTCGGATGCAGAAAAAAGGTATCCTTGTGTGCCGAATGCATGGTACGGAAACGCGGGGGGACAAGGTCCTCGATGTTGAGTTGTAGCAGCTCCTCACGGGTGTACCCGAAAAGTTCCTCCGACAATCTGTTGACGAGTTGGATGTGGCCTGTCCGGTCACAAAGGATGAGGCCAAGTGAAGCGGCTTCGAGAAGTGTGCGAAAGCGTGCTTCGCTTTCGCGCAGGATCTCCTCAGTTCGCTTCCGCTCAGTGACGTCCCGACCTACAGCGTAAATGATACCGCGGGCCCGGTCTGGTGTCGCGCTCCATTCAATCTGTTTGTACAATCCGTCTTTGCACCGGAATCGTGTCTCGAATCCGATGACCTGGCCACCCTGGATTGCGGTTCTGAACTGTCGCTCAGTCTCCGCCTGATCATCGGGGTGAACGAAATTGAGAAAAGGCTCTTTGAGGAACGTTTCCTCACCGCAACCAAGTACGCGTTGCCACGCCGAGTTTATTCGTTTGAAGTATCCATCATTTCCTGTAATACAGAGCAGATCAAGGGAGAGGTCGAAAAACCGGTCTCGCTCCTCCTCTGCCTCTCGCTGCCTGGTGATGTCGCGCGCAACCGCCTGAAAGCCAACAACTTCACCGTCCTGCATCAGCAATTGCAGGTTCTGCCCGAGCCAGAGGATGCTACCGCTCTTGGTTTGAACCGGGAATTCGAAGTACGTGTTGGGCTCTTGTTGAAATCTCTGGAGTTTGTAGAAGCGCTCAGCTTCTTTTCTGTATTCAGGAACAATGAGGTCGAGGTAGAGCTTTCCGAGAAGTTCTTTCTCTGCATAGCCCATCATCTGCACTGCGATAGGGTTTGCATAGACAAAACGTCCCAGGGAGTCGGCTTGGTAGATAATGTCGGTCGCGCTCTCGACGAGTTCGCGATAGCGATTCTCCTGCTCCTGGAGGGCTGACCTCGCGGCTTCGAGATCGCCGGTTGTACGCTTCACTCGCGGCGTAGGTTTCTTGTTTGCTACAGAACTCTTCTTCGGCCGTGACTTCACCCTCAAGGTCTCCTTGTCATTTTTGCAGCATTGGAACGTGAATGTTCCAGGATTTGGCGTTCTTGATTGCGCGCTCGTACCCTGCATCAGCATGCCGCAAGATCCCCATGCCGGGATCATAGGTGAGCACACGTTGCAGCCGCTCCTCGGCTTCCTTCGATCCATCGCAGACGACCACCATTCCGGCGTGAATGGACAACCCGATCCCAACACCTCCGCCGTGATGCACGCTCACCCAGCTGGCGCCTCCGGCCGTGTTGAGGAGCGCATTCAGGATGGGCCAATCGGCAATGGCGTCGCTGCCGTCTTTCATCTTCTCCGTTTCGCGGTTCGGTGAGGCCACACTGCCGCAATCGAGATGGTCACGACCGATGACGATAGGCGCCTTCACTTCGCCATTGGCGACGAGGTCATTAAAGATTCTGCCCATCCTGGCCCGTTCGCCGTAGCCGAGCCAGCAAATGCGTGCGGGCAATCCCTGAAATGCGACCTGGTTCTGTGCCTTCTCAATCCAATTGCATAACTGTTTGTTTTCGGGGAAGGTCTCCAGAATCGCACGGTCAGTGCGGTAAATGTCCTCAGGATCTCCGGAGAGGGCAACCCATCGGAACGGTCCCTTGCCATCGCAGAACAACGGTCTGATATACTCGGGGACAAAACCCGGGATGTCGAATGCATTCTTCAAACCGTTTGCCTGAGCCTCACCACGTATGTTGTTTCCGTAATCGAAGACGATAGAACCTCTCTTCCGGAGCTTCAACAGGCCTTTGACGTGTTCGACAATAGAAGCCTTCGCCAGCGCCATGTACTTTTCTGGATTCTTCTTTCGGAGCTCGAGAGCCCTGGCATATGGCATTCCCGCGGGCACATATCCGTTCAGCGTGTCGTGCGCCGACGTTTGATCGGTTACGATGTCGGGCAAGAACTTCCCTTCAGCGATTTTCGGGATAATCTCGGCGGCATTACCAAGCAAGCCAACGGAGAGGGGGAGCTTCTTCTCTTTTGCCGCGCGGATTTGAGTCAACGCGTCGTCGAGGTCATCGGACATCGTGTCAAGGTAACTCGACTTGAGTCTTCGCCGGATTCGGTCGGGGTCCACTTCAACCACGAGACAGGCTGCACCGTTCATTGTTGCGGCGAGCGGCTGAGCACCGCCCATGCCGCCAAGTCCGGCTGTGAGGAGGAACTTCCCGGCGAGGGATCCGTGAAAATGCCTCGTTCCACAAGCAGCGAATGTTTCATACGTGCCCTGGAGAATACCCTGGGTGCCGATGTAGATCCAGCTGCCGGCGGTCATCTGCCCGTACATCGTTAGCCCGAGAGCTTCCAGCCGGCGGAACTCATCCCATGTGGCCCACTTGGGTACGAGCATCGAATTACTGATCAGCACACGGGGTGCGTTCGGATGCGACTTGAAGATCCCAACCGGCTTTCCAGACTGAATGAGGAGAGTCTCGTCGTTCTCGAGGCTTCTAAGGCTGGAAACAATTGATTCAAAGCATGTCCAGTTGCGTGCTGCTTTCCCTGTCCCGCCGTACACAATAAGCTCATTTGGTTTTTCGGCGACCTCGGGATCGAGATTGTTCATGAGCATCCGCAGTGCTGCTTCCTGAATCCATCCCTTGCAGCTTAGATTCATGCCGCGGGGAGCGTGCACGGGACGATGGCGGGTTGGTACGCTTTTCGTTTTCATACGTCGGTTCCGTCGTTAGTCGTTCTCTATTGTCCCTTGCAGGCAACCACCGTGATCTCGATTTTCGCCTTCCGGGGGAGATTTGAGACCTCAACCGTCGTCCGCGTCGGATAGCGTCCCTGGACGAAATAGCTGCCATAGATCTGATTCATCTTCGCGAAATCGTTCATATCCCTCAGGTAGACGGTGCACTGGACAACATCCGACATTTCGTAGCCGGCCTTTGTCACGATCGCCTTGATGTTTTCGAGCACCTGGCGCACCTGGATCTCGATGTCATCCCCGGCGAGTTCGGTCGTTCCGGGTTTCATCGCGATCTGACCGGAAACGTACAGGAAATTGCCGATCTTCACGGCCGGACTGTACGGGCCGATCACTTGTTCATCTGTTACAAATGTTCGGCTTGTCGAACAGCCGGCAAGCAAGACCGCAAGGGCAATTATCGGAAGGAAGGATTTCATCGGAGCCTCTGTTGATAGTCGTGGTTCGTGATGGCGGCTCAACAGTATCGCTCATGAGCTGCCGGGTTCTTTACAGTTTGTAGCCGATCGTTCGCAGGAATTCCTTTCGCGTTCTAATGTCTGCCTCTGTTTCAATTCCCTTCGTTTTCACTCCGTCGATTACGCCCAGAATGCCTCTTCCCTGGTCCGTCTCCGCAACAACAACCTCAACCGGATTCGCGGTAGCGCAATAGATATTGCAGACCTCGGGGATGTTCTTGATTGCATTGAGGATGTTGACCGGAAATCCATTCTCCATGAAAACGATGAAACAGTGTCCGCATGACAACGCCATCGCGTTTCGTTTTGCGAGCTCAACGAGTGCAGGCTCGTTGCCGGTGTACCGCACCAGGGCAGGGCCTGAGGACTCGCAGAAACCGAGCCCGAATTTCATTTGCGAATTGGTTTGAACAATCGCCTCGTGGATGTCTTCGACAGTCTTGATGAAATGGGACTGGCCCAGGATGAAATTCGTGGCTTCGGGTTTCTCAATCGTGACGGTTTTGATTTCCATAACGCGTTCCTCTTTACTCGGTGTGGTCGTCTTCGAAATGAATCTTACAAGCTTTCTCCGACGGAATCAACAGGTTTTCCAGCGATAACCGTTCCACAGAGACCTCGAAACGGCTTGCGCCATGGACGAATGCCAAGGTGTCCCGGGAGATTGCCTTGCCGCGGTTCAATCAGGAATCATCCTCTCATTGTTTGATCTGATGACAGCAGCCACTGCAAGACTCCCCGGCCTTCTTCGAGAGGGTCGGGCACTGAGACACAGGCGAGACTGCATTTTCTCATTTCGAGCCTGCTTCGGGGATCTCCCCAGAGTAGAAGCGATATTGTCCTGCTCAGGTGCGGCTCGTGGCCAACCATCAAGACGCTTTTGAACGTATTCTTCTGCAGTTCGTGCACGATATCCCGGGGGTCGCTTGAGGAAGCGAGCAATTCAGTCGCCGCGACCGGGACCGATGGAAGCTCCCGCTGAACCGCCTCCGCGGTCTGTCGTGCGCGCAACAACGGGCTGCATAAAATCTGCCCGATCTCTGCGTTTGCCTTTGCGAGGTACCTTCCTGCCGCCGTCGCCTGCCGCTGACCGAAATCGCTGAGAGGGCGGTCGCTGTCGTGAACCTCAGGTGTGTCAACAGAATCTCCGTGTCGGAGCAAGTAGATGATCATGGTGATCGAGCGGGAGTGAATAAGAACGACCAGCGACCTCCGAATGCCATTGACCCCGGATTCGGGAGTTCAACTGCTCAGGGTTTGGTGAGATCGTATTGCTGGATCTTCGTATAGAGAGTCTTCAGGCTGATGCCGAGGATTTTCGCGGCAATGTTTTTATTCCAGCTCACCGACTTCAACACTCCATCGATGTGGGCTTTCTCGATCTCGACCATTGCAACCGCGCTGCCGAGCCGGGGGGTGCCGGGTTCCGCCTGGGCCAGTGGTTCGATGAGCGAGCGCGTACCAATCGGAAGTGCCAGATCGTCCATATGGATGACCTCGTCCCGGGAAAGAATGGCGGCACGTTCGATGACATTCTCCAGCTCACGCACATTGCCCGGCCAATCGTATTTCATCAGCAATTCAAGCGCCTTTTCATCCACCCGTTTTGATCCCTTCATCCGAGCGTGCTTTTTCAGGAAGTGCCCGACAAGGACGGGAATGTCCTCCTTCCGCTCACGCAACGCCGGAAGATGAAGAGTGATGACATTCAACCGGTAGAGGAGGTCTTCACGGAACCGGCCGGAGGCAACCTCCTGCAGCAGGTCTTTGTTGGTGGCAGAAATGATGCGAGCATCGGAATTCAAATTCTTGTTCCCCCCAACACGCCGGTACTCGCCGGTCTGCAGAAACCGCAAGAGCTTCGGCTGGACCATCAACGAGATTTCGCCGACCTCATCGAGGAACAACGTCCCGCCATTTGCAATCTCCACCAGGCCCTGCTTCGAGGTCGTCGCATCGGTGAAGGATCCCTTCTCGTGGCCGAAGATCTCGCTTTCGATGAGCGAATCCGGCATCGATGAACAATTCAGCGCCAGCATCGGAAGACTTTTGCGGGAGCTGTTGGTATGCAGGAAATTCGCGATGAGCTCTTTCCCTGTCCCGCTCGCGCCTTGGATCAGGACCGTGGAATCCGTCGGGGCGATACGCGCAGCAAGACCGAGAACGTCGAGGAACGCTTTGCTCTGGCTGACGATCTGTGAAGAGAGTGCGTGCCGCTCCAGCTCCGTTCTCATGGCCTTGTTTTGGAGAAGCAGCTGCTTTCGCTCGAGTGCGCGCGCGATAATGGTCAACAGCTCATCGATGGCGTACGGCTTGGTAATGTAATGGAACGCACCGAGCTGCATGCACTCCACCGCAGTGCGGATATCGCTCACCCCGGTGAGCATGATGACCTGTGTGTCCAGGTAGTGATCCTTGATGAAGCGGAGTACTTCGATGCCGTCGACGCGCGGCATTTTCACATCGAGCAGAACAATATCGAAAGGGGTCGATTGGATGCAGTTGATGGCCGTGACGCCATCCTGAGCGGTCTGAACGTGATACCCTTCTTGCTCGAGAACCGCGCTCAATGCTTGGAGAAGTGGGACCTCATCGTCGACCGCAAGAACAGAAGTGGGAAATCTTGATAAGCTCAATCTACCAAACCATTGTTAGCGGATAGGCAGCGCAAAATAGAATGTTGCCCCTTTGTTGGCTTCGGACTCAACCCAGATCTTTCCACTGTGCGCCTCAATAATGCGCTGGCAGATAATGAGTCCAAGATTCGTTTTCTGATCGTTCTTTGCATCGGTGACATTGCGGTATCGATCGAAGAGAAGCGGAACCTGCTCTTGCGGGATGCCAGGCCCGCTATTGAAGATCGAAACCATGATGTAACCGGCCGGCTGCTGGCCCTCTTCCATCACCATCGCGATCTTCTGAACGTGAATGATGACCACTCCCTGTGCTGGCGTGGTGCGGACGGCGTTGCTCAAAAAGTTCTGCATCACCTGGTGAATCTTTTGACGGTCGAATTCGATCGTCGGGAGGTCGGGTTCTGCGTGGATATCGAGGGTGATGTTGCTGGACTGAAGCGGAACGTGAAACTCCATAGTGACTTCCTGCACGAGGTCGTTCATTCCGCTGATGCCCTTGTTGAGTCGTACCCGGCCCGCCTCAAGCTTCGTGAGGTCCATCATGTCGTTGAGGAGACCGATGACTCTGTCGATCGAGCTCGTCATGTATCCCAGCAGCTCTTTCTGTTGGTCGCTAACGGTCCCGGCCATTCCCTTCACGAGGTATCCGATGCTCTGCCGAAGTCCGGAAATTGGGTTGTGAAGATCGTACAGAAGCCTGGCGGTATGTTCTGCCTGCAGCTGACGAATGCGTTGCTCGGAATCACGCTTGCTGATCAGCGAGCGCAATTGGGGGACCAGCTGATCGAGGTCGATCGGCTTGGTGAGATACTCTTTTGCCCCCAACTTCATCGCCTCGACGGCCATGTTCACATCACTCATCCCGGTCATCATGACGACATCGGTCGTTGACGAGTTCTTCTTGATGAACCGGAGAACTTCCAGGCCGTTGACCCCCGGCATTCTGATGTCAAGGAGAGCTATATCAAAGTCGTTGGATTGAACCAGCTTGATCGCCTCCAGCCCGTCTGGAGCCTGCTGGACGTCGAATCCTTCGTCGCTGAGCCAGGCAGCGATCGTCGATCTCAGGCCATCTTCGTCATCTGCGATCAAAACACGGATTTTTTGTTCATCCATGGTCCAGGGGTCTCCGATGGTTGGGTGAATTCTGAAGCCCCAGTTGACTGTCGCTGCCTGGAACCTCGCAGGGAAGTCGTGGCGGCTGGAGAGTGGGGAGCCGGGGAGGGCGTACAAACCTCCAACAAATCTCGCGAGATAATAACGAGATTCATCAGAAAAGTCAATCTTCGGCGTCACACTCCGCGAAAGGTTGAATTTCACAGAAGGCAACACTACATTGGTGAAGAATCGCAGAGGGAGCTTGCGTTTTCGACTCCCCAAAGCAGCCCACTCCGGTGGATTGTAGCTCACTGTCGATTCCCATAATCGATATCGGGCAGCTTCGGCAAACCTGATCCTCGGCCACCCACCAGGAGCAGGTATTCCAATACAGCGGGAATTCGTCCGGACAATGATGAACAATGGGTTCTGCACGCGGAAATTCAAGAAGCACTCGGCCTGGTCCGGAACAATACGGCGCCGGACTGCGTTGAACAGATATCCGGCTCGTTGAATTCAGTTTTTGAAAAACAGAGGGAAACATGAAATACAGCAAAGAGTTTCTTCGTTCAGTGCCGAAAGTTCTTCTGCACGACCATCTCGATGGCGGTGTTCGTGCCCAGACTGTCATCGATCTGGCAAAGGAATCAGGGTATGACAAGCTGCCGACAACCGATCCTGGTGAGCTCGCTGAGTGGTTTCATCGTGGTGCCACGCGCGGCAGCCTCCCACTGTTCCTGGAAGGATTCGAGCACACCTGTGGCGTGATGCAGACAGAAGAGTCTCTGGAGCGGGTTGCATACGAGATGCTGGAGGACATGAAAAAAGACGGTGTGGTGTACGTCGAGACGAGATTCGCCCCGGTGTTCCATACTCTAAAAGGGCTGCACCTAGAGACCGTCGTCCGTTCGGTGCTTCGTGGACTCGAGAGAGGCAAACACGATTTCGGTGTCGAATATGGGATCATCCTCTGTGCGATGAGGAACATGGAACCGCATTTTTCGGATGAGATCGCAGAACTCGCCGTGGATTTCCGGGACCGCGGAGTAGTCGGGTTCGATCTTGCAGGTGAAGAAGGCGGCTACCCTCCCAAGAAACACGTGGACGCATTCCACTACATTCAACGTGAGAATTTCAACATCACCATTCACGCAGGCGAAGCGTTCGGAAAAGAATCGATCTGGCAGGCAATTCAATGGTGCGGTGCACATCGAATTGGACACGCGACCAGGCTTATTGAGGATATGAAGATCAAGGATGGAGAGGTCCTGAGCATGGGGAGGCTGGCGCAATATGTTCTGGACAAGCGAATCCCCCTGGAAATTTGCCTTACGAGCAATGTGCACACCGGTGCCGTAAAGAGCATGAATGAGCATCCGTTTGGTATCTACTATCGGTACAAGTTCCGGGTGACACTCAATACTGACGACCGCCTCATGAGCAACATTACACTGACCGATGAGTATCAGACAGCAGCAGAGGTCTTCGATCTCAAGATAGATGACCTCGAGAAACTCACGATCAACGCAATGAAAAGCGCTTTCATGCCGTACAAGCGGCGTATCCCAATAATCTACGAAAAGATCAAACCGGGCTTTGCGGCCGCGAAGGAGAGATTGGCGAAGGGGAAGGCGTAGACGGCCCCATCGAGCGAGGTCTGACGGTGAGTGAATTCAGCGTCCCGGCGTGAGGTGACCATTCGTTCGGTTTCTTGAACCATCCGCTGCAGCACCAGACAAGGAGGGTCTATGAACCATCAGCATATCCATTGGCTCGGGCACGCGTCGTTCAGGATTGAAGACGGAGCCACGCAGATTTACATTGACCCCTGGAAGCTGCCTGCACATGCGCCGAAAGCGGATGTCATCTTCATCACCCATGCGCATTTTGATCATTTCTCAAAAGAAGATCTCGCCAAGATCAGCAAGGAAGGAACAGCGTTCTTCGCGCCAAAAGACGTCGCCTACCAGATCAAAGGAACGGTCATTGCGGTTTCGCCCGCCGAAATCTACAACGTTGGGGAACTCAAGGTGAGGACGATTCCTGCCTACAACGTCAGCAAACAGTTCCACCCCAAACAAAGCAACTGGGTCGGCTACGTTATCTCGCTCTCGACTGGACAGAAAATCTATCACAGCGGCGATTCGGATTTTACTCCTGAAATGAAAGGCGTTGTGACCGACTTCGCGCTTCTGCCCATCGGAGGCACTTATACCATGACGGCCCGTGAGGCAGCCGAGGCCGCCAACGCGTTCAAACCTCACACCGTGATCCCTATGCACTGGGGAGACGTTGTCGGCGTGTCGCAGGACGCAGAGGAGTTCAAGCGGATCTTTGCAGGCCAGACTGTTATCAAGTCTCCCGAGCGGTAAAAACGGCGAACGGAGCTTCACTTCTGATGGATGAGATTCTCAACCCGTTCCTTATCTCTTCGCCGAATTCTCATCTTCAAAATGACATCATTGTCTTCGTAGGTGCGGTCCAGCACTTCCCCCGCTGTATGGAGCTGTGAAATCAACCTCTGTTGAGCCTGAGGAATCCTGAAGGTCTCCTCAAAAAACTCGGATTCAAGCAGCCTGAGCACTTCGTCTTTCAGTCCAAGAATATTGATGCCGCGCGCTGCTGAAATGAATACCCTGTTCGGGTATTCACCGGCCAGCGTCTGAAGAATGGCGCGGTCGCTCAGAAGGTCGATCTTGTTGAACACCATCAGGGTCGGTCTCTCGTCAGCCCCCAGTTCCCCAAGTGTGTCATTGACGACTTTGATCTGTTCTTCGAACGTCTTGCTTGAGACGTCGACGACGTGGAGAAGCAGGTCGGCCTCCGTGATCTCTTCGAGCGTGCTCTTAAATGAAGCGACGAGGTGGTGAGGCAGCTTCCGGATGAAGCCGACGGTGTCCGTTATCAGCATCTGAATAGAGGGACTGAGCGGGACAACCCGGGTCGTGGGATCGAGCGTGGCAAACAACCGGTCCTCGACGAAGACTTCTGATCCGGAAAGGAGATTCAGAAGTGTGGACTTCCCCGTGTTCGTGTATCCTACGAGGGCGGCGCGGGTGTGATGGACCCGGCCTTTGCGTTGGGTCACCCGCTGTTGTGCGATCCGGTCGAGTTTTTCCTTCAGATGGCTTATTCGAGCGCGGATCATTCGCCGGTCGGTTTCGATCTGCGTCTCCCCCGGACCTTTGGTTCCGATGCCCCCGAACTGCTTTGAAAAATGCGTCCACTGCCGGGTGAGGCGGGGAAGCAGGTACTGAAGCTGGGCAAGCTCAACCTGAGTCTTGGCTTCATTTGTTTTTGCCCGGGAAGCGAAGATGTCAAGAATCAACCCGCTTCGATCGAGCACTTTGCACTCCAGGATTTTCTCGAGATTACGGGTTTGCACTCCGTTCAAATCGTCGTCGAAGATGACCAGCTGTATCCCCTGCTCGACGATGAGCTCGTGGATCTCCTCGACTTTTCCCTTCCCGATGAATGTTGCAGCGTCGATTCGATCCCTGTCCTGACTTATCCGCGCAACGACCTCAGCACCGGCCGTATCTGCGAGGAGCGTCAGTTCGTTGAGATATACCTCTGTCTCCTCGCGTCCAACCAATCGCGTAGAAACACCGACAATGACGCATCGTTCTTTGCCTGTCTGCTCCAGCTCTATCATACTATGGCCCCGGTACGGTTTCTCGTTTGGTTGATCGTGCGACCAGCAGTTCGATGATACCGACAATCAACGCGAGCATCAAGAGATATTTCCAGAGCTCCACACCGAAGCGGGACTCCAGCACTGTGCGCTCGAGGTCTTCAGCGTGATTTGCCTCATGAACGGAGCTGCTCTCAATGCCCAATTGTTGAAGAAGCGAGTTGATCCCGGCACTCGTCGCTTTTCGGGTCTGCGATTCTCGTGGGTCCAGATTCACAACGAATTTCTGAAGAGTCTTGTCCCTGGCGTACACTGTGTAGATCCCGAGTTGGTCCGTGGCTGAGAATCGAAGAGTCTGCTGAAAAGCCTGCAGAGCCGGCATCGCGGCAACGTCAACTTTTTCCGGGTTGCGAATTGTCCATGAACTGTTGGTGGCAACGCTGCTTCGGATGACAACCTCGGAACCGGGAAGCGTTTCGTCGGATCTGGTCTCCTGTCGGGCAAGATAAAGAATGGAGCGGTGCAGCAACGGCACGAAGACGCCCTTCAGTGGAAAATCAGACCACTCCGTCGTAGTGGGGACGGCAAACAGGAAAAGTCGCCCGGTTCCCAGGCGTTGCTCTGCCAGGAATGGGGCACCGTTCGTGAGCGTGATGATTGGGTTCGACTGCGGAGTAAGAATGAAGCGCGCCGATGTCCGGATGCGTGGAGACTCCACCGATCTTGCCGCATTCGATGCTGCTGCCGACGGTCGTTTCGGCGACTGGTCACTCCGGGATTCAAACATCCCTTCAAAGAGCGGGTGCTGCAATTCCACTTTGTCGAACTCAATAAAAGACTCGCTTTCCTCATTCGGTTTGGAAGGATGGTCGATCGCGGCCAGCGATGGGATGGTCAATCCGGCTGCAAGCAGTGCATTGAAGCTGGAGGGATCGATCTGCGTGCCCGGGAAGAGCACGAGCCCGCCTCCGCTCCTGACAAAAGCGGAGAGTTCAGAAACCTGTGCCGGCGAGAGCCCTTGTGACGTACAGAGAACGATGACATCCGCACGTTTAATCTCGACGGAACTCAATCGACCGGGAGCAACCTCGTCAAGTACCAGGGCGGATTCAGACGCGGACGCGCGTGTTGCGAGCGCGAGTCGCGGATAGCGCAAGTCAGGGGCAGCTCCAACCAAGAGTGCACGAATGTGCTCTGGAATCTGAAGAACGAAATAACGCCGATTGTCGTACTGGAAATCATCATCTTCAATCTCCACGAACCCCTCGACAGGGCCCGTGGCGCTTGCTGCGACAGAAAACTCTACAGAAACAGAAGACTGTTTCTGTAGGTCGATGCTGCGTTCTGCCACGCGCGTACCGTTGAGAAAAATACTGACAACGTGGTCCTGGACGTCGTTCCCCGAATAGTTCCCAATGCGGGTCTGAACCGTGAAGGGCTTATCCCGCTCGAAGATAGAGGAGGGTATGGTGACGGATTCGATCCCGAAGTTCTGCAGTCCCCGTTTCCCAACCGGGACAAAGAAAAATCGCGCTTCAGCGGGGAAGAGTTTCTCTTTTGCGTTCGGTTCGTTTGTTTCGTTCCTCAACACGCCTTCCTGAAAATCGGAGAAGACATACACCTCTTTGTTGAAATTGTGAACACCGGCAAGCAGTCGGGCTGCGATGCGAAGTCCGTCTTCTACGGATCGACGTTTCGCAGATGGCTTAATCTCATCGATATCCCTTCTCAGGAGTCCGAAATCCCGCATTGCGTTCGCGTAGCCGGGTGCACCACCTTCCAGAGATGACAGGCGGACGAGGAGTACTTCGTCTCCGTCCTTGAACAACGGCACAATATTCTTTGCTGCCTGCTTCGCCTGTTTGAGAAGCTCTCCCTGCTCATCGCTCACCGTCATGCTATACGAGTCATCGATGACAACGATGGCAGTTGTTTTCGCGTGACTTCCCAGATTTCCGACAAGCGTGCCCTTCAGTGTTGGGCGTGCAAATGCAAAGACGATCAGGAGGACAAGCAGCGTCCGCAGGATCAGCAGCAGGAGTTGCCGGAGTTTCAGGCGCCGGATCTTTGTCTTCTGCAGCTCTTTGAGGAACGCCAGCGTGCTGAACTCGATCGTCCGCAGCTTTCGCAGATTCAGGAGGTGTAACAGGATCGGAATGGCCGCGGCAAGAAGACCGAAAAGAGCAAGGGGGTTAAGAAATGTCATTGAACGGCAACACCGGGCTCAAAGGTGATTCGGCGAATGTTGAAAGCGTGGCTTCAAGAAAATTTTTGTCAGAAGTGACTGGTTTCTGTTACAACATAACCTGAAGATGAGCGAAAATCAAGCGAAGGGATGTCCTTCGAAACGTGCAGAGGTGGCCGTTCGGTTCGTTGCTATTCCTTGCGGATTTCGGTACTTTCTCTCTGCTATGAGGAAGAAACGATTTCTGCTGTCGATACGCTTGCTTTCGCTCACCGTGCTGGCGTCTCTCGTTCTGTTTTCCGGGGAGACATTTCAGGCGCGCGCTCAGTCCGGTAGAGTCACGAAGAGAATAAAGCCGGAGTTCGGTGAAACTCCTCAGCGTCTTCCAAATTTCTTGCCTTTCCGGTCTGTGAAACGACCGAAAATCGCGGTCGTGCTCAGTGGTGGCGGAGCAAGGGGCATCGCGAGCATTGGCGTTCTGAAAGTCCTCGAGGAAGCCGAAGTTCCCATTGACCTAATTGTCGGCACCAGTATCGGCAGCATTTTGGGCGGTTTGTATGCCTCCGGGTACTCCATTGACCAGTTGCATCGGATGGTGGACACGACGAACTGGGCGGATGTGCTCAGTTTCAATGACGATGCCCGAAGATCGGATCTGTTTCTCGATCAGAAGATTGCCGAGGACCGGAGCATCCTGACAGTGCGATTTGAGGGGCTCGAGCCGATTCTGCCACAGTCGCTCTCGACGGGTCAACGATTGACGAACTATCTGAATCTGCTCGTCCTGCAAGGAATCTACCATCCCAATCCAAGTTTCGATGATCTTCGCATTCCCTTTCGGGCGGCCGCGACCGATCTCGTGTCCGGCAAAGCAGTCATTCTTGATCGTGGAAATCTCACAGAAGCACTTCGCGCCAGCGTCTCAGTACCGCTCCTCTTCAGTCCGGTTCAGCGCGACTCCGCCCGCTTGCTCGATGGAGGACTCGTTTCGAACATCCCGGTTGATGCCGCCAGAAACTGGGGGGCTGATCTCGTCGTGGCTGTTGACGTCTCCAGTCCGCTAAGGCCTTTGGCGAAGCTGAATGCTGCGTGGGAGATTGCAGATCAAATACTTGGCATTACGATGCAGGCCTCGAACCAGCGGCAGCTCGCGGACGCCAATGTTGTCATCCGACCAAACCTGGGCGCTCATCTCTCTGACGACTTCACCAACGTCGGTACGCTCATCGCCGAGGGCGAGGTTGCGGCGAAACTGGCGCTGGGTGATTTGAAGGCACAGATCCGGACAAAAGCTGCCGAGCAGGCAAAAAGCCTGGTGGACCAGTCAATGTTCCGAAATACCCATTTCAAGTTCGACGCGCTGAGCCTCGATCAGGAATGGATCGTGCCGGTCATGAATCTCGCGCGCGGGACGGAAGTAGCCGAGCAATCTTTGCAGTCCCTTGTGAATGCGATGTATCAGTCCGGTGATTTTGAAGATGTCGGGGTTGATGCCGAGATCGATTCCGGATCGACGACGCTCCAGTTGATTGCTGTTCCGACTCCCGTCATACGTTCGATCGAAATTGTCGGAAGTAAGCTTGTCGGTCTCGACACTCTGAACGCGGTGCTTCAGCCTTTGGTCGGTCATCGGCTCAACTTACACCAGAGCCGGAAGGGGATGGAAAATATTCTCTCGGTGTACCGTGATCGTGGCTACTCCCTGGCAAGGATTCTCGCAGCGACACTGGATCGTACATCGGGGCAGGCGACGGTTCGCATCGATGAAGGGGTCATCTACCGACGGGACATCAGGGGTACGACAAAGACTAAGGATTACGTTATCTGGCGTGAGCTCCCTTGGGACGAAAATCAGGTTTTCCAGGTAAGGAAAATCGCTCAGGGAATCTCGAATCTCTACGGGACCAGTTTGTTTGAGCAGGTCTCCGTCGATATTCGGCAGGAGGGGGCGAACGGCGAACACCAGGTGGTTCTCATCGACGTGCGTGAGCGCAGCACGGAACTTATCCGGCTGGGGCTGAGAATCGACAATGAGCGCAACATCCAGCCGTCTATCGACCTGCGGGACGAAAACCTGTTTGGTCTCGGTGCGGAGCTGGGAGTTCATGCATTTGGCGGTTCCCGAAACCGCAGCTTCATCGCGGAGTTCAAGGCGACAAGAATCTTCAGCTCCTATTTGACGTTCGGGTTGAAGGGCTACTACATGTTCCATGATGTCAACGTGTACGGCGATGATGCAGTAAACAACCTGAAACGCTGGAACCGGGTACGGGTGGGTGAATATCGAGAGCTCAAGCAGGGAGGTTCGGCGACATTCGGGACCCAACTGGAACGCCTCGGCACTGTGACCGTTGAGGGAAGGCTCGAAAACCAGCGCGTGTGGAGCTTCTTCGGTCAACCGTTCGAGACGGAGAGCTATCAGATCGGAGCCCTTCGCTTCGGCGTGAAGGTTGATAACCAGGATCGCTATCCATTTCCGCGTAAAGGGGTTCTCATGGATTTTTCCTATGAATCCGCAGTCATTCCTGCCCGGAGCGGCGCGGGATTTACGAAGATGTCGTTCTCCTATGATTGGTACCAGACGTACGGCCGCAACACGTTTCACCCGCGCGTTCGCTTCGGTTTCGCAGATGAGACTCTCCCGATTACGGAGCAGTTCACACTTGGAGGGCAGGAGAGCTTCTATGGGCTCCTCGAAGATAATAGCAGAGGCCGCCAGCTCCTCGTCGCGAGTCTGGAATATCGCTATCACAGCCCCGTGAAGATTTTCTTTGACACGCATCTTTTCGCGCGCTACGATCTTGGATCAATTTGGACGGCGCCTGCTGAAGTCCGCCTCGTCGACCTTCGCCATGGGATCGGTGCTGGCCTGGCGTTGGATACGCCAATCGGACCCGTTGAGTTCTCGGTTGGCCGGAGCTTCTTCTTTCGAAAGGAACTCCTGAACAATCCCGTGAGTCTGGGTCCATTGTTGGCCTATTTCAGCATCGGGTACGCCTTGTAGATCCTGCAACGAATCAAAGCGTTAGACGTAGTATCTGTTGAACCCATTTGCAGAGAGGATGGCTATGAAGAACCTCTTCAAGGTTCCTTCCCCGCGTATAATCCGCACCATCTATTCCATTGCGGCGCTCGTTGTTTTGATGCTGACGTTGTTCCATGCTCTCAACATCATGGTTTTCAAGGCCACGAGCAACGACCAATGCGGCTGGCTGCCCCCCGAGAAGGGAAAGCCCGGAGTCATTATTACGCAGGTTGTACCGGGGGGTGTGACAGATCGGGCCGGTGTTCGCGACGGAGATGTTCTCCTGGCCATCAACGGCAAAGGCTTCAAAAATGGTCAGGATGCAATGCTCATCATCAACAGCGTCAAGCGCAACGACTACGCAGACTATCTGATTGAGCGGGATGGTGCAACCTTCACAACTCAGGTGCAGGTTCTCAAAGTATTCGACATCAACTACCTGGCAAATTTCCTTCTCGGCTTTGGATTTCTTGTGGTTGGGTATATCGTCGTCATCACGCGACCGCAAGGGGTGATTCAAAGGGTGTTCGGGCGGTTTGGGATCTTTGCCATGCTTTTCCTGGGATTGTCGCAGTTCGATTTCAAGGGCGTGGCGCCATCGATCTACTATATCTACGCGACTGCATACGTCATCGGGTGGATTTTCGCGGTTCCGAATTTCGTCACGTTCTTCCTTCGTTTCCCCGTGCGAATGAAGGCGATCGACTGGACGTGGCTCAATGTGGTGTTGTATCTTTACTGTATCGCCACTGTCATTCCAGCTGCGTCGAGGCTTTTCTTCGGATGGCAAGGAATGCTTCCCCCTTTCATCTCGTACATCGTCGGCTACACGCCGATGGTTTTCTTCGTTGGCGGACTTGTCATCTTTGTCGTAACCTATTTTCTCCGCGTGGATCGCTCGAGGAGAAAAGAGATTCGCCCCATGTTGATTGGGGTGGTGACCGTGATTGCGACCGTCGTCTACGCGAACATCCTGCGGGCTTCAAACCAATTCGCCCTCTTCACGACACCGATCCTCTTTGTCCCCGTGATGCTCGTGGTGCTTCTGCCATGCTCTCTTGGATACTCGATCTTCAAGTACCGCCTGATGGACATCGATCTTGTCGTCAAGCGGAGTCTTCTCTATGCGGGCGTGACGGGAATGCTCGCGGGACTCTACCTGCTCCTTGTCTACATCATCGGGAGCGCGATGGCATATGTGCTTGGCACCGAGGAGAACCAGCTTGGGAACTTGTTCGCGTTCGTCGTTCTCGCGTTTGCGTTTGACCCGGTGAAGCGCAAGGCACAAGACTGGATCGACCGGTTCTTCTATCAAGAGCGCTATAACTATCAACGAGCTCTTCTTGAGTTCAGCCAGGAGCTTCCCAGCAAAATACATCTCAAAGAGATCCTCAATTCGATCATCTCCAGGATCTCAACAACGATGCATATCGAGAAGGTCGCTGTCGTTCTCTGCGACGAGAACGAGGGATGTTCGTCGGCTTCGAATAATGTCAGCGCAGCTGATTGCGGCTTCGGCACCGAACCAAACGGACTGCTGGCCGCGTTGCGCGAAACACGGGCGCCACAGTCACTCGCATTGCTCGCGACGGAGCCGGAGTACTATCACATCAACGAAGCAGACAAGCTGAAGCTCTCGAGGTCCGGAATCGTACTCTCAGTTCCCATGTTTCTTCAGGGACGGCTGATCGGAGCGATCAATGTCGGTCCGAAAATGTCCGGCAAAATCTATTCGCAGGAGGACATCGATCTGCTCTCCACCGTCGCGGGTCAGGCTGCGATTGCGGTGGAGAACGCCCGGCTCCATATTTCCGAGATTGAGATGCAGCGGATCGAGGAGGAGCTGGCGCTCGCACGCAACATCCAGCAAGGCCTGTTGCCAAAATCGAATCCGGTGCTTAAAGGTCTGGATATTTCGGGGGTCTCAATACCTGCGTTGACGGTCGGAGGCGATTACTACGACTATATCGACCTCGGTCCAGGCAGACTCCTGGTTGTTGTCGGTGACGTTTCGGGAAAGGGAGTTTCTGCCGCGCTCTATATGTCGAAGATCCAGGGCATGATACAGGTAATTGCGCCAATGTACGAGCATCCGAAGGAGATGTTGATTCAGGTGAACCGCCGGATCTACGAAAGCCTCGAGCGCAAATCGTTCATTACGATGATCCTTGCGCTGTTCGATCTGCAACGGAAGGAAGTCCTTATCTGCCGGGCGGGACACAACAGGGCTTTGATTGGGGTGAACGGCACGCTGGAGTATCTCAAGGGGGGCGGCATAGGCCTTGGATTGGAGCGCGGACCGGTTTTCGAGCAGGAGCTGGAAGAAATCACGCGCCCGCTCGATCCGAATGGGATCTTTGTTTTCTATTCTGACGGGTTGACGGAGGCGATGAACGAGCGGAAGGCTCAGTTCGGCGAAGAGACGGTGTTTGATATCGTCAAAGCGAAACGGTCCCTCACCGCTGAGCAACTGCAACGCACCATTCTCTCCTCTGTCGAAGATTTCCGGGGATCGGCAGAACAGAATGACGATCTCACCGTTGTGGTTGTAAAATCATCCTGAATTGTTTTTTCCAAAAAACTCCCTATATTAGAACTGAAAACACATTCAGATTTCCATCGCCAGAAGAACTGAAGAACCATGACAACGAAACCACCCTCTCTGATAGCCGAATTTCCACCCGATGCGCTCGAAAAAATTGCCCACAACGCCGTCGCGGATATCCCGACGCAGGAACCCAACGACAGACATCGCCTGGGATACAACGTGTGGATGTGGCTCGTCGACAGGAAGGGGACGCTCGATCAGGCAATTCGGGCTTCCGGGTCGCGTATGCATCTTCCGACGGAAGAAGTTCTGAAGATCGTGACGCAGCAATTGAAGGACAAAGGGATAGAAGTTTCTTAGCCGGTCTGTTGCTGTCTCTGCTTTCAGGCGTATCGGCCCTCCGCGAATCTCGATTTCAATTCACTTCTTTCCTCTTTCATCCCTCTCTTTGTCGCGATTGACGGGACGACTGTAACACTCATCGAAGGAATTCACGAATGGATCTGGGTCTCAGAAATAAAGTGGCGCTCGTTGCGGCGGCCAGTCAGGGATTGGGCAAAGCCTCGGCAATGTCGCTTGCACAAGAGGGGGCTCGCCTGGTGATCTGTTCCCGCAACGAACAGAGCATCAGGAAAACGGCGGAGGAGATCAGAGCGAAGACGGGAGCAACGGTCGTGCCTGTGGTGGCCGATGTGAGCAAGAACGAGGACATCACAACCTTCGTTCAGACGGCGATCAGAGAGTTCGGAACGGTGCATGTGCTCGTGAACAACGCGGGCGGACCTCCGACGGGGCACATCCTGAAGGTCTCTGATGAAGAGTGGGCGAAAGGGGTGCAGTTGACGCTGATGAGCGTCATTCGCTGCATCCGGGAGGTGCTGCCATACATGGAGAAGCAGCAGTGGGGTCGCATCGTCAGCATCGTGTCCATTGCTGCGAAGCAGCCGATCAATGAGTTGCTTATCTCATCAACTCTTCGACCAGGGATTCTCGGGCTCACCAAGGTTCTCTCGAATCAATACGCCAAAGACAACATCACAGTCAACACGATTTGTCCCGGCTTAATTCTGACGAATCGACAGAAAGAACTCAGTGCCTCCCGGGCGTCTGAGAAGAGTATGACGATGGAAGAATACCTGGCAGACAGCGCAAAGGCGATACCCACCGGTCGGCTTGGTCGGCCGGAGGAAATCGGAGACGTCGTGACCTTTCTTGCGTCAGAGCAGGCCGGCTATATCAATGGTGTGAACTTGCTCGTTGACGGAGGATCCGCGCGGGGGATTCACTGAATGCGGAATGGGGAGGGAAGGCTGAGAATTGAGTCTGTCAAACTGAGCATTGGGCTGAAATGAGAAGAAGCAGGAAAAACGTTTAGCTTCTGCCAGTGAGGGTCGGTTCCTATTATCAACAGAAGTTCATAAATGAGGAGATATGGCTCTAACTCGTGCTGAAAGGAAAAGCAATTCGTACAATGGGGCTCAAGATCCAACCGATTCGAGCAAGGTGCGACGAAACACCAGGCTGGAATCATTGAATCTCAATTGGAGTGAAAGAGAGCTACCCGAGAGGATTCGAACCAAACACGTTCACAGGTTGCACCCGTATCTTGGGAAATTCATCCCACAGTTGGTTGAAGTGTTCTTACGTAAGTATTTCAAAGTTGGTGAGACTGTGCTTGATCCATTTTGCGGTTCTGGGACGACGCTTGTTCAAGCCAACGAACTCGGAATCAACGCTGTTGGCTTTGACATCTCAGCGTTCAATGTCTTACTTTCTAAAGCAAAGACGGCCCGATACGAAGTTAGGAAAGCAGCGCGAGAAATTGCCGATATTTGTCAGAAGACGAGGGCAGCCGTTCGAGATGATGTCCAGCGTTCTCTTTTCGCCGCTGATGTGAAATCCCCCTACGTGGCCTCCACAACGGATTTGGAATATCTCAAACGATGGTTTGCACCGCGGGCACTGAACGAACTCCTCCGTTACCGGTCACTCATTGACTCTGAAGGCTATCAATATCGTGACTTGCTGAAGGTAATACTTTGCCGTTCTGCACGCTCAGCGCGGTTAACCACCCATTTCGATTTGGATTTCCCAAAGGAGCCTCAGACAAGACCATATTGGTGTTATAAGCATTCGAGAGAATGCTACCCCACGTCTGAGGCGTTGAAATTTCTGGAAAGGTACAGTGTCGATACAGCAAGAAGAATCGAGGCGTTTGATGGCTTGAGGTCGCGTGCCAAAGTAGATGTCTTTCATCAGGATAGTCGACACTATCCGCCTCCTCCACACGATGGTGTGATGACAAGCCCTCCTTACGTTGGATTAATCGACTATCATGAGCAACATGCATACGCTTATGCTTTGCTCGGGCTTAAGGACAAGAGAGAGCACGAGATAGGCCCCGCAACAAACGGGTCCAGCCAGAAAGCAAAGACGGTATATAAGAAGGACATCATAGAAGTTTTCAGGCGAGCGCTGGAGACCGTCCGCGTTGGCGGGAGGATCATTGTAGTCGCAAATGATCGAGCCGATCTTTACGGCGAAATTGCAAGTGATCTGGAAGTGAAAGTCGAAGCTGTGGTGCAGCGACACGTCAATCGAAGAACGGGAAGAAGATCGACCGATTTCTTCGAGAGTATTTTCGTATGGCGAGGGCGTTAATGACTCGGTAAACTGTGATTGGTGAGAATAGCTCGGAAGGAAAGAATCATGGCTAAATCGCGAATCAAGCACCGTATTCAAGAAGTGATAATAGAACTTATGGACCGGGTGATGGAGAAGGTGCTGACCGAAGATCCCTTCGACGCAGACAGGCACAGGGCTGAAAGGCCGCTCTATGCCGCCTTGGTTCCAGATGAAATCTTTAAGGGCTCTCATTTTGAGCGCAGGTTTGTGACTCCCTTTGGCGGTGTGTGGGAAAAGCTAGCAATGGTTGCTGCGATAGAAGGAATGGGTTGGGCAGCTTTGGGTCACAAGATAACGGGCACGGTTGGGGCAGAACGGCTCAGAAGAATTACAGAAATCCTCAATTCCCTTGAGCACAGTGTACGCGGCGAAGACCGGAAGCGTCCCAATTGGGATGATGAATTGGCATACATTCTGAAAGGACATGGGAAGGCCATTCCAGTGTCGGTGATTTGCGACGTTTATGTTGAGGATAGAAAGCGCGGCAAAAGATACTCATTTGAATTGAAAGCGCCTCTACCAAACAGTGATCAAACGAAGGTGAGCAAGGAAAAGATGCTCAAACTCTTCTCGATGGACCCACCGCAAGTGGACGGAGCATATTATGCGCTCCCTTATAACCCGTTCGGACGGCGGGAAAACTACAACTGGTCATTTCCCCAACGATGGTTCAACATGAGGGAGGACAAAGTAGTGTTGATCGGAGACGAGTTTTGGGAAAAAATCGGAGGGAGTGGTACCTATCAAGCCTTCATTGAAGCTGTAAATGAGATAGGCGTTGAATACAGAGAGAGGATCTATCGGGAGTACTTGGGCATCGAGCCTCCGTCGAAGCCAGCTCTTGTATTGTAGCCGTGAACGACGAGATACCGGAAACACAAGCCTATATCCTCACAAAGTCCAAAAAGGAAAAACCTTGATGCTGCTCTTTCGATGCCAGACGGAAGAGTGAGCCGACGAGGTGTTCGTAAGGGGGAAAGAATGTATCCCCATCAACTTCCTGCTCCACCAGTGTCAATCGAAGCTCGGCAGCGGAGGTGATAAGCTGGGCGAAGATTTGACCCCCACCAATGACGTAAACGGTTCCTTCATTCTTCACCACTTCCAGAGCTTCCGCTATCGTGCGGTATGTCTCCACGCCTTGTATGTCGTTTGACGTGAGAACTATGTTGCGTCTGTCGGTGAGAGGGGTGCTGAGCGCATCGTACGTCCCGCGCCCCATCAGCACCGCATGCCCAAGGGTCAACCGTTTGAACCGTTGCATGTCGTCGGGTAAGTCCCAGGGAACGGCGCGGTCTTTGCCGATGACACGATTCCTGGTGAGGGCGGCAATGAGGATGAGTTTCATGGGGGCTAGAAAACCTTCCGAAGGTTCGACGGAAACACCATGTCACCTTCGGAAGGTGCGCGTGGGGCCTTCGGAAGGTTCACAGGTCACCCGGTGCGGGTGGGCCTATTTCCATGGTATCGGGATATTCAGCAGCGTCAACTTCGCTTCCAGGTCTTCCCGCTCTCGGTTTCGCTTGACATCCTGACCGGGAGGAGGGAGGAGCCCGAATTTCACGGCCAGCGCCCGTGACTGGTCTGCGTCACCGGATTGGATAGCACGAATCATGTCGATCTCCAACCGCGTCAGCGTTGAGCCGCGCAAGCGATAGTCAATAAAAGCCTCCCACACAATCGGACACCAGCGTCGGACGATCTCGTGGCCGATGACGTTCGCATACGATCGGATTTCAAACTGAGCGTGGTTATCCATCCGAAGGACAAGAAAGTGAAGAAGGTTGTGGAGGTCGATTTTCCAGTATGCCTCGGTGTAGGTTGACAGGGGGAGGTCTTTGCGCGCCTGTTCCCGGGCAATTCCTCTTTCGACCCGTTCGTTGTACACCTGTCGCGCATGGTCCTGAAGCTCCTGCTCCTGCTGAGTGAGCTGCATCCCAAGGGGGAGATCCATGAAGCCCTCGCTCCCTTGCTTGTTGTCACTCGATTGCTGTCTCCATTCGCCCGGGGGTGTCTTCTGCGTTGCATCGACCGCGATAGAATATCGGGTCGAGTACTCGTTGATGTTTGCCGTTCGGTGGCGGATCCATTGTCGCCAGCAGTCCATCGGCACTCGCAAGTGGAGTTTGATCTCGCACATCTCGAACGGGGTGGTGTGAGAGTGACGCAAGAGGTAGCGGATCAAGCCGCGGTCTTCGTTGACTTTCTTTGTCCCTTTTCCGTAGGAGACACGCGCGGCCTGTACTATCGATTCGTCGGATCCCATGTAGTCGACGACCCGCACAAAACCGTCGTCGAGAACCTTGAATGGCACTCCCAGGATTTCATCAAGTGTTGCCACGACCGGCCGTTGAAGCTTCTCTGCTTTCTGCTCCATAATCCTCTTCGAGATGTCTTTTCAGTGAGTTGCTTGAGGAATCATTTCAGTTGATCAGCGAGTGGAAACGATGGAGCAATGTCGGTCGGAATATCAACGAGCTTGTCAAGCACCGCTTTCATCTCCGGACGAATCACAACATATTTCTCCAGCAACGCCTTTGCTTTGTCGTAGCTTCCTTCGGCTTGAACCGTCATGATGTCGCCGGTCAGCCTCTGCGTCGCATCTTTCATCTTCGAGACGTTGACTTTGAAGGTGGCCGTCGGGGCATTGTATTCGAGAGCTCCCGCATCAAGTAGGTAGTTGAATTGCAGGGCCATTCCCTTCCCGTGGGCTTCATTGATGCCGAATCTGACAGAGCGAAATGCACCGGCGAGGTAAGTGACATACATCGGCTCTTCAGTCGATTTCGCCACGACTCCCTTGTCGATCAGGTATTGAAGCGCGAAAAGGCCGGAAATGTCCGCCTTCGCCTCCTCAAGAGCAGATCCGAGCTCTTTCATCTGCTGTCGGACCGTTGTCTGCTTGCCGTTGACCGTGAGCGTGTGGGGTCCGAGTCCATGCATCAATTCGTGTGCGAGGATGTGAGTGAAGAACGGCTCAAAAGAGATCTGCGCCTGTTGGCTGGCATCCAGGGCAACGCGTGCGATGGGGACCAGAACGTTCTGGAATTTTGCCTCCTGGACGTTTCGAAGCATGACCCGTTTACTCCCCTTTTCGCGCGTCACCCGCTCGTCGTTTGGAAGGTTGAAGGCAGCTGTCTGGACACCGGAGCGCGCTTCGCCGCCGACCAGCACTTCATCGACAACGCGGATCGGAGCAGAGGCCCCCAGCTTCGGATTGCGGTACTTCGGACTGATCGGAAGATTGTTTTCGATATCCTGGAGATTCCTGGAGAAGCCAGCAAGCTTGTTTGTCTCTTCGTCGTTTCGAAGTGTGATGAAGGCTTCGAATGCGGCCTTGTAGTTGAAGAGATCATCCATGTAAACCTCGTAAGGCCCGATTGTAGGCTCAATGGGGCTGTCCAGATCCATCCATGCAACGTCGCTTGCATAGTAATCGTTGCTTATGAAGGCGTCTGCACGCTTCGCGAGGAAGTTCTTCAGGCTGGCGTTTGTTGTGAGAGCAGCTGCTTCATGGAGAAGCTTCGCGGCCGGTTCCAGAAGTTCTTTGTATTCTTCGTTGAAGGGAATGAGTGCGAGGTTCCGGTTTCCGTCACGTCGAACCGTATGGAAGAATCCCGTTGCCTTCTGCTTTTCGGCGTCAGGCAGCCTTTCGAGCCAGGCGGTGAAATCCTCCTTCGTCATATCTTCCGGATAATAGTTCGCACTGGCCGGCCGCTTCGGAACGCCTTCGATGAAGGCCTCATTGTGGTCAATGCCGGACCAGGGGCTCATGTTGATGTTGAAATACTTCAAACGAAGCATGCCTTCCGGACTGGAGTCCGATTCGAGTCTCAGGCGCAGCGCCTCATTCCCGCTCCACACCTGGCGCGTGTACAGCTTGTCCATGATTTTTGATGCTTCGATGAGTTTGGCGAGCGCCTTCTTGTCGCCATCGGTGAGCTTCGTCGCATCGGCCGTCACATTTACGGGGGCAAAACGCTTGATCTTTGCCTCGAGATCAATTGTCTTCTTGGTGTCCATTTCGTTTTTCTTGCATCCAGAGAGAAGAAATGTGATGGCAATCAGCAGCAAACTCGTGCGTACGAAAGTCATGGGGAGCTCCAAACGGGTACGGAAATTCGTGCTAGAAACTGCGTATGAGGGTAACAGAAGTTACAGGTTCTGCAATGGACATGCAAGCAACCTGCCATCAGCGCGCGGGCTGCTGCTGCGTCAGACAGTGAAGCGTCCCGAACCCAAGCACGAGATCCACGGCATGGATGCCAACGACAGGCCGATCGGTTATAAGCTCCGAGAGAATGCCGAGGGCCACGCGGTCGTTCGGATCGTTGAACGTTGGTACTATGACAGCCGCGTTTGAAATATAGAAATTCGCGTAGCTGGCCGGTAGACGCCAATCATCGATGTACAGTGGTGACGGCGTCGGCAACGAAACGACTTCGATCTTCGATCCGTCCTCCAATCTCATCCCTTCGAGTCGCTCACGATTCTCATGCAGCGGACGGTAGTTCACATCGTTTGGATTGGACTCCTGTATGACCACAACTGTCTTCGGGTTCACAAACCTGCACAGGTCGTCGACGTGTCCATGAGTATCGTCCCCGACGATTCCATGGCCGAGCCATAGGACGTTCGTGACGCCGAGATTTTCACGGAGTGTCTTTTCGACCTCTTTCTTTCCGAAGCCGGGATTACGCACTTGCACGATTGGATCAAGGAGACATTCCTCTGTCGTTATCACGGTCCCTTTGCCGTTGACATCAATGCTGCCTCCTTCAAGCACGAAATCTCTGTCGCCAATCTTTGCCGGAATTGTCCGAATCCCCAGTTTCCTTGCAGCACGAAGTGGAACCGCGTCGTCCTTTTTCCAATCAGGGTACCTTGCCCAAGCATTAAATCGAAACCTCGCAATCGCCACTTCTTCCGGTGCCACGTCTTTTTTTACAAAGATGGGTCCGAAATCGCGGGTCCAGCCGCGGTTGGTTGGGAAATTGAAGAATTCAATTCTCCCGAGGTCGACTCTTGCACGCGTGAGTACTCGCTCTGCCTGTTGCCGGACATCCGGAGCGGCGATGATACGGACGATTTCGCCGGGAGCGATTTTGCGAGCCATCTCTCCAAAGACCCATGGAATGGGTGTGAATTTGCCCGGCCAATCGGTTTTGTTATGCGGCCAGCCAAGCCATGTTGCCTCGTGCGGTTCCCACTCGGCGGGCATGTGAAAACCCAAAGAGGCTGGAGTCTTGTCCATGGGGTTTATCGTTTGTTTGTTGGCGGAAGACCATCAAGAAAGCGGCGCGTGATGCCGTCGTATGCATCAATGCGGCGATCGCGGAGGAAAGGCCAATTGCGCCGGACGTCTTCGAGGTGTTTCAGGTCGACTTCACTGAGGAGGATTTCTTCTTTGTCGACCGAACCTTCGGCGAGCACTACTCCCTGCGGATCCGCAACGAAGGAAGAGCCCCAGAATTCGATGCCAGCGCCCTTCGAATCGGGCTTCTCCAAGCCGATCCGATTGACCGCGGCAACGTAGATGCCGTTTGCTATAGCGTGTCCGCGCTGGACTGTCTGCCACGCGTCCCGTTGTGCTTTGCCATGTTGCTTCTTCTCGTGTGGATGCCAGCCGATCGCTGTGGGATAGACGAGGATTGATGCGCCTTGAAGCGAAGAAAGCCGTGCGCCCTCCGGATACCACTGGTCCCAGCAGATGAGCGTGCTAATTCGTCCGACTCTCGTGTCGAACGCCTGGAAGCCCAGGTCTCCCGGCGTGAAATAGAACTTTTCGTAGTACGATGGATCGTCCGGGATGTGCATCTTGCGGTACAAACCCACCAAGTGACCGGTTGAGTCAATGATGGCGGCACTGTTGTGGTAGATTCCTGCCGCCCTGCGCTCAAAAAGAGGCGCAATGAGGACGACCTTGAATTTCTTTGCAATCTTACCCAGCACAATTGTCGTCGGGCCGGGGACGGGTTCGGCGAGATCGAAGTGTTCAGAGCTCTCGGTCTGGCAGAAGTACTGCGACCGGAACAACTCAGGGAGACACACGATATGTGCTCCGGCATCAGCGGCTTTTTCGATTTTCAGAACGGCGTTCTTGAGGTTTTTCTCGGGGTCGAAACCGATTGCCATCTGAATCAGACCGACGGTGAATTTCCTGGGAGTTGGCATAGGATTGTCACATGTCAGAGAAATTTGTGAGGACAAAAGTACCTCAATAAGCAGTGAGAATCAAGATTTGAGACCTGCTATACTCCTTGACAAAGATCGCAATACTTCCGATAATGGGTGAAATTCTTGCCCATGAAATTCACCAAGCGAACATATTTGGCATTGCTTTCCCTCGTCGTTCTCTGGTGCGGAGGTATCCTGCTCGCCCCGGCAGTAAGCGCAATTACTCCCGGAGTATCGTCCTTTTTGTATTCGTTCTACTCTCCGATCTGTCACCAGACTGATGCGCGATCGTTCCACTTGTTCGGACAGAAGCTCGGAGTCTGTATTCGTTGTTCCTCGATATACGGCAGCTTCTTCCTTTCCGTCCTGGCAATTGCCGTCACGCAACGTTTCTCTGCGCACTCGATGCCGAACCGACTCTGGATCATGCTGGCAATCCTGCCAATGGTTGTTGATGTTCTGCTGACCTTTACTGGAATCCACGTGAGCACGATGTTGACGAGGGTTGTTACGGGAGCATTGTTCGGATCGATCCTGCCGTTCTTTGTCGTTCCTCCGCTGCTGGAGGGCATTGCTCAACTTCGAAATCAATACTTAGCACGAGGAGGTTTCGTTTATGCTCGAAAAACCCAATAAGCTCCGGATCGCTTTGATCTGCGGAGCGGTGATCGGCGTCGTCTCCGCAACCCCCGGCCTGAGCCTAATCAATTGCTGCTGCTGTGCAGGTGTGTGGCTGGGAGGGTTGTTGGCAATGTACCTCTATAAACAGGAATTCACGGAAGGCATGCCGCCGCTTGAGTCATCGGATGCGTTGATGCTTGGCTTGATGGCTGGCGTTGTTGGCGCGTTTGCCGCGGTGCTGGTAAATGTGCTGATCCTGGTAACGTTCGGGCCGATCGAAGCTGAGCTCGTCAGATCAATTGCCGGGAAGGTCCTTGATCGCATGTCTGAACAGGGAAGCTTGCCGGCGGACATGGTTGAGACGCTGAAAGATCAGATTGAAGCCTCGATCAAAGACTCCGGGCGCATGTCCAACATTTTTGGCGGGCTCTTTATCACGTTGATCGTCTATCCGATCTTCACAATCCTTGGCGCGCTGCTTGGATATTCGATCTTCCGTCCCAAGACACCTCCTCAAACAACTCTAGCGCAATAGCATGTCACGACGATTGAGCTATACATTCGTGCTGTTCGCGATGACCGGCCTCAGCGTTGCGTTCTCACAGAAGAACGAAAACGATGTCCGAAAGCTCATCGCGGATCAGGTCAATGCATGGAACGCTGGAGATATCGAAGGATATATGAAGGGGTACTGGAAATCGGACAGCACAGAGTTCGTGAGCGGAGGGAGCGTAACGCGCGGGTATCAGAATGTTCTTGCGAGGTACAAGAAGTCATACGACACACGAGAGAAAATGGGAACGCTGGAGTTCTCCGAATTGCTTGTCCGAACGGTCGCGCCCCAGATGGCCATCGCGACGGGAGTCTGGCGGCTCACACGCATCGAGGATCAGCCGTGGGGAAGGTTTACGCTGATTCTTGAACAGAAACCGGAAGGCTGGCGAATCGTGTACGACCACACGTCATCTGCAAAATAACAGCCTGGAAGAAGTTCCAGGAATCTCGATGTAAGACGGACTTCTCACAAAGAAGTAGCAATGTGAGAAAACGGACTTCTGCCATCGCCCTCTGTAGTCTTATCTGGCAAGCAAATCCAACACCGCTGACGCTGTTGCCTTCATGCCGGTACGAATCGTCGGCTCCGGTAAGGGTGCGAACAGGCTTGAATGAAGGGAAGGCAGAGGCGTCCCGTCCTTCCGGCTTTTCTCGACTTTCGCCGGGTCGATTGCCCCCAGCCAGTAGATGCAAAGCGGTATCTTGCCCTCCAGGCTGTACGCACCAAAATCCTCACCACCCATCACAGGATCAGCCTTCAATACGTTGTCCTTTCCGAGAGCTGACTGAAAAGAACGGAAGACTCGCCGCGTAAAATCCGGATCATTGTAGGTTGAAGCAGTGAACTCGTTTTCATCCACTATGATAACGGGCATACGATCGGCAGGGACTCCGGCCGCCGTGGCAATTCCCCGTGCGATTCTCTCAACAGATGCAAGAATCATCTGACGCACTTCTTCTTTGTACGCGCGGACGGTGATCTGGAGGCGGACTTCGTCGGGAATGATATTGTGCTTCGTTCCGCCATGAATTGATCCAACGGTGACGACAGCGGGGTCAAACGGCGAATTCTCGCGGCTCACAATCGTCTGAAGGGCGACGACGATCTCCGATGCGAGGACCACAGGATCCTTTGTCATGTGCGGATACGCACCGTGGCCGCCGACGCCTCGAACAACGATGTCAACCGAGGTAACGCTTGCCAGCGTGTACCCTTCGCAGAGTCCGACAGTGCCTGCCTCCATTGACGCATTGTCATGGAGCGCGAGAATGTAGTTAGGTCGCGGAAACTGCGTGTACAAACCGCCGTTGAGCATAGCCTTCGCCCCGGCGCCGCGTTCTTCCGATGGCTGACCGATCATGAGAACCGTCCCTCGCCATCGATCCTTCAGCTGGCTAAGCAACGCAGCGGCCCCAAGGAACGACGTCATGTGAATGTCGTGACCGCATGCATGCATCACAGAGACATCCTGACCCGAATCGTCTTTTGTCTTCTTGGAGCTGGAGTAGGGGAGGCCGGTTTTCTCTTCGAGGGGCAGAGCGTCGAGATCCGTCCGAATGAGCACGGTGGGACCATTGCCATTCTTCAACACGGCCACGACGCCGTAGCTTACGCGTTTGGGATCATCATACTTACCAAATCGTTCCGTCACCTCGAACCCGAGCTTCCGCAGCTCTGTGGCTATGAAGGCTGAAGTCTTCGCCTCCTGATACGAAATCTCCGGGTTGCGGTGGAGGTACTGATATGTCTCCAGCAGCTTCGGCAACTCGCGGTCGACGAGTCCATCGATGGATTGCTGAGCGCACAGAGGTGCAAGGGCGGAAAAGAGGAACAACAATGCGTGAAGAAGGCTCAAGAATCTCGATTTCCTCGATTTCATAGCGCTCCTGATGAATTGTGAACGATGTCGAAACAGGGAGGGCGTCAGTGCCGGCGCAGCTTGATCCGGAAGGTTGTGCCCGCGCCCGGTCTGCTGTCCCGAAGAATGAGCTTGCCGCTGTGGTATGATTCGATGATACGTTGAGAGAGACTCAGGCCAAGTCCCCAGCCGCGTTTTTTCGTCGAGAAACCAGGCCTGAATACTTCCTTCCGATACGGCATGTCGATTCCCTTGCCGGTGTCCGTCACGTCGATGTATACGTGCCCTGGGCGCTCTGAAAGTACGATGGTGATTTTTCCTGTGCCTGTCTCAATTGCATCAAGAGCATTCTTGATGAGATTCTCAATGACCCACTCGAAGAGTTCGCCATTGATCTGCGCGGTCACGGGGGTCTTGTACTCGAGCGAGATCTGGACTCTCTTGCCGGTTTGCGGAATTCGACGCTGGAAATACTGGATGACTTTTTCGATGACCTCGACCAGGTTCTCTTCTTTCAGGTCAGGTTTCGAGCCGATGCGGGAGAACCGGCTCGCGATTTTCTGCAATCGCTGAAGATCGTTGTCCATATCGTGCAGCGTCTCAACGACTTTTGCATCAGCGTTGCCGGTCTGGTGTCTCAACAGTTCAACCCATCCCATCATGCTCGAAATGGGAGTCCCCAACTGATGAGCAGTCTCGCGGGCCATCCCGACCCAGATGCTGCTCTGCTCGCTGCGTTTGATGTAGCTGAAGCTGATGTAGCCGATCAAAATGAACAACGCAACAACAACAAGCTCAACGTACGGCAGAAGGCGAAGTCGCATGATGAGCTTCGACTCGCCGTAATGGACATAGCTCAGTACCACGCCTTCTCCCGCTTCGACTTTGATTCTCGGGTTGTTTCCATCCATCTCCGCGATCAACCTCTTCAGGTACGCTCGCTGGATTTCTGTAGAGAGAGATGAGTCGAGCGCAACGTTACGGATGTTCGTCGCGTACGGGGCAAGCGGTTCGTTCGCGGCATCCGAAAGGATCATTGGAAAATCGATGTTGTGGATGATCTCTTCAAGCACAAAGCTGTAGTCCCCGCTCTGTGTTTTGTCGCTGCCGATATATTCGAACGACTTTGCGAACAGGCTTGCAATATGCTTTTGATTGGCTTCGAGATCCCTTACGATGGAGTGCGTGTACCAGAGCGTGCCCGCAACGATAATGAAAGCGAGAACGAGGAGAATGACTTTAAGCTCGCTTGATTGCGGAAGCAGATTTCGGTTGGTCGTTGTCATTGCCGGAACGCAGGCCGGAGTAAATGGTTGTATTAGCGAACGATGAGTGTCTGATCGCGCCGTGCACCGACGGAAACCATCCAAACCCTGGTTCCAAGCAACGAGGCGAATGACTCGATATAGGCACGGGCTCGCGCCGGGAGCTTCGCGTACGAACGCACTCCCGATGTCCGTGACTTCCACCCTTTGAACACGCGGTATTCCGGCTCAATAACTTCAAGCGTTCGGAGGTCGGTGGGGAAGTTGTCGATCTTCTTCTTGTTGACACGGTAGCCGGTGCATACGCTTATCTCGTCGAAATCGTCAAGGACATCGAGCTTGGTGATGGCAATCTTCTCGATACCGTTGATTCTCAGTGAATAGCGGAGGCTGACGAGGTCGAGCCATCCGCACCGTCTCGGCCGCCCAGTCGTTGCGCCATATTCACCGCCTGTTTTCCGGAGGCGCTCACCGATCTCGTTGTTCAACTCTGTTGGGAAGGGACCGTTCCCGACACGGGTGGAGTATGCCTTGACTACCCCGATCACGGATGAAATTGCTGTCGGGGGAATGCCGAGCCCTGTGCACGCGCCGCCGCTGGTCGGGCTCGATGAAGTGACAAAAGGATAGGTGCCGTGGTCGACGTCCAGAAGGGCTCCCTGAGCTCCTTCGGCCAGGATTTTCTTCTTCTTATTGAGGGCGTCGTGAAGATAGAGCGATGTGTCGGTAACGTACTCGTCGATCTTCTTGTCGAACTCCTGATACTCGTGGATGATTTCGTCGACGTCGAGCTCTTTGGAATGATAGAGCTTGCTGAGGATTTCATTTTTTTCCCCGATGTTCCGCTTCAGCTTCGTGCTGAGAATATCGCGGTCGAGCAGATCGACAACTCGGATTCCCGTCCGCATGTACTTGTCGATGTACGCGGGACCGATGCCCCGTCCCGTCGTCCCGATCTTCTGGTCGCCCTGCTCCCGGATTGTATCGAGCAACTTGTGATACGGCATGATGAGATGTGCGTTGTGGCTGATCAACAGCCGGCCCTTCATCGGGATGCCGAGCTGATGAAGCTGTCCGATCTCAGTCATAAGAGCGGCCGGATCGAGGACAACGCCGTTGCCGATTACGCATTTGACGTGTCGGTGGAAGATGCCAGAGGGAATAAGATGCAGGACATATTCCTTGGTCGTTATTCCGCCAGGCCCTTTGGTGGGGACTACGACGGTGTGTCCGGCATTGGCGCCCCCCTGGTAGCGTGCGACAATGTCGACCTTCTCACTCAAGTGGTCGACGATTTTCCCTTTTCCCTCGTCCCCCCATTGAGCTCCGACAATGATCTGAACAGGCATACGGTTCCTTGCAGTCGCGATTGAAAAAGTGAAGGTTCTCTTCTTCAGGAAGGATGGCAGACGGATTCAGGAGCTGTCAGCACTCGCCTCTCAGCTGATTGTTGATACCTGATTGCTGCTTTCCCAAAAAGTGTAGGGAAAAAAAGAACGAAATACAAGGCGACATCATCATAGACCTCTCTTTGCCTTTCACTCCTTTATGGGTTATATTTTTGCTGCAAACCGGAATGTCTGCTCAGCTCCCCACAACCCTGAAGGTCCAGCGTGGATAAATTCGTAATTCGTGGTGGAAAGAAACTGCGGGGCGCCGTTGAAGTGAGTGGCGCCAAGAACGCATCGCTGGCATTGATGCCGGCAACACTCCTCGCTCCGGGCCAGTACGCCCTCCAGCGTACGCCGATGCTCCGGGATGTGACAACCATGTCTCGCTTGCTTGAAACGATGGGGCTGAAGATCACACGGACCGATCACACTCTGCGCATCGACTCATCGGAGGTGACGAGCTTTGAAGCCCCCTACGAGCACGTGAAGAAAATGCGCGCTTCTATCTACGTGCTGGGACCATTGCTGGGGCGATTCGGACAGGCAGATGTTTCGTTGCCCGGCGGGTGCGCCTGGGGTCCGCGACCTGTGAACCTCCATCTTGAAGGACTGCGAAAGCTCGGGGCGCACATAGAGCTCGAGGGGGGGGTTATCAGAGCCCGGGCCAAAAGGCTGCGAGGTGCGCGGATCGTCTTTGATGTATCGAGTGTTGGGGCGACAGGAAATGTGATGATGGCAGCTGTCCTGGCACACGGGACAACCGTCATCGACAACGCGGCCATGGAACCGGAGATCGCTGCGCTCGGCGAGTTCCTTGTTCGGATGGGCGCAACGATCGAAGGCGTCGGCACGAATCACCTTGAGATCGAGGGCGTTGACGCACTTCATCCTGCAGATTGTGTCACCATCCCGGATAGAATTGAGGCGGGAACACTGCTCGTGGCGGCAGCCCTCTCAGGAAATAAGGATAGCTCGGTCCGCGTGGAGAAATGCAACCCCGGCCACTTGAGCGCATTGACGACGAAGCTTGAAGATGTCGGTGCTCAGCTTACGATAGGGAAGGACTTCATCGAGATCGTGCCACCGGAAACCATCCGTCCGGTCAACGTGACAACGTCGATCTACTCCGGCTTTCCGACCGATATGCAGGCGCAGTGGATCGCGCTGATGAGCCTTTCGAAGGGAACGAGCGTCATTACCGAGACAATATATTCCGATCGCTTCATGCACGTCCCGGAGCTGGTTCGACTCGGTGCCGATATCACGGTCAACGATAATATCGCAACAGTCGTCGGCGTGGAAAAACTGACGGGCGCCAAAGTGATGTCCACGGACCTGCGGGCGAGCGCGTCGCTCATACTGGCTGGACTCGCAGCCGAAGGAACCACAGAAGTGCTGCGCGTCTACCACCTGGATCGCGGCTACGAACAAATAGAAAAGAAACTCGCTCAGCTTGGGGCAGACATCGAGCGCGCAAGCGGGGAAGAGTTCTAGCAGGATTCGGAAGGACCGCTTCTCCAAGCCATCCGATAAATCGGACGGCTCGTTTCTCACGAAATCCGAAGGGTTTCGCGTTTACAAAGACGTCGACTTCAGTCGATGGTCTGCATTTTCAGTAACCTCGTATTCCTTGTACCCAACGTGGCAATGCTCAGAGAGTTGTTCTCCTACCGGTCGCACAAAGCAGCAGTGCTTCTGCTGTTCGCCGTCTCGCTGGCTTTGACGCAAGTTCCGCTCTTTAACTACCTCGGATATGAATTCTCGGCATTGATCGCTCTCCTCTGGAGTCTGGCAGCCGGTTTGCTTACGGTTTCGCTCTGGAACAAGAGCTCGGAAGAGGAACATCAGGAGCTGTCCCCCTTCCTCGTTCGTTCGATCACTCTTTGTCTCGCACCCCTGCTGATACCGTTCATTGTCATCACGATGAATGCGTTGTTTGTCAAGAACTGTTCCTTCACTCAGGGTGCGGTCTTGTTCTTTCTCATTGTCATCCCGGCCGCGCTGTTCGCTCACGCCCTCTCATGGTTCATTGTCGTGACGCTCGCACAGTGGAAGAAAACATGCTTTATTTTGTCCTGGCTGATCATACTGTTGCATATCGCCTACGTCACATTCACACGACCTCAGATTTTCGCGTTCAACCCGATCCTCGGGTACTTTTCCGGCGTAACGTACGATGAGACTCTCGACGTTCTCGACCGCCTCTTCGTGTACAGAATCGGAACACTTGCCTTCAGCGCTCTTCTTGTCTTGGCTGCCATTCTCGTTCGGGGGCGTCGCAAGGGTCAGACAGCGGAAGTGTCTGCCGGCGTGCCGAAGCGGAAACAGATTTCGGCTATTGTGCTCTTCGTACTCGTGGGAGCGCTCTACATCTTCAGCGACCGCCTCGGGCTTTCATCCTCGGAATCCTTTATCGAACAGACACTTGGGGGAAAAACTGAGACAGAGCATTTCATCATTTCGTACCCGGATACTCTCCTGAAGGGGTTGCGCCTGGAGCAGGTCGTTCAGCTTCACGAATACTACTTCGATCAGCTCGTGAAAGTCCTCCGCGTTCGTCCGGTCCGGAAAATTCACACCTTTCTCTATGCTTCGCAGGATCAGAAGGGGAGGCTCATCGGTGCCTCAGGGACCAACTTCGCGAAACCGTGGCTCTGGCAGCTGCACATCAATCTGAGCGACCTTGACGGGTCTTTGAAACATGAACTCGTTCATGTCCTGGCCGCGGATTTCGGATTTCCGTTGCTCAGGATTGGCGTCAATTCCGGGCTCATCGAAGGACTTGCGGTGGCGGTCGAACGAGTCGAGTACGAAGAACCCGTCAATCGTCTCGCTGCCATGGCGTTCGCAGCCGGAATCACACCTGACGTCGGGAGCCTCTTCTCTCTCTCGGGGTTTATGAAGGCTCCGGCAGGAGTCAGTTACACGCTTGCGGGGTCGTTCTGCCGGTATCTGATCGACCGGTACGGTATGAGACGATTCAAGATGCTCTACAGAACCGGAGAATTTGATCTTCTCTACGGCAAACCCCTTCCGGCCCTCCTGCAGGATTGGCGCAGGTCCATGACCGGCTATCGGTTCAGTGAGGCAGATCTGGCGAAAGCGGAATACCTGTTCAAGCGTCGATCGATTTTCGGGAAGGAATGCGCCCGCGTTATCGCGAATCTCAACAAGGAAACGCGTGAATTGCTTGCGCAGCGAAAGTTCGAGGAAGCGCTCGAATCGGCAAACAGATCGCTCCGGCATACGGTGAGCGTTGATGCTGTGTATCAGAAAGCCGCGGCCCTGCTCCGACTTGGAAAGTACTCCGAAGCCGTGAGCTTTGCCGGGGGCAAACTCCGCGACAGCGTTGCTGCCTCGTCGTTTCTGACGTTGAACCTCTCGCTGGGAGATGCGCTGTGGGGTGTTGACTCGCTCGAGAACGCGATGAAAGTGTATTCGGCTCTCCTGCGCTCTCATCTCTCGTTGGCCTGGGACGAAACCCTTGCCCTGCGTCTCGAGATCCTTCTCAAGCCCGGTCTTGCACGCGAGCTGAGGCCGTATTTCGTGGCCCCTCTGCAGGACACTGTCAGAGTTCTTCTGCTCCGGAAGGTCGCCGCTGAACATCCGAAGGAGGCAATTCCAAAGCATCTTCTCGCGAGAGAGAATATCTCGCATGAACAGTTCGAAGACGCCGTGAGGTTGCTCGAGGATATCCCTCCGTGGAGTTCACCCATCCTGGAACTTGCCAGACAGCGTCGGCTCGGACAGCTATCATTTGCAATCGGCAAATATGAGAAAGCGAAAATCTACTACTGGCAATCACTCAATCATCTCTTTCGAGATACACAGGGTGTCGAAATTGAGGAGAAGATTCGCTTTTGCGATTGGATGGGAGCTTTCGGCGCGGATTAAATTGATTTTCCCCAGATTTTTGGCTTAATTGCCGTGCAATGCTCTAGTCCTTCATACCGATACCGCTTTTCTGACGACTAATCCTGGAGATCAACATGAAAACGACAATTACCGACGTATGGGCGCGGGAGATACTCGATTCTCGCGGTAATCCCACTCTTGAAGTTGAAGTGACACTGGAAGATGGCACAATCGGTCGCGCAGCTGTTCCCAGCGGCGCATCGACCGGTGAGAACGAGGCAGTTGAGCTGCGCGATGGCGACAAGGCTCGCTACAATGGCAAAGGCGTTCTGAAGGCCGTTGAAAACGTTAACGACGTTCTCGCAGAAGAGGTTGTCGGCTTCGAGACCACCGATCAGGTGGGGATCGACAAGATGATGATTGCGCTCGACGGGACGCCCAACAAGGGCAAGCTGGGTGCAAATGCAATCCTCGGCGTTTCGTTGGCCGTGGCGAAGGCGGCTGCGCAGTCGCTTCATATGCCGCTGTATCGCTACATCGGCGGAACGAATGCAAAGATCCTCCCCGTGCCGATGATGAACATCCTGAACGGCGGCAGTCACGCGGATAACAACGTCGACTTTCAGGAATTCATGATCATGCCCATCGACGCTCCTTCATTCGCCGAAGCATTGCGGATGGGGGCGGAGGTATTCCACTCTCTGAAATCGGTCCTGAAGAAAAAAGGGTACAACACGGCGGTTGGAGACGAAGGCGGATTTGCCCCGAACCTGAAATCAAACGAAGAAGCCGTGGAAGTGATTCTCGATGCGATCCAAAAGGCGAACTACAAGCCCGGCGAGCAAATCTACATCGCCCTCGATCCTGCCGCGAGCGAATTCTTCGACAAGGACAAAAAGAAGTACGTCTTCTCAAAGTCGGACAAGTCCGAAAAGTCCCCCGAACAGATGGCGAAGTACTGGGAGGGATGGACGAAGCAATACCCGATCGCGTCGCTTGAAGATGGCATGGCCGAGAACGACTGGGAGGGATGGAAGATGCTGACGGATGCAGTTGGCAAGAGAGTTCAGCTTGTCGGTGATGATCTGTTCGTGACAAACGTGGAGTACCTCTCGAAGGGAATCGACATGGGCGTTGCGAACTCAATCCTGATCAAGGTCAACCAGATCGGGACCCTGACGGAAACGCTCGACGCAATCGAGATGGCGAAGCGCGCTCATTACACCACGGTTTTGAGTCATCGTTCCGGTGAAACAGAAGATACGACGATTGCAGACATCGTGGTCGCCACGAACGCCGGGATGATCAAGACGGGCTCGGCAAGCCGCACCGACCGTATTGCGAAGTACAATCAGCTGATTCGGATCGAGGAAGAGCTTGATACGAATGGCTACTATGCAAGCTTCGGCGCGTTGAATCAAAACCTGGCATAACGTTTATCGTTCCGTATAGACTCAGGATGGAATCCTTATGACACCAATTAAATTTGGGACGGACGGGTGGCGCGGCCTGATTGCTGCCGATTTTACGTTTGACAATGTCGCAAAAGTGGCGCTCGCAACGGCAAACTACTTCAAGCGGCACAAACGGATCAGGAACGGAGTTGTCATCGGGTATGACACAAGATTCCTCAGCCGGGAATTCGCGGAGACAACCGCGGAAGTGCTGGCAAACCGGGGAATCAAAGTCATTCTCTCGGACAAGGTCTCTTCGACACCGATGGTTTCGCTCCTGACGACGAAGCTCAAAGCGGCGGGTGGTATTGTTATTACTGCAAGCCATAATCCGGCGCGATATAATGGATTCAAGATCAAAGGAGACTTTGGAGGTCCGGCTCACCCCGAGATGATCGAAAAGGTCGAAAAGGAGTTGAAGAAAGTATCCAAGTCGAAAGTAGTAAGTAAAAGAACGTTTGCAGAGCTGGTGGAGAAGGGTGTGATCAAGAAGATGGACTTCACTGCCATCTACGTGGATGATCTCAGAGCCAAACTGAACCTGCCACTGATCGAGTCGTCCGGTATCAAGATTGTCCACGATGCGATGTACGGGGCCGGTGCGGGAGTGATGTCACAGCTTGTTTCTCTGCGGGCTGAACTGCGAACCAGCTACAATCCTTCGTTCGGCGGTGGACATCCCGAGCCTATTCCGCAGAACATGAAGGACCTTGCCTCCACCATAGTGATGAAAGGATGCGACATCGGCATCGCGACGGACGGGGATGCTGATCGTGTCGGAGCACTGGATGAGAGCGGATTATTCGTGGATTCGCACCGCATCTTCGCGATCCTCCTTAAATACCTGGTCACGGAGAAACACCTGACCGGCGAGATCGCCAAATCTATCTCCGTCAGCCAGATGATCAACAAGATGTGTACAAAATACGGGCTGAAATTGCACGAAACACCGGTCGGCTTCAAGCACCTGTGCCGGCTCATGACCGAGCGTGATATCCTGATTGCGGCTGAGGAAAGCGGTGGATTGGGGTTGCGCGGACATTTACCGGAGCGCGATGGCATCTACGTCGGACTGTTGCTGGCTGAAGTGATGGCGACTCGCAAGTTGAAGCTGAGCGAGCTTGTTGAGGAACTCATGATCGAGTTCGGATGGCATTACTACAACCGTATCGATGCGCACATGACGGAGAAGCAGAAACAGAAGACTCTTGCCGGTTACAAGAAAGGGATCAAGAGCCTCGCGGGCATGACAGTCCGAAAGGTGGAAACGGGAGATGGCTACAAGCTGTTCTTCGACGACGCCTGGGTGCTGGTGCGGTCGTCAGGTACGGAACCGCTGATCCGTTTCTACGCGGAGGCGGACTCAGTGCTGAGAGTTGATGCACTCCTGAAGGCTGCAATGGAGGTCTAGAGGGCTATCCGAAAAGTGTCGCCACTAAGTCACTGAGCCAAAGGCTCATGCGCCTCTGGCGCAGAAGACACAAAGGTGTGTGAAGATTTCGTTGTACCTCTTTTTTATTATTCGTGCCTTGGTGTCTTTGTGGCAAATTCTGCGTTTCTAGAATTGGTTCTCGTTGACTGCAATCGGAATTCCTGGCATCATTGAGGTGGGATGTACGTCGTGTGTTCCAAAACCTCCCTGATCATACAGCGGAGGTTTTTTATTGCCAGTTTCAAGTCATGAATCACTGCGAGAGTATGAACAGAAGATCTCTTCTTGGGTTTCTTTTCGTCGCCCTTCTTGTCGCCCCTTTTATCGATTGTGCCCTGGCAGGGAACAATCCGAAATCTGCCACTGCCGTACGTACGCCGATAGCTCCGAGGATCGACGGCTCGCTCAGTGAGCCCGAGTGGAAGCTGGCGAAGCCTTTTGCGGATTTCACCCAGCAGGATCCGTACGAGGGGGCTCCGGCAAGCCAGCAGACGGAGATACGGATACTCTATGACAATGACGCGATCTATTTCGGATGCACGATGGTTGATGCTGACCCTTCGAAGATCGTCGGTCGTCTCGCACGGCGGGACGATCAACCTGTCTCAGATGTCCTCTCGATTTGTCTGGATACGTACCATGATCACCAGACGTGTTTCGAGTTCATCGTGAATGCCGCCGGGCTCAAAGCGGATATTCTGCAATATAATGATGGCGTCGATCTTGATAAATCATGGGATGCGGTTTGGGATGCACGGACATCGATCACCGATCGTGGATGGGTTGCGGAGATCAAGATCCCGTTCCACGCACTGCGCTTTTCCCGGCAGGAGATCCATGAGTTTGGCCTCCAGGTCATCCGGCGCATCGCGCGGAACAACGAACGGCAGCTCTGGGCGATGATCCGGAAAAGTGAGAGCGGCTTTATCTCCAAGTTCGGTCATCTTGTCGGCATCGAAAAACTTCTCCCCTCGGCGAATCTTCAGGTCATACCCTACGCCGTCGGCAGCGGCCGGTTTGAGCCGAAATCTCCCGGATACCCGAACAGCCGTGAGTTCTCATCCAATGCTGGTTTCGATTTCAAGTACCGACCTGGAACCGGTCTCACTATCGATGCGACTATCAATCCGGACTTCGGGCAGGTGGAAGCCGACCCCGCGGTATTGAACCTCACGACCTTTGAAACATTCTACCCTGAGAACAGGCCGTTCTTCGTTGAGGGGACTCAGATCATCCGGTTTACCACATTTGGCGGACTCGCTGGCCCGGGTTTGTTCTATTCCCGGCGCATCGGCCGGGCGCTGCGCGTGGATCCTCCCCCCGGCGGATACATCGAGAGCCAACCCAGATTTGCCACGATCCTTGGTGCGGCGAAAATCTCCGGGAAGACTGCTGGCGGACTCTCGATCGGAGCGCTCGAAGCAGTCACGAGACAAGAAACCGCAACGCTGGTTGATTCGCTCGGCAATCGGACAATGCAGGTGGTCGAACCCCTCACGAACTACAGCCTCATCCGGCTTCGCCAGGACCTGATGGCGAATTCGAATGTCGGTGTGATCGTAACATCCGTGAATCGTGACGGTCGCTGGCCGGCGATGACGGCCGGCATGGATTGGAGCCTCAAGTTTCTGGAGAGCGTGTATCGTGTAGATGGGTTTTTGGCAGGATCTCGAACGACGAATGCATCCAACGCGCGTGCCGACGGTACTGCAGGCAAGTTCAACTTCAGCAAGGACGGCGGACCCCATTGGCGCGGCTCACTGTCCTTCGATTTCACAGCGAAGAAATACAACGTCAATGACATTGGGTTTTTCCGGCGGCCAAATGACTACGGCTGGGTTGGGCAGATCCTCTACCGGGACGATGAGGTCACTTCGATCAAACGCCTCTGGAGTCTCAGCTCGATGGCCCATCTTCGCCGCAATTTCGACGGTGCGGAAATCATCAATTCTATCAATCTTGATGGCCAGATCACGCTTCCGAACTGGTGGCTTATCGATTGCATCGCGACGCTCGATCGCGGGAAGTACGATGACCGTGAGACGCGTGGGAACGGACTCTACAGAAAACCCGGCACGCAGAGCATCAGCCTCGATGTGAAATCCGACAAACGCGAGCTCGCCGTCGGAGAATTCGTCATGACCTGGGGGGCCGACCAACGAATGGGGCGGTTCCTGTCGTTGAAGGGCGATCTGGAACTTAAACCTGCCTCGAACGTGACGCTGCAGTTTGATCTGGAGCGCGCGCTTCGGAAGAATGAATTTGCCTGGGCCGACAACGTTGTCCCCGTCTGGTCATCTTCCCTGGCATCCACTTCCTCCGTCTTCGCAAACCGCACGACGGATAACTGGAGCTTTACGACGCGGGGATCATACGTGTTCACGACAGACCTCACCCTTCAGGTGTATTTTCAGCTCTTCTTCGCGAAAGGGAAGTACGACAATTACCAGATCATGCTTGCCCCCGATCGGTTCGTTCCGTATCCCCTGTATTCGCGCCCGGAATTCAATGAGCTTTCGTTCAATTCGAACGTCGTTCTGCGGTGGGAGTATTTACCGGGCAGCACGGTTTATCTGGTCTGGTCGCAGGCGCGTTTCGGCGGACGCGGGACATACGAGAGCACCATCGCGAATAGCTTCAACAGCACCTTTGCTCTCCCGGCGGACAACGTGGTGCTGCTGAAAGTCAGCTATTGGCTAAGTATGTGACCGCCCGTCCAGTAGGTGGATCTGCAGACACGGGAATCGAAAACCACACTTGCTTCGCTGACTGACCAACACACGGAGCGAGGTATCACAATTCCAATAACGCATATGCTCATCCGATTACTGTGTTTCATTTATTGCCTCATGATCGTTGTTCTCTCTTCGGCCCTCGGCGGAAGCAATCCCAAGAAAGCAATCGCTGTCCGTACACCGGTAGCACCGAGGATCGATGGTGTTCTCGATGAGCCCGAATGGAAACTGGCGAAGCCTGAAAAAGATTTCCTACAGCAAGACCCGAACGAAGGTGCGCCGGGGACGATGCCTACGGAGTTCCGAATTCTGTATGACGACGAGGCGATCTATTTCGGCTGTACCATGGATGACCCGGATCCGTCGAAGATCATCGCTCGCCTCGTCCGGCGGGACGACGAGGTGTTGTCCGACAATATCTCCATTCGCATCGACACGTACCACGACCATCAGACAAACTTCGAATTCACGATCAATGCGGCCGGAGTGAAGGTCGATATCCTGCAGTACGGAGATGGACAGTTGGAAGACGCTTCGTGGGATGCCGTGTGGGATGTGAAGACAAGAATAACCGATCGCGGATGGATCGCGGAAGTCAAGATCCCTTTCCGGGTACTACGCTTTCCACAGCGGGAATCCTATGAATGGGGCCTGCAGCTGTACCGCCGAATCGCCCGTCTGAACGAGCTGCAAATGTGGGCATTGAGGAGCAAAAGTGAGGGAGGCCATGCCTCGAAGTTTGGTCATCTCGTCGGTATTGAAAGGATCCCTACTCCATCAAACGTCGAATTGATACCATATGCACTGGCGGATGGTCGGTTCGTCCCTCAATCCCAGAGCTACCCCTCCGGGCGCGAAATCAAGCCCAATGCCGGTCTTGATGTCAAGTACCGGCCGGGAAACGGTCTCACAGTGGACGCCACAATAAACCCCGATTTTGGCCAGGTGGAAGCGGATCCGGCCGTGCTGAATCTGACCACGTTCGAGACGTTCTACCCGGAGAAGCGTCCGTTTTTTATCGAAGGTTCGCAGATCATTCAGTTCACGACGTTCGGAGGAGATTTCGGGCCGGGGCTTTTCTATTCCCGCCGCATCGGGCGTGCACTACAGGTGGAAGCGCCGGAGGGAGGGTATGTCTTGAACCAGCCGAGATTTGCGACCATCCTGGGTGCAGCCAAGATCTCCGGCAAGACGAACAGCGGGCTTTCGATCGGTGTGCTCGAGGCGGTGACGAGAAAGGAAACTGCGACGCTGGTCTCATCTTCCGGAGAGCGAACAGAGAAGATTGTTGATCCGCTCACGAACTACAGTCTGATTCGTCTTCGGCAGGATGTCTTGGAAAACTCGAATATCGGCATGATCCTCACGTCAGTGAACCGTGACGGCATCTTGCCGGCAATGACAACCGGTGTGGACTGGAGTCTGAAGTTTGCTGAGAGCATGTATCGCGTCGATGGATTTCTCGCTGGCTCGCGCACCACCAGTCCTTTCAACGGTCGTGTTGACGGCACGGCCGGCAAGTTCAATTTCAGCAAAGACGGCGGCCCGCACTGGCGCGGCTTTGTCTCATTCGATTTTACATCGAAAAGATACAACATCAATGATATCGGCTACTTCCGCCGGCCGAATGACTACGGCTGGATTGGTCGGATTCTCTATCGCGATGATGAAGTGACCGCATCACGGAGGTTCTGGTCGCTGAGTTCCGTGTATCACCTGCGGCGCAATTTCGACGGCGCCGAACTCAATCATTCGATAAATCTCGAAGGCGAGCTCACGCTTCCGAGCTACTGGATATTCGTGGCGCATGCCGAAATCGACCGCGGAAAGTACGACGATCGGGAAACACGCGGCTGGGGTCTCTTCAGAAAACCGGGTACGCAGAATCTCTTTGTTATGGTAGAATCGGACCAGCGGCAGGATGTTTTTGGCGAGTTGGAGATCTCGATCGGCAGCGACCAGAGAGCTGGCAAATACCTTCAGCTGAAAGGTGAATTGGAGCTGAAACCGGCCACGAATATTTCTTTGAGATTTGATCTTCAACGAGGGATCCGCGATCGCGAATTTGCATGGGTGGCAAACCTCACGGGACCTCCGGACGGGAGCATTTTTGCGGAGCGGACGGCCGATGAATGGAGCCTCACGACGCGTGGCTCGTATGTGTTTTCGACGGAGCTCACACTTCAGGTCTATTTTCAGCTCTTCTTTGCCAAAGGCAAGTACGAGAATTTCCAGCAGATGCAGGGCCCGGACAAATTCCAGCCGTATGCCCAGTACTCCCGGCCGGACTTCAACGATCTTTCCTTTAATTCGAACGTCGTCCTGCGGTGGGAATACTTGCCAGGCAGCACGGCCTATCTTGTCTGGTCGCAGTCGAGAAGTGGCGAGCGCGGAACGTATCGCAGCTCGTTCGGGGAGAGCTTCAACAACACGTTCGCATTGCCCGTGGACAATGTGCTTCTGCTGAAAGTGAGTTATTGGTTGAGTATGTAAGAGTATTGTCGATTGCCGATTGGCAATTGTCGATCGGACAAACCTAATCGAAAATCGGAAATCGCAAATCCCAGAGATTCAAATGGAACCACTCAAGCAAAACTTGTTGAAGCGCGGTGATGAAGTCGTGCTGCAGGTGGACGACGCCGCCTTCGAGGGCATGACAATCGCTCGACATGAGGGCTTTGTGGTCTTCGTCGATGGGGCTGTTCCCGGCGATACGGTGCGGGTCCGCATCCTCAAGTCGAAAAAGAACTACGCGGAAGCGAAAGTCGTTGCAGTTGAGCAACCTTCGCCGCACCGCGTGGTTCCTCGCTGCCGGCACTTCGGCTCATGCGGAGGGTGCAAGTGGCAGCATGTCGATTATCAGGTGCAGCTTCGATTCAAGCAACAACACGTCGTCGACGCCTTCGAACGCATCGGGGGGTTTGCCAATCCCAATGTCCTTCCCATCATCGGCTCCGAGGAAGTCTTCTTCTATCGGAACAAAATGGAATACTCCTTTGCCGCCAAGGAGTGGCTTGAATCTCCTCCGGATAACTCGCCTGATTCTCCCAACTTTGAACTTGAAACTCCAAACTCAAAACTCTTCTTGGGCCTTCACGTTCCTCAACGGTACGACAAAGTTCTCGAAATCACCGAATGCCATCTTCAGTCGGGACTCTCCAACGAAATCCTAAATTTCACAAGATCCTTTGCCCGCCGCGAGAACCTCCCCGTTTACTCCTCGGATGCGGATGCGGGGTACCTCCGGTTTCTTGTCATCCGTGAGGGCAAACGGACGAAGGAGACAATGGTCAATCTCGTGACGTTTGAAGACCGGCCGGACCTTATGAAGCAGTTTACGGCTGAATTGCTTGCCGCAGTTCCCTCCATCACGACGGTCGTCAATACCATCAATTCGAAGAAGGCACAGATAGCATTTGGTGACCGGGAAAGGGTCTATGCGGGCGATGGGGTGATCAATGAGAGACTCGGGAATCTTCGCTTCAGAATCTCGGCGAGCTCGTTTTTCCAGACGAACACACAGCAGGCTGAGCGACTCTACACAGTCGCGAAGAACCTGGCCGCGCTCAAAAAGACTGACATCGTGTGGGACCTCTATTCTGGTACCGGTTCGATCGCGTTGTTTGTTTCGGATGCAGTGCGGCAGGTGATAGGAGTGGAATCAGTTGAGAGCGCTGTGCAAGATGCAAACCGCAATGCACAGGCAAACCACATTGAGAATTGCACGTTCATTCTTGGTGATTTGAAGGATCGTCTCACGAAAGACCGCGAATGGATCACGTCGCATCCCAGGCCGGATGTGATGATCATCGATCCACCCAGAAGCGGTATGCACCCGAAAGTGGTGGAGGAGATCCTGGAAATCGCACCGGAGAGGATTGTCTATGTCAGTTGCAACCCGGCAACGCAGGCAAGGGATGTGAAAATGCTGGCTGCAAAGTACGACATCGCAGCTCTCCAGCCCGTTGATATGTTCCCCCACACGTATCACATCGAGAATGTAGCCCGCCTCATTCTGCGCCAATAGAATATCAGGGTCCACCGTTGTGTTTTGGAAAGACTTTGAACAAGTCCGCAGCAGGCCACCGAGACTTAAGGGGGCACCGACTCCAGCCCTTCCAAAACAAAGCACTCACCCCTCAAGTCCCCTCTCACAGCCCGCATTCCCTCGCAAGAGAGGGGATGTGCAATTCCCGGATTCACGTCTGCCCACGGTCTTCCTCAGAGCTCAAACAGTCCCCTCTGTGTGTCGGATTGCGTGCAGGAGAGAGGGGATGTAGGGGTGTGTGCCTTCTCCCTTGAGCAGCCCGCAAGAGTGCCCCTCGGCTCTCAGCCGGATCAAACTCTCAGACCGCTACCGATTTTAGTAGAGGGATGCGATTGGCAACAACGATCTGCAGTTACTTCGTCGATCCGGGGGGTGTGGAGGTATCAGGCTCAGTACTGCTCACCGCGGAGAACGTGGAGTAGATCCAATAGATGAGTCCCACGCCAACGAGAACACCAGCGGCGATGAGATACCAGTTGGGCTTCTTATCGAGGAAGGCACTGCTAAGCTTTCGCGCTTGCTCTGGAACAACGGTGGAGAGAAGGCTGCTGAAATCGCCTGTGTAATCCACCCGCTCGTCATACAAAAGCGCCGCGTCGGAGGCACCGACCAGACGAATGTGGATCACGTAGCGGTCCTTCCACTGATCCACCGAAACGTGGACGATCTTTTCGACGTTCAGAACCTTCCCTAGTTGAGCCAGACATGGCAACGTATTGCAGCTGTCGATCTTTGACAGGCTGGAGAGCTCGAGGTTGTTCTTCAGTACGTTATCCGGCATGACGTCGAATCGCTTCGACTCTTCGAGAATCTCGGCAAACTTCTGCTTCAGCCGCAATCCTTCATCCGGGGAGACGCCGCGAGTTTCGAATGGCAAGACCACTACTCTTTCCCCCGCCCCACTTGTCTCAACGACAGTCACGTTCTGGCAGATTGTGGTGTTCGCCTGAAGAACAACGAGAACGAAGCAAACAAACATCATCCTTAGAAGAGACATTCCCATAGGACTTAAGATGTGAAAATTCATTGACTTTTTCCACTTGCACACTCGTGCCAGTTGTGCCTAGTGATTCAAGATGACCAAGATAATTCCTCCGCTGTGTCCGGTCCCGAATTGGACGGTGGCAGCATTGAAGTCGAGATAACGAATCTCGGCGATGCTGTTCACGGCAATGTTGCGCAAAGACTCGAGCTCTCCAAAATACATACGATCGACGAACACAACCGGGTATTGGACGGTCTGTCCCGCCGGGGCGTCGTGAAGACTCCTCATTCCGCGAGACTTCAAGAAAAAAGGGCGCTTCAGACTGACTGCGTCGTACGCGTTCTGCGCGGTCGTAGTCGCGATTTCCTCTGCTGTCAGAACGTCGCTTTTAACGCTACCAGTTGTTCCTTGTTGGACAGAAGTACAACTGCCCGAGAGTAGGAGAACGAAACATGTAATGTGAATTCTTTTCATGGTAGTTCACCACCTCCGTCCAGGCCAGTTTGCTTTTAGATTCTCCGAATCTCGTGCAACAAAAGAGGCCCCGCAGGAATTGCGGGGCCTCTGTGTAAGAATGCGCTGCCGACCGCGACTACTGGTTGGCAGGTGTCTTATTGAATTGAGCGTTCGTGGGCTCGACCGGGCAGTTCGGGTTGGCGTTCGCCTCGGTTGTCGAGTACAGGAATCGTTGCGGGAACGCGGTTCCCTTCATCGGTGCCATCGTCTTCGTGACGCCAGCAGAATCCTTGTAAGAAATCGCAAAGTTCACGCGGCGCAGGAAACTGAAGGCTTCGATCTGATGCATGAGGGAAACATAAGTCTCATTCAGAATTGCCTGCTGGAGGTCTGCCGTCGTCGGGAAATCTGCTGCAACAAACGCCGCCGAAGTATTCTTGAACACGTTGTTGTTATACGTGCGGGCACTGTTCAATTCCGTCAAAGCGCTTGCAGTATTTCCAAGGCGGACATATGCCTCTGCCATCAGCAGGTGCGTTTCAGAAGCACGGAAGATGGGGTACCCGGCATTGATCGCGTAGGCTCCGGTAGCGGTCGTATTCATGTTGTTCTGAGCCGCGTTGAAATAGAACGCAAGCCTTCCGGTCTCACTTGACTTACCGTCGAACTTCTTCGCCCGCAACATAGGGATTACGAAGGTGTTGACGGCATCCATGTAGCCGGTTCGCGACGCTATCATGAAATCGTACCAGAGGTTTTGACTCTGAGCCTGTACCGTCCCATGCGTCGTCATCACATCTTCCGATCCTGTAAGACTCGTGATGCCCTGTCCCGCTTCGGTGATGATCTGGTTCAGAATTGTTGCACTATATGCCTGGCCGCGAGCGACATGCATAAGATAGCGTGCCTCCGCCG